>OBRR01000001.1_pt1 | contig 118739 bp, 141 predicted proteins | sample 1494901 | NCBI WGS metagenome assembly OBRR01 (sample SAMEA3360689, study PRJEB22359) | human gut metagenome | biome: ENVO:urban biome; feature: ENVO:human-associated habitat; material: ENVO:feces | place: Bangladesh | collected 2011
AACTATAAAATTTTATATTTTATAGTTTTTTTATTGACTTTTTTAAAAAAATATGTTATAATAATTATAAGGGAAATATATGCTCATTTTAAAGGAGGTATATAATGACTAAGAAAAATTTTAAATATATGATTCCTAATGAAGATGGAACTGGTTATGATGAAGCGCATTTTTCTTCTAATACCGGGGTAGTAGAAGAAGTTAGTAATAAAAAATATGTAACCGATGAACAAGAAAACTTTTTAAAAGAAAATTTAAATAATATTCTATTATTAGATATGATTGTTAATAATTTTTCTTCAAATGAAGTTAATAAAGTTGCATCTGCGCAAACCGTAAAAAAATTATATGAATTATTAGGTGGAACAAAAATCGTTATTAGTAATGCCCAACCATCTCCTGAAGTAGGAACTACCATCCTTTGGATAGATACAAGTTCTACGGAGGATTAATAAATGGCTTGGACAAGAATTGTAAATAGTTATTGGTATGGACACTATCATATTGATGTATATTATGAAACACATGATAATCCAAGAGAAAATTATACTGATGTAACTGTATCTAAAATGAGAATTGTACATGATGGAAGTGGATATTATTTATATAATTATTATCCAGTTTCTAATCCGAATTTAGCGGCAGATTTTGGTTTATATGTCAATGGTATAAATAAAATTCAAAACTTTCAAGCAAATGCTTTAACAGGAACGAGAGAATTATCTACTGATCAGCCAGTTACTGCAAGAATATATCATAATAATAGTGGACAAGCTTCGGTAAATATTGGTATATATTTAGATGTTGCTGGGGCAAAAGCCCCTCCTTCTTATATTGGATGGGTTACTAAAAGTATTGCCTTAACAATTTTTGATAGAAATAAACCTACAGTAAACGCAAAAGTAACAGCTATTAAAAATGAATCTATTGATTTTGATATTAGTTCAAATAGCGCTATTGAAAAGGTAGAATATCAAATTAACAATGGGGAATGGCAAAATACTAATTCAACCCTAGTAGCTAATCAAATAAAAAAATATACGATTGGTAATTTAGAACCTAATACTTCATATAGTATTAATTGGAAATTAATAAAAAGTTATAATGGTTTAAGTCAAACAGCTTTAGTTCAATGTTTAACAGACGCCGACGCGCCAACGATTAATGATTTTTCTATTACTAATAAAACAAAAACTTCTATTACAATTCAAATTGATGCGGCTGGCACAGAAAACAATAACATAAATGGATATTCTTATTCTTTAGATGGAAAAGTCTGGTCTGGTTATACAAATAGTAATATAATTAATATTACAGACTTGCAAAAAAATACTTCATATAGAATTTATGTGAAAGTAAAAAGTCAAAATGGAAAAATATCTAATATTTTAAATAAATTAACTAAAACCCTTTCTGATCCGCCTTATATTCAAGGAATTCAGGTTCTTTTAAGAAAGACTAGAAAAATTAGGGTTCAAGCAATTAATTACGGAGCTCAAGCAGGAATTAAAGAAATAATTTATAGAATAGATTCTTTAGATAAGGAAATTATTTCTAATAGTTGGGTAGAATTTACAGAATTAACACCTAAAACAGAATATATTATACAATGTACGATTAAAGATATAGATGACCAAACTGCTACTACTAGTATTATAGTTATTACAAAAGCTGATGTTTCACAGAACTTTACGCCAATTGCTTCTGATATTACAAATAATTCTTTTAGAATTACTTTACCAGAAATAGAAGCTGATTTATCTGAAATTATTTATCATATTAATGAAAATAATTATTATTCATTAGATAAAACAAAAGTTTTTAGTGGCTTAAAAAACTTTACATCATATACTATTTCAATTGATGTGACTAATGATGAAGGAATTAAAGCAAGTAGTAAAACTATTGAAGTAAAAACTCTTCCTGCTATTCCTAAATTCTCTATTGAAATTACAAAAATAAAACCAAGAGAGTTTACTTTTGAGCCTATTTTAATTAAATCTCCTGGAGTTAATTTATCAGAGTGCTATTATAGTATTACTAATACTAATCCGGATATAAAAACAGATAATTTACCTCAAACTATTATTGAATTAAAACCTAATACAAAATATCAATTATATGTTAAGGTAATAGACAAAGATAATCAATATTATATAACTTCAATAGAGGTCAAAACAAAAGAAGATAAATGGGTGCAAATTTCTATTAACGGGGCGCCTTTTCAAAAATATAACACTTATTTAATTTTTTCAAATGGAGAAAAGAAAAAAATTGAAAAGAGTAAACGAAAAATAATTATTTAGAAGGAGGAAGGATATGCCACAATTTAGTAAAACATTATTACCACCAATTTTAGAATATACTTATCCCGCTTTTAAATACGAGGAATCTACTGGAGAAGGGGTAAGTGTGGAATTTCCCGCCTCACTTTCTATTACTAATACCTTAGATGAAGTAGATCACATACAAATTAGAATAGTATCATTAAACACAAATAAGAATGGATTAAATCCTAAAATTTTCCCAACTGGATTATATTTCATATCTCTTGAAAATTCAGATATTTTTTCTATAAAAATAAATACAGTTATAAATGGAGAAAATATTTTTAAAATTTCTGAAGAAGAACCTTATGCTTCATATTATAAAATGCAAATTAGATTAGGGTCAAAATCTGGAGGAAGGTATCAATCTAGTTGGGGGCAAAATGTTTCAGAAGATTGGCTTAACTCTAATGCAGAATTCTTTTCTGAGTGGTCAAATTCTTCTGTTTTAAAAACTGTAAAACAACCCAATTTTGGAATTTTTACTTTAGAAGAGGATATAGAAAATATAATAAGCGATCCTAATTACTTGTGGACAGGATATTATTCAACAGAAGATAGTAATGAATCTTTAAAAAAATACCTATTTCGTTTAGAAGATTCTAATCATAATTTATTAGAAGAAAGTCCGGAAAATTATATAGGAGAATATGAGAAACCTTCTTTAAGCTATAAATTTAGAGAAGTGTTTGAGCATAATAAAGAATATTACCTGTCTTTAATAATTGAAAGCGCCACAGGTTATCAAGATATTATTACCTATAATCTTCAAACAAATTTCGATTACGTAAAAATATATAACATTATTAAAATTATGGAAAATGACGAAGATGCCCATAATTTAGTGGATGTTCGTGCAAGACAAATTCATTTAATTCCAGAAAAAAAGCCTTCTAGTCTTGTTTGGTTAGCAGATCAAAACATGAATAACTATGGAGAAACTGGAGTAACGCATTATGAAAATTTAAATAAGCTTAGCGCGAGCGCAGATTTTTCAATCCCCTATGATAGTTTTTCTTTACTATTGTCTATAACTAATTTTCAAAATAAAATCCAAAATAAAATGAAAGATTGTTTTATTAATAATAATTATATTTTATATCTTGGACAAGAAAGTTATTTTGGAAGTGAATTTTATTTAGGAGTATATGAAAAAGAAAATATAGCATATTTTATTTTAAAAGAGGTTTTTAAAAATCAAAATATTTTTAATAATTATTATATTATTGAACAAAAAGGGACAATAAAACCAAATAAAGAATATTTATTTATTATTAAAAAAGACAAGGGAGATACTATTTTTGAAATAAAACAATGGCATGATAATAATTTTGAAGGCGGTGAATAATAATGATATTTGCAGAAAAAGATTTTAATAATTTAAAAGTTACAGAAAAAGTTGAGCCTATCGAATATAATGAAATTTCTGGACTTTCTAATTTTCCAAATTCAATAGATAAATTAAAGACAATAAAACTTAGCTCAACAAGTATCGCTCAACTTGGAACAGAGTTAAAAAGATACTATGAGTTACTTTCTTTATATTTAAATAAAGACCCTAAATTTGATCTAAATGTGGAAGAGTTTAAAGCTTTATCTACTAAAATATGTCAATATACATTATCTTCTGAAGATTATAATATTATGAGAGATTCTTTATTAGAAACTCAAAACTATTTAAAAACTATTACTCAAGAAGAATTATATGGAGAGAATGGAGTATATACTAATTTACAAAAAACTTCTAGAGATTTTACAACTAAAACTAATGAAATTATCACCGAAATTAATAATAGCTATTCCAATTTGAATCAAGGTGATGTTGGACGTGTAATTCCCGATGGAGCGATTAACGAAAAGTATCTAAATGAAAAATTAAAAACTGATTTTAATTATATATCTATGACTACTGGAATGTATATAGATAGAACAACTGTATCAGATATAAATGTTCCTGAAGAAATAAAAGGAAAAGCTTTAGTTCTTAAAGCCGTTGATAATTAATGTTTCCGTATAAAGATTATGATACATTAGATACAAGAAATCTATTCGGAGATTTTGAATTAAGTGACGCTCTAACAGAAATTTTTACTAAATTAGTGTTAAATTATCCTAATTATGAATTAGCTCAAGCTATCCCTGAAGATAAAAAGCCTTTATTGGCGCAATATATTGATTTTTTAAAGAAAACTTATTTCTCTAAAGAAAAAGCTACTTTTAATGAAGAAATTAATGATTCACTTTTTAATTATGAAAAATGGAATTCTATGACAGAAGTTTTGAATAATCAACAAGATTTTCTAAAAAATGACTTTATTAGATTATATAATGAATTTGTAAAAATTCAATTTAATTTATTATTGGCAATAGCTACTGATTCTTATAATGAATATATAAATAGATTGAATATTATATACGATAAAAATAAATTTGAAAATAAAAAATTAATTTTCGATTTAATGACTATTGAAAAATTTTCAGAAGATTTGCAGCAGAAATATAAAAATTATATTTCTTTAAAAGAAAAGGGTATGGATAGCGTAGCGATAGTTGAAAAGCTACCTGTTAAATATATTCCATTAACTCATTTTCTAATAGAAGAATAGGAGGTATAAAATGTTATTACAAAATGAATTAAGCCCTTTGTCAATAGATACACTTTTATATTTTCCTATTATTCCAGAGGAGATTAATAAAACTTATATTACACAAGGTGAAACAATTAATCATTGGAAAATGAATAACTCATTAACTTTTGTAACAGAAGATGATCTACCTCAAGAAAAAAATATTTCAATTTACAACGAAGACGGATCTGAAAAAAGCTCTGAAGAAATATATAAAATGTTAGAAACATGGGAAGATCCGACTTTATTTAACGCTTTCTTTAATGGAGATTTTGAAGCTGGAAGTATAAAAGGTGGAGGAGAGAATATTCAAAAATTAGTAATTAAAAGATTGTCTCCAGATACTGGATATAAAATCTTTGAAACTCTTGGAGAAGTACCTTTTAATAAGACATTAAAACATTTTTCTTTTAAAGACTATTTAGTTGTTAGTGGACAGGTATATTTATATTCAATTCAACCTGTAACAGAAAAGAATCATTATGGGGCTTTACAGAAAAAGGTTGGCGGATTAAATAGGTACGAATATGGATGGTTAATTGATACGGATGGCTCACAAATTAAAATTTTAAATACGGGAATTACGAATATACTTGTTAATACTAAAGATGGTGTTATTGAAACAATAGGAGGAGAAACTCCTTTTGTTAATAGATTTTCTAATTTACATTACAAAAGTTTTACATTAACAGGTACAATCGCCGCAATATTCGATGATGGACAGCATCTTACTCCTGAAGTCGACACTTCTTTATATAGTAATCAATCAGATATTCGTCAAATTATTGAAAGTAAATTCTTACAGAAGACTGGCGAGCTTCCTACAGTTTACAATAATAACATTAGAAATGATTATAATTATGAAAGAGTATTTAGAGAAAAGGTTATTGATATTTTAAGCAATGGGCATAAAAAATTGTTTAAAAGTCCTTCAGAAGGTTTAATGATTGTTAAATTATCTGGAATAAATTTAACTCCAAAAACGAATGTTGGTAGATTAATTTACGATTTCTCTGCTACTGTTACTGAAGTAGGAAGATTTAATATTGAATCTTTAGATGACTTTGATTTAAAGGAAATTACATATGTTGAATAATAATTATAATGCAACTTTACAAGAAAAAATTGATGCTAATTTATCTTTTGTAAAACATACTCAAGTTCAGATTGAATTATTAGATTTACAAGAGCGTTCAATAGGACGCTTAGAAGGAGAAGTCATTTCTGGAGGAATATCTGTTGATGGAGATAGTGCTATTAGAAGAACTTTAAATATGGTATTTCTTACAACAGATGATAACTATAAAATATTAGAAACTTCTAACCCATTATCTTTAAATAAAAAAATTAAAGTATATATAGGAATTAAAAATTTAGAAACAAAAGAAAATAAACCTACTGTTTGGTTTAAATGCGGAACTTATGTAATGTCTAAATGTACAAGTTCAGCATCGACAGCCGCGCAACAGATTTCAATTACAGCTCAAGATAAAATGTGTTTACATAATGGAGAAGTTGCAGGAGCACTTGAATATACTACAAGATTAGATAGTGAGACAATTTCTCCTTCTTATATAAGATATATTGAAAATTTGCAAACCTCTTGTTCTTCATTACAAAAAAATTTGATTGATAAGGAACAGTACTTAGAAGAAATAGAATCTAATTTAACTGTCATATATAAAGAGGTCGAAGGCGCCAATTCTCTTTTAGAATCTTCTGTTGTAAAAATGTTTGGATTAGTAAATAAAATAAAAGCTTTAACCTTAGGAGAAGAATTAAAGAACGCTGTACAAGAATTGTCTGAATCTATTAGTTATTTATATGTAAATTCTAAAATGAAAAAATTAACAATTAAAGAAATTATTAGATATGCTGCAATTTCTCTAGCCGGAGAACTTCCTGGAAAAGTTGTTATAAATGATGTACCAGATAAAATAAAGACTCCTATCATAGTAGATGATAAAGGTACTATTGGTTTTAAAATGATAGATTATATATATCCAAGTGAACTTACTTTAACTACTGGGCAACCAGTTTCAACAGTTTATGAACAATGTAAACAAGCTTTAGGCGGAAATTATGAATATTTTTATGATATAGATGGAAATTTTATTTTTCAAGAAATTAAAAACTATTTGGATAATAATATTCCAAATATTGATGATTTAAGAACTAATGATTACAGGTATTCTTTTGATAAAGTCCCCGTTCAATTTGATTTTTCACAATATAATATTGAAACTTCTTATATAAATACCCCAAATTGGAATAATATAAAAAATGATTTTTATGTTTGGGGTTCTAATGATGACCAATTAATTGGGTATCATTTGGTAATAGATGATAAACCATTAGTTCCAAATAATGTAAAAGATTTAACAGAGCCTAGTCTTTCAATGGATTGGCGCGAATTTATTATTCATAATTATGATGTTGGAATAAACAATGATTTTGTTGGTAAATGTTATATCGAAGACGTAGAAAGTATGGATTCTTCTAAAATTGGAAACGTTTGCTGCGTAATTGATAAAAAAATATCTGCGCCATTATATAGAGTCTGGAATGGCTCTTCATGGGAAGATTTTTCTATTAAAGACGTGACTCATGTATCTGAATACCCCGATTATTATAAAGAATTAAGTAGTATTTGGAAAAAAGATCGCTATAAAGATAATTATGAAAAGAAAACGGATGTCAGCGGCTATAATTATAATTTTGATATTATAGAAGGGGATCAAGAATTAAGTAAGTTTTCTATAAAAACCATCGGACGTAGAAAAAAGCCGGTTGAAGATAATAATGTCAAACAATTATATCCCACTATTGTAGAAGATATATTAGTATATTATGATGAAAAAGATTTACAATACACCAGTAATCCCGACAAAGCTATTAAACTTAATAATATAGAAGATTTTAAAAAATATAAAACAGTCGGAAATGTATATAAAGATGCATTTTCTACAGTAAAAGAACTATTATTTGAACACACTGTATACAATGAACAATTACAAATCATGTGTTCTCCAATTTATAATTTAGAAGTCAATTGGAGATGTTTCGCGTCTTTTGCAAAAACAAATACTAATGGTTATTTCTTAATTAAAAAAATCAATTTTAATTTTGATCCTAGCGGTTTAATGACTATAATTCTTATAAAAACTCAAACTAGAGAAAGATAATCTAAAATAAAAAAAAGGGGGAAAGCTTTATGGAAGATATCTTTTTAATTCTTGCTATATTTAATACAGAGATAGGATTGAAAAATACTAAAAAAAATAAAAAACAGTTAGATAGACAAATGAGAATAGAAGAAAAGCTGGATAAATTCCTTGCAATCTTACCAGAAAAAATCTCTTGATTTTTTAGATATTTTAGCAATCGTATCTTTTATCTTACAGTTACAAAATAACCAAGAGTTACAAAAACAAAGTAGTAATGACGATATAATGCAAGAATTAAATATGCAAGATAATAAATTTTTTCAAACTATAATAAGCCAAAATAATCAAATTATAGAATTAAATAAAAAAATACTTGAAAAATTAGAAGGAGGAAATAAGTAATGAATATTTATGACATCAATACAATAGGAGATGGAAAAAATGCCTATACTGCAGAATTAACTAAAAGAGCTGAAAAAATTGATATTTTAGAACAAGGCGCTGATCAAGATTTAGAACAGGTATTAACTAAATTAAGAGAATTAGAAGGAAAATTGACAGCAGTAAAAGGAATCGCTAATGTAGCCAAAAGTTCTGCAGATACTGCTACTCAAACAGCTAATACGGCTAAATCAACTGCAGATACTGCTAATCAAACGGCTACTCAAGCAAACGGAAGTGTTGCTAGCTTAACAGAAAAAGTAAACACTGTTGAACAAACTGCTAATGCGGCCAAATCAAAAGCAGACGAATTAGAAGGAAGAGTTGCTGTTTTAGAAACTCCTAAAGTATAAAAAAAGAAGGCTTAAAAGCCTTCTTTTTCTTTTATATAACTGTAACCGATACAAATTGCATCTGCCTCATCTTCTGTTGCATTTTCTCCAAAGAAGCTATCTACAAATTCCATAGCTTCTTTTTTTTGGTCTCTCCTGTATTTTGATTTTATTTTAACAACACTTTTCCAATGACTCGGCGCGATTATTTCATATTCTATTCCCTCATCTAAACACGTATTTATTAAAGCTCCTTGTAATTTAGCTAAAGTTTTAAAAGTTATTATATTATTTCCTTGATTTGAAAAATATTTTTGACTTCCATTTATAGAATTTTGTAATTGTATATCTTCTAATAAAATAATTTCTATATTTGGAACAGTTGAAATAACTCTTTTTAAAAAATTAGAAATATCATAAATTCTATCATCAGCTTTCTTTTTTTGTTGAGGAGTAAAAGTTCCGTATTGAATCAATTCATTTTTTTCAAAAATAGCATATCCAACTGTTGTTGTAGATTGATCAAAAGCTATAATAGCCATTATTTCCCAGTAGAACCGAATCCGCCAACTCTTTCTTTCTCTTTAGAACTGTTTTCATCATTATCAACAACTAGATAAGGATGGAATAAAGCTTGCGCGATTCTTTCTCCTTTTTTAATTTTAATTGGATATGGATTTAAATTAATCATAGGAATAAAAATGTGTCCTTCATTATTTGGGTTATCTACATAATCAGCATCAATAGTAGCTGGCGCATTTGGCATAATTAGTTTATTTTTAAAAGCAATACTTGATCGCATTACAATAGAAATATATTCATGAGATTCGCAATATGCTTTTAACCCTGTTGGAACTAAGGTTGCTCTTGCTCCTAATTCTGAATTAATTTGTGCAGATGATGATAAAGAAAGGGGGCCTTCAAAAGATTCCTCTTTCTCATATTGAAAAATTGAGGGGATAGTGATATCTTCCGCAGCTTCAATATCATATCCTGCAGAATATTCGGTACTTCGTTTAGGTAAATTAATATTTTTATCTTTATATTCAGATACTACTTCAAATTTTCTCATAATTTATAATAACCTCTCTTCTACTCCGCGCTATAAGAAATATACGAGTCTGCATAATCATAACGCAATTTAATTACAACAATCCAGTGTTCCATTTTATTTTTTGTTTCTTTTTTATACTTAATACTAGAATTTTCAACTTGCGCTTCTTCTTTTGCTTTTGCTACAAGTTCTTCTGCTTCTGACTCAGAAGTTGCTACATACTCAATAGTTTTTGTTAAAATTTTTTCCATAATATTTCCTCCTATTAAACTAAACTATAATTATTTTTAATAATTTCTTCTTTAATTCCCGGTGGGCAATTTCCAATAATATGCACATTTTGTACTTTTGCGTGGTTTAATAAATCTAGAACCTTATTTCGATCAAAACTTCCGCGTTCAATCATTTGTCCTTCTTTAAAAATTACAAATTCTCCAAGTAAAGTAAAATCAGTAAAATTTAAAATAATAGTTTTCATTATACTTCAACAACTCCTTTTTCATAATTAAAAATCATATAACATTCATCACCTAACCAAATTTCTAAAGCATTACTATCTTTTCTGTATCCATAATCTTTTAATTCTCCTAATGTATTATTATTAATTTCTTCTTTAATAAAATTAACAATTTCCTGTGTAAAGTCTTTTTTATTTTTATTAGAAGTGTTAATGAAAAAGGTGATATATTTTAAATAAGGCGCGCTCATTACAAAATATTTACTCTCATTAGCTTGAATAATAACTCTATATAATTTTTTACATAAATCTTTTTCAATTTTTTTATCATTAATGTTTAAAGATTCAATATTATTAACTACATTTTTTGTAATATCATAAGCAGTTAAACTAATATTATCTTTTTTTTCTAGGCTTTCTTTTTCCACTATATTCTAAAGCTCCCTTCTCTGTTAAATAAATTTTGTACCCTCTAACATCCCTATATTGATTTTCTATTATTCTATTAATTATATTATCGGGTAATCCAAGTCTTTCCTCTATTTCTTCTTTTCTAGTCGCATAGAATTCTTCTTTTGTTAAATCATTAACCACATGGAATCTTGCATATCTTTGCTTTCTAGGAGAAACGTCTTTTTTCTTTTTTTCTTCTTCTTCTATTTTTTTCTTTATAAAAGCTTCTTGAGATGGAAAATATTCATCTAATAAATTCTCTATAATGAATGTTTTTTGTTTTCCATCCTTACTTATTTTTACTAATGTTTGTTTATATCTTTTATGCTGAATATATGACATTATTTTTGCGGGATAAGTTCTATTTCGTATAACCTTTTCTAAAGATTTAACCCTTCCATAATTACTTAACCAATAAAGCCCTCCATAATCATCTATTGGCTTCCATTCTTCTCCTATGAAATCTTTTAATTCTTTTTTTCTTTTTTTTATAAAAGAATCTTTATCTTTTTGAAATTCTTTTATTTCTTCTTCTGTTAATATAGTTTCATCTATTTCCCTTATCATATTAATATTATATCATATTTTTTTAAAAAAATCAAGCTAATCGCAATATAGTATAATTTTTTCTTTTTCTAAAGATTTTTGAATATCAATTACGCGCTGATTTCTCGAACCTCTCCATTTTAAAGTTAAATCTTTTTGTTCTTCTATAAAACAACCATCTACTAATACATCTATATATGGTAAGACTTCTTTTTTAATATAAGTTCTAATATGAGTAGATACTGGTAATTTTAAATCATAATCTTCGCTAGTAATTTCTTCAAAAGTGTATCCAGTCCAAACCCATATATTCTTATTAGGAAAATCTTTTTTGAATTGTTTTATTAATGCGCGCAGAGCTAATACATTCCTATGATTGAAAGGGTCTCCACCTAATACACTTAGTCCGCTAATATGTTCATTAACTTTTGGCTTAATTTCATTTTCATACGTTTCTTTTGAAAAAACTTTTCCTACATTAAAATCCCATAATTCTTTATTAAAACAACCTTTGCATTGCAAAGTACAACCTGAAAAGAAAATTGTAACTCTTAGTCCCTCTCCATTTGCAGTATCATATTGATTTATTTTATAATAATTACTCATATTTTTCCTCTTTTCTTTATATTATAATTATATCATAAAAATACAAAAAAATCAATGAAAAAGAGGTTATTCTTTATATTTCCAAAAATAACCTCCTGCAGTCCTCCTTTTTTTCTTACAAACTTTTAATATACCACTACTATCAATACCTGTAATTTTGCTTGCCGTTTTTGCATTATCATAAGTTTTAATAAGGATTCCTTCTAATGTATATTGATTAATTGGTCTATGAGGTCTTTTTCCACCTTTATACACTTTTTTATGTATTCTTTTATTAAGATCTTTATAATAACACCACTGAAAATCTTGATAAGTAACAGCCTTTCCTTCGCAGCACTCTTTTACCTTCATTAAATTATATTTATTATTTTTTTGAATATGAGGATGTAAGCAACCTACATATTCCCCTTCTAAGGTTAATTGAGCATAAAAATTATATTTTATTTTTATATAATCTTCTATATTTTCAATAGATTCAAATAAATTTTTATTCATAAAAATATAATTATGTTTTAATAATAAATTTTCTTTTAATTCAAGATGCTTTTGTATTGCTGTTCTACTTATTCCTGTTTTTCGAATAGCTTCAGAAATACTATTAAAATATATAAAATTAAAATCGTCTAAATTAATATAATAAATAGGAGTCCGTAAATCTTCTATAATATTCTGTCCACCTTTTGTCATATTATATCCATTAGATTTTTTATTATTTATATAAGAGTTATATTTTTCAATATAATAAATTTCTTTATCATTTAATATATTAAAAGGACATTTTTCTATTATTTCAATAGAGAAATTATTCTTTCCATATTTTCTCATCGCCTTATATAACGCATAATCTAGTTTGTCAGAATCTTGCAAATGCTGCGCCCATCGAGTTTCCAATGAACGCTTCGTTTGTCCTACATAAACCTTATTATTTATATTATTCTTTATTAAATATATAATCCCAATATTATTCTGATTTAAAGGTTTTTTTACTATGCTGGTATCTTTTTCTAACTTCATCTTGTTTTCCTTTATTAAAAGCTGTTGTATAATTACCTGTTAGATATCCCGTTACACGTCTTAACCGTTGAATTTTTTTACTATGGCACATTGGACATTCATCATTAAATTCGTCACAATAACCACAATCTAAACAAGTATCATTTGGAACATTTATAGCAAAATAAGGAATATCTTTATCCATAGCATAATTAACAATTTCTTCAAGAGCTCGCAAATTGTTTTTACAAGTAGAATCTAATTCTACATAAGTAATACATCCAGCAGAACTATATCCTGTTAATTGACTTTCAATATCAATTTTATCAAAAATACTAATTTCTTTCCAGACTGGAACATGAATACTATTAGTAAAGAAAGAATTTTCTGATACATTTGGAATTACTCCGTATTTATCTTTAAATTTTTTCATAGCGGTATAGCATAAATTCTCTGCAGGTGTATAATAAACTCCAAAATTTAATTTATATTGCTTTTTAAATTCTGCGCATCTATCTTTGAATAATTTTTCGATCCTTTTTGCCAGCTTCATACCTTCTTTTGTAGTATGATCTTTTTTAAGAAGAATTTGTAACGTCTCTGCTAATCCAAGTTGACCAAGAGCAAGGGTTCCATGTTTTAATGCACTTCTAATTCCTTCTTCTGGCTTATATCCCATCATAGTACGATTTTCATACATAAAAGTTGCTGAAGAAACATTTTGAGAACAAATCCATTCAAAACGTTCAATTAGCATATCTTTAGCTTCATGGATTTTTTTATCCAAAAGAGAAAAGAACTCTTCAATATAAAGTTCGTCTGTAATATCTTTTCCATACTTATGGTCAATTGCGGTTTTGGCCTCCATAGCTAATGTTGGAAGAATAATTGTAACAGGACAAATATTTCCACGTCCGTCTTTCATTTGACCATTAATATCTGGGTCATGGTTAATATCCCATCCGTTTGCTGTTCTGCAACCCATTGTACTGAAATATGTTCTCGGATCTTCTGGATCGTATCCTGCATTTCCACTCCAATCTACATTTGCATAATTTGGATACAGTCTTTGTGCAGTAGATCTTAATGCTAACTTAAACAAGTCATAATTAGGATCTCCTTCTTTTCTATTTACTCCAGTCATACACTGGAAAATGCCACAAGGAAAGATTGAAGTTTTATGTAATTTTCCAATACCTTCAATAGATACGTCAAGTAATGCTTTTGTTACCATTCTTCCTTCAGGTAAAGTGCAAGTTCCATAATTGATTGACGTAAAAGGTAATTGATTTCCACTTCGAGATTGTAATGTGTTAAGGTTATGATACATCCCTTCTACGGCTTGATAAGTCTCTTTTGTAGTTTTATCAATAGCATATTGATAAACTCTTGGATATTTCTCTTTAAATTCTTTATTGTCAATAGACTGATTATCTGATAACTCAATTTCATCACCAGTTTTTTCTTCAATATATTTTAACCCATCTTTAAAATGTTTAATAAAACTTTTCCTTACATATGGAACCATTGTCCAATCTAAATGTGTTGCAGATACACCACCAAATTGTTGTAATGATTGCAATTGAAAAATAACAGCTACTAACTGGAATGCAGTATTAATTGAATTTGCAGGTCTAATATCAGTCTGTCTTGTATTAAATCCTTCTGCTAATAATTTATCAAATGGGATACTTAAACAATTATGCATGCCGACGGCATAAGAGTCTAAATCGTGAATATAAATTTCATTATTTAAATGATTGTTTTTAGCCATTTCAGACATACAATTATTTAAAGCATAATCCCTCATTACTGCGCTATTGGCTTCTCCCATTCGACCGCCAAAAGATCCTTCATCAACATTTGCATTTTGATTTTGAATATTTTCTGCCCCAAGTTTCTCCGCAACTTCATCCATTAAGTATTTTTTACTTTCTCTTATCAGTTCTCTTTTATATCTATATTTAATATAATTCTTAGCTAAAATAAAATATCCTCTTTTTTGTAAACATAACTCAACAGTATCTTGAATTTCTTCAATTTCGATTGCCCAATCCTTATTTATTGAATGACTCGCGCCTCCATAAAATCTGCTAGTTAAATCTTCTGCACTATCATCAACAATTTCTTCAAGAAGCTCTTCTGTTGGAATTCTATATTCTTTTTTAGTATCTAAATTCGCTTTTTTGATTGCATCTTTAATTTTTTTCTTATCATATTCTTCAATTCTTCCATCTCTTTTAATAACTTTCATTAATTATAACCTCCTTATTGTATATTATGTATAATAAAAAGATCACTATTTCTTATTTTGAAGCTTTATAGCTTTTAAAATATTGTTCATCAACATCGCTACTGTCATCGGTCCAATTCCTCCTGGAACAGAAGTCGCATACGAATATTCACTTTTCTCTAAGTCAAAATCACCGCATAATTTGTTGTTCTTATTCCTATTAATACCAACATCAATAAGAATAGGTTTCGTTTTATCGGAATTAACAAAACTACGAAAAATTTTGGGCTTCCCCACGGCAGAAATAATTAAATCGAAATCCTTCTTAAAATCATTTTTTTGAGTCTTACTATGCGCCAACGTCACAGTACAATTCCTCTGAGTTAACAATTCTGCCAAAGGGCGACCAACAATATCACTTCTTCCAATCATTAAAACCCTAGAGCCTTCAAATTGAAAAGCGATCGATTCCAGCACGACTAGGACTCCACTAGGAGTACAAGGCGCTAAATATCTTTCTAAAGATTTGTGTGAATGAAGTTGCGCGACATTATAATAAGTTAATCCATCGACGTCTTTTTTGGGAGCAATAGCATTAACAATCGTTTCTGTATCCCAAGTAGTTTGAGGTAATTGAATCATAATTCCTGCGACTTTTTCATTTTTGTTAAAGATCTCGATGTCTTTTAAAACTTCATCAATATTGTTGTATTTTTGTAAATTGGCAATAAATGTAAATATACCGCAATATTCACAAGCTTTTTGCTTTTGTTTTATATAAACCATACTGGCATCATCAGAAAAATCTGTAAAAATAACTAGTATAGGTTTATAATTTAAATGGGATATTTCTTCTTTTACATTATCTTTTATTTTTTGTGCAATACTTTTACAATTAATAATTTTATCCATCTTTCTTCTCCTATAATTAATCATTTAATAAGATTTGTAAAATATACAAATCTTATTGATTATCTTTTACAACAGTATTAACTCCTTGTGTTGTGATCCAACCGTGTTTCATTCGAGCTTCTGCTTCTTTCATGCCAATTAATTGTGGTGTAATTGATTCACTCAACATTCTATTAGCTTCTGCTTCACCTTCAGCTTTTGCTCTTGCTACGTCAGCTTCATTTTGAGCTTTAATTAAATTAGTTTCAGCTTCTACTTTAGCGGCTTCTTGTTCTGCTTTTGCTTTTTCCGCTTTCTGCATAGCAGCCATTCTATCTTGAATTGATTTATCTAATTGCTTATCTGGATGAACATCAATAATACTCGCGTCTAACACTTCAATACCATATGTTTTAGATAATTCTTTATTTAAAAATGTAGTAATTTCATTATTAATTTTCCCACGATTACCCGAATAAATATCCATTAAATCATGATTTGTAGTTATTTCACTTACTTTGGATTTAAGAACGGTTTTTACACGCTTATCCATAATATCTTCTCCATCCATTCCTTTGAAATTTTTATAAGTATCAACTACTTTATCGGGTAAATACCTGTAACTCATTTGGAATGAAATTCTAATATTAGCATTATCTGCTGTGGCAATTAAAAAAGATTCATCTTCTTCCGATCCTTCTCTACTATCTTTAGATAAAATTAATTGTTCATTACTAATTGTAAATTCTTTTACCTTATCTAATGGATTAATAAAATGGAATCCTTGTGATAATGTAGTATCTTTTACGCCGCCATTCATAGAATAAACAACTCCGACTTTACCAGTGTCAATTTTTTCTAATGACATAACTCCAAATGTTGCGCCGCAAATAACTCCAAGTCCTAATAATGCCACACTACTATACTTAACCATTTTTTTATTCATAATTTTTATCTTCCTTTCGTTTTTCATACTCATCATTGTCTTTTTGTATTTTTAATAAAACTTTATTTGCTATAAATAATAGCATTAATCCTATTAAGAATAATGGAATTGCAAATAATATCCAAACAAACCACATTATTTACACCTCCTCTTTTTTATATAATCTATAATATTATCACCGTATATAACGATAATAATCGCAATAATTAGTCCCAAGATAAACAAAGTCCATAATTTTATTATTGATATCATAAAGATGGTAATAAATGAAATCGCTGGGCATATAATTAATGTACATATACCCCATTCATAATCCTCACCATATATATTGTCATTACATTTATCTATTTTCCATAAAATTAAACCAATTATAAATCCTATTAAATATCCACAAATATACATTGTAAACACTTTTTACCCTCCATTTTTATTCTTCTCCTAAAATTAATTCTTTTGCATAGGGTAATGATTCTATCCACTCCATAAAATCTTTAGACCATTCATCCAACTTATGATTTTTACGAGATTTATAAATATTAGCAAGCACTTCATAATTCATTTCTATAGTTCTCTTCTGATTATAAGAACTAGGAAGAAGCTGAATCATCTGCCACCAGATATCTTTATTTTTAGGTTCGTAGTCTTCGTCGTCACTGTCTGAGATATAATCTCTACCTCCATACATATACAGTTTACGATATCTATTAAGATCGTCGATTATAGATTCTAGGGTTTCAATCGTTCTACGATTTAAATGTTCATATGAGAAATCACTCAGCGTAAATTCTTTCTCAGTAATCTTATGCATGGTAGAACAACTATTAGCAACTGTCCCAACTTTATATGTATCGAACTCTTTCCACCAATATAACGGCGCAGTAATATCCACATACACAGTAATCATCCGCATAAACTTACGATGGTCTGTTCCTGCTTTGACAAGGCGTTTCATTAAATTAATATCGTTATCACCAAGACAATATTTTTCAGTTAAATATTTATCATTGATAGCTGCTGGATTAGTTCCTGGAGCACCTATTGAATACCACCTACTATCGCTTTTACTCCAACTCTCTAATGGATTTCTCATACCTCTAATAGCGGCTTTCCATCCAAATACTTCAGTATTTTCAAATTTAATCATCTACTACTCTCCATATTACTTACAATTGTACTATCTAGTTTTTCTTTTAATTCTAAATATTTTTTCATATACCATTTAGACTTTTCAATGTCTTCTTGTCCATTTTTAGCAAGAGCTCTATATCTATACTTCCAAACATTACACAGACAGAAGTTCATAACCACTTCTTTTCCAAAAACATATATCATTTCATCAATACATTCGATTCCTCCATCAGTATAGTGATCGGGATGATTAATCATATCTCTTTTATTTTCCATAATATTTTTTTCACTCCTCTATATTCTTTTTGATAATCTGTAAATCTTTTCAATATTACAGAGCGGTCTCGACTAGCCTTATTTCATTCCTATAATACTATATTTTAAATTTTCTAATAAAGTATCTAATTGATCTTTTTTCATGATAATAGCTATTCTTCTACGCCATAACGCGCAGAAGTAAATAACATTTCTCCTTTTTCATTTACATTAGTAATTAAAAATAATCTGTGTTTTTCAGGAGTCGATTTATATTTTTTAGGAACAAAATTAGAACCGCGTCTAAAGCCTACCACCATTAATTTATTACCTTTTGAAAACCAAGATTTTTCTTTCACCTTTTTACTTCCATCTGGTTGAACTTCGGAAATTTGTTTATTATATAAAGCATAATGTTCATTGCTTAATCTAATATCAACAACTTCTCCATCGGGAGTCAATAAAGTAAAAGTACCTTTTGTATTATTTTTATCAATACAAGTTCCTATAATTTTAGTAATTTTATACGTTGGTACTTCCCTACCATTAAAATTATAAATCTTATCAATCACAGGTTCTTCCGGTAATTCTGAAAAATTACTTACACCATATCTTCTTTTTTGAATATGTCTAAGTTCATGGTCGTGCCAGTAATAACTCATACTGTCCATTTCCCATTTAGAAATAGTACCTAAACAATATTTTTTCCATTGTTCATTAAATAATTTTTCATTATATTCATTTAATAATTCTTCTTGATTATTTTTTAACCAATTTCTTGCAATATCCATGTCTTTATCATAGACTTTTTTCCATCTCTTTTCATTTACTGCAACAAAATTATTATCTTTTAAAACACAATCTTCATATACATTAGGATATTTTTCTCGCATAAAATTTTGCGCGATTTCATCTAAAAATAATTCAGTAGGGGTTTTAAATTGTTTTTGTCTAATATACTTATTAAAATTAAATAATCTTCTATAAAAATCTAAATCTTCGGGTATCATATCTCTATCAATTAAACCTTTAAAATTTTGAAGATTTAATTTACTCTTAGGTTCACTGATAATAGAAATATATTCCTTCATAATTTCAACTCTGTCTTTTTTTTCTAATTCATCAAAAGCTCCACTTTTTATTAAAGCAATAACAGAAGTTTTTTTCATTTTTGCTCTATCTAAAAAATCATCAAAACTATTAAACGGTCTATTATCTAAAATAATTTCAATTTCATTATCACCAACACCTGAAATAGCTTTTAAAGAATAAAGAATACGATTATGCTCAACATCGGGTTTAAATTCTTTAGACGCAGTATTGATATTCGGTGGCGCGATATTAATACCCGCTTGTAAAGTTTTTCCTAAAGCTTTTGCAATTTTTCCATAATTTACTCCTTGGGCTTTCTTTTTCTTTTCTTCTAAATCATCTTCTTCTTGATCTAAATTGTATTCTACTTCTTCTAATGTACCAGCATTGATACATAAACAAGCCGTATTCCAAAAGATTTGTGGAAATTTTAAAGTTAAATAGGCTTCTTGCATAGCTATCCATCCGTATCCAAGACAATGCGGAAGAGAAAAGGCGTACCCTAATTGAGGCTTAATAGCGGTATCCCACACATACTCTCCAAATTCTTTTCTTTTTACAGAATTAAAAACTTTTTCTTTCAATTCTGGAATTTTAGCCATTTGTTTTTTACTTACTATTTTTCTTGCTTTATTAGCTTCAGATAAAGTAAAATTACAAATCTTTTCATCCATTAAAATTTCCATTAAGCTTTCTTGTAAACAAATGCAGCCATTATAAGGAAGATAATAAGGTTCTAAAACACTAATTTCCTCTGAAGTTAATCCGTATCTATGCATTTCTGCATACCATAAATTAATATCCCCTTTTAATCTTTCAAATCTATCTAAAGGGGCTTCTCCGCTTTTTTCTGCTTGCAATCTCATAACTGCATTAGCTGCAGTTAATTCAATTACATTTCTAGGTTGAGTTTTCTGTAAAGAAAGTAATCCTACATTACTATTAAATTGAAATAAGTCCATTACTTCTGTAGAACAAATTCTATTCCATAATTTTTCACTAGTCTTATCAATTTTAGTCGGTTCTAAAATATTATAATAAGCTTCTTTTAAACTCCATTCTTTTGGAATCTGATTGTATTCTTGTAACATTTTTAATGCAGTTGTTAATTTTGAACAAGCATCTGTTACTAAGAAATCCCATTTAATCAATCCCGCGTCTTCTAGCGGATATAATGAATATGAACTAATAATTTCTCCACTAGGAGTTCTCATAATAGAACAATGTTTTAACATATCATCAGAAATTACTACTCCTGCGGCATGACGAGTTCTTTTATCTATCAAGCCTTCAATACCTAAAATAATATCCAATAGGCGAGGATATTTTTTTAATTCTCTTACTAATGTAGCAACCGGTTTTCTACCTTTTTCTTTATTTCCAAAAACTGCATCTTTTACACTCCATAAGAATCCTCGTTCTGACGGTATCATACTAGATAAATACTGCGCTATATCATTATCAATTCCATCGGGATATTCTTCATTTCTATAACCTCTACAAGCAATATTTATTGCACTTTTAGTTGTTACAGTTCCAAAAGCCCCAACAGCAACACAGTTAATTTCTCCAACTTCTTCTTTAATTTTATTAATAAAAGCATTTCTTGATAATGGATTTAAATCAATATCAATATCTGTTGTAATAACTTCTCCAACATTTCCTTTATTTAAAAAACGCCATAACGGAAGTTCTTCTACTACTGGATCTAATTGAGTAATTCCTAATAAATAATTACTTAAATAACAAGTTGCAGATCCACGTCCAACTCCAATAATACTACCGACTTCCCAAGCATAATCAATGAAATGATTTAAATTATTAAAGTATCTAAATAAAACAGTTCCAAAATCGTCGCCAACAAATTTAATAATATCAGCTTCTTCTTCTAATCTACTTAAATATTTTTGATTTAAAAGATTTTTATTTTTTAACTGAAATAAACATTCTGATACCCAAAATAATTCTTGTTCATCTTTAGAATTAAATAAATAATTTAAGGTCGGAAAATTTTTAATATAGTTTTTAAAATATTCTCTATCAATATTAGGAATATTTACTGGTAAGGCCATCATTTTCTGTTTTTGTTTTAAATTATAATATTCAATTTTATTCATAATTTCTAAAGTATTATTAGTCATTTCTTTAATAAATTCTTCTTCAAAACAAACAGATAATTGATCTTTTACTTCTTCATAAGACATCATATAAGATGATTTATAAAAACTAGCCGTTTCTCGTTCTCCGCCTTTAGAGTTTAAAAAAGCTTCGTGAACGTATCTATCTTCTTTTCTTAAATAGTGACTATCAGTAGCATAAATCATTTTTACACCAAAAGCTTCAGCTACTTTACGACTACGAATATTAATTAAATTTTGTTCTCTATCTGTTTTATTAGGCGCGCATTCAACATAAAAATCTTCTCCAAACAAATCTTTTAAAAATAACATATATTCCACAATATTATTATGATAAACCTCTGCAGCTTCTATATCGCCGTTTTGTTCTGCACTAATCATATCCCAAAGATTAGTTCCTAATTCACTACCACGACACGCAGTTGTACAAATTAAATGGCCTGGATTAGATTTTACTACTTCTTTTAATTCACTTTTTAAAGTAGGAACTCTGTCCATTTTTCTATCATTATACATATGATACCAAGCTTTTGAAGATAAAATTCTTAATTGTTCATGTCCAATTTTATCTTTTGCTAGTAAAATTAAATGATAATATTTTTGTTTAGGTTTTCTTTCATCAACTAAGTAAATTTCGTTTCCTAAACCTATCTTAAAATCAATATTTTCATTCTTAAATTGAGTAGCCATTTCATTATACTCTATATGACTACTTAAACATTCATGAGAAGTAATGCACACTCCTTTTAAATTTAATTCTCTCGCATAATTAACCAATTCTTTTGGTTTAATAATACAATCAAGTAAACGTATATTAGATGTATCATCGTGATTATGAATACTAAAATACATATTTACCTCTCTTTCTATAATCTGATATTATCCTCATTATACTTATATTATATCATATTTTTGATAAAATGTCAATGAGTTTATCTTATTGAATGTACAGAAGCTTTTTACTAGCTCTTGTTACTGCAGTATATAATAATTTATATTTATCGCCCCAAGCATCAACAGAATAAACTAAAACTTTATCCCATTGGCTACCTTGGCTTTTATGAATTGTAATGCAATAACCAAAATCCATATCCACTCTTGGTTTACTTCTATAAGTATTCTTAAAAGGCGCCCAATTAAAAAATTTATTTAAATCAATTCGAATTTCATAATAATCTTCTAAATCCCATTCTGGAATAAATTTAATATCCATATAACTATTAAAGTTGGCTAAAGAAGTGAATTTAATTTCTTTTACATAACCAATAGTACCATTAACTAGAGGTTCTATATTCTTTTTACTTGTAACATCCCAATAATTTTTTAAACAAATTAATTTATCTCCCAATTCGGGATAGGGTTTTTTAAAACCTTTTTCTTTTCTAATTTCATTATTTAAATCCATTCTAGTTGAATGTTTACTACATAAAATAATATCTGCCCAATTTAGCATTCCTAAATTTAATTCTTCTGAATTTATAGATTGAATATAATTATCATTATATTTAGAATAAATACCTTGATGATTTCGTAATTGTTCTCCTAAATCAATAATACTATTACCTTCTTCTTGTCTAAAAATTTCTGTCAATAGAAAGTCAGGGTTACCTAATAAATTATTAGAACTATCTTTAACTGGATCTAACTGATAAGGATCTCCGCAACAAATAATAGGAATATTAAAACTTTTTAAATCTGTTAATAATTTTTCTCCTACCATACTAATCTCATCAATCACAATTAATTTACAATTACCATTCTCTAAAGATTCTTTTTTTACGAAATAAAGTTGACCCGTTTCCCTATTTTTTAATACATTATAGATTAAATGATGAATTGTTTGCGCAGGTATACCTTTATTTCTTAAAACTAAACTAGCCTTACCCGTAAAAGCGCAATATTCAACCTCATTTCTTTGTAATCCTAAATTTTTGATAATATATCCGACCATTGAAGACTTCCCCGAGCCTGCTGGCCCGGCGATAGTCATAATTGATTGTCCTGTTTTATATAAAGCTGAAATAGTATTTATACATTCTTTTTGTTTAACTGATAATTCCATATTTTGCTCCTTTGATTAATTATATTATAACATAAAAATACTAAAATTTCAAATAACTAAAAACTATACTTATTACCTACAATTTCATAATCACTAATTAAAATTTGTGGAGTTGTCCTTCCTCCCCAACTATTAATATTAGGTTTACCTAATAAATTAATAAATACCGTACCAAAATTACTTCCTTTTAATTTATCATATTCTTCTTCTGAAGATTTAAATTTCATAAAATCAATACCTTCACAAGAAATTTTTAAAGTAGGTTTTTTATCGGGAGATAATAATTGTATATTATCAACTGGAAGATTTTTAATAATAACTTCTGATTCAGGCATGTCTTGTCCCCAAATACCCTCTTCATTTAATTTTCCAATAGAATAAATATATTCAGATAATTTTTCAATCTCTTCAAAATTAAAAGAAGTCTCTTGAATATTAAAATCATAATCAACCATATAAATTGGATTGAATATAATATCTTTCCATTTTTCATCAAATTCTTCTAGGAACTTTTCTTTATCTTCTTTTTTTATACAAGTTCCAAATGCACTAGCATGCAAGTTAATCCACTATTTCTAGTGGCTTAGACTATCTTTTACGTGCAACTGCGCGCACACCCATTTCGACTTATGTATGAATAATAAGCCTACGAAACGATTAAGTTTCTAGTCGTTACAGCTTTTTATTTTTATAAAATAAACTTGCCACGGGATTACCATATCTATTGACTTAGGTTTCCCCGTTAGCTATCTTTATAGATAACCCCAGCCATCTACCGGAAAAGGTGTGTTAAGGCCATGTTACTAACCTCTTGCATATTCTGTATATGCACTTTCTTCTATGTTCTCTCTAAAATTCTCAATAGGAGAATTAGAGAAGTTTCTTCCTGAACCCATCAACTTACCATCAATATCTCTCAAAAGCAAAGTTGGTTGTTGATACTTCGGCGCAATTTTATTTGCAATCAATCCCACAACCTCTTGCGGAACTTTATCTTTTGGGATTTCTATTAATAATATTTTATGTTTAGTTAATTCTTCTTTTTCAATTTTTTCTTCTATATATTTAACAGCTTCATCTACAATTTTATTTTGCCGGTTTCTTACATTCATTGCGGTTCTAATAGCTTGTTCATAAAGAGGTTCTTCTTCTCCTGAATGTCCTCTTTTAGTACTTAGAACCATTTTATCTTGAACTCCTTCTAACATTGCGTCGAAAATTAATTTCTTTTCTTCAAAAGTACCAACTCTATGCACGGCATTAATACTTGGCGCAATGTAGAATGAAACGCCTATTGGAGTTAATTTATCACCTATTGAATAATTTTGCACTTTATGAAAATGTTTAGTAAAAGTATTTTTTTCATTTGATAATCCTTTAATCGCAATAGTTCTTGTTTCTAGCTCTCTTAAACTCATCATATCTGCGAGGTTTCCGATTGCTACAATATCTAAAAAATCGTTAGCATCAATATTTAAATTAAAAATATCTATATATGCTCTAACAAATTGCCACACAACTCCTACGCCACTTAATGATTTATTTTTATAATTTTTAGATAATTGATTATTAACAGTTACGGCATTTTCACTATAATATGGTGCTTCGTGATGATCCAAAATTAAAACATCAATTCCTAAATCCTTTAATTTCTTATGCTTATCATAATCATTACTGCCCGCGTCTGGGATCGCAATTAAATTATAACCATTATTATATACATCTTCATATAAATCGTTTGCTAATCCATGTAATTTCTTCTCATGAATTATAGCTTCTAAATGTAATTCCGGTTTAATTCTTTTAATAAAATTCCATAAAGTTGCCGCAGAGGTAGTACCATCAACATCAACATCCACTATAATTCCTATTTTACTGCCATTATCAATATGTTTTTTTAATAAATGACAGGCGTCTTCTATATTATCTAAAGCGCGCCAATCTTGTATATTATTAAAAGAGGGGTGCAAATATTTCATTATATCCTCTTGATTTATCCCTCGATTTTCAAAAATTTCTTTTAAAAAATCTTTTTTTAAATTTAATCCTCTTATCTTATATTCCATTAAATAGCCACCTTTCTTTCTTTAAATAATTTTAAAAATGTTTCTTTACCACAATCTATTGGAGAATCTTTATATCCTAATAAGTGATCTTCATCAAAAATAACGCTCATTTTAACATAATCTTTATATTTACATACTATCTTATTAATTTTATCATGCCATTTAATACATTCTTCATCTTTATATTCTTTATATTGTCTATCAAAAGCTATTACTATTTCTCTAACATCTAAAGATAATAATTCTTTTATTTGTGCGTTTGATAAAGAAGAACCGCATACTGCAACACTAATATTCTTATCTAAATAAGATTCCGCTATCATTACAGATTTTTCAGATTCAAATACAATAGCGATTTTACTTTCTCTAATATTATTTTTGTTAAAATTAATACCATATAAATTAAAACCAAGAGGATGAGTATACATATTTCCCGATGCTATTAATGGCATATATTTTCCAAATCTTTGAGTATCTTCCTCTAATAAATAACGACCTCTTATACCAATTAATCTATTATTTATATCATAATGAGGTATAACTATCTGCGCGGTTACTGGATAATATCTTATATTATATTTTTTTAATGTATCATAAGTTATATCTTCCTCTTCCCATTCTTTAATTGGCAAACATGGTAAATTCTTTATTAAAAAATCGGGATATTCTTGCATGTCTTTTTTATCTTCTCCTATTTCATAAGTCATTTCACTATCTATTAAATCTAAAAGTATATCGTGCTCAGTATTTTTATTCTCTCCTTGAAAAGAAAAAGAACTTCTACCAGTTTTATTTAGAACATATTGAATAGCTTGAGGTAATTCTATATCTTCATTTTTTTGTATTTCAAAACATTTTATTACAAACTCAAAAATATCAAAATACCCACATTCTGTATAGCACTGAAATAAGTGACTATTATTATAATAATATAATTTTCTTGAATTTGTATCTTGAGGGTGATTATGACAGATAGTTTTAGCTGTGAAACCAAACTTTGTCATAACAGGTTCTCCAGAAAAACTATCCACTATTGAAAAAACTTCTTCTGTTGTTAAATTATTTTTTAATAAATCTTTATCAATCATCTTGTTTAACCTCGATATTAAAAATAGGAACATCTAAAATTTCATAATCGTAATTAGTACAGAATAATGGAGTTATACGACAAGTTCCTAAATCCGCATAGCACCATAATCTACAATAATTATATTTATTACCACGGTTTTTATAAATATTTCTTATAAAATTAGGTTCATATTTTATATTCCCTATTTGGCTCATAATTCTTTTATAAGCTTCCTTATCTTTTTCTGTTGGTCGAGAAAAAATTTCACAATAATCCGCTTTCCTTGATACCTTAATTCTCATTAAGGAGTAGACTATATCTTTACCATATTATTTCTAACTTAGGTAGGTGGTACTTCGGATTTTACTCCTACTCCGCGCAACCGGATAGTCGTTGAACCTTCTTCATTTTACAGAAGCTCGGCTGCTGATTAACTAAGATGAAAGTTTTCAAGCATTCACGCTTACTCTTTCGAGTTACGTTGTAGCCTTTCATATATAAAGTCTTTCCAGCAATTCTCCACCTCAAACACAATAGATTTCTCTATTGCTCGACGTTTTGTTTTAATTGTTGATATAATTGATATTTTCTATCTAAATATATTTTAGAATCTTCATAAAATTGTTTGTAAATTTTATAAGGTTTTTTAGTCCGGCGACAGAGATATAATAATTATTTTTATCTCCCGTTCTATAATCTTTTTTAATTTTAGTATCAATATCTAATACTTTAATAATCCACTCTAACATTTCTTTTGTACCTAAAATATTAAAACCAAAATTACTTTTTAATTTATAAATAGAACCATCACCATCAAAATATCCTCTAATAAAATCTTTATAAAATTTTTCGTTTATTATTGGAGGTTTCAAAATCAAACTTTTATTAGGAACAATTCCTAACTTTATTAAATCATCGCACATTTTATTAGAATATATTTGTATCCTATACACTTTATTTCCATTAGAATATCCTTTAAAACTAATAATCTCTTCAATTTCATTATCAGCTTTAATACTTTTTTTAAATTTTTCTAAATGGTCTTTATCTTTACTAATTATCTTTAATGTGCTTCCAGAAGATTTATTCTTTCTTTGCTCGTTACTGTATATATTTCCATCTGCAGCAATATATCCTAACCAATAAGCTTTTTCTTCTGTATCAATATTTTCAAAGAAACTAAAATCACAATAATGTTTTCTATTTCTTCTATTTTTATCATAGATATTTAATTCTTTTAATCTATCTCTAACTGTTTGAACATGAACTCCAAAATATTTAGCTATATCTTGCATAGATTCTTTATTATTATATTTTTCAATTAAAATATCAAGTTCTTCTTTAGTATTTATTTTTCTCTTCAATTAAATCACATCTGCGATTGCGGAACTTCCGCGCAACATATTTGAACTAAATTCTTCATCAGTATTATTTCCACTTCTGTTCACCTGTGATCCAGTTTGGATAAATACTCCATATTTATTAGCTAAATCTTTTAATTTAACAGAGAACATAAATAAGACATTATCTTCTCTCAATTTCATACCTCTTGTTGCTTGAGAAATTTCTGCTAATAATTTTATACTTGAATGAATATAATCAAAAGCAATATATTTAACATCATTTTCTTCTATATTTATCTTTATTACTCTTTCTATATCTTCAATAGAAAAGTCTGGAATCATTTCAAAATATAATTTTGACTTACTAACTATTTTAGCCGCTTCCACAACTCTTTCTTTTTCATCATAACTAATAGGTTCTCTTCCTAAAATTTTCGCTTCATTTACATCTGATAAAAAAGCTAAAGTCATACTCTGAACTTCTTCTTTTTCCAACTCAGTTGAAATAAAAAGAGCTGATTCTTTCCATGACAAATCAATCCATCTTTTCTCTTCTGAGCTATAATATCTACCAGACGATAAATAAGCCATATTTGCAATCATTGCTCTTGTTTTTCCCATGCCTTGAGGCGCAGAAGATACATATAATTTTTTCAATCTTGCTCCAGCAGTTGCAGTATTGTAAATACCAAATGGTAAAGGTAAGCCAACAGAAGGTTCTTCTTCTATTTTATTTAAAAAATCAAAAATATCATTTCCAAGAGTTTCACTCTTTTGCGCACCTTCAAATTTAAAATCATCTCTAATTTTATCAATTTTCTTATCTATCGCATTAAGAATTTCTTCTACAGAAGAATTATCTAACCAATTTTCTTGCTTGCTTCTTTTTTCAAAATCTACTAAATCGGGGTCATAAAAATCTTGTACATCAACCCCGCATTTCATATAAGCTCGCAATAATGAGAATTTTTTCATTCTAGAATAGTAATAATCAAATTTTTCTTCTTTCGAAATGAAAATTGCTTTCTTCAAAAAATCTTGGCCATCTTTACTTAAAAAATATTTTTCTTCTTGCGGTAATGATTGTTTAATATAATTATAAATATCAATAGTTTCTATCTCTTTCAGTCCATTTGCATAAAGATTATTAATTGAAATAAAACAAATTTTATGTAGTTTATCAACGAAATCAGACAAATTAATTTTATATTTATCAACTTCTTCTAATAAAGATGGATTTTTAGCTAATCTTCCTAGTACATTAATATTTGCTAGTTTATCAACATATTTTTCATAATTCATTCATCTTCCTCCATTTTTATCTCTTTAACTATTTTTATAGGTTTTCTTTGCGGTGCAGATATAACCATATTAATTACATTGCCATTAATTTCCTTATTTTTATTTTTTTCTTCTATTAAAAATAGATTATAATAATATTCTTTAGCTTCTTTATAAACATATGGAATAATTCCTATTCCATGAGCTTTTGATATATCTCCATTTTTTATATGAAAAAAATATTCTAGAGTTTTTCTCATTCCGCTATACGTATAATTATATTCTGAATTTTCATGATAATTTTTTATTTGTTTTCTAATTAAAGGAGATAATGCTTCTATATTAAATAATCTTTTAATTGTATTTTCTAATCTTTCTTTTTCTATATTATCTTTATTTATTATATCATAACATTCCTTATGATAATATCTGTTTTTATATTTAACAAATTCTGTATCTTCTCTAAAAAATTTTCCTTTACAATGAGGACATATAACAGCATATTTTCTTGTCATAACATTCTCCTTTTTCCCTATATACATATTATATCATAATAAATAAGAAAAATCAAATAAAAAGAGAGATTGATATTATTCAACCTCTTTTAATTCTAATTCAATCATAGTTAATTGTTCAATTTGATTTGGAGTGGCTTTAGATAATTTTGCGCCTTCGCCCAAATATTTAGAAATAATACTTGATATAATTAACTGTGCCTGTTCTCCATTATCTCCATCAATCGCTTTATTCATGATTTTTTCAATACTTTTATTAATATTGCTCATTAATTCATCATAAGATGGCTGCTCTTCAACAGTATAATGATTAATAGATTCATCAGTTGTAACTGTCTCATCTCCAAAATCTTCAGCTTCTCGATCTATTGCTTCGTGAATTGAATTAACTAGGCTTTTATAAGTCAATGGAATAGTTTCTTCCATATACTTAAATCTAGATCCAGCGTCCCATTCAGGAGTTTGTCTAACATGAAGGGCATGAACTAATCCTTCTTCTGTCTGATCAACGGTCGCATATCCATAAATATCGACTAATCGTGTACAGATATTTTTAGGTTTATTTCCTAATGTACAAGTTGCATAACTTAGGTCAGGATTATCTTCACTCTTAGTAATTTTAGCATGACTAATCAATACTAATCCATAATTCATTTGAACAATAGAACGTAATTTTTCATCAAATTCTTTAGCAATAAGCGCATATCCTTGACCAAAAGGAATATCACTTACTTTTTGAACTCCATTTTGTGCCAAAACATATTTTTCACAATAATCATAAAGAATATCTACAACATCAATACCAATTGTTTCAAACATTCTTTCATATTTTTCGCCTTTCGCTTTAGCAACTTCATATTTTTTACTATCGCTTTTTAATTGACCTAAAACCTGTAAAAATTCTGCCCAGGAATTGATAGGCACTGCCATAGCATTAGGAATCGCGCTATAACCTTTTTCTGCAGCAATAATAAGATGTTTCGGAAATCTTGATAACAAAGTTGTTTTTCCAACTTTTGGCAAAGAGGTGTTATCCTAAAAGTTTTTTATCTTTTAGTTCTAGAGATTTCTCTCATAACTTTTTGAAGAACAACTTTAATCTTCAAAAGTATACGATATGTCAATTCATACCTAGTTCAGCGTACCTTTTCATCTTCGTAAACAAAGAGTCCCGTCTCTTGGGGAAATTATATTCTGCGCAAACAGTTTCATTCCCTACGCGTTGCACGTGATTATTCCTTTTAAGAATAATCTTCCGTTCTGATTACCATTTAAGGCTTCCAGTATTTTACGGGCATTTATAACTACGTATCACTACATAGGGTGGCCCCTATTAACCACCATAAATTAAGAATGAATACCCCCTAATGTCGCGACTAACGACATTAGGTTTTAATGCACTTAAATCAATCATTTATTATCCCACTCCTTCTAGAAATTATATTTATTATTAGATTTTACTGTCGTTTTAGATGCAGATGTTGTAGATGAATTTGAACTAAAGCCATTAACAGCAGTAGATTTACTACTTTTTTCCATAGCTCTATTTTTTGCTTCTGCTAAAAATGTTTCACGAGCTTGGCGAGCTTGAGCCATTTCCTCTTCATCCATAAGGAATTCTCTTGGAGTTGTACCTCCTGTAATTAAATATTCTCTAATAGTACGAGGCTTATTAACCTGAGCACGTTCTCCAAATCCCATATTTTCATTTTCAGCAGGAGCCTGTTCAATAGTGCGATTAATAATTTCTCCACTTAAAGTTACATAAGATTCTCCTTGAGTATATTCTCGCTCAATAAACGCGATACCTTCAGGCATTTCCATTTTAAAAGTTAAAGGGAAAAAATGCTTTCTATAATCATCAAATACTTGAACTTTTAAAATTCGATTAGAAGTTTCTTCTCCACTGAAATTAACTTCTGGAGCAATAGATTGTACTAAGCAATCAATATTAAAGACCGCTGAAGGTTTAGCTTTTGCATCAATATGAATAAAATTACCTTTAATTTGTGCGGGTTCAGATAATACATATTCATCATTCTGTTTTGTATAATAAGGATTTGTTGATAAACTACAAGAAACTCTTACTGAAATCGCATCTTTTTCGCCAACTCTTTCAACGGTTTTTTCTTCTTCAATAATTTGTTTTAAAACGTTGTAATTGTTGTTATCTTTTCCACTCTTATAAGTAGGTGATTGAGGAAGAAAATTAATTTCAACAACATTCTGAGTTTCCGCATCAGTTAAAACAGTAATGCTTCCACGGATTTTTCCATCATTTTCATCTCTTTTTAATCCAAATCTACCAAAACCATATAATTTACCACTAATATTACATTCATTCGTTACTTTATTAATCATTTTTATCCTCCGTGTATATACATATTTTTTCTAGATAAAGAGAAATAGCTTTAGTTAAAAAACTGAAGCTATATATTTAAATTATTCTCCTTTTGTAACAAAATCGGCTGTTTTTCCGTAATCAGTCAATACTAAGAATTTTACTGTACTTTCTTTTCCTTCTTCGTCTTGAACAGCGACTTCTTGACGATATCCTACTTGAGGGTCACGACGTTGTAAAGCTGTAAAAGTTCCATTTACTGATTGTGAAGTGATTCCCATTTCTTCAGCAACTTCTTTAGCTGTCATTTCATCTCCGTGATCACGTAAGAATGATACCAAAGCCATAGCCTTTTCTGTTAATTCTAAAGGGTTCTTTTCCATTTTTTCTTTTGCCATAATAATAATTCCTCCTATTTAATAATTTTTTAATAATGGCTGATAAGTTTTACTTATCATTCACATATATATTATATAATAATTTTTGATAGAAGTCAAATAATTTTCATTTTCATTTTTTTAAATAAAGTTTATCATGTAAACCTAGTAATTTCTTCTATCATCAATTACTTATATATTATATCATAATTTTTTTAATAAGTCAAAGTTTTTTATTTCTTTATTTCTTTTTAATTCCTTTTCCTTATTTCTATAATAATTATATCATAATTTTTTTCAACCGTCAATATAATTATTTAAAAATTTCTTCATATTTACATTCTTCTGCGTTCTTATCTTCACGGAAACGCTTGAATATAGGGTGACGGAGTGATCCGTCTTTTAATTCCATACATTCACACTCAATAACTTGTCCAATATATTTTTGTGGATTCTTTGCAAAATCTTCTCGATAAAAATCTGTAAGACCTGAAGATACTGTACCAATAGATACTAATTCTCCATCTTTATATAAACCAATCTTAATCGCAGTTTTCCAACCATAATAGAATGGTTTGGTTATTTCAATAAAATCTTCTACGTTATTCATCGCATCTTCTAAGAGATTTAATTCTGAATGTTTACCTCTAATAATTTTCTCTCCTGTTTTAATATTCATTAAATAATCAGAAGTTTCTTTCCCATTATATTCTTTTGTTGGATCTTCAAATCCCATGCATACTACATCTACTGTATCTGCTTTTTTAATCTTTACAGAACTATAGGCAGGACGTTTATTATATTCATATGGATAATCTTTCTTTTTAAGAACGACACCTTCTCCACCTCTAGCAATAATTTCTGCCGCAGCTTCAAGAGCATTATTTGTTTCTATAATCTGCGCGAGTTCAATAAAATCATATTTATCTAAATGGTATGTTTTATATAACTTACTTAAAGCTAAATATCTATCTATAGCTTTTTCTTCTGTTAAATCTTTTCCATTTAAAAGAATCATATCGTGAATATAAAAATGTAATTTACCTCTTTCTTCTTGCAATTTAATAGCTCTTTTAGGTAAAGAACCCATAATAGATACTGTATCCTTACTAGTTTGAGTTCTATCCCCAGTATAAATTTCCCCAATAATAATGGTGTTTTTTGGAAAATCTTTAAATGCTTCTAAAATATGTGGAACATTAGCACCTTTTTCTACTGGAAGTCCATTTTTTCTACTGATGGTTCTTCCAAATAAATATTTATAATTTTCAGTAATGTTTAAAGCATACCAAGAACCATCAATTTTTTCAGTTGCATAATAATCATCACTAGTTGCCAAATCTTCAAGAGTTATTCCTCTTGTATTTGGAAAGTTAGCAATCTTCATCGGCTTAAAACAATAAGCTTCAGGAAAAAAATTTTGTACTAATTCATCATCAAATTGATCATTTTTAATTATCATTATCTTACCTCATTTATATTAATATTATACATTATTTTTTTAAAAATGTCTATTTTTATTTAATAAAAATCTTATATAATTAATATCTCTACGGAAAACCGATTCTCTTGCACGAATTTGATCGGTATTATATTCATCGCTTTCAAACGGAAACATTACCCAATCGTGAATATTATTTTCTATTTCATCAATAATTTCTTCAATTAAAGATGATTTATCATTATCTTTTTCAAGAGTGAACATCTCCTTTTTAAATTCGGAATCATATAAAAGATAAGCATCATAATCATCGCTTATTAGAATATATTCCCCCTTTGATTCGCCATCCATTTTAATACAAAAAGGAGTATCATTTTTTAAAGAATGTATTGCGGCAAATAATACGTCTTGCGCAAAATCTGTTGTGTAAGAGAAAAAGATAGCGGCGTCTTGAAAATAAAGACACCCCCATCCAGATACATTATCGCATATTAATTTCATATTATTTCTTCTTCCTTCCTACTTGATTACGTTTACCTAAATTTTTACTATCAATTTTAACTATTAATTCAGAAGAAATCACTTCGTCATTTTCATGTAATCTAATGCCTTTAACTCCCATTCCTATCTTACCAGTAGGAGATATATCAGAAATTGAAAAAGTTAATAAAAATTCTTTTGTTTCTAATTGCAAATATTGCTTTTTATTATCATCTAGTAAAGAAATAGTCGAGATTAAATCATTATCTTTTAATTTAATACTTTTTCCACTTCTAATCGTATTGTATTCTTCAATATTCGTCTTTTTAACCATTCCTTGTTTTGTAACAAATAGTAATACTCCCTTAGCTTCAAAATCTATTACAAATAAAATTTCTTCTTTTTCTTCCATTTTAATTAAAGATTTAATACTCTGCATAGAAGAATTAATTTTTATTACAGGCAATTTATAACACATACCCTTATTTGTAAAAATCGCAAGGTTAGAATTTAAAGAACTTTCTATAATAACATCGTTTTTATTAGCTCTCTTTACAATTTTCACACTACCATTACTATAAGCAATCTTTACAGGAGTAGAAGGAATTTCTTTTTTAGTTTTTTTCTCTTTTATAATAGTAACGTTTTCCAATTTAGTTCTGCGCGCATCACCATATTTATCCCTCATTTTTTCAATCTTAGAAATTAATTTTTTATTACGATAATCATTATTTTCGATTGTTTTTCTACATTCTTCAATAATGGCTAATTTTTCTTTTAATTCTTTTTCTAAATCTTCCTCATCTAATTTTGTTAAACGAGAAAGTTTCATATCTAGAATAGAATTGGCTTGTACCTCATCAATATTCAAATACTGCATTAATACTAATCTAGCTTCTTTTTTATCTTTTGAAGCACGAATTAGTTCAATTACTTTATCAATATCTTTTAATGCTATAAGCAATCCTTCTAAAATATGAACTCTTTTTTCTGCTTTTTCTCTATCAAATTCTGCAGCCCTAATTAATACAGAATTTTGATGACTTACATATTCTTGAATTAAATCGATCATAGAACATAATTTAGGAGATCCATTAACAATAAAATTCATATTATACGAACAAGAAGTTTGCAAATCAGTGTTTTTAAATAGGCAGGCTAAAGCTTCTTCTTGTAAATTTTTGTCTATCATTGTAAAAACCAGCCTATTTTCGCCAACAGAGCTTTCATCATTAAAATCAGAAATATATTTTCCAATCTCTTCTACGTTTTTATTAATTTGCTCTCTAATATGACTTCTTACAGTTCTATAAGGAATAGAAGTAAAAATAATTTTATTATCTTCAATAAAATAATCCCCTCTAATTTTTAATGAAGTAGAAGATTTACCTGATTCAAAAGCTTCTTTAATATCTTTTTCATTTATAATAGTCCCACCAAGAGGGAAATCGGGACCCTTAATATACGTCATTAATTCTTCAATAGTTATTTTATTATTTTTAATATAGGCTATTATAGCATTACAAACTTCTATTAAATTGTGGGGCATACTATTATGAGCCATAGAAACTCCAATAGCTTGCCTTCCATTACAAATAGCATTTGGAAATAAACTCGGTAATACAATAGGTTCATAATATTCATTATTATATGTTGGTTTAACATCGACAATATTTTTTTGGTAATCTAAAAACATTAAATCTGCAATTTTACTTGGTCTAGCATTTGTATAACGAGATGCCGCTTGCATATCATTAGATTCTTGAGTTCCCAAACTACCTTTTCCATCTATTAAAGGATACCTCATTAAAAAAGGTAAACTTAATTTACACATAGCACTATAGCAAGAGGCATCTCCATGAAAATAAGAACTCGCTAAAGTAGAACCTACAATACTAGCAGATTTTTTATAGTTAGATGAATTATCCATTTTTAAAATTTGATTCATAGTCCATAGAATTTCTCTATGAACTCTTAATAAACCATCTTGAGCAGAAGGAATTGCCCTATCTTCTAAAACTTCTTTTGCATAATCTAAAAAACACTGTTTGCTTTCTTCTAAAATATCAACATCAATAATTTTATTATTCATTTTTTATCCTCCAAAATTTGTTTCTTCTTTAAAGCAGAAGCATTTGTGGCTAATTCATCTGCATAATTATTCCATTTATTATCAGAATGACCCTTAACTTTTCTTATCTCAATATAAGGCATTACCAATAATTTTAAATATATTTCTTCTATAATTTCTTTGTTTGCAACAGGTTCTTTTTTACTATTTATCCAACCATTATTAATCCATTTTTTACACCAGCTAGTAATACATTGTAAGGAATAATTACTGTCAGTATAAATAATATATGTTGATCCAAAATTATATATATTTTCAATGTGTTTTATTGCATTTAAAATTGCCGTTAACTCCATCTCATTATTAGTAGACGGATATTTACTATTTGAGAAATCTGTAACCTTCTCTCCATTTTTTAATACTACCATTCCCCATCCACCATAATAATTTGGTGTTTGACCAATAGCGGAACCATCTGTATATATTTCATAAACACACATAAGCACTCCTCCTTCTATTCTATAAATATTTTATCATTATTTTTTAAAAAAGTCAAAAAGAGCGATATGTTATTATCGCTCTAAAAAGAAAAGCCTATTTCAGTAGCATTTTCATAGATATAGTTTTTTCTTGGAGTAACATCTTTTCCCATTAAAATTTCCAATAATTCTTCAGCTTTTTTTACATCTGAAATATTAATTCTTTTATAAAGTTCATTGTCAAAACAAACCTTTTTTAAATCTTCCGGATTAAGTTCTCCTAATCCTTTATTATGAGATAAATCAAATGCACCCTTTCCTTTTCTAAAATTTTCTAACTCTTCTTCATTATATAAGTAATAATCTTTTCCCTTATAAGTCGCTACGTACAAAGGCGTTACTGCTCTATATAACTTACCTGCCTCTACTAAAGGACGCATATATCTAAAAAAGAATGTAATTAATAACAATTCGATATTTTGTCCGTCAGAATCAAAATCGCTTGTAATTACTATTTTATCATAATTCATTTTTTTAAGATCAAAAGTTTCATCAAATCCTGCGCCTATTGCTGTTATTATATCGTTATATTCCTTGTTAGCTAGAACTTTATCTTTTGTAGCTTTTAAAACGGAAATACATTTTCCTCTTAGCATCATAATCGCATGTCTTTTAGGATCTCTAGCTTCTACTGCACTAGAACCCGCACTTAAACCTTCTACAATTAAAAGAGAATTTTCTTTTGGATTGTGAGTTGAACAGTTAATTAATTTATCACTTAATTGCATTTTAGCTTTTAAGCCTTTTTCTTTTTTAGGCTTTCTTACAGCTTCTCTTGCTTTTTTAGCAGCTTCTCTTGCTCGTCTAGCTTCTAGAGCTTTTTCTATAATCTTCTCGGCGTCTTTTTTATTATTAATTAACCAAGTAGAAAATTCTTTATTAATGGCTTCTGCGATTAGAGTTTTATCTATATCTGTTACTCTTGTTTTAGTCTGACTGTCATATTGAACTCCTGTTGCTTTTAAGTTAAAAACGATTACAAGTCCTTCACCTAATTCTTGCCCAGTTAAATTGCTTTCACCTTTTTTGAATAGATTATTTTCATTAGCAAATTTATTAAAAACGCGAGTTAGATTGGTTTTTAAATTTGTAATATGAATACCGCTATCTGTTAAGCCATAATTTACATAAGCAGTAATATCATCAGAATAATTAGAGGTATATGTTAGACATAGATCTAATAAAGAATCTCCTTTTTCAAGATGCGTTATAAAACGTGTTTTAATAATTTCTTTTCCTTTAACTTTATCTTTAATTAAATCTTCTAAACCGTTTTTAGAATGAAAAATTTCTTTTTTATTATCAATATTTAATTCAATAGTTAGTTTGGGACATAAAGCTGATATTTCTTTAAATAATTTTTTAACTTCATCTATATTTACTTCTTTATGCGTAAAAAATTGTTCGTCGGGAATAAATGAAATACTTGTACCAGTTTCGCCTTTTTCAACTTTAAGAGTTTTTCTTTTCTTTAGTATTCCATCTTCAAATTGCAATTCTTCTGCAGCTCCATTACCAGCAGTTGAACAGACACTGAATTTCTTAGATAAAAAGTTAGTTAATTTTCCACCAATTCCATTAAGTCCTAAAGCACTGGCGCCATAAACTCCATCTTCATCATATTTTCCTGAAGTATTCATAATAGAAAACGCGGCTTCTAAGACAGTTGTGCCGTCTTCTCTTTGACTATTAACTGGAAATCCTTGTCCGTGGTCTGTTATAACATAACTATTTTCTTTAGTATTTATACTTACCTCAATTAAATCTCCGTGACCAATGTTATGCTCATCTAAAGCATTAGCAAAAATTTCTTTTAATAATTGAGTTGAATATTCTGTAGAACCACAGTATACTCCTGGTCTTAATCGAGTAAATTCTCTAGGAGATAGTGATTTAATTGATTCTTCTGTATATATTTTATTATCTTTCATGGATTTTCCTCCTTATTCTCTTTAATTTTATCACAAAAAATAAAAAAAGTCAAGGAAACCCTTGACTATAAAGTTTTAGCTAATTCTTTTTCCAATTCTTCATACACTTTTTCATTTTTTTCATTTTGCCAATTAACTCGATCTTGTAATTTCTTAGCTTGTTTAATTTGTTCAATATAATTTTCATGAATAAGATTATCTAATCTATCCAATTGTTTACAATTATAATTAATCATTCGATCAATAGCTCTTGCTCTAGCTAATTTTTCTCCAAAATCTTTGTCATATTTATCTTCTGGATGGCATACGGCTTTTCCATAAAATTTTAATCCATTCCACGTCCTTACTTCCGCGTGTACAATTAAATTGTCATATTGATATTTTGTTTCTTTACAAGCAGTAATCATCGTCATTATTCTCTCCTTTTTTATTTGTAAATAATTGATTAACAATAAATTCTTTATCGCACTTTTTACATGAAAGACATTCTCCATTACAAGTTGTTCTTTTTATATCAAAAGTTGGAATTAAAAAGTTTTTAATATCCGCATATTTATTATTTATATTATTAAAATTAAAAATAATATCGGATAATTTTCCAAGCCATATTTCACTTGTATATGCATTAAATATGGTATTTGGGTTTAAACCGTGCGTGCATAATATCCAATTTTTTACATTAGGGTAAAATTTAATACCCTCAGGTCTAATCCAAGAAGGATCATCTGAAGCATTTAAAAAATTATCCATATGATTAGGAATTACAAATAAAGTATATCCTATTTTTTCTAACATTTCTATTTGATTTCTACTATTTATAATAGGAGATGCTATTATAATATTAGATATACCTATTGCACGATATTTTATTATATCTACTCCAGTTTTACAAACATTATTTCCTAAAATCTGTTTTTTTAATTCATAATTTTGCATTTTATAAATTAATTCTCTTTTATCATCTTCATTTGTAAATTGATAGTAAATATCTTTATTAATTTTTAAATTGTTAAGTGTTTCTTCATTAATATCTAATCTTATTATAATTTTATTAATTAAATGTTTTTCTTTGTTTGAATACATTTTTTTAATTAAAATATCAAGTTCTTTTGTTCCAAATTCTCTCATGTCAATTATCACTCCAATAGGAGTTTTAGTAGCCTGAATATAATCTAACTCTTTATAATTTACATAAAAAATATTATTCATGTTTTCACTTCTTTCTTTTTTTATATTGCACTAGGCGCCAAGCTTGAGTATTGGGTTTATCTTCAAAGAAAGTGTCCTGTTCTTTTTCTTGTTTTAAAAGCCACTGATAAATTTTTGTTTCTAAAATTGCATCTGACAAAGCAGTATGAGACTCTATTGTACTTGGTAAATTGGTAATATAAGCAAACACGCTTTCTGCGTCACTTTTAATATTACCTTTTTCAGTCATTCTCTCATGTTCAACACAGAAAATTTTATAGTTTTCATCGTCTGCTAGAGCTTGGCAAGACTTATTATATAAATCTATCTTTATTAAATCTTTAAATGGGTTATCAGTTTTTAATTTATCACAAGTTGATTGTATAGAATTCATATCGAAAGTAATATTAAAAGCTGCATAGTCTTCTATTTTTAACTGAGTTATAAGATCATTAAAAAATTTAATAATATATCTCCAAGGAACAACTTGTATATCATTATCTTCTTTATAGAAAGAATCTAGTCTATCTTTTCCAAAGAAATAATTTTTCATTAATTCATCATCAGTATAAATTTCTTCCACTAAAAAATTAATTTTATCATCTATAATAGTAATATTATTATCTTCTATTATACAAAGTGTCGCACCAATATCGAAAACATAATTTCCATATAAAGAAAAGCCTTTATTATTAGAGACAGTCTCCGTATCTAAAACTAAAGTATATCTTTTATTCATAATTTCTCCTTTATTCATCATCTAAATATATTATAAAATATTTTTTTAAAAAAGTCAAATAAAAAAGAGGTCAAATTACTTGACCTTACTCCAATTATATAATGCTTCACTTAGTTCTTTTGTAACTTTAAAAACATGACAAGTAACTTTAGTCTTATTATGTTCATAAGTACGAACAGATTTAAAACCTTTATTAACTAAATAATTATATAAATTTTCAGAAAAGCATTCATAATATTCTTTTGCCATCAATAATTCTCCTTAATATAATATTAATGGTATCTTTCCTATATTTTTATTATACCATATATTTGTTAATTTGTCAAGTAAAATCTTTATTGATTTTTCATAAAAAATAATATATAATATTTTTAGTTATGAAAAAAAGGAGATATTTATGAGAAAAAATAAAAGAAGAATTTTTATATCAGCATTATTTTTATTAATTTTATTTATAAGTTTAGTTTTTTTGATTCCAAGGAAAACTAATTCGACTAAAAATATTGTGCCAGAAAAAATTGAAAAAGTCAAGAAAAACGACAAGTCCAAAAGAAAAGAGAAGAAAGAACCAGAGAAAAATGACAAATCTAAAAAAGAAGAGCCGATAGTAGAAGAAAATCAAGCGCCGACAACAGAAAAAGATCAAGAACCAGTAGCAATGGAAGAGCAAGTAGTAGAAGAGGCTTCTACGCCAGTTCAATATTCAAATGTTACCACGCCATATCCCCACTCAGATTTTAAAACTTATATGTATGCCAGCGCAATAACGAATACGGCAAGTGCGCAGTATCAATTGATTTCAAGAGCTTATATCGGAGATTATGGAATAATGATGGTTGACGGATGCTATTTAGTTGCTATGGGAACCGCATATGCAAATTATATAGGACAAAAGTATCAAGTAACTTTTGAAACAGGCCAAGTTATTAATGTTATAGTAGGAGACGTTAAACAAGATATCCACACAGATCAATATAATAGTGCTGGAATTGCTAATGGAGATTTATTAGAATTTATTGTATCACAACCGCCTCAAGAAGTTACTACAATGGGAAACTACAATGTAATTTTTCCAGGAAAGGTAGCTTATTTAACAATGATTAATTGAATTTTTTAAAAAAATAATATATAATATTTATAGTTATAAAAAGGAGTGAAATTATGGAATTTAAACGTTATCAACATGTCGAAAGAATTCAGAGTAGTTCAATAGAAGGACTTTTAAAAGGTAAGTGCTATATTACACCAAAAATTGATGGAACTAATTCTTCTATTTGGTTGGGAGAAGATGGAGAGGTGCATTGCGGCAGTCGTAAAAGAGATTTAACAAATGGTGAAGATAACGCCGGCTTTAGAGAATGGGTTAATAAGCACCCTAATTTTAAGGAATATTTAATCGCGCATCCAACTCATAGATTATATGGAGAATGGTTAGTTCCCCATACTATTAAACAGTATGTTGATTCCGCTTGGAGACAATTTTATGTCTTTGATGTAACTAAAGATACCGGTGAAAAAGATAGCAACGGCGAGCCTATTGAAAAATATTTACCTTATGAAGATTACTTTTGGAGGTTAGAAGCTCATAATATTTTATATTTAAAGCCATTAGCTATTATTGAGAATCCAACTATTGAAGAGTTAAAAGAATTAATGGAAAAAAATACCTTTTTAATGAAAGAAGGAGAAGTTGGAGAAGGAATTGTAATTAAAAATTATAATTTTGTAAATAAATATGGTAGAATTGTTTGGGGCAAGATGGTTCGCGCAGAATTTACCAAGAAAAAAGGAGGAAAACCGAAAGTGATTAAAGATAAAGAAGGATATGGTGAAACTGAAACCTCTATTGTGAATACTTATATTACAGAAGCTTTAATTGATAAAGAAAAAGCTAAAATTGAATTAGAAAAAGGCGGATGGGAAAGTAAATATATCGGACAACTTTTAGGTACTGTATATCATTGTTTAATTGAAGAAGAAATGTGGAATATTGTCAAGAAATATAAAAATCCAACCATTAATTTTAAACAATTACAAGTCTTAACTACTGAAAAGATTAAAGAACTTAAGGAAGACTTGTTTTGTTAATTAATAAAATTGTGTACTATTAAATAAGTCTTTAAAGTTTTCTTTCTTAATAATAGTATTTTAGATTCTTATAAGGTCTACTTTAAGTAGACTTTTTTTTATTTATAATATATAATATATATAATAAAGGAGAAAAAAATATGCTATTTAATTTAATTATTAACTTTGAGAAATATAGATGGAATAAAGATTATGGAGTTTATGTTTCTAATTTAGGACATTTTAAAGACAGATATAAAAGATTATTGCCTGTAAAAATAAATCTTGGTGGCTATTTAGTTATAAAAACTGAAAAAGGATATATATCTGCTCATAGATTAGTAATGTATACATGGAGACCAATTCCAAACGCAGAAAATATGACTGTTGATCATTTAAATCATAATAAAAGAGATAACTCCTTAAAAAATTTAGAATGGGTTGATCGATCAGAAAACCAGAGAAGAGCCTGTGAGGATATTGTTAATATATTTGAAAATCCTTTTGATATAGAAAGCATCTCTTCAAAAAATAATATTAAAAAATATAGAATTTTAGATAAAGATAAAAATACTTTAAGAAAAAATTTAAGTTTGGAAGAAACATATAATTATTTATATAATTATTCTAATAGTCATTTAAATAACTTTAAAGATCGTAATAACATTATAAAAAAGATTAATTCAATTTCTAAAGCAAAAAGAATGGGAGAATTGTATATAAGGCGCGATAATTGACACTTCTTTATAAATATGATATAATATATTTACATGGAGGTACTTATATGAAAAGAAATAATGAACAATTATTTGCAATTTTAGATGAAGCTGCAGAGAAAGGAATTACACCTGATCTATATCAATATTATAAAGGATTAGCAAATAACAGAGTTATTTTAGCAGGAGAAATTATGGATGATATTGTGGAAAATGTTGCAATTCCATTATTAGACATGATTAAGAAGAACAAAGAAATTAAAGACCGCGAGTCAGAAGGGCGCATTGTTAAAATAGACCCTAACTTTAAACTAGCTCCTATTGAAATAATCATTCACAGTCCCGGAGGTTCCGTTTATGATAGTATGTTTTTAGCTAATATTATTGATAAAGCTGAAGTTCCTATTAACGTAAAAATTCTTGGGAATGCCTTAAGTATGGGTATGATTATTGCTATGGCTGGATATAATAATCCTAACGTTACAAAAGAATGTTATGGTTTTTCTATCGGACTTATTCACGCGGGTAGTTTAAAGATGGAAGGCGAAGCTAATGCAGTAAGAGATACAATGGAATTTAATGATAAATATAGTGAAATGATGAAACAGTATGTTTTATCTCATTCTAAAATTACAGAAGAAGAATATGAGGCGCATAATTCAAAACAATGGTATTTAACAGCCGAAGAAATGTTAAATTATGGAATCGTTGACAGAGTAATTAAATAGAATGGAGTTGTTTTAATTGAGCAGTAAGAAAAAAAATACTATTACTGTTGATTTTAGTAATGCTGAAGCCAGCGAACATGTTACTGGTAGTATGTATCATGTTAAAGCAGGAGATTTAGAATTACTATTAGATTGCGGGTTGGCGCAATCTAATAATATCTTAAAAGATTATCGTGCTAATAATGCACATTTTAAATTTAAAGCTAAAAATATTAAATATATATTTTTATCTCATTTGCATTTAGATCACTCTCAAAGAGTCTCTTTATTATATAAAAGAGGATGCGAAGCCACTATTATTATGCCAAAAGGCTCAAAAAGAATTTTTAAAGATATGGCAGAAGATACACTTCATATTTTTCAAAAAGATAGCGAAGTTTTAAGCAAACAATGCGGTAAAAAATATGAACCAATTTTTGGTTCTGAGGATGTCAAAAAAGCGCTAGATCATATTGTTGAATATGATTTTAATGAAATTTTTGAATTAGAAGATAATTTAAAATTTAGATTCATACCTTCTGGTCATATACTTTGCGGCGCGCAAATAGAACTATGGATTACTAATAATAATACAACTAAAAAAATTCTTTATACTGGAGATCTAGGAAACGTATTTATCAAAAAAGATTATATTACTCCTTTTGAACCTGTTGAAAAAGCTAATTTGATTATCGGAGAAACTACTTATGGTGATAAAACAAGAAAGATTTCAACCCTAAAACAGAGAGAGAAAGATTTAGAAAAAATAGAAGAAATTATTCGTAATACTTGTATTAGAGATAAAGCAAGAGTATTAATTCCTTGTTTTGCTCTTGATAGATTACAGACAATGATAACTATCTTATATGATATATTTGGAAAGGATGAAAGTTTTAAAATCCCGATTTTAATGGACACTCCATTAGGATTAAAACATATAAAAAGTTATTTTAATATTTTAGAAAATGAAGATTTAGAAAAATTTTCACAAGTAATGTCTTGGAAAAATATTGTTCAGATAAGAGAGTATCCTGAAACAAAGTATTGGGCCGAAGAGTGTAGTGATCCTTGTGTTATATTAGCTGCTAGTGGAATGGTTCAAAATGGTAGATGCTTAGCTTATTTACCCAATATTTTATCTTATTGGCGTAATCATATTTTATTTTGTGGATATCTTTCTGAGAACTCTCTTGGTTGGAAAGTTAAAAACTCTAAAAGTAAATATATTAAAATTAATGATAAAATTTCTTGCAGAAATCAATGTTTTATTACTTCATTGAATAGTTTTAGTTCACATATGCAATATCCAAGTTTATTAAAATATTATAGTGAAATTAGAGCTGATAAAATTGCTCTTGTTCATGGACAAATGGATGTAAAATTGCAGTTTCAAAAAGACCTTCAAAAAGAAATTTCTAAAAAGGGATTTACTACAAGGGTAGTTTGTGTAAATTCTGGTACAAAGATTAATCTTTAATTAGATGTCCTTTATATGGACATCTTTTTTATTTTATGGTATAATAATAATATAAAGAAGGAGAAAAAAATATATGACTAATTTTGAAAAATACGTTGAACAACTTAAAAGGGGGATTGAATGCGAAGACTTTTTTTGTGTGGTAGCATCTATTAAAAATAAAGACGATTCTTGTAATGCAGTTTGCTCTGAATGTAGAAAGTCTTGCCTTGATTGGTTAAAAGAAGAATATAAAGAACCAATTAAATTAACAAAATGGGAGTATGATTTAATTCTTAATTGCGCAGATGTACAGGGATATCGTGTTAAAGATAAATTAAACCAGTATTGGATTATAGAAGGCATGAAACAGAAAGGCCATTTTAAGGGTATTGATAATTTAGATATAACTTTTAAAGAAGTTAAAGATAATCATATCATAATTGAAGAAAATTACGAAGATTTTGATGAGTCTTGTAAATAAGAGTATAGAAAAAAGGAAACAAAGTTTATCAAATAAATTACTAGTAGCTTTTATACGATAGTAGAGGAGGAGTAATATGATGAATCGACAAGAGTTAGAAATTATTTTAAAAAACTCTTATAAAGGAAAAGAGATTTTAGAATATATAGAATATTTAGAAAAACAAATTAAGGATAATTATAATGAATAAAGAGCGTCACGCACTAGATATTGCTAAATACATTGTTTATCGCTCTTGGGAAATTGATAAACCTGTTACAAATTTAAGGGTTCAGTATATATTGTATATATTACAATTAACAAAAATACGAAATGATGAATTACCTCTTTTTGAAGAAAATTTTAAATGTTGTGAAGAAGGTTTTATTATTCCAGATGTCTTTGATTATTATAAAGAGTACGGATTTACCATCATTCCTAAAACAACAGAAACTTTACTTTACAATAGCGAAAAGAAAATTTTAGAAATTATACCTTTAAAATTTGATTATTTAAGTACAGAAGAAAAGATTTTTATTAATGCGGGTATAGATTTTACACTAAAATACCCGACTTCTAAAATAAAAGAAAAGATAAAAAGTACGCTCATTTTTAATCATTATTATAGAAAAAAGAAAGAAGTAGGTATCGAAATTTTAAAAAGATATTATTCTTAAAATAGGGATTTTATACTAGAGGAGGAATAAAGTATGATAGATTATAGACAAGTTCAAAAATATATTGAAATAAAAAATAATATAAAATTAAAACCTTTTCAAATTTTAGCTTTAAAAGCTATTATAAGGGGAGAGATTGTATTTTTACCAAGAGGTTGCGGCTATACAACTCTTTATAAAGGTTATTCAGAATTTTTAGGAAATTTAAAGCATATAGATTATAATAGAGATTATCTTGATTATGATGTTATTTTTAGTTTTTCAGATATAAAAAATCAATTAGATGATTTTTCTTCTGATAATCGAATAGAGGACGTTTTTAAAAAAGAATATTTTTGTGATTTTGTAGATAAAAAATAATATTCGATAATTCTAGAATAAGAGAATGTTATAATACAAGATAAGAAATTTAAGATAAAAATAGGAGATATGATATGAAACATCGTTTTTTTATTACTGGCGATACTCATGGCCGCATAGAAAGATTTTCTTCTAAAAATTTTCCACTTGGAAGAAATTTAAATAAAAATGATATTATGTTTATTGCAGGAGACTTCGGTTTAATTTGGAGAAATGAAGAAGATGATGAAGAAAAATACTGGCTAAATTGGTTAGATAACTGCTCGTGGACTACTTTAATAATTTTAGGGAACCATGAAAATTATAATGCCATTAAAAATAACTATCAAGAGATAGAAATTAATATTGATGGAACTCCTTTTAAAGCATATAAAGTGAGAAACAGTGTATTTATAGTTAAACGGGGTCAATATTTTAAAATTGGAGAAAAAACATTTTTCTGTTTTGGAGGCGCAAGAAGTATTGATAAAGAGTCAAGAATTGTAAATGTCTCATGGTGGGAAGATGAATTACCTAATTTTAAAGAATGTGATGACGCATTGAACATTTTAGCAGCGCACAGCAATAAAGTAGATTATATTATTACACATGAAGTTCCCTTTGATATAATAAAAATACTTTATCAGAACAATTGCACCAAAGATTATATGAGTGCCTTTTTATCAGAAATATATAATAAAGTAAATTATTCTCAATGGTATGGAGGACATCACCATAAAAATCTCATGAATATAGGAAATACTAACGTTAATATTCTTTATACTGATATAATTGAGATTAAATAAAAAAGAAGAGATAACGAATAAACAGAGTGATTGTGGCAGTTTTGTTAAAGTGTTTTACAGCGAAACTCAGCAATATGAAATTAAACAATGTTACTTTACACGAAAAGGACGCTATTTTAATTATCATAGTAAAAGGTTGTATGTATAAAAGGAGAATGAAAATGATAGATGAAAAAGCATTGCTTCAATCTAGACCAGAAGCATTGAACGATAAGATGGATATGGATTTACAGAATCAAAAAGGTGGATACAACAATGGATGGAATGATTGTCTATTCATGTTTATTGACCGTATTAAAAAGCAGCCAAAAGTCGGTGAATGGATTCCTGTTTCTGAAAGACTTCCTGAACCACCAAGGGAAAATCCAGAGTTAGATTACTGTCTATTGGATATGTATCTAGTATCTATAAATGAAGAAGGTTACCCAGTGAGAGCGCTTTGGGACGGAAAAGACTTTGGTGATGGAATGATTAAATTGGATGTCAAAGCTTGGATGCCATTGCCTGAACCTTATAAGGTGAGAGAAAATGATTAATACAGGTAGATGGCTAAGTAGCTGGCAAGATGTAAATTGGTATATTCTAGGATTAGCTTTGACTAAAATTACAGTTGATATAATTTTTCTCTATATTGAGAAATATAAAGAAAAAAAGTTGCTAAAAAAATATAGAAAAAAGGAGCAAGAAAATGAAACTAACTGCTGAACAAATGTTTGCTGATTTAGGGTATGTATTTCGTTGTCCATATGGGTATATTTGCTATGCAAAATACGATAAGGAGATTAGAAAAATAATCATACTCGTTTTTGATTTAGAAAAGAAAGAGTTTCATTGCAAAAGCGGAAAGATGACTAAAACATTTAATGAAAAAGAAAAACAGGCTATCCAGAAGCAAAAAGAAGAGCTTGGATGGATAGAAAAGGAGAAAAAATAATATGAAAGATAAGAAATTTTACTCAAAGTACAATATGGTAGCGCACGACATTACAATGGATGAACTAAAAGCAATCAATAAACAATATGAGGAATTGGACTGGATTGAACCAGAGCAGAAACAAGAAACTAATCTTGAACATTATTACAACGCCTTGTTGAAAACAGGATGTAATCGTTTTGGTGTGACTGATGGAAAGGTTAAGCCTTGTATTAACATGTCTTGCAGTCAATGTGATCTTAGTGCAATGGATCATATGGAATATTGTAAGGTAAATGCAATTAAATGGTTGGCAAGTCCTTACAAAAAGCCAACATATAAGCTAACTCAATTTGAGTATGATTTGTTAAGTGTGCATAAAGATTATAAAACGTATAATAACATTGCAAATCAAACACATTTGTTTAAAATGCGTGAAAAAGGATATTTTAAAAACATTGATACAAATATTCCAATTCGTGAAATCTTAGATAATTGTGAGGTAAAAGAAGATGAATAAATACGCAGAAGCATATGATTTCATTTTTGATGTTACTAATGGTGGCGAAGGAATGATTAAGGAATTAAATGTAATACGTGAATTGGTTTGTTTAGCAATACCTAAGAAGTCTTTGCTCACTAGAGAAAATAAAAATAATCAGCGAAATTTCAACGTAATAGAATTCACTTGCCCTACATGTCATAAAATAACACGTACGAACTTTGAAAGAAATTATTGTGGAGAATGTGGCCAACGCTTAGATTGGAGTAAAGAATAGCATGTATGTTGTTGTGGTTAAAAGATGGAAGTGCAAAGCGTTTCCTGGCTCAATACAATAGTTTATATGAGTGAAGAACTATTAAAAATCTTGAATTTATGGAGGATTGATGATGAAATTTTATTTATTGTATGAAGATGTATGCGAAAGATATGGATGTGAATTATATGCATATGGAATATTTACTTCTAAAGAAAAAGCAGAAGAAGCAAAAGAAGAGTTAAGAAAGGATAAAGGACGTTTGGAAAGGTTCCCTAATCTTTTTGACTTTGACACTATAATGATTGGAGAGTTTGAAGCTGATGAATGTACATATAGGTATTTAGGAGGATATGAAGAATGATTGATTTACTAGTAGGTTTATTTTTTGGAAACGTAATTAGTTTGTGTCTGTATTTGTTAATTGCAGGAGAACGAATCAACAATTTAAAATATCAAAATGAAATGCTAATGCACGAAATAGAGCAAAAGAAAAAGGATTTGCGGACATATCAACGTATATATCGTAGTTCTTATGAAAGAGTTGAGGAGGAAAAATAAATGAGTGGTGGAAGTTATGATTATATGTATTCTCGAGTTGAAGAAGAATATGCAGATAGAATGTTTGATTCACAACTAAATACAATGATGAAAGACTTAGCTGGTTTACTACATGATTTAGAGTGGTGGCAATCAGGTGATTATAGTGAAGAAACATATAGAGAGGCGGTTAAAAAATTCAAAAAGAAATGGTTCGGACAAACTAAAATTGATGTGCAAAGTTACATTGAAAACGAGTTCGAACGAACAAAAAATGAATTGTTAAAAGAATTTGAATATTTAAAGGATGAAAAGGGTGATCTAAACAAATATGATAGGTTCGAGGAAACAAAATAAACTAATCAAGGAAAGTACAAATGTACATATCAAATTGGATATTACTGTTCCAAATATAGAAAATAGCGACTCATGTAATATTGTTGATTCATTGTTAAATGAAATTTGGAATATTGCATGGGAAAAAGAAGGAGTAGAAGTAAAGAATTTGAGAGCTACATATACGAAGTAGAAAACAACGAAGTGATGTATTATGTTTTATGATTAAGAAGATTGAAATTAAATAAAAAAAGGAGGTATTATATGACAACATTTTCTATGTTAATTGGATTACCAGGATCTGGTAAGACGTATTATGCCAATAAATATCTTAAACAAGAAAATACAACTATACTAAGTTCTGATGAAATTAGAAAAGTTCTTTTAGGATCAGAAGACGCGCAATGGAGCAATTCTACAATTTTTAAAGCAATGAATCTTGCCACTATTGAAAATTTAAAAGAAGGGCGCAATGTAGTTTATGATGCTACCAATATTAACTCTAGATGTCGAATGGCATTATTGGAACAAATTAAAAAAGAGGTCAAAGGAGATATTTTCTTTGTAGCAATTATTTTATCAGTTCCATACGAAACTTGCGTAGATAGGCAGCAAAAACGAGAACGAAAAGTACCTGAAGAAGTAATTAATAAAATGCTTAAAAGATTCGAAGTTCCTTATTGTGAGGAGGGATGGGATAAAATTATTAATGAAAATTTTAATACTGATAAAGAATATTATAGGTATCCATTCGATTTTATTAAAAAGTATGAAAATTATGATCAAAATAATCCTTATCACGATTTAACTTTAGGGATGCATGTAAAATTTGCAGTTGATAGATATAAAGAATTGGTAAAAATGAATAAAATAAAATACAACGCTTCAATTATAAAAGCAATTTATTTCCATGATCTTGGAAAGCCATTCTGCCGTACTACTGATGAAAAAGGCATAAGCCATTATTATAATCACAATAATGTCGGCGCCTATTTATTTTTATGTACTTATTATTCAAAATTATTATTAGAAGAAGAAAAAATTAAGATTGCTAAATTAATTGAATGGCATATGTTAGAATTAACAGAAAAAGCTCTTAAGAGACGTAGAATTGAAAATACTGATTATCCGCAAATGTTAAAAATTATTCAAGAGTGCGATAAATATAGGAAAAATTAGTAAACAATGCGTTTTTAATATATTTTTTTCTTTTAAGAATTGATAGATATACTGTAATAAATGGTCAATCTGTAAGGGGAGGTTTTAAAGAATATAGAAAATGGGCAGCACCTTGAGTAGAAGAATATATTTTAAGTAATCATTTTTACGAATAAAACTTTAATGGACTTTTTTTATTTTTTATGATATAATAATAATGTAAAAGAAAAGAGGATTTTTATGAATAAAGAATTGGTTATTTTAAATAAATTATATGATAAATTATGCGAAGTAAAAGAGTTGGGATACTCTCCATTATTTATTGCTTTAAAAGGTTCTCAAAATTATGAGATGGATAACAAAAAATCAGATATTGATGCGGTCTGTTTTGTAATTCCATCTATTAAAGATTTATTTTATAAAAAAGAAGTCAGCGTTACTTATAAATGTGAAAATGATGAACTAATTGATATTAAAGATATTCGTCTTTTAGTGGATTTATTAAAGAAAGCTAATCCTTCATACTTAGAAATTTTGTTCTCTAAATATGTAGTTCCTTTTAATCAAGAAGGAAAAGACCTAGTAGAATATTTACAAAAGAATAGAGAAAATTTCGCGGCGGCAAATAAAACAAAGTTATTAAGAACTTGTATTGGTACTATTAATAGTAAAATTAAAAATTTATATCATTATTCACCAGCGCGCGCAGAGGATATTAAAAATTATGGCTATTGCTTAAAAGAAATCCACCATGCTTTTAGACTTAATATTCTTTTAAAAGAATACTTCGAAAATAGAAAAAGCTTTGAAGAAAGTTTAATTCCACAAGAGCCTTATAAAACTTTTTTATTAACCATGAAAGAAGTCCCTCAAAATTTAAATAAAATTGGGGAAATGGAGCAAGAAGTAACTATTTCTGTTGATAATATCTATAAAGAATTTAAAGATGTAGATTTTCCATTTAATGAGGAATTATTTGAAGAATTAATGAATAGAATTTTTTATTTAGTGAGATAGGAGAAAAAAATATGCAATTATTAATACAGAAATTTTGTCAAGAAAATGAAAATTGGGAAGAAATATTAGAGAAAGAACCATATTATATCAGAATAAAAAAAGATAATGGTTACGTTTTATTTATGTATACTCTTGGCTTAACAGATTTTTCAATACCTTTATGTCAAGAATGTCGGGGAATTATCCTAGATGAACTTAACGATTTTAAACCAATGTGTGTTCCTTTTTATAAATTCTTTAATTTTGGAGAACCCCATGCTGCTGAAATAGATTGGGATTCCGCAGAAGTTCAAGAGAAAATTGACGGATCATTATGTAAAATATGGTATGACAGAGAAGGAGAGTTAGTATTATCTACTAATGGGAGTATTTATGCAGATAAAACGGAATGTATAAATATCTATGAAGATAATATAACTTTTGGGGATTTAATACGAGAGGCTTTGCCAGCATATGTTCCTTTTCCAAAAAATTCTACTCATATGTTTGAATTAACTTCAAAATATAATAAAATATTAGTAGAATATGAAGGTAGACCTCAATTGACTTACCTCGGATCTAGAAGGCTAGATACATTTGAAGAATATAGGCACCCTTGTTTAAAACTCTTTTTCAAAACTCCAAAGTTATACGGTTTAAAAAATTTGGAAGAAGTGAAACAAGTATGCGCGCAGATGAAAGGTCTTTCAGAAGAAGGATTTGTAGTTGTAGATAAAAATTTTAATAGAATAAAAGTTAAATCTCCTTATTATGTAAAAGCGGCACATGCTAAAACTAAAATATCCTCTTTTAAAGGAATTATAAGTTTATTGGAAAATGAAGAAATTGATGAAATTTTAGCTTATTGCTCAAAAGAAGAAAGGGAAAAGGTGGAAGAGGTTAAAAATAATTTAGCGAAAATTAGTAAGATAATCTCTATGACTTTTTATCACTATAATGATATAAAAGATCAAAAAGATTTTGCACTAGCGATTAAAGAATATCCTTATAGTACTCTCTTATTTAAAAAGAGGCAAAATCATAATATAAAAATATATAATGAATTATTAAAATTAAATGACAAAAAAATAAAGAAAATATACGATCATTTTATTGAAGACTCTGAATAGAGTCTTTTTCTTTTGACTTTTTTTATTTTTTATAATATAATATATATGTAATAAGAAAGAAGAGGAACAAATATGAAAGCTATCAATTTTAATACTGATAATGTTTATGAATTATTTATAAATTATTTGCACGGTGATAAAAATGAATATTTTACTTATATCGGGGAAGGAGCCTCTAAAGCAGCTTTCTTATTTTTTGAAGAAACCACTAATGAAAAATATACTATAAAAATTGAAAAGGATTACTATATTGATGAAATATTAAATAAAGATCTTATTGATACACTTGATTTTGAAGATATTGAAGGAGATAACGAGTGCTATCAACAGACCAAAAAAGAAATTGAAATGTATAAATGGGCTAAAGAGAATAACTTTGATTTATTTCTTGCGCCAATCTTGTTAGAATATTCTTCTGCGGCCCAACAATTTGAGGTTATGGCTTATTGTGAAGATTTATTTGCAGGCGAATTAGATAACTATTCTTTAAGAGAATCTTTAGAAGAATCTGTTAGAAATACTCTTGAATGTCCCGTGTATACGGACTCTATTGGAGGTTTTATTGTAGATTATTTAACTGTAAATGAAGGTTTTTCTCAAGATTTGGTTCAAGAGTTATATAGAATTGGTAAAGGACTTCTAAGAATAAATGAGGAATTGTTTGACGATTGTGGAAGAGTTTCTAATTTAGGAATATATAATGGAAGATTAGTATTAAGAGATTATGGCTATGGATATATAAAATAATTTGTCTTATATATCTATTTTTAGAAAAACAGAAAGGTAGAGAGACTATATGAGTTTAATAAATGAATTAAAAGAAAAATCAAATAAAGCATATGATATCAGACAAGAAGTAATTGAAGAAATCAAAGAATATTTTGATGAGTATTTAGATAGTGTTGGATTTGAAAAATTTTTAAGAAAAAATATTGGCAATGAAGAAATTAGAAAAAGAGAAACATATTTAACAGTTAGATTTTGGGACTACCATAATGGATGTTCAGATACATATTTTAGTTGCGGAGGTAAAAAATGGAACAATCCGGAAAACCCATATAGCTATAAATCTTGTATTTACAGAGGAGTTTATTTACGCGATATCCAAAATGAAATTTGTAATTATTTAGAGAAAAGATTGATACAAAAAATGAGAGATTTAGGATTTAGTTATTTAAGACAAGATAAGAAAGAAAGTAGATTTGAATATTTTAATAGTCTTTATTATTTTGGATGGTAATAGCAAATGCGTTACAAATTATGTTAGACAATTTAGGAAAATAAAATAAGAATTTTAAGATGAGGAGATAAATACTATGGAATCTAAACTTGAATGGAATGTACTTTATTATGATATAAATAGAAATAAAATCACTACTTATAATATCTTTAGACATAGTAGATTCAATAAATATGTTGAGAAAGCGTTTGAAAAATGTAAAACTAAAGAAGAATTTGCTGAGATTCTAAGAAGAGAATTAATGTATTATTTTTGGAGTAAAGCAGAATGGGAGTTAATTATTGAACTTACTAAAGATAATCATATATTTTTAATTCCTTGGTGTGGGTGCAGAAACCCAGAAGAGGTAAAGATAGATGTAACTAATGATACAAGTTTTGATTGGAGCAATTTTGCCAAAAAGCAAATTGAGAGACAAATATATAAAAATGAAGCAAAGATTGATGTGTATGATCAAATAGAATATGTTTGGGATAATTTTCTTGAGTATGTTTGGAATAGCAAAAAGAAAGATTAACTTTAAGAGGTAGAAATATGAATAAAAAGAAAACTTGGTTAGTATATTTGATTTCATCTTGTGAACAAGGTTCTGAAGGTTGGAGTGGTTGACAGTATTACAACGTTGCTTTTGGAAATATAGACGAGGAGATTTATAACAATTGGATTGAGAATGTAAAAAAGATTTATGACTTAGATTTATCAGAGTATTTGAAATATACCAACGGATATTGGTCTTGTTATTATCCTATTTGTAAAAATAAATTACCCACAAATGTGTATGGAGATTCACAGCCTTTGTCTGTTGAAGCACAATATACAGAGGCATTTATATTAAAATTACAATTTGAAGTTATTGGAGGTGAGCAATATGTCAGTAAATGATGAATTAGGTAAGAGAATGAAAGAGTATTATGAGAGTATTTCTAAGACTAAATTAATGAGAAAAACACCTGTCGCAATCAGAATTGATGGCAAGACTTTTCACACTTTTACAAGGGGTTTTAAAAAACCGTTTGATAGAGTGCTGATTAAATCGATGCAAGAAACAATGAAATATCTTTGTGAAAATATTCAGGGGTGTGTGCTTGGTTACACACAATCAGATGAAATTACTTTAATTCTTGTAGATTATAAGAATCTTAATACTACCGCATGGTTCGATTATGGAGTTCAGAAGATGTGTTCTATATCTGCTTCTATGGCAACTATGGCATTTAACAAGTTTTTTGCAGAAAATGTAAAACATTGGGCATCAATTAGTGGAATAGAAATGTTCGAATCATTAACATTAGAACAGCGTATAACATATGAACATACTTTGAATAATGCAGCAGAAAAAGGTGCTATGTTTGACGCTAGAGTATTTAATATCCCAAAAGAAGAAGTAACAAATCTCATTTATTGGAGACAATTGGATGCAACAAGAAATAGTATTCAAATGGTTGGTCAAGCAAACTTTTCTCATAAGAAACTACAGAATAAATCATGTAAAATGATTCAAGATATGTTGGTGACTGAGAGGGGTATTAATTGGAACGATTTCCCGACGCATCAAAAACGAGGAACTTGTTGTATTAAAGAAGAATACTATCCAGAGCCAATAAAAGGGTGTGAAGATTGCGATATTGATTCAACATCAGTAAGAACTCGTTGGGTTATTGATGAGGAAATTCCAATTTTTAAAGATGAAAATAGAGATTATATTGAAAAATTGATTAATTTTTAATTATAAAACTAATATTTTAAGAGGCGGCTATGAATGAGATTTACAATTTTGTAACAAAAACAGAAGATTATTTAAATGGTGTAAAAGCTTATGCTGTGAAAAAAGGAGATTGCATATATATATTGTAGGCAATCATAATGTTAAAGTTGGCGATAAATGTGAAGATTATCCTGCTATTGTTTCTCGCATTTATTATAAGCCTAAAAAGTGGTGGCAATTTTGGAAGAAGAAAGAGATGGTTGGATATCAAATTATATGGGTTGGAGATGAAGATAAGCATTCAGATAGTGAAGAGTGAATTAATTCAGTAGATTATGAACTCGATTTAACAGAGCCTAACAAAATGGTTGAAATATGTAACAAAATTTTATCTAATATAGAAGTTGATGAAGCTGGTATGAGAGACAGAATTGAATAGTTTAAGAAAATGTCAAACGAAGAACGTTATTTGAGATATGATATTAATTGACAAATAAAAATGCTATTTTAATATATTTTTTTAATTTAATTGTAAAATCTAATCATCTGGAAACTAATTTCGGGAAGGCGCGCAAGCCTTCTTTTTTTATATCTATTTTTATAAAAAATGTGAGAGCCGTTTTCATTGCGGGAGCGGACGCAATCGCCGCGAGCTAGATTTCCTCTGAAGAATGCAATAAAAAAAGAATGTGAATTAATCACATTCTAATTAAAATATCTATTCTTAATTATCTATACCCTCTTTTTCCATTCTCTTTGATTCTTCTTTATATTCGATTTCAAGTTCGTAGCAGCATGAACAATAAGGCATATCATCAATCCAATATGCTTCATCTCTTAATATTCGATCTCCACAAGATGAACAAAAGATAACGTCGTCGCAATCATAGCAGCAAAATTGTCCGTCATCGCAATTCCCTTCCAGCGTTCCTCCACAGAACAAACATTTAGGAGATTCCGATAAAGTGAAGTGATAGCATTTATCACTTCCGCATTTACAAATAGACTCATTACGAATATAAAATAAGTCATAATAAGAAGTATCATCATACATGAAAGAATAATCTACATGCATAGATAAGTCAGCATCTTTAGAATTAACATAAACATCTGAAAAAGAACTAATTAGCCAACTATATAAGAAGGAAGTTATTGGTTCGCTTGTAAAAGGATAATTTTTATTAACAAAAAGAATATTCTCATCTATATAAACCCAAGCTCTCCAAACTTTGTTAGAGAAAGTGTATTCTGGATGTTCCTTGATTGGCTGATAAGGAGTTTCTGATTCAATATATGCTATTGCTAATGATGGAGTAACCATAGCACTATATGTTCCATTTTTGTACACGCCAGAATTCGTTAAAGAAAAACAGGAATCCCAATTAAGAGAATTATCACTTGCGGTTAAAAAATCTTCGGGATCAATACTTAATACAAGAGTTGCGTTCATTTTGCAAGTTTGAATTAGCATGGAGCGAGCAGTTTCCAATTGTTCAAATAAATCCATTATATCCTGCGGTAAATGAGCTAATCTAGCTAATCTTTTAAAAGCTTTATTTGCGCGCTCTCCCTCTCTAAGAGAAAAAGTAAAAAGTTCTTTATCCTTTTTTACGTATCTAATAGTCGTAGGACGATTAAAAACGTTTGCTCCTTCTTCTGTTTGTATTTGAAAAACTTTATATTTCCCTGCTCTACACGCGGATATTTTATTATCTTCATATAGTATTTGGAATAAGCAATCTTTAAACAGATAATAAAAAGTGTTTAATCTGCCTAGATATATTTTTTCTCTAGAAGCGTTATTTAAATCATGCGTAGGGAAAGCTGCCATATTACCGAAAGAGTCTGTATTAGCACATTCTTTTGATTCAAAAAAAGATTTTATTTTTTCTAATATATCATCATAAAGATCTTTCATTTTTTGGAACTCTGGTTCACCACTTCTTTGAGAAATCGGTAAATTAAAATTAATTTTTTGTTTAATTTTTAAAGAATCTTTAAACAATTGTCGAAATTTAGGGTTTGAAGCTTTTGCTTTTGCCCAGTCTTCCCAAAAGAAATCCGGTAAATGTTCTGGCATTTCATTAGATGAAAGTGCATGACGCATATATTCTTCAATTTTTTCTTTATTAACCATTGATAACCATTTTTCTTGCATTACTTTTCCTCTTCTTTCTTTACAATATTATTATATCATAAAAAATAAAAAACATCAATAGAGAATACTATTCTTCTAACCATCCTTTTTGTTTTTCCTGTCGACTTTTTTTCTTATCAAATTTACTGTGATCTTTAAAAACGTGCGCAGATTTTCTTACTTGGTCGTAATAAGTTTCTAATTCTTCTTCATTAAGTTTTGCCGCGCGATGAATTCTTTTTAAGTATTCTTTATCTTTTTTCATATAGCCTCCTAATTAAGTTTCATTGGGTCAATTTCTTCTTCTTCTTCTTCATCTCCTAAAATAAAGGAGTAATAATGCCGTCCAATAAAATCTTTTGTCCATTCGTCATATTGTTCTTTAATTAAATTCTCATTTAAAAGGCCAGTTATTTTACGTTCTTCTACTAACCATTTATTAAAATAATCACAAAAATTTACTTTATTAATTAAATTGTGCTTTAAACAAATTTGCATATTCTTTTGAGTTTGTAATAATGCAATTAGCTCCTCTTCAGAAATTAAATAAAATTGTTGTTCTTCTTCCATAAAAACTTCCTCCCAATTATTTTAAATATTTGATTAATAATTTTGCACGACTTTTAACTCGCCACCACAACATTTAGAATGGTATAAATTCGGAAATTTAGTAATTTTACATGCGCGAGTTCTTGTCGCAACTAATTTTCCACATTTAGCGCAATATATTGAATATTTTTCTTGTCTATTTCCTGTTGATTTTACAGTTTTCGTCGCGCGTGGAATACATCCTAATTCTTTGCATAATGCTTTAAACATGGCATCATGTCCGTGTTTTTTAGTGGGGTCAACCATTAATAAATAGTAATGAACAAATTCATGAATGACAGTATCAATTACATCAGCATCCTCGTCTTTAAGATGATCTGCAGAAAATTCTACTGCTTTTGGAAAATAAATTCCATTGAGAGTATCATAAGAATATATAACTCTTCCAAAAGTGACACGTAAACGCGCATTCTCTCTTATTGGAACAATTAATTTAACGTTATTTTCTGCGCATAGCTTTTCAAAATACACTTTCACTTCTTGAATTTTCATATTTTATTTCTCCCTTTTTTCTTTACATATATATTATATCATAAAATTCTTAAAATGTAAATAAAAATTTTATAAAATAAAAAAGTGTCATTCGACACTCTCAGGCATAATATAGACTCTTTTAAGAATCCTTGAGAAAGGATTATTTAACCAACGACGCAAATCTTTCATGACGTCTTCTCTTTGGTCTTCGTTAGAATATGACCCTAAATAAGCTACATCTGCGCTATTTGAGGCTTCAACAATAAAAAGTCCTTTAGAAATTTTGATTTTCCGAGGTTCCACAAGAGCCCCTCCATATTTCTTTTGTGAACAAATCCACATATTTACCCTCCTATAATTCAATTTTTTCAATAACAGCTCTAACCTCTAAAAGATGAAGATATTCGCCCATTACTCTCTGTTGTTGTTTTAACAAGGTTAGAGGGCAATCATGTTTAGGTTCTTCCATGAAAATTCTTTTCTCAAGCTCTAATTGTCCGTATGCTTCGATTTTATTATTAAGATCTTTTAATCTCTCGTATCTTTCTTTGGTATGATAGTATTCTGTTTTAAAATGTTCTTTATAATTTTCTTTACACGTCGCTTTAGTGATATCATTTAAATACATGATTACTCTCCCTTTTCTTCGCCTTTTTTCTCAAGGATATAATTAATAATATCTGCGCTACTTTCCTCTTTTTCATATGTAAGATAATCTGACATTTTTCTCAATAGTTTTAATTTTTCTTCAATTTCCTCAATTGACACTTCTTTTTCACGTTCCCAAATTAATTTATAATCGTTTAAATTTGTGCTCATCAAGTCTCCGTCAGCTTTAGGACGATATATTTTACTAACATAATATTTATCAGACATATTCTCACCACATAAATCATCGTTATAAGATGATAGAGACATAAATCCACACGATTCTATAAAAGCAAAGCTCCCTTTACCATAATTCTGTGTTTCATAGTCTAAGAATACTTTACATTTTTCACCATCTTTTAATACAACAATATCACCAGTCCTCAATAAGTTCTTAGCGCTTTTGACTTTCTCTTCTTCTTCGTTGAGAATAATCAATTTATCATTATCCTTTAATAAACGAATTAATTCATCTTTCGAAACAATTTTATATTCCATCATCTTTACCTCCTTCTGAAAAGATTGCTAATATTCCATTTTCATATTCTTTAGCTGATTGATACTCGAATATAATATTTTTCAATTTCTTTCTCTGCGTAAGTATCAAATACTTCATCGGCGCTCTCACCAAGTAATCCCTCTTTGTTTAGGTCTTCTGCGAAATTCTGTATAGATTCTGAATACCAATCCCAATTATCAACTCCGCCTTGAATAAGAGCGTCGTATTTAATTTGAGTGGCAAGTAGTTCTTTTAATTTTTCTTCTGAAATTATTATATATTTTTTTGACATGCGGCCCCTCCTATTCTGGCAATTTTCTTTTCTTAATAATATCTATCATAATAAGTCCATCTTGCTCATCGCGCAAGGTTAATCCTTTTGAAAAAGTTTCAATAGATTTAAGTTCTTCTTCGTTGAATACTTTTTCTTCTGTAACATACTTTAGAAATACTTTTAATATATCGCTCTTAACCTTTTCCTTGACTGCGGCTTGAGCTGGGCGCGCGGTCTTCTTAGTAGTTTTGATTTCATAAATGTTTTTAGAGTTTTTCTTATCAATTAGAACAAAGAAGATCCCGTCTCCTTTTAAACTGTAATGAGTTTTATAGAAGAAATCTTCGTTATTCTTGAAAGCTTCTCTAAATATAAAACCAACTCTTCCATCTAAAGGCTGATATTCTCCGAAGTAATTCATCCAACGCATTTTACTGTCCTCCTGTTTTTACACCTAATGATCGCTAGGTGTGATTTTTTTCTATTCTTCCTCTAATAGCTGATCGCTAGGTGTGAAATTTTCCTGCTTTCCCTTGGTAAAACCATAGACCTCGTATGAGTGGTCCTCCGGCATGGCCTCTAAAATTCTTTCAAAAGTAATTTCAGCAAGCGCATCTCCAAGTCCTAAAAATTTTTTAACAGCCTCTTGTAATTCTCGATAATTTTTTTCTTTATTCATTTTATTTTCCTCCCTTTTTATGATGATCAATATGCCATTGACACATTTCATACTCTTCTAATGAATTTTCATCAACTTTTTCTTGCCAAGTTTTTTCTTTAGGTTCATTCTCTTTTTTTCTATTAATCTTTTGAAGTGTTGCGATATCTTCTTCCGTATAACCAAATAACCATTGCCAAAAGTGCATATTTTTTTGTCCTTTCTTTTATTTACATATATATTATATCATAAAATAATAAAGTTGTAAATATAAAATTTAAAAATTAAGAAAAAATCACATAAAGTGTCATAGTTAGAAGAAGAATTGCCCAATAGATAGCTTCAAGCTTGTCTTTGTGTAAAGAACGAAAACTTTTTACAAAAAAATAGACTGAAAGTACAGAAGCTAATGTATTGTTAATTAATTTCATTGTAGTATTTAAAAGTTCCATGATGTTTTTCTCCTTTTCTAATTATATTTTACCATAAAAAAAGAAAAAGATCAATAGACAAGTCTTTAAAAATATGATATAATAAATATATAGAATGGAGGGCAAATATAATATGGCAAAACAGAAACCCTATGAAGAACAGTCAATAGAAACTCCTCAAGGGGTGCGCGATATGCTTATAATGTTCAATTATTCTAAGCTATCAAGAGTTATAGGACTAGATTATGAAAGAATACGTAACCTTGCGACTGGAAGATCTAAGAAAATTAAGATTTGGGAATTAAAACTTCTACAGAGATTTATAGAAGATTGTTTAAATGCGGTTCCACCGGAGGAATACTGGTAATATGAAAGAGCAAGGGCAAATAAAAATTATTTATAAAAAAAGTCTGTATGAAGAATTACTAAAATTAGGCTATCAACCAATAGCAATAGAGAAGAATTATAAAAATAACAAGTTCTTTGTTTATAAATTCATAAAAACAAAAGAGTTCGCAAAAGATCTAGCCAAGCTTTTTGGTAACAAAGGTTAATATGAAATGGCGGGAATTAAGCGCGCACCTAAACTTTATCATGTTGGTAAAAAGACAGGCCATAAATTTCTATATATAGACAGAAGCATATTCATATGGGCAAATCTGAATTTAAAATTAAGAGAGATGAAATATTTATACGCGCTAATGCAATGCGCGGGAGATGGAAGTTTCTCACCTAGTACTGAATATTTAAAATCTGTCACTGGTTTAGATAAAGCTGCGCAAAGTAAGGCAAGAGCAGAATTAAAAGAGCTTGGTGTATTGGAGCATGAAGATAAACAATACATAAAGGTTAGATATGATAAATTACATGAACTTTCAAAAGAGTATGATACAGACTAAAGAGATATGCGCGTATATCTCTTTTTTATTATGCGGCATGTCGTAAAGGTTGTCATTTTGACAACTTAAAATTATTAAGAGATAAGAAAAAAGGTTGTCATTTTAACAACCTAAAATACCATGTAGCAAAAATTTAGGTTGTCAAAATGACAACCTTTAAGGTTGTCATTTTGACAACCATAATAATAAAAGAATAATAAAAGAAAAAGAAAAATATATTGCCTTCGGCAATATATTTTTCTATATACTCCTTCATGTTATATGATACTTGGAATGGCATAATAATAAGGCTTTCTGATAGAGCCGCGCGCCCCCCCTTTTTTTTAAAAAAGTTACTCCAATCTTAAAGAGGAGCGCGACAAAGGGCATTAGCGTATCTATACATCTCCTGTTAATAAATAAAGACCACCGGCCGAACTAACTACTTCTCAGAAGTATCTGTCTCTTGTTTATTCTTGAAAGCTTCTTGTTCCTCTTGTCGAGATAGCCTGCTAGATAAAACTGCGGCACAGTATATAAAAGGAAGCAGTATAGCCAAGATAAGAAGAAAGATGTACCAAATAAGTTTAGCAATGAAAATCATATGTAACACCTCCTAAAATACTATTTCGTTGAAATCCAGAGCATTTCATTTCCAGACGAATAAAAATATGGATGGACAATTTTACCAAATCTGTGAGTTAAATCTCGCTAAAATTCAATACTTTTTTAGCTAATTTAGGTAGAAAATTTTTAATCTGAGCTTAATTTTGAGAAAAAAATCGAGCTGCCCAAACATTAAAAATTAAGATGTCTAATAGCGGTAAAAAAGTATTATCTCGTTGCGAGATTTTAGCTGAAAATTTTCGTGCGAGTGAAAAGTTGGTTGACCAAAATTACCAAATCTGTGAGCTAAAATTCGTAAGAATTTAATACTTTTTTAGCTAATTTAGGTAAAGATTTTTAATGGCTAGCTAATTTTTGGAAAAATTTTTAGCGTTTGTTTTGGGATAGGGTAATATCCTTCTATATATTAATATTATATCATAAAAAATAATAGAGGTCAAATCAATATGTGTACGAGCAGTCACGGGAGGAGCAAGAGGTTAAATAAAAAGAAGGTGCGTTAGCACCCTCTATATACTAAATAAGAAGACCTGGAGTGTAAAGAAAGAGAAAGGTAAGAAATAGCAAAGAGGTTCTTCTTATTAGGACTCTATTTGTACACACCTAGCGCGCGCCGCTTCACTCTCCATCTTAAGCAAAACGACGCATTCTAGAAATAAACAAACAAATGGCTCAGGGAGATGGGTTCGAACCACCATTGACGGAGTCAAAGTCCGTTGTCCTACCGATTAGACGATTCCTGAATTTTTTTTAATAAAACCGCATCTTTTTTTTAATTTTTTCTCTCTTTTTTAAAACATTTCTATAATTATTTTATCATTTTATCTTTTTTTTAACAAAAAATCAATAAAAATGGAGACCCCGTGCGGAATCGAACCGCTTACCTCGAGTTGCAGTCGAGTACCTCTCCATCTGGTTCCGGGGCCATATAATCCCCAAGGCTTATTACCTTAGGGCACAAGAGTCTTAATGCTCTTGTAATTTTTTAAGCTTTCTTAAGCACTTCTTCTGAATATTTTTATTATCCTTCTCAGGACGTCCTTGTAATAAAGTAATTCGATTTTGAAGTTTTAAAATTTCTAATTCTTTATTCATAATATATATAATCTCCTTCTGTTAATACCACAAATAAGGCGCAAGCTTTCCATAGAAAGCAAATATAGCTGCCACATTATCTAAATATCGTTCTGAGTCGTAGAATATTTCTTCATCGTCAAGAGTCTCTTTAATCGCGCCCATAAGTATTTTACAAGCTTCTCTTAATTTAATAGGTCTATTATTAATTTTTATCTCGTATTCCATATCGACAACCTTGCCGGCATCTTCTACAAAACGCCATAAATGATAATACAACCATTCAAGAGAATAAAAGTCTAAAGACCAAGCAGCTTCATAGTCAGTATGATATTTTATACGATATTTAGTCTTACGATAAAAATACCTTAAAGAAAAGCGCCACAAACTCTGCAAAAGAGTAACTTTAGTTTCATCTTTTTTACTAAATCTTTTTTCATATGGTTTATACATAGAACCTCCTAATACCAAGCTCCTAAAAGAAGAATACAAGATGGATCATCTAAGTATTTACTAACCTCAGAATCTGCGTCTAGCCATCGGAGCATTGCGCGCGCATCCCAGTCATATCCAAGATATGGTGTATCATTAAAAGTTTTATTATACCACTCTTGAAACGCGATGTCTTGAATTCGCGCTTCTGTAAAAGTGACTTCTTCCTCTTCTTCTTTTTCTTTAAAAGCAACATAATCAGAGATTCTTTCTCGATTTTGATTTAGAATTTCAATAAAGCTTTTCCAAGCTTCTTTTGGAATGATTAATATTTGATTATCTTTAGTTGCAATTGTATTTTTTAAATCTTTAAAATAATGCCAAATGAACCAAGTCTTTCTGCCATAGGCTAATTCAATCCAATCATCTGATTCATTAATATTAATATCATTAGCAGCAGAAACTGCATATAAACTTAAATCTAATCCCATATTTACCTCCCTTTTCTATCATCTAGTATGAACAACAAAATAGCTTAAAATATGTCTTACCAAAAAAATCAATCGCTAGGTGTGAATTAAAAAATATTTTACTAAAAATCGCTAGGTGTAAAATTTTTAATAATAACCCTAGCTTCAGCTAGACTTTTTTCTCATTACGCGACTAATTATTCTTTTAGTAACTTAATAATTAAATCTTTATGCTATAATTTCATATTTATTACCTCTTTCTTATCTTTACAATATAATTATATCATAAAAATAAAAAAACGTCAATAATAATTTTGGCATAGACGGCACGGAATCGAACCCGCCACAGTCGGTTTTGGAGACCAACTCGCCACCTTGGAACATTCGCCTATATAAATGGAACATAGGGTGTGCAGTTTCAATCACACGCCGCTCGACAAGATTGCACAAACTTTTTATGGAGTTGTCTCTCCAAGTGTTCTTGTTGATGAGCTATATTTTCTTACGACTTTTAATACTTGTCTACCTATGTTTTTCTAGTATCTTGCGGCTATTCATCTATCTAGTTGAATTCTTACAAGAGATAAATAAAGTAGTTAGATTTTTTAAGAGTAGATTATTATTTACCACACTATGCGTCCATAGTCAATTTTATCCATTAAGGTCTTGGTTATCTTAAGGCGCCAAGATATAATCTACTCAAAGTGTTATTTTTAATAAAAATACTCACACTATGGCGGGCAGTGAAGGATTCGAACCTTCGGACCGGCTTTCGCCGATCGATAGTTTAGCAAACTATTGGTTTAAGCCACTCACCCAACTGCCCGTATGGTGGCTTGACCTTGATTCGAACAAGGATCCACGGATTTTCAGTCCGCTGCATAGACCAACTTTGCTATCAAGCCATCAAGAGATATAAATCTCATAATCTTCATTGTCAAAATAGTGATAGATATAATAATCTTTATTATAATATAAATCCTCTATTTCGTCTAAAGGTATTTTTTCATAATGCATAATATTCGCGGCCCAGCTAGACAACTTTTGATAAATTTCCGCTTGAGCTTGCGTTGTAATTTCTTTTTTATTCTTTAACCAAATTAAATAAGGCATTTGAGAAGATAATTCATCAAGATATTTTATGAAATCTTCTTTTGAAACTAAAATACTATCTTCATTTTCATTCTTATTTAAAAATTTAATAAGACTTTCTGCGATAACATGAGATGCAAGAAGCACTTCATTTTTATCTTGTTTATGTTGCGCGATTAATATTTTCATATTGCTTCCTTTTCTATTGGCACCCACTGAGTGAATCGAACGCTCATCTTTAGATTCGTAGTCTAATATTTTATCCGTTGAACTAAATGGGTAAATGGTATCCCCAGTAGGATTCGAACCTACGCACACTAGGCACTTGATTCTAAGTCGAGCACGTCTACCAGTTTCGTCATAGGGACATATGGTGGTTCCTACAAGAATTGAACTTGTATTACACGATTATCAGTCGTGTTTTCTACCATTGAAATAAGGAACCATTGGGTTGACCAGAGGGAATCGAACCCTCATCAATAGGGTCACAACCTATTTGCTTACCATTAGCATATAGCCAACATATGGAGTCTGTGAGGAGAATCGAACTCCCATCGCCTGCTTGGAAGGCAGGGGTCCTACCATTAAACGACACAGACAGATTCGGAGAAACTTAGGTAATTTTTCTCCTAGAAATTTCTACTTCGGCTTTCATTGACCTCCTGAATACACCGCTTTAAGCCACTCTCGGTATTCACCCATGAGCCATAGCACTCTCTTTTTTACGATACAAGTTACATCGTCAGCAGGCAGATTTACCTATTAATCTTTAAGACCTATACTGATTTTTAAATGGTCGATAATCGACGTAGACATATATTTAGAAACCTAACAGTACGTTCGTTGCCTTACGCAATCGCTGTTGCCTCTTATTAGAGTCTCAGGGTTACTGGTTTGCTTCTATCTACTACAAACCCTTTTTCGATTAAAATCTTATGGTGGGAAAGGTGAGATTCGGACTCACTCAGCCAAAGGCAACGGATTTACAGTCCGCCACAGCTCTCCAACTCTGTCGCTTCCCCATAAAATCCTCTCAAAAGAATCCTTCAACTTGTAATTAAGCATCAAGAAACTTCTAATAGTTCGCCCCGCGCGAATTCTATTAGGAGAGGTGTCTAGGGTTATTTATTAAATAATGAATCTACATATTCTTCTAATTTTCTAATCAATTCTTTATCTTCGATATAAAATAATGCACTTTCATTATTTGCCATATACATGCTTAAAAAATTTAGCATTAATTGACCGAAACGCCAATCAGGTAGTTTCTCTTGATGAATCTTTTTCATTCTATCATAAAAATCATCTAATCTTTTTGGATCTCTCATATTTTTTTCTCTCTTTCCTTATTTACAATATAATTATATCATAAAATAACAAAAACGTCAATAATAATTTTAAAAAATTTTTAAGAGGTAAATAGAAATCGGACCTGAGACATTTATATCGTTGTATATCATATATGAAATTAATATAACTTTTCAATAATTAATAAACCTTGTAAAACTTAAACTTACAAAGTTTTAATTTAAAAAGTGCTGTTTTCTTGTATCGGTCACTGAACAAGCTATAAATTCAATCTACAAGCATCCGGACTCTTTTAACACTGCAACAGCTAAAGTTTGTTAGAGAGCCAATGGTACGACGGACTCTTCAAGGCTAACGTCTCTTGCCATCAGTTTACACCCTCAACCATTCCTTCTGAGTGTAAACCTATCTCACTTCTTATCGCCTTACCGAGAGCTACTCGTTTCGGGCTATCTTCTATTTAGACCAGTTGGTAGAGTTCACCATTTTTTTAATTTTTTGCTCATATTTTAAAGCATTTGATTTTTTACTTAAAGGAAGTAATATAATTACAAAATTTGTATTCAAATCTATATTTCTTGCTTTATACCATTTACTAACACATTGTTTATAAGAAATTGGAAAACGGATAAAGTTGTTTGTCTTTTTGTTTTGATGCAAGACAATCACCTTCATTTTGTAGCAATTTTTAATCATTGCCGCAAAAGATTCGATTTGTTCACAATCTAAAAATTCTTCACAACGATTAAATACATATACCTTATTAGAGAAATGAACATCTTTGCTCAATTTAATTAAAGCAAGATTTAAATTTTGTTTTCCACTAACGTATATAAATTGAGGACATTTATTCTTTAAAGACAATTCACTAACGAATTCAATTTTATATCTTCCGCTATAAATCATAATTTTCCTTTCGAATTTTTTTGGGTGGTAGATGGGGATCGAACCCACACATCTAGCTTAAGACTAGTACCCTGCCAATTGAATTACTACTACATATTTAATGGTTGCGGGAGAAGGATTTGAACCAACGACCTCCGGGTTATGAGCCCGACGAGCTACCAGACTGCTCTATCCCGCAATGTGAATTAATTAAGATGGCGTAGGAGCTGGGATTCGAACCCAGGCGCCGCTTGCACGACCTACCGGTTTTCAAGACCGGCCCCTTTAACCAACTTGGGTACTCCCACATATATATAATTAATGGACCCTGTAGGGTTCGAACCTACGACCTTTCGTTTAGAAGGCGAATGCTCTATCCAACTGAGCTACGAGGTCATATGGCACGGACAGAAGGGGTTAAACCCTCATCAACGGTTTTGGAGACCGTCGCTCTACCATTGAACTATATTCGCATTTGGTGCTCCTGAAGAGACTTGAACTCTTACGCACTTAAGCATTAGTTTCTAAGACTAACGTGTCTACCGCTTCCACCACAGGAGCATATTTGGAGGAGTTGACTGGATTTGAACCAGCGATAATGGTGTTGCAGACCACTTCCTTAACCAACTTGGATACAACTCCACTAGAAAAAAATGACTGGGACGTCTGGATTCGAACCAGAGCATGCAGGAGTCAAAGTCCTGTGCCTTACCGGCTTGGCTACATCCCAATATATATGGTGGGCAGAGTAGGACTCGAACCTACAATGTATCTTACGTCACGGATTTACAGTCCGCTTGCTTCAACCAATTTGCATATCTACCCAGAATGGCGTTGCGTCTGGGTTTTGACCCCAGAGAATCGTTAAGGGTGTCTTACCCGTTCGACAACACAACATATATATAGTAGGAATGGCAAGATTGTAATTTACATATTGTGCCTACCAATTTCACCATACCCATAAGCAAGATACGCACATAGCGTATCCGATGCTCCTTGTACCTACTGGTTACGTGTCAAGATACTCCTTGTACAATCTGGTACACGAGCTAATTTGTTTAGTCATGGACAAAGGAGTTGCACCTTCAGTTGACTATCTCTATCCATGAAAAATGCGAGAACATTCCGCCCGCTTCACTCCGCGTAAAAAGCTTTCAAATACGTTGAATGGGACTCGAACCCTTTCGACGGATTGTTCTCTAGGTTTTCGCCATCCATTTTTACAGCCTCTGGCTTCTGCCTGCAGTTTTTTACGTAGAAACTGACACACGCTTTTGTTTATAAACGCTACAAACCTTAAGCTTACGGTATCGGCACAAAAGATAAGCCTTTATTTTTCACAGGGAGCTACCCTGAAAAAATACAATCAAATAGGAACTAGGGACTTCTTACCATCACACGTGGCTACTGTATTCCACAACCCTGTATTTTTTTACTCGTCGCTTGCATGTGAATTACACTAACGAAACCTTGAAAATCTAAACTGGTGCCGACTGCAGGAATCGAACCCGCAACCTGCTGATTACAAGTCAGCTGCACTACCATTTGTGCTAAGTCGGCATGGTTGTCCTAGAAAGAATCGAACTTTCATAATGCGATTATAAGTCGCACATTCTAACCGTTGAATTATAGGACAATATAATGGTGCCCTTAGAGAGATTCGAACTCCCAACCTCAGCATTACAAGTGCCGTGCACTAGCCAATTGTGCTATAAGGGCATAAAGTTTTTTACAAAAGAGGCTGAGAACTTGACCTCTAAAAGATGCCATCCCACAGACGTTGGAATCTGCTATTCACACTTAGTATTTCTCTAAGTAGACATCACCATCACTACTTTTGTGAAAAGTAGTAAACTCTTACTTATAATCATCATAGATTTCATTTCTTCACAGGCTCCTTTGGAAAGGTTCAGTACATCCCTGCACTTAGCGATATGAGTACCGTGCTGAATAGGCTTGCGCCTATGCTCTTACTTTCTCACGCTTCACCTTGCGAGTTCCGCGCGTCAACATATTTCAGTTGAATAAGATGGTTTTAGACTATAAGTCTCACACACTTTTGCTTGTTCAAATAATTTTCTTGTAAATATAGGATAAAAATTAATCTCAGTTAGAAGTGTGCTGTATGAGAGAAGTGGTGTAAGTTTATCCATCACTACCTTTTGGATAGCGCCCAGATAACTCCTCTCTGCTTTCCGTGGCGTTGTACTCGCTATTATATAAGATACACGGCGTTTCAACTAGCATACCTATATACAACTAACAACAGCACTAACGATTGCTAATCTTTGCACCATTGTCAAATTATTTCTATCACATATTTCTATGCTTATTTGCAGCCTAACTCTAACTACAACTGTCTGATAACCTCGCACATCTGCACGATATACAAGATTGACAAAGAAACAATTTCCTTTCTGTGAAATCTCTCGATCTGGGCGGCTTTTCACCTTAATGCCATACCCATTTATCCCATCACTGGTTTATCCTTTAAGTCCCGAAGGCGGACTTTTATACAAATAACAAATATTTTGTATATAACGAGGCTCTTAGAAAGAGATACCTCTAATCTAATACATGACGGGAAAGGGGGAAAGCCATGTATTAGATTACAAATATCTTTTTCTGATTACAATATAATTATAGCATATTTTTTTCAAAAGATCAAGAAAAATGTGTTACAAGTTCAACTCTCTGGCTTCCTTAGTTATAGCCAAAATTTTGCATGCTCTTAGGTATTGTGTTCCTCTACCAGTTTTCTGTAGAACGGGCCCTACCCGCTTACTTGACTCTATTAAGTGTTGACGTCCTACTCAATAGTTTACATTCACATTTTTATATTAACTTTCATGGCGGTCCATAGGGGAATCGAACCCCTATCTTCTGATAGACAGTCAGATATACTAACCATTATACGAATGAACCATTGGTCTGGATAAAAGGATTTGAACCTTTGGCCCCTTGGTCCCAAGCCAAGCGCTCTACCAAACTGAGCTACATCCAGATAATTGGAAGCACCAACGGGAATTGAACCCGTATTGCAAGGATGAAAACCTTGTGTCCTAGCCATTAGACGATGGTGCCATATTTTGTTTGCGAATATATAATAATTATATCATATTTTTTTCAATATGTCAATAATTATTTTTCTAATATTCACAAAAGTGTACATATATCTTTGTGTTAGCTGCGCGCGAGCCTTCATCCATAAAGATAACTACTAGATTGGTTAAGTCTTTTGTAAATAAGACTAGAAGAGATCTCGGCTTTTTGGCTCTCTTCCTTCCCTTTGCCACGTCTCTTTATCCACCACAGATAAAGAGATAGTCTTATTCTATGCACACTTTTCTAAATATTAGAGAGAGGGATAGTTTCTACAACCTCTTTTGTCTGCTATAAAAGGGGGAGAAATAGCAAGTAGGAAAGCATCTAAAACTATCAAACAGTACAACCTATATCTTTATCTTACATATAAATTATATCATATAATTTAATAATTGTCAATAGTAATTTCAATATATTATTCTTATTAGTATAAACTTCCCCGACCAGAAAATTAAAGAAAATCCACCAAAAAGAACAATTATATTTTACCCTATTTTTTACGACTTGTCAAGTAAATTCGTGCTTTTTTTCTTACGGGGTCGCACGAAAAGCTCCGCCATAGTTTTCATTCGGAAAACAAGGTAAAAGACGGTATAAGAAGCCACTTATACAGGCCTTCATGTGATTTACGAGAGATTGAAGTAGTCTCGGATAGAATTGGTTTAACTCGAGTGATTATCCAGAGCCACCACGGGGAGGTTTCTATCTTGGCTCCATGCGGAGAGTGGGGGGGCGCACTTTTCTACCTGCGCCGCTCTCCATCTATATATCTAATCGAAGCGCTTACTCAGCGTCTTCGTCAGCCAAAGCCTCTAGAACATAATCATATGTAGCTTCTTTAGCTTTTGGAGTAGTTAGGTCGATACGAACATCATGTCCATTTACGCCCTTGATAACTAGAGAATAAGCTTTAAATCCATAATCTGCGCCATCTACAACTTCAAAATCTGCTTTACGTAATGCATCTGCCAATACTTCATTCAATTGTTCTTTCGCTTCTTTCTTAGTGTCTACTTTTTTAACTGTTTTTGCCATAATGTTTGTCCTCTTCTTTCCGCGCTTAGCGCTCTATTTTTGTTTGTTTCTTATTACATATATATTATATCATAGAATTAACAAATTGTCAATACTATGTTATAATCAACTTTAGAAAGAATATCTTTATCTTTCTATATATATTATATCATAAAATGATATAACTGTCAATACTATTTTGTAATAGCTTTCACTTTTTCATTACAATTTGGGCATCTGCCATCTCTCACGACATAATCTTTAGAGCAGATTGTGCCGCATACTGGACATTGATAAGTAATGTGTTCTTTTTTCATTTTTAACTCCTTATCTTTATTACATATATATTATATCACAAAATATTTAAATCGTCAATAGTAATTTTATTATTTTTTATGATGAGTGATTTTAACAGAACCCCAAGGATATTTTACATCTCTGCAAATAAATCCCATTTGAGATCCCGCAAAAGCTGGCCACTTAAAGTTATCGCTATTATTCAACATAACGTTTTCAATAGCTAAAGCTCTTAATTCCGCATCAGAGTATGGCGCAATTTCTTTAGTGCCGTCTTCTAATGTGACAGGTTTACGTTTAATTTCTTTCGCAACGACCTTTTGAGTCTTATGGCGAGAAACCTTAACAGTGATAGGAAGACCTGTAACTGGATCGGCATATTTTAATTCGGTGTTAGTTTTTTCTACTACTGGTCCGAATAAGAATGAATATTCTTCTAGTCCTTTTTCTAGAACATTTAATCTTTCTGTGCGATCTTCTTTTGCTTTAGTTGAAATCTTCTTGATTTCTGTTTTAGTGATTGCTGTTTTAGGTTTTTCCTTCTTAGCGAATCTTTCTTGAAGCTCTTTTTCTTCGATCTCTCCATGTAGCATATGATTACGTAACCATTCTTGCGCATCTTCATCAGAGTTGCACCAGTTAGTATCATAATCCCACATTTCTAGACATTCATCGTCTGTCATAGGCCCATAGGCTTTTCTATATCTTTTGAATTGTTCTTTCATTGCTTTTGTAATACGTGTCATTTTTATTTCCCCCTTGAAATTTTTTATTTCCTTTATCTTTATTACATATATATTATATCATAGAATGATATAATTGTCAATAATAATTTTACTTGATTTCTTCTTTATAAGGATGAACAGAAGTTAATCTACAACGATCAGAATAGTTTGATCCGAATCTTTTAAAAAGGATGTCTTTAGTTTCATTAAAAGAAGGCGCGATAACTGAAGCTTGCTCTACCTTTTTAGTTGCTAAGCTTTTAACTGAAAAATTAAATACGTATAAGTTTGCCATAGTGGTTCCTCCCTTTTTTATTTCCTTACCTTATTTACATATATATTATATCACAGAATCATAAAAGTGTCAATAATGACTTTATGGGATTCATTGTTTGGGACTTGGAAGAGAGGTCGATTTTAGATTCAATCTGAGAGGTCTTTTGAATCCTTATACGAGAGGTCGCGGGAGGTCGAGATTGTTTTCGGAGTTTCGGGATTGGGCAGTTCAGGTTCTAGAAAATTTTCTGATATTGAAAAAAAGCTACTTGACATGTCGTGCGAAAACTGGTCGCCTTGGACCAGCTCATCTGATTTGTCAAGACTAATTTTAATTTTTTTGTAAGTTATAACTAACTCTAAAAATAAAAAAGCTTCACCTCAGAGAGATGAAGCCATAGTGTGGGATTTTTCTGTGTATTGCTTTGGGTATCGCGTAAATTCTTCCGTCTATTTCGTGGTGGATTTCACAATCACTAACATCCACTCGCTTACCGAGCTCTTTTCTGTACTTAGGGTTAGTTTTACGCTCATAGCCAAATTTAGCTTTGCAAGACGCTTTAGCAAAACGCTTAAGCTTATAAAATTTTCGCTTGCTATCAGTATCAGAGTAGGCTTCCTGTAAGACTAGGTCATAATAGACCCAGCCTATACCTTGGAAGTACTCTTTCGCTTGCGCGTTCACTAGTTAGTCCTCACTATCTAGTAAGTAGTGATTGCCAGTTTTTGCGCTAGGAGTAATTAGCTTAACTTGCACGTCAATCCCATTTTCACCGAAACTTCGGATAATTAGAGTATCTTTAGTAAACCCCTCAAAAGGCGTTTCCGCCATGTCAATAATTTCACAATTAGCGAATAGCGCAGATATTTGCTTTTTAACTTCTGCCTTTGCTACTGCCTTTACATCTACTTTTTTTGCCATAATTTTTCACCTTTAGGGCTTGTGCCCTACCTTTCTTACAATATAAGTATACACCCGTACACCAGAAATGTCAACATGAAAATACTTTCATTAGATGAAATTTTCTTTCAAAAAAATAGTTTGTGAAAAAGTTTTCAGAACTCTTGAAAAAATTTTTCAAAAAAATGAAAGTGTTTTCAGGACGCTCCCACTCTCGTTGAAAATTTTTTTCATAAAATGAAAAAATTTACATCTTGACATCGCGCGAAAACTGCCCGATCTTGGGCAGATCTCAGGGTTTATCAAGTCATTTTTACATTTTTTCTAAATACTTTACCACTTCTTCATATCCATATTTCAAAATTTTTTTATTTAAAATATCAGAAATAATTATTCTATTATTATCTCTATTTGTAGCATTTAGAAAAGCGGTATTCCATCTTAAATTTTCTAATCTATTATCCACTCTAACTCCATTGATATGATCTACTTGAAACTCTTTATAATTCTCAATAGGCGCAAACGTTATCATAACCATTCTATGAACTCTCCAACATTGTCGTACTCCATCTCTCTTTAAATCTAATTGACAATATCCTTGTCCTTTACCCGCTTTTAAACTTTGTTTTAAAATTCTTCCTGTTTTATTATTTTTAACTCTTCCTAAATTAGAGATGCTATAATAATCATTTTCCGGAAAGACTTTCCATACTTCTCCTTTTAAATCTTCTCTGTCTAAAATATTATAATACATATCATATCCTCCTTATACTATAATTATATCATAAAAATCGGCCATGTCAAATTTTTGGCTGGTTTTTATAATAAAAATAAAGAGAGATAGTTAATCCCATCTCTCTACTTTTTCAATATCAATGTCTAAATCAGAATAGTCTGTAACTAACTCAATAGAGTAATCATAGCCTGAAATTTCTAAATCCGCCAACTCAGAATTTTCAACCGCTTCTTCATCATCTAAATCGATTCCGAATTCTTGAGCAAGACAAGAATAATCATCTTCACTTATATATCCATAAGATTCTAAATTGTCGAGCGCTAAACCATTCAACGTATCTGCATATTTGATTTCAGGGTTAATTTCTTTTTTGACTAATACATATCCAATTGTATCTGTACCAACATAATCAGTAGATAATTCATATTTGTATAAATTTAAATTCTCCTCCTCTAATAAAATTTTTATTTTTAAATCAGAATACATCCCCGACATTTTATAAAGTAGATTATCTAAAGACCTTTTTTCATTTTTAATAGAATCAAGTTTAATCTCTAATCTTTCTTCTTGCTCTTCATAAATTTTAATTTGACTCTCTAATCTTTTTATGGTTTCTTCTAATGTTAATAATTGTTCTTGATTATTCATAATTGTTTCTACCTTCTTATCTATTACTTGGTATTCTTTTGCCTTTCTTTATATTTTAATTATAACATAGAGTTGACTAATTGCCAATTCTACTTTACTTTAATTTGAATGTTTTTATCCTGAATCAATTCAACCTCTATATCTTCACAGAAAAAATCAAGCTCATGAGTATTAAGATTAAATACTTCGTTATCTAAGTCTATTAAAATATAGAGCTGCTTATTATAAATAAAGAAATTTCCTTTAGATAATGAACTAAGCGACATTCGTTTCCTTTCGGTATTCATATATATCTTTTCAGTTGGTGGAAGCGCATAAATATTACCCGTATTAATACCAACTAATATATTGCTTTTTTCTGTTTTTACACATTCCTCATCATTATACATAAGTCTTGTTCCTTTTGAAATATTGTGAAGTAATTTATATTCTTGATTTTTAATTGTGATTTTCATTTTGCAAGTTCTCTCTTTCTATTTTCTACATATTTAGCACTTTTATTTCTTAACCATTTAAATGGAAATTTAAATACATCTTTTGCTTTCAATTTGACCTCGCCATCCATAAAAGCAAGTTCATGTTTGACTTCTAATAACAGATTCCTCTTTTTATCTTCATAGATTTTACATTCATAAATTGTTTCAGAGTTGAACAGAGCGTTCCATAAGAGAAACCAAGGCACATAATTATAATTATCTTTCATTTTATTTACCTCTCTTCTAATTTTATTATATCAAAGGATTGACTGATTGTCAACCCCATAGTTGTACCGGATTTAGCGCAAGCCCTTTCCAATTATTTCTAATAATTTCATTATCATCAATCAAAATAGCCTTTACGCTATTCTTTAGATTCTTATTGTGCCCGTATTTCTTATAGATACGTTTTTTTAGATTGGGGAAATGCATAGTTAGCCAAGCATCTTTTTCAGCTTTAACAACTTCGCAATATTCTAAACTTGCATCTTTTGGGGTCATAGATAAAATTACGATTTCATATTTCTCTTTTGGAAATTTTTCCAAAAGTACTTTTTCACTCACAAGTGGACGCGCACGTAGGAATAACCCTGGTGCTTCGGAGCGTATTGCTCCGAGCCAGTCAGGTTGACTATATAAGTCTGCGATTGTACCGTCCATATCTAAATATACTTTTGTTCTCATTCTGAAATCTCCTCTTTTTCTTTACATTCTGTCATCATACTTAAAGTATATGCGCTTAAAAGTCTCTCTAGTCCATCATGGAACTTTTTAATTTCTTCATATTGAAACCAATATGAATCATCTTCATTAATTTCAAGCATATCATTTTCATCCATATCAGAATTAATTACTTTTAATAAATCATATATTCTTTTAATCGCGTTTTTATCTTCCTTATTTAATTGATAAATTGTTGTTTTAGTTACTCGTTTAATTTTTTTCATATTTGCTACCTCTCTTTACATTATTATTATACTATAAACTAAATAATAAGTCAAGTACAATTTTAATTATTGCAATTTGAATAATCATACCAATCAGTGAGATTAGTACGGGAGAGAAAATACTCCCGTACAATTCTTTATATAATTCACTAGATTTTATTTTAGTCCATCTGCTCATAGTAAACCTAACGCCTCTGCCTTTCCTTTTACAATTTTCCAAGGGTGAGGGATAATTCCAAAACTCATTTTCATTCTAGTTTTGAAACATCTTGCCATTATCTCAGTTTCAATAGTAGCATCATCTAGAGCAGTATGACTCTCTTTAAAGTCATAAACCCTTGTAATATATCTATATGCACATTCTGCATTAGTAGTGATATTGCCACTTTCAGACAACCACCCTTGTTCAATAGCAGTCTTGATATATCCTACTTTTGACATGATAGTTTCTGCGCACATACCCCAGATACAATTAGTCTTAACTTCGTGTACTTTCCAGAATAAGAACTCTCTACCCGTTAAGATTCTATGAGTATTTTCCATAGCCCTTTTATCAAAAGCGATATTGAAAGCATATCCTTCTTTAATAGAATAGTTGAGAATATCTTGTTCAAACTGAGCGATAATAAAACCCCATTTTTTCATTTTGATTTTATTATCTTGCAACATTCTAAGATAATTAGGATATTTATTGAAATAGTGCGCGTGTTTCATTAGACTCATATTAGTAAATACCTCATCGACAAGATAGTTTCTTTTGATAAAGATATTTCCTTTCTTGTCTGCTACTGTCCAACCTATATCAAATATAAGTTGTAACTGTCGCTTATCTTTAACTCCTGCAACCTCTTCATAATATGGTGCTGTTTCTGTATCAAATACTATAACTTTTTTAATTCTCTTATCTGTTAATCTGTTTTTTGGTTGATATTTCATTATTCTTTACCTCTCTTATATCTTGCTTGTTTATAGCCTTTAGCATAGGCTAGAGGGGAGGACTACTCGTCCTCTTCCTCAATGTTGTAGTGATTACCAGTTTTCGCACTTGGTGTGATAAGTTTGATTTGTACGTCGATACCGTCGTCAACGCCCTCAACCTTAGTGCTACGGATAATAAGCGTATCCTTAGTGAATCCTTCGATAGGGGTCTCTTTACAGTCTACAACCTCATAGTCCTTGAACAACTCTAGCAAGCTAGCTTTCACTTGTTCCTTTGCTACTGCCTTAACGTCTACCTTTTTTGTTTTTGCCATATACTATTCCTCTCTTTCTTTTTTATATATCTTGTCGATATATGGCTTTAGTCTTTATTGACTAACAACTCTCAATGTTTCACGTGAAACATTGGGATGTGTTAACCAACAATAACTACCTTTATTCCCTTACTCAAGAGTTAGGCTACTATACCCAACGATACCACTTCTCATATCTCCACCTTAGAACCTACGCTCCATAGCCTTAATATGAGTACATCTACGTCCCCCATTTCCGCTAGAACTAGCCTATCTCGACTTAAATAAGTCCGCCCCTCTCTACACATCTTAATCAATATGATGTTTCACTAGGATTTTGTAATCCAGTATAGGCAACTGGAAAAATATTTAATTTTCAAAGATAAAGATTTCAACGAGTATAGCAGTAGGTATCTCGTACCCCACGTTTACGAGCGTGGGCAACCTCTTTCAAGGTTAGGTCAAGTGATTAACTTGTTCCCTCATCTCTTTACACCTTAATTATAAGCCCTTGAGGTTTTTTTGTCAACCCCTTTTTTAACTTTTTTTAAGTTTTTAAGTTTTCTAAGAACTAGCACCTTTCTTAAGGCACTTTCATTATACCCCCGTACCATTTAAAAGTCAACACTAAAATTGATTTTTTTAGAAAATTGTTTGAGGGGGGTGTTTTTGTGAAATGTTTCACAAACAAAATCCATTTCGGCCCCAGCAGGAAAATTCCGCCAGAAAATAATTTGAGTCAAAAACCGAAAATAATTGACTTTTTTTAATAAATATGTTATAATTATTTCGTAGAAAGGAGTGTATTTTATGGCACAAGAAAAGAAAGTCTGTGCTCGATGCAAAAAAACCTATCCTGTAGATAAATTTTATAAGACCAAAACTTTAGAAACCTATAAAGACGGGTATTTGCCAGTTTGTAAAAGCTGCCTAGAGAACACTTATAAAGCAACAGACCCCGCATCTTTTATGCACATTTTAAAAGCGGTGGATGTTCCATGGGTTCCTAGCGAGTATAGAACAATATATAATAAAAATGTTAAACCAAATTCCCCTAATAGCCTATCTATTTTGGGAAAATACATAATGAAAATGAAACTGATCCAATATAATAAGTACGGTTTCATGGATAGTGCAGAAGCGCAAGAAAAATATGAGCAGCCAGAATATTATGACTCTATTGAAAATTATAACTATGATATTCCTTTAGAAGAGCCAACTAATTTTTCTTCATCTAAGAGCAACTTTTCTTTAGACCCAATTACTCAAGATAATTTATCAGAGGGTGACCGCATGAGCATTAACCCAGAAGAAGTTAATTCTCAACTTAAGACTCTTGAAAATTCTTTGACGCAAGAAGAAATTAATTATCTCGTTTTAAAATGGGGTATGTCCTATAATAGGACTCAGCTCTTGACGCTTGAGAAAATGTATTTAGAAATGAGTGAAGACTATGATATAAGAACAGCTTCTCAAAAAGATTATTTAAAGAAGTATTGCGTTGCTTCAATGAGATATGATGAGTGCCTTGCCGCGCAAGATTATGAAGCTGCTCGTAAAGCTTCTGGTATGTTTACTAATATTAATAAGGAAGCCGGTTTTCAACCAATACAAAATCAAGGGTCTAATGAAGAATACATGAATGCAGTTTCTTATTTAGTTAAACTAGCAGAGTCTGAAGGACCTATTAGTAAGGACTTGTGGAAAGATTATATGGATTATCCTGAAGATATTGTTGATTTAAGTATTAAAGACATTAAGCATTGGCAAAAAGAGCTTGTAGCTAATGATGACAGTGTAATGGAAAGATATAGTTTAGCTAAACAAGAGCTTGAAGAACAAGACGCATTAGTTAAAAATGGAAAATTGAGTGATGAAGAGGAAGAGGACACTTTAAACGGCATAGATTTAAGTTACTATGACGATTTAGAAAGTGAAGAGGAAGAGGATTTTTAATGGAAAGCTTGGCATTAAAAATACAACAATCTAGTGCTTCTGTTCCCTTCTCTCTTTATAAGAAATTAAATATAACAGCTTCTGGAGATAAAATGGGAATGACTGAAGACAGAATGCGCGCCTCTATAAAAAAAGTTAGAGGACTAGTTTCGTTTTTTAGGCAATATCCCGACCTATACTTAGATAGTATTAAAGACCCGAATGAAAAGTTTGGTTTCTATTTTTATCAGAGACTATTCTTACGTGCGGCTTTAAGACATCGGTATATGTATGCGACATTCCCCCGCGCTTATAGTAAATCATTTTTAAGTATAATGGCACTATATTTACGCTGCATCTTTTACCCTAACAGTAAGTTGTTCATCGTATCTGGTGGTAAGGAGCAAAGTGCGCGTATTGCTCAAGAAAAGATTGAAGAATTATGGAAGTTCTTCCCTGCTTTGAAAAACGAAATTATTGATCAAAGAGGTGCTAAAAATACCTCGTCATTTCAGAGAGATTATATTAAGCTTGTATTTAAAAATGGTAGTTATCTTGATATTGTTGCTGCTAGACAGTCATCACGTGGTAAAATAAAAATTTTTGATGACATTTACTTGACACTGCGACAAAAATATGGTATAATATTTTCATAAAGGAGAATGAGATTATGAAAGGTTATATTTATAGAATATCAAGTAAAACTATTCCTAATTTTTATATTGGGTCTACTTCTCAAGTACCTAGAAAAAGATGGAATAATCATTTAAGAGAATTTAAAAAAGGAATTCATTCTTGCAAACCTCTACAAGAAATTTTTAATCAGAAAGGAAAAGAAGATATATACTTTTCCATAGAAAAAGAAGTTGAGGTAGAAAATAGAATTGATTTATACGATATTGAACAAGAAACTATAGATTATTATTTAGAAGTGGGCGCGCCAATATCAAATGCAAATTTTAAAGTAACAAAAGGAGATAGTATTGGTACTCCTAAAATAACAAATTATGAAGATTATAGAAATATTAGGATTTTTTATGAATTTGATGAATTTGTCTATCCTCTTGCCGAATATTTTAATATGGATGAATCTAGTTTATCAAATTTAATTACTACTAAAACTTACGTAGAATATAATGATGAATATGTTAAAGAAAATTTAACAGAAGAAGAAAAAATTAAAATTTATTTAATTTTTACAAAAAAATTACTACAAAAAGTTAATATTAGTAGAAAAAAATTAAAATTAACAACATTTCAAGGAATATTAATTCTTTCTATTATGGATCTTATTAATCCAATGCGCGATCATTTATATAAATATGTTAATGTAGATCCAACAGGAGATTTAATGCGTCCATATCGAGAAAAATTTCAATATACTCTTAAAGCTGCGAAAATTGTTAATTCTATGTCTATTGTAGATAAAATTAATTTTATATTAGACAATATTTCTTCTGATACAATATTTGAGAAGGGAAAGCTTACTACACCTGCTTTTCTCACTTATTTTTATGTAAAATATAGTAGAGACAATAAAATAAAAATGAGAAAAGAGCTTTCACAAGAATTAAATATATCTGAATCAAATATAAGTAACTACTCTTCTAATTCTCCCAGAAATAGAGGTATAATTGAATTACACAAAAAGTATCTATCCATTCCAGAAAAAGAACGAACTGAAATTTATGAATTAATTATAAAAAATAAATTTCTTCTGCCACGTAATTCCGGAAAAAATCTGGAAACTCCTAAATAATTTAGGACAATCAGAGGTGAAGGCGCATTGCCAGCCGCAACGACTAGATATTGAAATAATATATCCACGATGCCGGAACTTAGAGTCAAGCTAAGAATAGATAGTCTAAACTGGATTAGAATTAACTAATCGATGAAAATGAGAGTAATCTCCAGAGTCTAGTTTAAACTGCTAGAGATAATAACACAGGGGAAGAAGGACAAGCGGGCTCATTGAAGAATCTGCACAAGTCGATGGACAGGTACTTTCGGAAGTTGTAATCCCTATGATGAATGTTTCAAGACGTGCTGCTTTTGGAGCTGAAGATCCAAATGATATTACAAATAAAGCCCAGCTTTATATCACCACAGCTGGGGACAAAGGTACATATGCTTACGATAAGTTAATTCAATTCTTCCTATGGTCCGCGATAAGGCCAGAAGAAGCCTTCTGTATTGGAGGAAGCTGGCGAGTTCCAGTAGCATGCGGACTTCTAAGCAAAGATTTCGTAAAAGACTTAAAAGACGATGGTACATATTCACCTCTTACTTTTGCAAGAGAATATGAATCTAAATGGGGTGGAGGTAATGTTGACTCTTTCTTTAGCGGAGTTGAATTTGATAAAAATAGAATTATACAAAAACCTTTATTGGAAGCCTTATATAGGCCCGAAAGAGGAACTAAAATTATTTTATCATACGACGTCGGACGCTTAGATGATAATTCAAGTTTATTAGTAATTCAATTAACTCCATCTCCTGTTAAAGGAAATGGTACTTATACTAAAAAAATCGTTAATATATATAGTTTAGAAAAAATGCATTTTAAGGAACAAGCTTTCTTAATTAAAAAACTTTTCTTTCAGTTTAAAGCTAATAAAATTGTACTCGATGCGAATGGTTTAGGAGTAGGTTTATTAGATTTCTTAACTATAAAGACAGAGAATGAAAAAACTGGAGAAGTTCTTCCAATTTTTGGCGTAGATAAAGACTCTGATAAAAAAGGTAATTATAAGAAATTTTACAATGTTCCTAATGGAATCAATGACGCTATTTATTTTGTAAAAGCTAATGGAGGTTCTAATAGTGAAATGCATAATCTATGTAGCGCGCAAATCTCATCTGGTAAAGTGCACTTCTTAATAGATGAGCAATTAGCAGAGGACAAATTAAAAAGAACTGAAGCTTGGAAAACCTATTCTTTAGAAAAAAGAGTAGAATTATTAAGACCATATAAATTAACAAAAGTCCTTAGAGAAGAAATGTTAAATTTAAAGAAAACTGGCGAGGGTGGAAATATGGGATTAAAACAGATTTCTTCCGGTGTTAAAAAAGATAAATTCTCTGCTCTTGAATATGGTATATGGTATGCACGCCAGCTAGAATTAAAAAATAAAAATAATGGTAATATTACCAAAGACATGTCTTTCTGTACTATGGGAAAGAGTGTTTATGATAGAAATAATAGTTCTATTAGAGATAGAATTAATGAAGGAGGAAGGAGATGGAGTCGTGGCTAGTTATGAAAATCACAGAAGTAAAGGCGAAAGAAAGATTGCTGACATTTTAAATGCGGCAGGCATGAAATTTACAATTGAATACACTTTTGAAGATTTAGTTGCCACTAGCGGACGACCTCTCCGCTTTGATTTTGCAATCTTTGATGATGATGGAGATCTTTGGTTTTTAATTGAATACCAAGGAGAACAACATTATCGATCTGTTGGCAAATTTAATGGTGGAAAAGGGTTAAATCGTCAAAAATATAATGATGGTAAAAAAGTAGAATATTGTCATATGAAAGGTATCCCTTTAATAGTGATTCCTTATTATGATTTTCCTTTTTTAGATTATGATTATATTATGAATAAAGTAAATTTTTATTAAAAAAATAATTTTTTTACTTGACAAAAATAAAAAAATATGATATACTATATATAGTGAAAGATGACAAGGAGGGTTTGTTAGTGATTAAAAAATATAATTTAAATCCTTCATCAAATAAAATAAAAGTTTTTAAAGAGCAATCTGACAAAACATTGGAGGCTACTATTCAATCATATCAAGACGAGCCTTCATATACTAATAGAAAAATAACTCGCGCCAGTATTAATAAAGCGATAAAAGATAGAAATTTAGAGGATATTAGAAAGTATTCTCGTTATTTCTACTATTCTAATAATATTTATATTAGAGCAATAGATTATTTCTCTAATATGTTATGTTATTATTGGATGATAACACCAAGAATCAGAAAAAGTAAGCAAAAAGAAGTTGATAATGATACTATAATGGATTCTTGGTGGGATGCTTTATTATATATCGAAGATATTAATCCAGAGAGTATTGGTCCATATATCGCTAATAAAATTTTATTAGAGGGAGCTTGTTATGTTGCGGTAAAAGAAAAACCTACAAAAAAGTCTATCTTTGGTATTCAATATTTACCAATACAATATTGCAGAGTTCGAAAAAGATATTTAGATAGAGACGTTATTGATTTTAATGTCAAATATTTTGATGATAAATTCACTACCACAGAAAAACGATTACAAGCTTTAGAATCTTATCCAGATTGTATTTCTAAAGAATATCTTGAATGGAAAAGTATGCCTAATAAACCAACAGGTTCTGAATGGCGCACAATAGATCCTAAATATGGTTTTAGATTTTCATTACGAAATGATGAAGTTCCTTATTTTATGGGAATTGTTCTTGATTTACTAGATTTACAAGATGTCAAAGATATTACAATGTTTAAATTAGAACAAGAATTATCAAAAATTATTATACAACACTTTGGAATAAATAGTGAAGGAAATCCTCTAGTAGATATGGACGTACTTAAACAATTTCATAAATCTACGTCTACTATGTTAAGTTCTATTCCAGGTGTTGATGTAATTACAACTTACGCAGATGTCGATTCTATTGATTTACAAGGAAGTCAAAAAGATTCTTCTTTAGAGCCTGTAAATTCAATAATTGATAATGTTTATAATAGTGCGGGGATTTCAAAACTTCTTTTTAATGCAGATAACGCGGGAACATTAACAAAATCAATCACTATTGATGAAAATATAATGTTTATATTTTTAAAGCAACTTAAAGGATTTTTAAAAACTAGATTAGATGTTCGTTTTAAGAAAGGTAAAATTGGTAAAATTCTAGACTTTGGAGTTACCATGCCAGAAATTACATATTTTAATCGCGCAGATATGATAAAAATTTATAAAGAACAAGCATCTTTAGGATATTCTAAGTTTTTGCCAGCTATAGCAAGTGGACAAAGACAAACGGATATTATGTCTCTATTAGTTTTTGAAAATGATATTTTAGATTTAGTATCTATGATGAAGCCTCCCGCTTCTTCAAATACTATTTCTAGTAAAAATTCGGAAAAAGTAGAATCTGATGATACAAAAGAAGTTGGAAGACCTAAGAAATCTGATGAAGAGATTTCTGAAAAAACTATTAAAAATAAAGAAAATATTTAAGGAGGGTAAGAATGAATAAAGAGGATAAGAATATTTTTAGTCTCTCTCTTGATATTGATTTTTCTTCTGAACAAAAAATTTCAGATTTGATTTCTAAATATAATGTTCGTGTTTTGTATTTAGGAGAAAATCGAAATGGTTCTTATTTCACTAAAGAGGTCGTTGATAAAATGATTGATACTCTTGGTGGAATTCCTGTTATTGGACATTATGATGCTGAAAAGAAAGACTTTTTAGGTCATGGAGATTTACGTGTTATAGTAACAGAAGAAGGGGATGTTGAAACTAAAAAAGTAGGGCCTGTTCCTTACGGTTTTATTCCTTTAAATCCTCGTACATGGTGGGAGAAACACGTAGATAAAGATTCAGTTGAAAGAGAATATTTATGTACTGAAGCTTACTTATGGACAGGCAGATATGATGAATTGTCAATTTTAAAAGAAAACAAAAATAATCAATCTATGGAATTAAATCCTGAAACAAGTATCGGTCAATGGACTGAGATGGAAAGCGGATACTGGTATGTATTCACTCAAGCTGAATTTATTGGACTATGTATTTTAGGACAAGATGTAGAACCTTGTTTTGAAGGAGCTGGATTTACTTCTAATTTTGCTTTTAACTCAAGTTTCGCAGAGAAGATCGCCGCAATGAAAGAGGAACTTCAATTCGCTCTTAAAGATTATAAAAATGAAGAAGAATCAGAAGAGGACAATGAGGAAAATACAGAAGAAATTGAACCTACTGAAGAAGAATTGGAACAAATCGAGCAAGAAGAAGAAGAGTTGAATCCTGAAGATTTAAATATTGATTCTTCTATTGATGAAGTAAAAGAGGAAGAATATGAAAAAATTAAAAAGGATTTGTTAGATTCTCAATCAAATCTTTTACAAATGAAAGAAAATTATACTAAATTAGAAGAAGAGAATCAAACCCTTAAAGAAGAACTACAAAAATATAAGGATAAAGAATTAAATGAACAAAAAATCAAAGTATTAGATAAATATTCTAATTATATTCAACAAGAAAAACTTGAAGAGATGAAAAAGAATATTGCTAATTATGATTTAAAAGAACTAGACGCACTTGCAGTAACTACTGCTTTTGAATATATGAAGGAAGCTATAGCTAATATTCAACCAACTTCAACTAATAAAAATGACTTCACTCTTGTGGATGAAGAAGAAGATAATAACTTCCCTTCAGTAGAAAGTTGGAAAACTGCAGTGCTAGAAAAACAAAAACAAATGAAACAAGGAGGTTAATATGGCAGAGAATAAAATGAATAAAGTAGGTTATGGTCAAGTAGAACCAAATCGCTTAACTGCTCAAACTACAAAAGAAGTATATGCTCAATTACCAGCTGATGAAAGTTTGACAGCTATTGAAAATGGAATGGCTTTAATCTACGATCAAGTTAAACAAAAAGTAACTGCTCCATCAGTTAAAGGTAAAGGATTAGTTGGATTAGTTATGAATGAAATTATTTTAGAGGATGAACGCTATCAACAAGATTGCGATTACGTTATGATCGCTAAAAAAGAAACTCCATATCAAGTAGCAATGGAAGCTTATCCTCGTATTTACGGGTTACATGTTGGAGATACTTTTACAACTAATACTGTAAAAATCTCAGATACTCATAAAGATGGTACTACACCAGTTACTGCAGGAGCTAAATTTGTAGCTGATACTGATGGATATTGGATTCAAACAGCAGACGTTACTGGAGCTCAAGTTGTAGCAGAATGTGTTAAAGATTATACGTTACCAGACGGTCAACGTGCATTAAAATTAACAATTACGGGCGTTAATGCTGCGCCGGTTACAGAATAGGAGGTAATTAAAGATGGAATTTTCTCAAATTAGAGGATTAGCAAAAGCTCTTACAAATAGTAAACGTGGTAAAAATGTTACTGAATATTCTATGGAAGATGGTACAGTTTTAACTACTGAAGCTATGGAAGAGACATTACGTTCTGAATTGTTTGAAATTTGTAAAACTCGTTCAGGATATGAAAAGAATAAATGGGATTTATTTGACTTAATCTCTGAATCTATTGATGCAAAAATGCCACCTGAATTAGAAAAATTCTTTGAAGGATTTGCTAAAATTGTTCAGTATGGCGAAACTGATAAACCAGAAATTGAAATTAAACGTCCAAATAAAAACTTGCGCGCTCGTGCTTTCATTACAAAGGTAAGTCCTGCTGGTATTTACGAAGTGTTCAAACTTGGTAAACAAGGTAAGGTTACTATTGAAATGACTGCAATTGGTGGTGCTTGTCAAATTGCTTTTGAAGATTTCTTAACAGGACGTATTGACTGGAATGAAATGTTAGAAGTCGTTTCTTTAGGTATGGAAGATCGTGTTTACGATGAAGTATTAAAAACAATTGCAAAAATTGAAACTTCTTTACCTGCAGCTAATAAAGGTGAAACTTCAGATTTTGATCCTAAAGCTTTAAATAAAGTATTAGATGTAGTAAGCGTATACGGAAGCCCGGTAATTTATTGTACTGAAACTTTCGCTCGTGAAATTACTGAAGGTTCTGATTGGGCATCTGAAGAAGAAAAGAAAGCTCGTCGTAATGTAGGATATTTAGCTAACTATAAAGGAGCTAAAATCGTTATTTTACCTCAATCTTACACTGATGAAACTAATGCAACTAAAGTAGTAGACAGCTCTAAAGCTTATATCTTCCCAGCTGGACGTGAAGCTATCTTTAATATTGCTTTACAGGGTGCTACTCAAGTTAAAGAAATTGAATCTAATTCTGACTGGTCAAAAGAATTACATACTTATAAAAAATTCGGTGTGGCTGCTTTCGTTTATAATGATATTGCAACTTATACAATTACAAATTTAAAATAAAAACAGCATAAAATATCTTAGAGAGAGAAGGTAATTCTTTCTCTCTCTTCATTGGATTATAAATAGGAGGAATTATAAATAATGTCAAAAGAATACGAAGTAATTAGTAAATATAATGGATACTTATCTGTTAAAGAATATAATACGAATATTACTAGAATTTTTCCAAGATTAGGTTTTAAAATGTTATTATCTGAAGAAAGTATTCGTAATATTGCATATAATCCAGGTGGACGTTTTATTTTAGAAAATCGTTTAATTATTAACGATTCAGAACTTATTAAAAAATTAGAATTAAATCTGGAACTAGAAGATACCTATACTCCAGATGATATTAAAGAACTTTTAATAAATGGTAGTAAAGATCAATTAGATGATGCTTTAAATTTTGGAAACGATGGTACTAAAGAATTAATTAAGGATACTGCTATTAATTTAGAAATTAACGATTTAGAAAAAAGAAAAGTCATTCAAGATTATACGCATATAGATATTAATAAAGCTATTGATAATAAAAATGAAGATTTAGAAACAAATTCAATTCAATCAATTACCACTACTACAACAAAACAAAGAAAAGCGCAACCTTTTAAAACAATAGAAGAAAAAGAGGCGCCACATTACAAAATAGTTAATGGACAAAGAGTTCTTGTATAAAATAGGAGGTGTATAATGGCTGGAAGTACAGATTTTTCCTTAATTTATAATAATTTCTTGCACACAGTAACAGATGATATGTATATTTCTTGGTCTGAAGAAGAAACATATGAAGATCTTCAAGGATTTTTGACTTCAGCTATTGTAAATTTCCGTTTTCCTAAAAAGAATTTATTAGATTATGATATAGAGTTAGGTCATTTTAATATAGAATTAAATTTAGAAGAAATTGATATATTAACTACGTTAATGATTATTGAATGGGTAAAAAGACAAATAACTACTGTTAGATTAACAGAATTACAATATACCGGTTCAGATGCTAAAGTTTTAAATACAAAAAGACAATTAGATGGTCTATTCGATTTAAAAAAAGAATATCAAAAAGACCTTGAAAAAAAATTGCTTTATTATCAAAATCATACTCAATCAGAAGACGGAAAAGTTCTTGCTACAGATTTTAAATTATCTGGAAAAGGAAGTAATAATAATGACTTATTACAACAAATACGTAAAGCGCGTTAATTATAATTCAAGAGAAGCGTTAAAAGATAGGGCTTTTTCTAGAAGATTAGAAAAAGATTACAATAGAGAAACAGTCTATAAAGAAAATGATAAAGAATCTCCTATTTCAGCTATAATACAAACATCTCAATTAAGTGCAAGATATGATTATAAAAAAATTTCTCTTCCTTTGTCAACTAATATAAAAACTGGTGATATATTATACTGGGAGAGAGACAATACTAATTGGTTGATTTATTTACAAAGAAATACAGAAAAAAATTATTTTTTAGGCGAAATGCGCGAAGCGAATTGCTTTATCTCTTGGAAAGATAAATATGGAAATAAATATAGCCAATTAGGAAGTTTTTCTAGAACTTCTCCTGGAGGAGGAGGTCTTGAAACAGATTACGTACTAGATTACTTAGATGATGGTGCGCAATTATTACTAAGTCAAAATGAAACTTCTAAAAAACTACAAATCTATGATAAATTTATTATAGATAATTATGTTTGGGAAGTTAGAGGAGTAGATACAACTACTTATAAAAATATTATTTTATATTCTTTAAAAATTACTAGATGGAATAAAGATGAAGATACTTCTGATTTACCTCTTGGACAAATTAATACTCAAACAATAATTGAAAGTAATTTAGATTCTTTTTTAGAAAATAAATTAAATAGTACAATTTTAATAAATCCTTCTACAAAAGTTAATGGAAATATAATAGAAGAGGAGTATTTAATAGAGGTTGATAATTGTACTTTACAAAATAATAATATTATATTATTTGATACATTAGGCACAGCTTATATTTCTATAACTGGAATTAAAACTGGCGTAAATAAAAAATATGAGTTAAATATTATAGAAAATCCTTCTGTAATTAATACATATTTTATTAAAGGTCCAGATTTAGTTAAAGAAACTCTTTCCTATACTTATGAAATTATTAGAAATATTAATGGTGAAATTGCTCATTCTTATGGAGAATGGCGAATTAATAATGCTTTAGCTAAAATAACTGAATCTAATGAGAATATATGTAAAGTACAAATAGGAAAACAAGTAGGAAGTTTTACTTTAGAATATATTCCAGTAGGAGAATCTAGCATTTCTAAAGAGATAAAAATAAAAAATATTTTAGATATATTATAGATAGGAGCTTTTAATGATAGATGCTACAAAAAGTAAGGTTTATGGATTTAAAGCAATACCAAAAGATTTGACAAGTATTGCTCAAAAGCTTATTCAAAAAGATGATTTATGTAAATTATTATTTTATACTACAAAAGATGCTTATAATAAAGATGTCTTAACATCTGACCAAAAAGAAAAATTACTTGAAGAAGAATATATCCAAATTATACCTAGAGTACAATTAAATGAAGAAAATAAAATTCAAAATTATATTGTTTTAAATTTTGATTCGTTTAATGCAAATGCAACCAATGATATGTACTTTGATGGATTATTTATGGTAGATATTTTATGCCATATAGATAATTGGAAAATTAATAATAAATTTGGAGATTTAGAATTAAGACCGTATTCTATTGCGCAAATAATTTTAGAAATTTGCGATACACAAAAATTTTCAGGAATTGGAAAAATGCAATTTTATACTGCTAAACAGACTATATTAGCTTCTGATACAGATTACTGCGGACTTAGCTTAACTTTTGGTTTTATAAATTCAAGATATTCTTCGGATAAAATCCCTAATGGAAGATCAGATATTAACTAAAGACCCTGTAATCGATCAGATGACTTTAGAGTCTGGAGCAGATATTCTTATAAAAGAATTAAATCTTATATTAAATCAGCCTTATTTAATAGATATTGCTAAAATGGGGCAAGATAAATATTTAGATGCTTTAGCAACTATTAATTTTGACAGAGAGCAATTAATAGGTGATTTAAAAGAAGAAGAGGTTAAAAAAGTTAGTAATTTTTTATGGATTATACTTCTTTTGAAAACTAAAAAAGAAAAACAGTGTAATTTAATATTATTTTTAGAAATAATTTTTAAAGAATATAATATTGGAATAGATTTAGAAAATTTTTGTATATTTTTTAAAAATAGAAAAAATGAAAAAAATATAGTAAAAATAACAGAATTAAATTTTAATATCTTAAAAGGATATATTAACCAAGTCTGTTATTTAAATAAAAAAAATAAATCTTCATACAATACTCAATCTAAAGTTGCAGAGAGAATTGCTAAAAAAATAGAAGAAGGGCGAAATAAAAGAAATTCTATGAAAAATAAAGATCAAAAGTCCGTATTCTGCAATGCTATTTCTAGTTTAGCAGATGGTCTAAAACTTCCTTTAAAAACGGTATATCACAGTTTTACTGTATACCAATTTTACAATCAATTAAAAAGATATCAAAAACACGAAGAATACGAACAATTGATGAAAGCTCTGCTTGCTGGAGCTAAGGATATAAAATTAGAGAGTTGGTATGATGATTTATAATAAAATAGAAAAACAAGGAGGTTATATAAATGAAATTTGGTGTAAGAGAGATTTGTAACGTCGCTTTTAAATGTAAAGCCGATAATACAAAAATCGGAGACAGAACTTTCATGAAAGATGAATTAGTAATTTATTTTGACAGCTGTAAGACTTCTAGTTTAGAAGGTAGCGCTACAGATGTATTTGCCCAAGGTGGACGTGGTAATCCTAAGTTGGTTACATGGTCTGGTGAAAAAGAAATGAAGTTTACTTTCGAAGATGCTTTAATTTCACCTCTTGGATTAAGTATTTTAGTTGGTGCTAATTTAACTACTTCAGAAGATTACTATCATCATGTATTAGTAAAAGGACGTGCATCAGGAGAAACGGGAACCGCTACTATTGATATCAATGATGAAATCACTGATTTAGCTGGAGCTGAAGCCAAATTATGTGATGGAACAACTGGAGGAACTGAAGCAGATAAGGTTGCAGCACCTAAAATTTACGAAACAGATGAAGCTGGTTCTGAAATTGGTACTACTGTAACTAAAGTAACTGTTGCAGATAATGTATTATCTTGCGCAACTTTTGAAGGTGGTAAATACTATTATGTTGATGGATATGTAAAAGTATCAGGAAGTAGTTTACAAATTACAGCTGATAAATTCTCTGATTACTTCTATATTGAAGCAGAAACATTATTCCGTCGTGAATCAGATGGTGTTGACCGTCCAGCTCAATTCGTAATTCCAAAAGGAAAAGTTTCTTCTAACTTTAATATTGCGATGGCTAACTCTGGAGATCCTTCAACTTTCAGTTTTGAAGTAACTGCTATGCCTGACTATATTAAATTTGATAGAACTAAAAAAGTGTTATGCGCTATTAACATTTTAAATTAAAAGGATTGTTTAAAAACAATCCTTTTTTTTATTGACAAAAGCAAAAAAATATGCTATAATATTAATAGTGGAAGAATACATTATAAATAGGAGGACGATTATAATATGTTAGAATTGAAAAAGAATGAAAAACAAGTAACAATAAATATCCAAAATGAGGCGATAAAAGTAGATATTTATAAGAGTACTTATGAAAAACAAAGTATCATTGATGCGGCTTTGCAAAATGCTTATAATGAAAATACTAAAAAACTTGACAGAATGGTTTTTGACAGTACTTTTTACGCTTTGCTAGTATTAAGATATACTGATATTAAAATTAAAGATATTGAAGATATGGCTATTTGTGACTTATATGATTTACTAGAAAGTAATGAAATAATTCATAAAGTTTTAGAAGCTATTAAAGAAGAAGATGTAAATGAAATAAAAGAATTAATTAATTATGCCGATTTAGCCTATGAAGAATTTAAAGAATCTATTAATTCTGCTAGTACAGCAGTTAATTCTTTAGTTGTTGGAATGACACAGTCTTTAGCTTCAATAGTAAGTGCGGCAAAAGTTATCGAAAATAATAAATAAAATAGAAGGACATGATTAATTATGAGAAAGAAAACAAATTTTGATATAGTTAATTATGTCCATTTGTCTTATGCGGGAGCCTTAGAAGATAGTAGATTACAAGGTGGAGGAAAAGATTCTACTATAAGGAACACCATGAATAAAAATTATAAAAAACTAGAAGAAGAATTTAAATCTGTGGTTGGAGTAAGTTCTAAAGAATTTATGGAAGCTTCTCAAAAATATTCAGAAACTATACTAGCTATTTCTCAAATGTTTAGATGTAGCACTATTGAAGAAATGAAAAAATATATTTCTGAAGATAAAATTGCTCAATTAAATTTAGGAAAGACTGCCGCAGAAAGTCTATTAGCTTCTGCTAAGACAGTTGGATATGCTGATATATTAGGACAATTATATTCAGAAAAGGGAGACATTGCTATTAATAACAAAATAGAAGAAATAGCGAATAGCTTTTCTGGACTTAATTTATATGAAGAAAATTTAAAATATTTAACTTCTAAAGGAGGCTCTTCTACAAATAAAAAGAAGCATGCTATGTTAATGGCTTTATTAGAAAAAGCAATGGAAAGTGCGAATGTTGTGAGAGGTAGTACAGATACTATTTTTTCTAGCAATTTTACTTGGCAAGATAGTTCTTTTGATAATATAAACAAAAATTTACAGGATTTTAAAAATTCTATGAATAAGGGAATTCCTCCTAAAATTGGAGAATTAGAAACAATAATTAAGAATAGTAGAAAAATATTAAATACAAGTATTAAAGGAGCTTCTGTTGGTGAATATAGTTCTGGTATAATAGCTAAAAAAATTATAACTCCAATATTACAAGGAGTGACAGATGCTATAAACGTTGAAATACAACATACAGGAACTAAAAGTAATGTTAAAAATATTATAGAAATCCCAATAGCTCAAATATCTTCAAAGAAAACCGTTATAAATCTTAAAGATCCAATAAATGCCGTTGCAAAAGGTATTCACAGTTTTACTGCAAAAGATAAAAAAGCCGATGTAACAATTTCTTATAATAATACTAACGGAGATAGTAAAGATATAAAAATATCTACTAAAAGATATAAAACGTCTGCTTATGCAGTTAATCTTTCTGAAAGAATGACTATAGGACAAGCATTAGCTTTTAGTATGAATGGCGCAACAGCTGTAAAAAATTTCACAGGAAATAGTAAAAATTCTTCGCAATTTTATAATGCCTTGAATTTTTATTTATTAGGATCTTCATATAATGTAAAGAAAAAAGGGAAGATCGCAAAAGTTTTTAAAGAGAGTGGTGGGGGTTATACTGTTAATCAAATAGATGCTACTTTTGGAGGCGTTTTATCAAAATTCTTACTTGAAATTTTAGCAGGGGTTTTAGAACCAGAAACATCAGCTTTTATGGATATTAATGGAATGATTATTCCTACCCCTATTTATTATAATTTTATGATGAAAAAATTTCTTTCTCAAGAAGTTAAAAATAATGTAAGTAGTTATATAGGTTTTAATGCTCAGGCTTTTAGAAACAATACTGAATCTGCTATATTAGACCCAAGAAATACCGGAGCAGAAAAGGTATATGCTGTTAGAGCTAATGCGAAATGGAAAACTGGATACGCTTATGATGTCGCTGCTTTAAAAAGAAATTTAATAGTAAAACAAAATATTTTAAATCATACAATTACAATTAGAGGAGATTTTTTATCTTTATCTGATTATAGAGGGTCTTTTTTAGGTATTTAATGAAAGGAGTGTTTAAATGGCTCAAAAAACACAATCTATAATAATACCTTTACAGTTTACTACAAATAATGCCGACTTTTTAAAAAATGTATCTCAAATGGAATCAAGCTTAAAGAGTCTTTTTGATACTGGAAAGTTGGGAGAAGAAGCGTATAAAGGTAGTTTAAAAGAATTAGAAAAATTAAAGCAAGGTTTTAATAATTTAGGAAAAAATAATGGATTAGAAAAAGCCGTTCAGGGTTTTAACAATAATTTATCTAAAAATTTAAGAAGTTCTACTTCACAAATTAAAAATTTTAGTGAGGGGTTTGCTTCAATAGAGGGTCCAATTAAAAGAAGTGAAACTGTATTAGACAGATTTGGTAGAACTTTAGCAAATTCTTTAAGATATAATTTAGTTAATAATTTTGTTGATAGTGTATTATCAAAAGGTCAAGAAGTTATTACTTTTTTAGAAGATGTAGACAAAAATTTAACAAATATTAGAATTGTTAGTGGAAAATCTCAATCAGAAATGAACGGATTCTTAGAAACTGGTATGGCAACGGCCAAAAGTTTGGGATCTGTAACAAACGATTACTTAAAAGCATCAGAAATTTATTATCAACAAGGGTTATCTACTAACGAGGTAATGGAACGTACCAATGCTACTGTGCAAGCTGCCAATATCTCTAACCAAAGCGTTTCTTCTACGGCAGATCAAGCTACGGCTATTTTAAATGGTTTTAATGTAGAAGCAAGTAAGACGGTAGAAGTATTAGATAAAATTGCGCAAGTAGGTGCGGGTACCGCAACAGATTTCGAAGAAATTGCAAAAGCTTCTCAAAAAGTTGCCTCATCAGCTTCAGAAGCTAACTTTACGATTGATCAAACTCTTGGCATGATCGCAACAATTTCTTCTATCACTCGAGAAGCTCCTGAAACTATTGGTACTTCATTAAACGCTATCATTGGGCGTTTCAACGATTTAAAAGCTAAAGATGGAGAATTTACTTCTAATATTGAAAAAGTTTTAAAAGAAACTGGCTCTGGTTTAACAATTTTTAACGAAGAAACTGGACAAATGAAAGATATCCCAGATATTTTAGATGAAATTGCCGCATCTTGGGATACTTTAAGCGAAAATGCTAAGGATGCGATTACAACTCAATTAGCAGGAACAAGACAAGCCAATCGTTTAAGAGCGTTACTTGGAAATTATGATATGTATAAAGATTATACTGCTATGAGTGAAGATTCTGAAGGTGCTTTAAGTAGACAAAATGCTATTTATTTAGAATCTCTAGAAGCAATTCAAAATCAAGCGCAAGTATCAGCAGAAGCTTTATATGGAGAATTATTTAATGCTGATATGTTGAAAGATTTTTATTCAGCATTATCAGAAATATTAGATACTTTGACAAGTATAGCAGGTAAAACTGGAGGACTACAAGGGATCTTTACCAGTGGAGCAGCCTTACTAAGAAAACCTCTAGTTAATGCTATTGCACCTTCTGTGGCAAGATGGGGACAAAATACTTTTGGTAATAAAGAGCAAAAAGCTTTTGACATAGGAATAGCAAAAGATGAAGCTGATTATAATGCAACTTCATCTACTCAAGTTCAATTATTAAGATATAAAGAAATGGGATTGTCTTTAACAGAACAAGAACAACGAGAGTATGAAACTTCTGTAAATACATTAAAAGAACAAGCCGCTTTAAGAGAAAAACTTATAAAATTAACAAAAACTCAATCTTTAGAAGCTGCTAATCAAGCAGAAATAGAAGATACCTTATTAGCACAGCAAACAGAAGGAAAAATAAAAAATCTTGTTTCTAAAAATAAAGATTTACTTGGAAAAGAAAATATACAAAAAATAAATTCTGCAAGTAATTATTCTGATTTAAATACAACTTTATTAAATGATGTTACCGCAAATATTAATTCAGAATTAAATAATCTAAAGAAAACAAGGAAAAAAGCAACTCAAGATGATACTTCAGATGTCGAACTTTTAATTCAAAAATATGAGCAATTAAGAAAAAAAATAAAAGAAGTTGCTTTAGCAACTGAAGAACTAGAAGCAGATGCCATAACAAGGCCAACTTCTGAAATAGATTTAACTCAATCTGGTGCAGGGAAAGCGGTTTCAGATTCTTTCTCTCAATTAGGGGACAAAGAACAATTAGCTTTTGCATCAGAAATAGCTGAAAAAACAAAAGTTACAAATGCTTATTCTATTTTAAGTGGCCAAAAAGTTGAAGCTACCAATAGAGAAAAGAATGCAGTAATAGCTGCAGCTAACGAAGAAATAATTGCTTTGAAAAAATCTAGTCAAGCTGAAGCAGAACAAACTAGAAATACTTTAGAAAGCAATTCAAAAAGAGAAGAAGAAGCTCGTAATAGAATTAATCTTTTAGGCAAAGGAGCGAAGGTTGCGCAACTTTTTGATACCATATCTCAAGGAGCAATTGGATTAGCTGGCGGTTTACAAGTTATGAACGTTGCGATGGATGATAGCTTAACTAGTTCTCAAAAACTAGAGGGCGTTATTTCTGGATTGGGTTCAGCAATGAGCTTATTACCAGGACCTATAGGTGCAATTGGAATGGCTTTATCGGTTCTTGCTCCTATTTTATTAGAAGTAACTGGTATCGGACAAAGTGCGTTTGAAAAATTAAATAATAAAATAGATGCCGCAAAAGAAACGACTTTAAGTTTTACTAATAGTATCAATCAGCAGACGAATGATTTATCTTCTATTGAATCTACTTATGATGATTTAGCAAAAGCATATCAAAATACTGGATTGACTTATGAAAAAATGACTGAGCAGCAACGCAGTCAGTATGCGCAAGTAGCTGAGTATGTTGAAAATTATGCTCCTGAATTAATAAAATACTACAATACTGAGGGGCAAGCTATATTAGATTTATCTAGAGCATATACTGATGCAGAAACTGGACAAAAGAGTTATTTAAGACAACAAGCTGAAATGAATCAGTATTTAACTTATTCTCAATTAGCTGGACAAGCAGGCGAAAATGCTAATTTACTAGGACAAAGTTACGCTTTAAATACGCAAGAAGTTGAAAATATAAAAGCAAAAATAGCTAGTGTAAGACAAGAGGCCTTAACAAGTGGTAAGGATATGTCCGATCAATTAAGCACTCTTGAACAACAATTAGCCGCGCATCAACAATCTTTGACTAATATTGCTTCAGATTGGAATGAACTGGTTACTAAACCGACATTATATGGAAACGCGATTTTCCAAAGTCTATCTGGCGAAATGCAAAATAGTTTAATGGGGGTAAGTTCATATAATAGTTATTTAGATTCATCTTTAAATAGTGATGCTTTTGTTTCTCAAGTTAATGTTACGATGGATGCGTTGTCATCTTTAACTCAAGAGCAAGCTGATCAATTTAATTCTTTAACAGATTCTATGCGCCAAGCCGTAATAGGTTTAGGAATAGAATTACAGATGAATTCGGAACAACTAGTTAGTTATTTTTCAGAAATTCGTTCTGAAGCAGATTTCTTAAAAGGAACTTTCTTATCAGAACCTTTAATGGACGAAATGGTCCAAGCTAGAATGAACCAATATAATGGTCTAGTAGGACAAGCTGAATCCGCTCAAGAAAATATTTCAAGCACATATCAAAAAAAAGCTAATGAATCTTTTGTTACTAATCAGCCTTATAATCAAGGAAGTAATTATTATGAAGACTTAAACCGGGAAATTGAATTAGACGTTTCAATAAATAAGGAATCTTTAGAAGAGGCTGAAGAGCAACTTGACGATTTAGAAGAAAAGGTTCGTAATTTTCAAGAAGACCAAGAAGGAGCTTCTAAAGGAAAAGCTTCTCTTGCCTATGATATGTCTGATGAAGATTACGAAGAATTTTTTGAATCTTCTATTTATGAGGAATGGGGAGAACAAGTTAGAAAGTTCGCCGAAGAAAGTGAAGATAACTTTAAAGCAGTTGGAAAAGCTTATGAAGATTTAGTAGATGATATTAATAATGCAGAAGTTGATCCTAGTGTGATATCTAAAGATCAAGTGGAAGACATGGAAAAACAGGCTGATCAGTTATATTCAGTTTTAATGGGAAACGATGAAGAATATTTTGATGCCTTTAAAGATATGAATCAAGCTAGATTAGCTGAAAATGAAGCTACTTATGGTATTGATGCAAATAATTATAAAACATTAAACGATTATAAAAATGCAGTAGATGCAGAAGCGGCAAAATATAAGCAATTACTTGATCAAGCTACTGTTTTAAGTGCTACTGAATTGAATACTCAAGCAGCGCAAATTTATCAACAAACTAAAGCTAGTGAATTGATAGCAGCTGGAAATGCTGAAGCTGGTAAAGTTATGTTAGCTGTAACGGGAGCCCAAAGTAAAGAACAGGCTGAAGCAGCTTATACAGATTATGTCTTAGGACAATTAGAAGCTCAGTTAGCAGCAGAGGGCTCAGCTAGTGAGGGTAGTTTAAGCATTATACAAGGACAATTACAGGCTGCGGGAACAATGCATTCTAGTTTTGCGCAACAAGTTTCTAAACTAGCAAATAATTTAGCTGGAGCTACTATATCTAGCGCGGGAACAATTTCTGTTGCTAAAGGTGGTAACGCAGCGATGGTTAAGTCGATTAAAAAATTAAGAGCAAACCTAGAAAAGAAAATGGGGGATGCAAAAGTTGATCAAGGAAAATTAGATGCTATTAACGGTATTATGAATAATTATCTTGGTCAAATTCAAGGCGGTTATAATCTTCCTGGTTTCGGCTCTCTAGGAATGCCTAGCTTTGGTGGAGGAGGCTCTCTTCCTGCCCTACCATCAAGTGGCGGTCCTGGTGGAGGAGGTTCCGGCGGAGGGGGCGGAGGTGGAGGTGGAGGTGGAGGAGGCTCCACTCCTAAAGAAGTAGAAGATTTAGAATTAGAGCTAGACCCTCTTAAAAGATATAATGATTTATTAGATCGAATTGACCACGAACTTGATATTATTAAAGAGCAAAAAGATCGTGTTTATGGTAAACAATATATCGACGCCTTAAATAAAGAGGTAGAATTAAATAGAGAATCTTTAAAGATCCAACAAGATAAAATAGCAAAAATTAAAGAATTAGAAAAAGAACAACAAGAATCTCTAAAAAAACAAGGAGTAGAATTCGATGAAAATGGTTTAATTTCTAATTATAATGAATTATTAAAGAAAAAACAAGATGAAGCTAATAAATTGTCTGGAGACGCAAAAGAAGATGCTAAAGAAGCCGTTGAAAAACTGCAAGACGCTATGGATAAATATGAAGATGAGGTTATTGATTCTAAGCGAGATGCTTTAAAAGCTATTGAAGAAATTAAAACCGATTTATCTGATTTAGCAGTAGAAAAAATTCAGTATACTATTGATCTAATTGTAGACGCTACTGAAGAAGATTCAGACTTAATTGAATTTATTAGTAATGCAGAGCGTCTGAAAAAAGGAAAAATTAGTTTTTCTGTTGCCGCAGAGGAATCTGCTCAACAATTAATTAATAGCATACGAGGAATTCAAGATGTTTTTGCAAAAACAGGGGATGCTAATAAATTTATTAATGATATTTTAACAAATCCAGATTTAAAAGATAATACACAAGCTCAAATGGACTTAATTAAAGAACAACAAGAGCAGATGCAAGATTTAGCTAATGATTTAATGGATTTTGCTGAAGAATTAGGCGAAGCTTTTGCGGACGGACTTGATGAAGCTTTAGATTTATTAGAAGAAGAATTTGATCGTTATGAAAATATTATTGGTCAATATGAGTATGTTCTTGATATAGCTGAAGGATTAAATCTTAATAATTTTGATAATTTAAATAATCTTTATGATAATATCACTTCTATTTATAAAAATAATATAGAACAATCAAAACAAGCCGCAGAGATTATAAAAAATTCTAGAGATCAATTTGAAAAAGGCTCTGAAGAATGGATATTAGCTAATGATAAATATATGGAAATGCAGTCTCAAGTTTTAGACCAAGAGGGTGAGTTAGCAGATCTATTAGAGCAAAAATATGATACTGCTATGGAATCTGGGCGATTAAAACTAGAAGAAATTTTATTTGGTGGAAAAACTTTAGATGAAGCACAAGAAGCTTTAGAAAAAATTAACAGAGAAAGAAAAAAATATTTAGATACAGAAACTAAAATTTATAATCTTTCTAAATTAGAGCGCCAGATAAATAAAGATATTCAAAGTTATCAGTATGACCCCGAAACACAAGCGGCATTAAAAAAATTCATGAATGATGAATTGAAATATTTAAATTCTAAAGAAAAAATAACTCAAACAGATTTAGATTTATCAACAAAACAGTATGAAGTCATAAAAGCCCGTATAGATTTAGAAAGAGCCTATAATAGTGAACAATATCAAATGATGCTTCAAAGAAATGCTGATGGAACTTTTGGATATATGTATGTTCAAAATACAGACGCAGTTGAAGACGCTAAGCAAGCTTATGAAGATGCGGTTAACGAATTGTATCAATTCGCTTCTCAGAAGAATGATGAACTTCAACAGGAAAGTGTTAGTATTCGTTCAAATGCGCTTGATGAATACGACAAAATCGTTGAGCGCTTAAAAGCGGGGACCATCTCTGAAGAAGAAGCTGTTAAACAGTTAAATAAAGCTTTTGAAGATATGAAAAAGAAATTAGAAGAAAATGCTAAAGCTCAAGCAGAAATGCAACAACAAATGACTTCAGCTAAATTACTTCAAATTTTAGGAGTGTCAGAAAGCGAACTTGATGGCTTAGATAGTTTACAAGATAAATTAACAAAAACTTTTGATATTTTAAATAGTAATGGAGAAATTAATGATTTATCCAAAACCATTAAAGCTTTAGGTCTAAATGCCGCTAATTATACTGGAACAGTTGGACAACAAGTTTCTCAAATTTATAAAGATTTAGGAGAAAATGAAGAAGCTTTAGGAAAAATGATAGAGGCTTTTGTTAATTCTGGAGATGCTACTGCGGCGACTATCTTAGGATTATTACAAAAAACTGGCGACTTAAGTGAATTAACTCAAGATATATTGAATAATTCTTTAGCCGGAGCCGGTGATAGTTTTGATTCTATGCTAGATAGAATAACTTCTGGTTTAGTTAATACAGGGGATATTTTTAATGAAAGCTTTAAAAATGGCTTAGAAGGAATGGATGAATTATGGAAGTCTTTATCTACTACAATTTCCGCAGATTTAGATAAGATCGCTAAAGAATTTGATCCAAATAATTCGGAAGGGGCCTTATCGCGAGTTACGAATGGAGTATTAAATGCTTACAAAGAATGGCAAGGAGCTTTGAAAAATTCTTATCAGGATATTATTAATAGAAATAATGAACTTGTTGATATTACAGAAGAATACAATAGGCATCTACAAGATACTATTAATAAAACTAATGAAGAATTAGGGCAGTTAACGCAATTAACAATAAAATATCAAGATTTACGTAAAGAAATATTGGCTAGTATCGAAGAAGTCGCTAAATATATCGAGATATTAGACCAGGCTAAAGATAAAATTGAAAATGAGGGTGGAATTCATAGTAAAACTACAGCATATTCTTCTCCTTATACTAATTCAGCATCTGCGGCATCTCTTGAAAAAGATTTCCATACCGATGGAATTGTTAATAATAGATATAGAATAAAAGGCTCTAATGGTAATTATATAGGATGGGTAAATGCTTCTGATTTACAAGCCTTCCATAATGGAGGAAAAATAGATGTTAACAAAGAAGGTGTCGCTTTAGTTAAGAAAAATGAAGCAGTATTTACTGAACAAGAATTATCTTTTATTAATGGTGTAAAAGACGTACTATATGATATGCAAAATAAAATAAACATTCCTCAAGCAATTAATGGAGATTCTTCTATATCTCAAAATATACAAATTAACGCTTCATTCCCTAATGCTACAAATTCTCAAGAAATTGAGAAAGCTTTTGAAAGTTTATATATAAATTCTTCTCAATATATAGACAAGAAATAAATTGACAAATAGCAAAAAATATGCTATAATAAAATAAAGAGGTGATTAGATATGCAAAATTCTAAAGATATACAAGAATTGATCTACAGAACAATCGAAAATATATCAAAAGAACTTATCAACAAAACTAATTACTTATACCTAGTAGAAGGAAAAGTTACCGAGATCGACACTCTCGGTAACTGTTATGTTTTTAAGTATCAAGATGAAGATTATGTTGGTTTTAGTATTACTGGCGAAAAATATAATGTAGGAGATCTAGTTTATGTTCTTTTTTCTAATAATAAAGACGTAAAGAAGATGATTCTTTCTAAAACTAAAGCTTTTTCTAATAATGACATTAGACGCCTGGTAATAAGCGCTCAAGACTCTGCGAGCAAAGCAAAAGAAGATGCTCAAGAGGCTCTAAATCGTGTAGAGCAGATGGGAGCTGACGGCAAATTATCTGTAAATGAAAAGATAATAATTAAAAAAGATTGGGAAAATATTAAACTTGAGTATGTTCAAGTTACTCAAGAAATGGATCTATATGGCGGAAGTCAAAATGAGTCTTTGAAAGATTTAAAGGCTCAATACGACAATAATTATGTAGCTTTGAAAAGTTATATAGAACCAATTTTAGAAGATATGTCCGCACCTTCTAAAATAGCTCCCAAAGAATTTTTAGAAAAATTTAATAATTATTATTCAATAAGACAAGAAATCGCGCAAGCTATTGCAGATATTACAAAAACAATAGCTGATGAGACTCAAGAATTAGTAAAATTAAATGAACAATTATTAGCTGACATAGCTAATGATGATAAATTGACACCCTCTGAAAAACAAAGCGTTTTAAAAGAGTTCCAAGGAATTATCGCAGAATATAAAGTAATCATTGAACAAGCTAAATATTACGGTCTTATTTATACTGCTTATGATAATAGTTATAATGAATTATTAGAATATTTAAATCCACTGTTGGAGGATTTAAAATCAACTTCTAATATTACAGGAATAATTTTTAGACAATATTTTATTAATTATTATACAGAAAGACAGAAATTACAAAAAAATATTTCTAATACTGCAAAAGATATTGCGGATGGAGCAAAAGAAATTGCTAATGAAGCATTAAAAAATACAAAATTATTATCTATTGAAGCTGATGGGCAAATTTTTTCAAAGACTTCGAATTCTACAGACTTCTATCCAAATTATATCTCATTATCAGTAAAAACTAATGTAGTTACTTTTGATAAATTTCAATATAAAACTTCAATAAATGATTGGCAAGATGTTGTAAATGAAGAACACGGTTTCACAATTATTGGAGAAAAATTAATAATATCTAAAGATTCCGATTTATTTACAAGTTCTAATAACAGTGTAACAATACAAGCGTTATCTTCCGACCCTTCTGTTAAAGATATTTTTACTATTATTAAGGTTCAAGATGGAGTAATGGGAGAAAATGCGCTTTCTGTTATATTAACTAATGAAGCCCACGTTTTTCCTGCGGGAGTATCTGCGGCATTAAATAGCTCTACTGAAACAGAAGTTTTAGCTTTTGATGGGGCTTCTCCGGTAGAAGTTGAAATTGTAAGTATTTCAACATTGCCATCGGGATTAACTGCGAAAATATCTAATAATAACACATTAAAACCTAAAATAACTTTTACGGCAACTACTTTATTAACAGAAGTTAAAGACGTTATTCTAACATTAAGAATTAAAAATACAGAAATACAAAAACATTTTTCATATACTTTAGGATTAAAAGGAGCTCCTGGAGAAAATGCTTGGAGCATTGTTTTAGGGAATGATTCTCAAAATATACCTTGTAATCCAGACGGGATAACAATTACAACTTTAGCAGTAGATATTCCAGTTTATACTTTTTATGGAACTTTAATGGTTGCTTCTAAATTGAGCGTAGGGACTTTGCCAAGCGGAGTGATTGCGACTTCTATAACGAATGGAACTGCTTCTGCGCCAGGAAATGTTCAGCTAACTTTTTCTAATAATATCAGTTTGGGCGAAAAAAATTCTGGAACTATTGACATTAATGTTGTTACTTCTAACAAAAAATTTGTTAAAAAATTCTCTTGGTCTAAGACTAAACAAGGAGAAGACGGAACTTCTGGAGAAGATGGAGTTGGCATTTCAGAAATAATTGAATATTATCAAATATCAACTTTAAACAATGTACCTCCAACAGTTTGGGAAACTACTGTTCCCACACTTACGGCAACCAATAAATATCTTTGGAATTATGAAGAAGTAATTTATACAGATAAGACTTCTTCTGAAACTGAAAAAAGAGTTATTGGAGTTTACGGTGATAGAGGTCCGCAAGGAGAACAAGGTCCACAGGGTCTTAGAGGACTGCAGGGTGAAACCGGAGCACAGGGTATTCAAGGACCAGTCGGAGCAGACGGTAAAACGTCATATACACATATTGCTTATGCAAATAGTGATGACGGTTTAACGGACTTCTCTACGTCAAATAGCAATCGAAAATATATTGGGGTGTATGTAGATTTCGTATCGGCAGATAGCACTACTCCTTCTGATTATAATTGGTCATTGATTAAAGGAGCTGATGGTGCTCAAGGTATACCTGGAAAGAATGGTTCGAATGGACAAACATCCTACTTGCATATTGCTTATGCAAATAGTGCTGATGGCTCAAGTGGCTTCTCAGTAAGTGACTCTGTTGGAAAATTATATATCGGACAGTATACAGACTTTACACAAGCAGATAGTACTGATAGAACTAAATATTCATGGACTAAGATTAAAGGTGAGACGGGCGCTCAGGGGCCACAGGGAGCCACAGGTAATGGTATTAAATCTATTGCTTATACATATGCTCGAACTACATCTCAAACTGCTCCTGCTGCTTCTGCAATTACTTCAACCACTATACCTACGTTAGATGCTACTAATAAGTATTTATGGCAGAAAGAAGTGATTACATATACAAATAATCAACAACAAACAACAGTTTTATTGCTTGCTATATATGGTGATAAAGGTCCACAAGGTGTTAAAGGTGATACTGGGGCAATAGGTCCGCAAGGTCCGCAAGGTATACAAGGAGCAAAGGGTATAGATGGTAAAACATATTATACTTGGATTAAATATGCTGACTCTCCTACGAGTGGCATGTCTGATAATCCTACAGGCAAGTTATACTTAGGCGTTGCTTATAACAAGTCTACTGCAACTGAGAGTGCAAATTATTCTGATTATTCTTGGTCTTTAATTAAAGGTGATAAGGGTAGCACTGGCAATGGTATAGAATCAATAATTAATCAATACTTAGCCACAAATGCTTCTAGTGGAGTAACTACTTCGACTAGTGGATGGACGACTACCGTACAATCTGCAACTTCAAGTAAAAAATACTTGTGGAATTATGAAAAAATCATTTATACAAATGGTCAATCAAATTCAACAACCCCTCGTATAATTGGCACATATGGAGATAAAGGGGATAGTGGTAGAATCTATTTCTTAGAACCAAGTTCTTTAGTTATTAAAAAAGGCTGTGATAATGTATTAAGCCCATCTAATATTACTTTTAAAAGTTATTATAGAGATGGAACTTCTGCTACAAGAATTGCATACAGTGGGCGCTTTGTTATTCAAGAGAGTAGTGATGGTAATAGTTATACTACTAAATATACTTCTTCTGCAAATGAAAGTTCAAAAACATATACTCCTAGTTCATCTAATATAAAAAGTATTAAATGTATCTTATATGCTGCAGAGGGGGCAACTATTCAGTTAGATAATCAGACTACCGTTATTTTAACGGATGTTGATAATTTGCAGATTGGTGGTAGGAATTTAATTAAATATGGTAAAGGTGATTCTAAAAATGGTATATTTAAAAACTTCACACGTATGAAAGATGGTTATGCTGAATTAACCTTAAAAAGTAAAAAAACATATGCTTTTGTAAATATTGACGCCGGCTTTGTTTTAGGGTGTAGGGAATATAAAGTTGGTGCTGTTTATATTTGGTCTTATGACATAATGTACACTGAATGGAATTTTCCATCAGGTACAAATAGAACTGAATTTTGGTTTGGACAAAGGTATACAAAGGCTCCATCAGGTCAAACTGGAACTGGATTATGGACACAAGTAACAGGTCATTCATTACCTCAAGTTGGCACTAATGGGTGTAAATTAAATGAATGGTATCATGTAGAACAAAAAATAATAATTCCAGTGCAAGCATCTGCAAACGTTGACACCGCTGCTAGTATTCAATTCTATAATTCTAACGCAAATGTTGAAGCTAGTTTTACAGCAAGATTTAAAAATGTCAAACTTGAACTCGGTAACAAAGCTACAGACTGGACACCTGCACCAGAAGATCAAGAACAGTATGTTAAGGATAAAATAGCAGCTTCTGAAAAGACAACAGAAATGAATTACAATTCTGCTATAGAACAGAAAACAAAAAGTATCGAAATAAGAGTTGATAAAACAGAGCAAACTATTGATAAAACAAATTCTACCATTAATGGTATTAATAACACTATTGATTTAAACTCTAAAAACTTATCAATTGTGCAATCAAGATATGAACAGGTAAAAAATATATTAGATGGAACCATGTCTAAAACTGAAGTTCAAGAATGGGCAAGATTTGATGGAGCTAACTTAGAACTTGGAGCTTCCAATCAGCCATTCAAATGTAAGTTGTCAACTACTGAATTAGCTTTTTATCAAAGTCAAAATAAAGTAGCATGGATTTCAAATAATGAATTACACGTGTTAAGAGCCATTATTGCCGAATCAATTGGGTGTGGAGCTTTTCGATTCGTTGATGAAGGTGATCTTGGCTTTTCTTTAATTTAGAAAGGATTGGTGATTATATGGCTCGTCCAAGCACAGTTAGCAGTATAAGTGGTAGCCAACTAGGATCTTCTGTAACTATTAGCCTTAATAGTGAGTCTAGTAGTTATCAGCATAAAGTAGAATATTACTTTGAAAATAGCAAAACAGCATCTGTTGCTTTTGGTACTGGATCATCGTTTAGCTTTACGCCACCTCTTGACCTAGCTACACAAATTCCTAATAGTGAATCTGGAACATTAACAGTAATTGTAACAACTTTTAATGGTCCAAATTCAATAGGGGTTACATATGGATCAACAGTATTAAAGGTTCCTGATTCAGTAGTGCCAACTTTATCTGGAATAACAGCAACAAGAGTGGATAATGGTGTTCCTAGTTCTTGGGGTGTTTACGTTAAAGGTATATCTAAAGTTAAGATTACTGCTGGTACTGCCAGTGGAGTATATGGTTCAACAATTACTTCATGCAATATTAACGGTCAAGGTTTGCATGTTAGTGGAACATCAGGAGAGTCCAGTGTATTAAGTTATAGTGGTAAACAGACGTATTCATGTATGGTTATTGACTCACGAGGTAGGTATGCTTCAAAATCTGTTGAAATTAATGTTGTAGATTATGCTTATCCAACAATTTCTGTAAATGCTGTGAGATGCAAAAGTGATGGGACTGTCAGTGCCGATGGTACATATTTAAAAGTTAAAATCGACTATAGTTTCTCGAGCGTTTCTGGTAAAAATTCAATAGTAGCTAAGTCATGTAGTTGCAATGGTGTTTCAAATTCATCATTTACGTCAGGCACGGCTTTTATTTTATCTGCAAATTGTGCTGTAGGTAATCAGTATACTCTGACGACAAGCATTAAAGATGGTATTGGTAACACTGCAACCATGAATGTAACAATTCCTACTGCGTATCGTGTACTAAATGTTAAGAAAGATAAAAAGGGAATTGCTATTGGTAAATTCTCAGAAAAAGACGCATTTGAAGTAAATATGGATACTTTTATATATAAAGAATTATCAGTTAGCGGAGGAATTCATCCAGGTAATTCTTCTATTATTGGATATCCAATGTCTGGTGCAGCAGGAGCGGCGGCATGGTACAAGATAGGTACTTGGACTAGTGGCGGAGATGCACATGCTTGTAAGATTACTATTTTAACTGGAAATGGTTATAACGGAGGTCATGATCAAAACACTGAGATAGAAGTGTTTATCAAAGATGGATGGCAATCTTCTCCTTCTCCTGCTAATGCTTTTGGTGGATCTTATATAGTTAAGTACAATTATGATAATGGAATTAAATTTAAATTATTAGCTACTGCTCATGATACAGTTGATGTATGGGCATATTTTCCTTGGGCATATTGGGATGGTCATTACATGGTTGAAGGATATGGGTCATTTATGCATGGAGCTAACACAAATCAATCATCAGAACCATCTTATGGTACTTATAATGAAATTATCAATCATACTGCTGACTATAAAGGTTTTCCTGTTAATTCAATTTACATTACCTATAATAATGATAATCCTGCCACTTTCATGGGTGGAACATGGCAAAGAGTTGGTGAAGGTAGAGGTCTATTTAGTGTTGGTAAATCAACAGATAAGAATGGATTTACTGCAGAAGTAGCTCATCATGAAGAATTTGGATATTGGAAACACGCTATCACTGTCAATGAATTAGCACCTCATGATCACGCCATTGGTCAATCAAATATGGGCGGTGGAAGAAACGACTGGGGCTTAGTTGCAAATGGAGCCCATGGTGGTAGAGTAGCTTTAACTGGTTACAGCAATTCTTCAACAACAGGTTATACGGGTAAAGGGGACCCTTTTTATACTGTACCACCATATTTAGGTGTTTACTACTGGCGTCGTGTAGGTTAGAAAGGAATATTCAAAATGGTAAAAACACATGAAATTAATTTAAATATTGAACTATTTAATTCATTCACAAATAGAAACTATATTATTCTAGACAACAGTGAATTAAATATTCAAAAGAGTGATTATATTTTGTTCAGACAGACCATTTCTGCAAAAGGTGAGGAAGTGCCAACAGACCTTTTCAGAATGACTCAAGTGCAAGATATTGTAGAAGACAGTGGCTTAAAAGAAGGCTATGTCTTAATTAATGTAAACAAGTTATAGAAATCAGTCTTATAGAGAATTTTCTTTAAGATTTAGACCTAATCAATTAATGAAATAATACTTCAAATTAATGAATACTTGACAATTATAAAAAAATATGATATAATTTTATAGTAGATAGGAGTGAAAGAATGAAAGCTGGGAAAAAATATGTAAGATCGGATGGGGTTCAATATGCAATGTATCCAAATGAGATAATGAATATTACTCAATCGATTAACGGCTCTTATAGTCATAAAGGAACAAATGCAATCGACGATGCGCAAGCTAATGGTGGAATTAGTAATGGATATGCGCCATGCGATATGGTATGTGTTGCAACAGATTATGTGAATGGAAATGCTATGTTTTGGCAATCTGTAAATCCTGTTAAAACGAGAAATTATGGTGTTACTCACATTTATATGATGGTTATTCATGATAATACAGCAAATGCGTATAAAGGAATGACTATTAGACAAGGACAACAATTATTTAGTGAAGGCACTGCTGGTAATGCTACTGGTAATCATAATCATATTGAAGTAGGAATTGGGCAGTTCCATGGAATGTATGTTCTTAATACATATGGTATCTATATGATGCCAGGGAATGTTAATCCTGCGGAGGTTTTCTATATAAATGATACTCAAATTTTAAATAATGGAGGATTAAATTGGGTGACTATTCCACTAGAAGCTGCAAATCCTACTAAGTCAGATTTAATTCAAGAGGATGGAGTAGCAACAATGACCGTCGATTCTGTTCAAGCTAGATTAAACGGACCTAATGGTAACGTTGTTCGTAAATATAATACCGGAGATAAAATTCGTTATTATTGGAAATGGGTTGGCAATGGTCATAGATATATTGTTTGGAAAGAAGGAAACAATTATATTTATTTAGCAGTAAGTGGAAGTGAAACTCAAGGAAAAAATCCTTGGGCGACTTTCTCTGCTCCAGAACAGTCAGATACTACTCCTAAAGATTTAATTAAAGAAGATGGTATAGCTAAATTAACAGTAGATGGAATACGCGCTAGATTAAATGGGCCTAATGGATCTGTTGTTAGAACATATAATACAGGTAATGAAGTAAAATATTATTGGAAATGGATAGGAAATGGTCACCGCTATATAATATGGAAAGAGAAAAATGATTATATTTATTTAGCTATTAGCGGTTCAGAAAAAATTGGAGTCGATCCTTGGGCAACTTTTAGAGCGCCAGATAGTCAAGATAACTCTAATAATAAGCCTTCCAACCCTTCTTACGATGAGCTATATGATCCTGAAGAGGAACCTGATTTAAAAGATGAAATTATTAATGTTGAACAATTTGCTAAATATGGATTAAAAGCAAAAGTGCAATTAGTTGATAAACGTTTATATAGGTCTAAATGTTGCTATACTATGAAAAATCCTAAAGGAATCGGTATCCATAATTTTGGATCTAGTAGCGGTTCACCTACTGCGCAGAATTCTGCAGATGCTCAAAATAAAGAAGATATGAATCCCAAATCGTTAAAATCTTGGCATTTCCAAGTAGATGATAAAGAAATTATTCAATCTTTACCAATGAATCGTAACTCTTTTAGTTTTGGCGATGGTGCAAAGGGTGAAGGTAACAGAAATTACATTGCAATAGAAATTATGAAAGATATGCCTACCGATGATAAAGAGGCTGCTGATAAAGCGCAAGATAATGGAGCATTAGCTGCAGCTATTATTTGTTACACAAAAGGTTGGGATATTAAAGAACTTAAAAAACATCAAGACTTTAAAATGACAGATGGAACTTATAAATATTGTCCTCATAGAATCCTAGATAATGGTTGGGATAAATTTATGGAACAAGTTCAAGCTCATTATAATAGAATAGTAGAAATGGAAAAATCTGAAATAGAAGATAATAATACTGGCGCAGATAATAATAATAATAATAATAATGAAGAAAAATTAAATATTCGTTTAATAAATAAAATGGTACAAAAATTAATACAATTAATTAATAAAATACTTAATAAAATAAAATAAGAAATGGAGATTATAGATGCAAGAAAGAAGAGACGAGAATAATTTAAATAATGAATGGTATACAAGTAGGAATCCGTATTATCTAAATGGATACGGACTTCCTAATTGCACCACCTATGCATGGGGCAGAATATCAGAGATTTTAGGAGAGCCTATAAATACTTGTAATGGAAACGCTATTACTTTTGCTTATGAGCCAGATTTCATTCCGATATCAGAACCTGTTGCCGGTTCTATTATGGTTTGGAGTGAAGGTTACTTTAATTGCGGACACGTAGCTGTTGTGGAACATGTATATAAAGATGGCTCAATAGATATTTCAGATTCATCTTATGGAGGATATAATTTTAAGATTACGCGTCTATATCCAAATAATAATTATTATAATGGAGATAGTACCTTATCTTTTGAAGGGTTTTTTCTCCATAAAAAAATAGAAGAGCGGCTAGAAAAAGAGCATGAGATAGAAAAAGAGAAAACTAAAAAATTTATTAAAGAGAGTGTATTAGAAGTACATCCTTTTTTAGAGAATTTTATAAATAATTCTACAGGCATGCCGGGTTTAGAAAATGGTTTTTTAATTGGTGCAATATGTATGCAGAATAAAAAGAAGAGTTTTCGCAAACTTCTTTCTAGAATAGGAGGAAAATATGGAATTAACTAGTTTTATTTTTATGGCATTTTTTATAGAAGGATTGGTAGAATTTGTAAAACAAATTGTAGATGCTGATAAAAGTATTAAATATACTTATATTCTATCTATTGTTTTAGGAATTACAACATGTTGCATTTTTAATTTAAACTTATTATCTTTGCTAGATATAAATACTTCAGTTCCTTTTGCGGGAAATATCGTTAGTGGTTTCATTATTTCTAGAGGAAGCAATTATCTAAATGATTTTGTTTCTAAATTTTTCAATAAAGGAAATATTTTAGGTTAAAAAATTTTTAAAAAAAAGTCAAAAAAAATTTGACATGACACAAAAAGTATGATATAATATATATAGATAAAGGGGGAAGACAAATGCTATATAATTATGGGAATCCTTATACAAATTCTTCAATGAACATGTATGGAGGAGGAAATAATTATCAGCCTATGTCTAATGTCAATTCACAAAATCAACAAGCACTGAACCCTTTTTATCAGACTATGTATCCGATAAATAATCAAAGGTTTAGTGCTTTTTTTGTGAATGACTATTCTGAAGTAAAAAACGCAACGGTAAGTTCAGATGGAAGTCCTTCTCTTTTTATGATGAATGATAAAGATGTATTCTATATCAAAAAAGTAGGAGAAGATGGAAGAACGATTTTAAAGTCTTTTGAATTTAAAGAATTTACAGATGAAGACAATATGGTTGATAAAAAAAATATGACTCAACAAACTAATCAAGAGATTGAAGTTATGAAACAAGAAATTAATCAATTAAAAGAGTCTATGAGTGCTTTAATAAGCGCATTAAACAATACTAATAATGCTCAATATCAAAACAATTCTTCACAAGAACAACGCATAAAAAAAGGAGGAAATAAAAATGCAAAACAATACTCAACAAAAGATTTCTAATCCAATTAATGGATTTATAAATACGCTATTAAACTCAAATCCACAAGCAAAGCAAATATTAAATATGCTTAATGGAATGAGTTCTAAAGACGCAAAAAGTAAAATTTTAAATATGGCGCAAAATGGCCAAATTAATCAGCAACAATTAAATCAATTTATTAATTTTGCTAAACAAATGGGATTTGATGAACAACAAATCCATGAATTAGATCAAATTACTTTTAAAAAAGGTAATAGATGGTAACGTTTTAAACATTCGCGATGTTTAGATATATTTAGTTTCACAATAGAATAAAAGGGGGAAGATTAAATGGAAACTATGACAAATGGAGTAATGCCAGTATTCGATATGGCGAAAAATGATGACGAAATGTGCGGAGGATATGGAATTTGGTTCTTATTATTGTTATTCCTTTTCGGAGGCCGCGGATTCGGTTGGGGAGGTAGTGAAGGTGTTCAAGACAACTTCATTTCTAGCGAATTTGTTAAACGAGATATTTTCAATACGAATCAAAACGTATCTGGAACAGCTTGTCAAACTCAAAGAGATATAATTGATAGTAGATATACTACTCAATTAGGTCTACAAGATTTAGGTCAGCAAATGAGCAACTGCTGCTGCAACACTCAAAAAGAAATTATTGAAAACCGTTATGCTACACAGTTAGGCTTACAAAATCTTGGACAACAAATGGGCGCTTGCTGCAGTGATTTACGTTCAGGTCAAGAATCTATTAAAGCAGAAGCTTACAAAAATACTTGTGAAATCACTACTGCTATTCATGCAGAAGGTGAAGCAACTCGTGCATTAATCAATGCTCAAGCTATGCAAGATTTACGAGATAAATTAGCTGATCGTGATCGTGAATTGATGAGTGCAAATTTAGCTCTTCAAAATAATGCTCAGACTCGAACTCTTGTGGATACATTACAACCTACTCCAAAACCAGCATACTTAACTTGCTCTCCATACTTTAGTTATGGACAATATGGATGCGGTTGCGGAAACATTTAAGCCTGTCCGATTTAATCGTGAAATTTAACACGTAGTCGTTTTAGGCTACGTGTTTTTTAAAAGGGGGAGATTATGAGGATTTTAGCTGATGAAATTAAAATAAAATATCAAAATAATAAAATTAATAAAATACAGAACGTTTTATCTACAATGATAAAAAGAATAGGGGGAATATAACAATGTATACTTATCAAAATGGATGTATCCCAACAATTAAAGCCGTTTCTCTAGCTATGAGTGGGACTACTTTACAAATTACTTTACCGGCCAATATTTCTCTTTTAAACGGGAAAAAATGGAGATTATTGATTTGTCAAAAATTACCAGTTCCAGAAGGAACTATCGGAGATGTTATTTTTGTTGTTAATGGAATAAATTATCCAGCTATGAATGGAATTGGTAATAATTTAAAAACGGATATGTTACCAAAAAGGAAACCCGTTACATTAATATATGGATGGGATCCTAAACATTTTATGGTTTGTGGCACTCATGAGAGCGCTTATGTGCCTTCAACAGCCGCGACAACTCCAGGCGATTAATATAAAAATCTTATGAAAAGATATGAAAGAATTTTTAGTGTTTATAATTACTGAATTTTTTGCGGTTGAAATTTTTAGTTATAAAAATATACTGGATAGAATAAAAGATATTACCAATTATCTTGAAGAATAAGGAGGTATGAAAAGTGCAAAAGATAAAAGAAATGCTAGATAATCTTGAAGAAATGAAGAATTCAGAAGAAATAATTGATATAATGGAACAAGTCCTTATGTGGCATGCCAAAGAATTAAAAGAAGAAAATGAAAAGAAATATATGGATTTAGTAGAAAAAATTTATTTAAAAATATATGGTGAACATTTTAATGAAAAATTGGCAATGGAAGCCGTAAAAGAAATGGTATATGTAATTCCAGATTATCATTTTAATTATACTCCTGAACAAATCGAAAGTTTTATAGATCAAGCTCATCAACAAACTAGTCAAATAGTGGCAAAATATGGAAAAACTGCCAATCCTATTGGAGAGAAAATTAATAAATGGGATAAATATTTTGTTTATAATATGATTTGCGCAGATTATCCTTTAAGTCATGGCGGGGATAATCAAAAAATTTCCATGATGTCTTATGAGTTTTTAAGCGATCCCGATGGATGTGAAGAAAAAGCTTATAAATATTATAAAGCAATGTCTAAAAAAGAATAGCGTAAGCCATTCTTTTTTCTTGACAAGTTGTAAAAAATATGCTATAATAATATTGTATGGAAGAGTAGTAATATTGAGAGGTGATATTGTGGAAGAAGTTACTAGCTGGTTTGTAGGATTACTTTTAGGTAGTTTATTTCCAGGAATCTTAATGTTTATTATTCAAAAAAAAATAACACATGTTTCTAAATCTTTAGAAGATAAAAAAATTGATGAAAAAAGATTCAATATTATTATTATAAAATCTCTTATGCGTCTTGGAGAAAATGATAAAGCAATGTTTGAAGCTTTAAAAACTGGTAGGACAAATGGAAATTTAGACAAAGCAATGATGCAATATGATGAAATAGAAAAAGAATTAAATGCTTATTTAATAGATAAAGCATCTAGGGAATAGGAGAGGATATTATGAAAATTATTATAATTTCGCATACAAAAGAAATTTATGATAAAATTTCGAATCATTTTTTATATAATAAAGAGGTTGAAGTTACTCAAGTTTTTTCTAATAGGCAAGAAATAATTAATTATTTAAAAGATAAAGAATATGACTTATGTGTAGGATTTTATGATACAACAAATAATATTCAAAAAGGTATTCAAGTAGGATGCAGTGGAAGAAGTATAATACCAGAAAAAGCGGAAGCATTATTAAAAGAAATTAAAATTAATAAAGAAGATATGGTTTCTAGAAAAGATGTTATTTGTAAGAAAAATGATTATGAAAAAACAGAACTATTTAAAAGAGTTGCTTCTACCAATTGTTTTTCATATTTTCCGGAAGTTTACGATTCTGAAATCAAGAAAAAAGAAAATTTCGTTATTATTTTAAATGAAAAATTTGATCAAATGGATATATGTCTAGAAGCATTTAATAAAGTTATTTTAAATAATAAAAAAAGAGAAAATAGGAAAATAATAAAAAAGGAAGAGGATAGAAAAGAAAGTATAAAAGAAGAAGAGAAAGAAAATAACAATTCTTTTT
>OBRR01000002.1_pt1 | contig 116879 bp, 104 predicted proteins | sample 1494901 | NCBI WGS metagenome assembly OBRR01 (sample SAMEA3360689, study PRJEB22359) | human gut metagenome | biome: ENVO:urban biome; feature: ENVO:human-associated habitat; material: ENVO:feces | place: Bangladesh | collected 2011
ATCATATTTCGTCTGTACCGTTTTTCTTTTCATAAACCTATAAAATCACGACTTGTGAGAGGACGCTTATATCTGCCCTTCACAACTTATAAAAGCACCACAAAATCTGCTGCTCCACGGTAAGTTAAACTCCGGTTATGACAATAATGCCTTGTCGTTAGCAAATTCCTGCCCGCTGACTTTTTCAAATTGGTGCAGCAGATCTTCAACCGTCAGTTTCTTCTTTTCCTCGCCGGAAATATTTAAGATAACTTTTCCTTCGTGCATCATGATCAGGCGATTTCCGTGCACAATAGCATCCTTCATATTGTGTGTTACCATCATAGCGGTCAGATGATTGTCAGAGATGATTTTGTCGGAAATCTCAAGCACTTTTGCAGCCGTTTTCGGATCAAGGGCAGCGGTGTGCTCATCTAACAGTAAAAGTTTTGGTTTCTGTATGGAAGCCATCAACAGTGTGATTGCCTGACGCTGTCCGCCGGAAAGCAGTCCGACTTTGCTGGTGAGACGATCTTCAAGACCTAAATCCAATGTTTTTAACATTTCCCGGTAGGTGTCGCGTTCTGCCTTCGTGATTCCCCAGCTTAACCCACGTTTTCTGCCACGGCGGGCTGCAATTGCCATATTTTCCTCGATGGACATGGTGGTTGCAGTTCCGGTCATAGGATCCTGGAAGACACGGCCTAAATATTTGGCACGCTTGTATTCGGATAATTTTGTGACATCATCACCGCCAATAAAAATTTTACCGGAATCCACTGGCCAGACACCTGCGACAGCGTTTAAAGTTGTGGATTTTCCAGCACCGTTACCACCGATAACAGTGACAAAATCGCCATCTTCTAATGTCAGATCAACTCCGTTTAAAGCAACTTTTTCATTGATCGTACCAGCGTTAAATGTTTTGCAGATATGATCGATTTTTAACATTTCAGCCATTATTTTGCCACTCCTTTCCTGCTATGTTTCGCTTTCAGATACGGAATTGAAAGGAAGATAGCTACTACAATTGCAGAGAATAATTTCAGGTCGTCGGATGGGAATTTCAACCATAAAACAACACTTAAAACAAGGTAGTACAGGATGGCTCCGGCAATGACGGAGAGTAGTGTGTAAGCAAATGCAATTTTTTTGCCGGCACACATTTTTCCAAAGAGGACATCGCCAATGATAACAGCAGCAAGTCCGATAACGATTGCACCACGTCCCATATTGACATCCGCTGCTCCCTGATACTGGGCGTAAAGTCCACCGGAAAGTCCTACAAGACCGTTAGAAATCATCAGTGCAAGTACGGTATGAAAATCAGTGTTGATTCCCTGCGCTCTTGCCATCTGCAGGTTACAGCCGGTTGCACGGATCGCATGTCCCTGCTCTGTTCCGAAATACCAGTAGAGAATGGCAACGAGTACAACGCAGAAGAGGATACAGGTCGTAAACATACGGATTTTGCTTGCGGTTGAGTCTGAAATATAACGGAGTGAAACAACAAGGTTGTATTTGTCAACGCTGACTGCCTGATTGGAACTTCCGAGAATATTTAAGTTGATAGAGTAAAGTGAAATCTGCGTCAGGATACTTGCAAGGATTCCCGGGATCCCAAGTGCGGTATGTAACATTCCGGTGATAAATCCGGCAGCCATTCCTGCAAGAAAAGCAAAGATAAGAGCAAGCCATGGGTTCATGCCTGCGCGGATCAGCATAACGGCGACTGCACCTCCGGTCGCCATGGAACCGTCAACGGTCAGATCGGCAAAATCCAACAATTTGTAAGTAATGTAGACTCCAAGTGCAAGGAGTCCCCAGATGAGTCCCTGTGCGCATGCGCCCGGCAGGGAACGGAGCAATGCCAGCGGGCTCAGGGAAGCTAAATAAGTTGTTAACATCATCGTCATAAGAAATCTCTCCTTATTTTTTTATAAAATGCCTGTGCGGAACTATTTGGTGCAAAAATCATCTACAAATATAAAACAATATTCATGAAATCAATTGCTTGCAGAACAAAATACCCACAGCATAAAATACCTGCGGTATTTGTTGGGACGAAATACCGCAGGCATATTATAACATAATACTAAAACGATTTAAAGCTTTAACTTGTTGCACTGATGAAAGATTATTCTGTTAATGTTTGCTCGGCAGTAACATTATTCTGTTTCAATTGCAACATAATCATCAGGAGGTGTGATTCCAAGCTGGGAACAAATATCTGCATTGTATTCTTTTGTTACCTGTGGTGCAGTCTTGATCTCCATCGTTGTGATATCAGCACCGTTTACAAGGATATCATAAGCCATCTGACCTGCTGTGTATCCAATATCATAGTAGCTGATAGAAAGCGTTGCAACACCACATCCGGAACAGATGCCTTCCTCACCGGCAATGATCGGAATACCTGCCGGAAGAGCGATGTTATTGATGGTTTCCGTGTTGTTTGCCATTGTGTTGTCTGTTGGAATATAAATAACATCTACTTCGGAAACTGCTGTCTGTACCACAGAGGTGATATCATTGGAATCAGAAGCAGTATATTCTTTGTACGCAATGCCGTCAGCATCTAAAGCAGCCTCGATCTGGGTAGCCTGATACTTGGAGTTTGGCTCTGCGGAACAGTAAAGGATACCGACTGTTTTTACATCCGGGAATAATTCTTTGATCATGGCTTCCTGCTCATCTAAAGGAGCAAGATCGGAAGTTCCGGAGATATTTCTTCCGGTAGAACCTGTCCAGTCGTCGATCTCAAGGGCAGTTGCATAATCTGTGACAGAAGTTCCAAGGATCGGGATCGTGCTTGTAGCAGCGGCAGAACACTGTAAAGCAGTGGTTGCGTTTGCAAGGATCAGGTCATAGTTGCCGGCAACAAAATTGTTTGCAATGGTAGCACAGTTTGCCTGCTCGCCCTGTGCGTTCTGAAGGTCAAATGTTACATTATCTGCACCGAGCAGCTCTGTCAGTGCGTCCTCAAAGCCCTGGGAAGCAGCGTCAAGAGCAGGGTGCTCTAACTGCTGTAAAATACCGATCGTATATTTCTGACCATCGGTACTGCCTGCTGCAGCGGATTCTGTTGCTGCTGCTGAATTGTCAGCAGATGCAGAGGTATTGTCGGAGGCTGTATCGCCTCCACATGCTGTCATGGAAACTGTCATTGCAGCTGCCATCATGACAGAGAGTATTTTGTTCATCTTTTTCATATTCATTCTCCTTATCATTGATCATAGCCTTTAATGCTTTAAAGCATTAATGCTTTTAATGATTGAATTATAATCACTCATACAGGATTCGTCAACCGGAATTTGAGAAAAAAATGTGTAAAGGACATTCCTTTTTTCGGTGAGGATCATAAGAAAAAGATTTAAAATCTTAAGAAAACCTTTATAGTATGCAGAACGGAAAAGTGTTAGGATTGAAAACGGAGAGATTTTTAGAAAGGATTTTATGAAAATAAAAGAGGGGTTATTCAACATTGTATTTCCTCCCAGATGCCCTGTCTGTGATGAGGTGATACATGTTGGAAAAGATACCTGTGAAGACTGCAGGAAGAAAGTGGTCTGTATCGGGGAACCGTCCTGCAAAAAATGTGGCAAACCATTGGAAAACCAGAGGAGGGAATACTGCACAGACTGCATGAAGAAAAAGCACTATTTTTCCCAGGGAAAAGCGGTTTTTGTTTATCAGGGCGAAATCCGCCAGTCCATGTACCGTTTTAAATATAGCAATAAACGCGAATATGCAGTCTTTTATGCGAAGGAAGCTGTGCGTGTTTATGGAGACTGGATCCGAAGAAAACAGATCGAAGCAATTGTACCAGTCCCTATGTATCGTTGGAAAGAAAAGGGAAGAGGCTATAATCAGGCAGCTGTATTTGCACTGGCTTTGGGAGAAAAAATGAATCTTCCGGTGGAAAAGCACATGGTAAAACGAATCCGGAATACCACACCGCAAAAGGAATTAAATGATGTCGAACGAAAGGCAAATCTAAAAAAAGCTTTCCAGTTAGTACCAAATATAGTAAAATATAGAAAAATATTGATTGTAGATGATATCTATACGACAGGAAGCACGATTGATGCAGTGGCAGAGGTACTTTTGCAGGCAGGGGTGGATGAGATTTATTTCCTCTGTATCAGTATAGGAGAAGGATTTTAGGAGGAATATACTATGGACGTAAGAAATTGTAAGACTTGTGGAAGATTGTTTAACTATATGGGTGGCGCACCACTCTGCCCGGAATGTAAGGCTGCACTTGAAAAAAAGTTTGAAGATGTAAAAGTATATATTGAGGATCATCCGCAGGCATCCATCAGTCAGGTAGCAGAGGATATGGATGTTTCGGTGAAGCAGATCAAACAGTGGGTGAGAGAGGAGAGACTGATCCTCTCGGAAGCTTCTTTAGATGGTGTGTTGTGTGAACACTGTGGCAGACCGATCACAAGCGGACGCTTCTGTGACAAGTGTAAAGCTGCTATGGCAAATAATCTGCAGAGTGCTTTGAACAGACCACGTCCAATGCAGCAGAAACCAAGCAGAGAGCGCGATGAAGGCGATAAGATGAGATTCCTGAGATAAAAATCAGAAACAGAATGTCACATATCTGACAATAAGAATAGAATTTATAAAAAGCAGGGCACATAACTACGTTATTTCTATATATAATAGCGTAGAAAGGTGGCATCTGCTTTTTTTTGTTTGAAAATACCGCCTACTGTGTTATAATGATGAATAAGAATGCATAATTGCGTGCAGAATGTACTTTTTCAGAAAATGAGATGGATTTATTTTATATAGGTACATTGTGTGACAGACAGGAAGGAAAACTGTATGGTTAACGAAGAACGTTTACATCATATGATAAAAATGGCGATGTTTGACACCGATGAGGGAAAAGAATGCAAGCCAATGACACAGTATGCAAGGAAAGATTATGTTTCGCTGCGTATGCTTGGAAGCTTTGTGTCAGGAACGATTGGCTTTGCGCTGATTCTCGTGACATGGGGCATTTATTCCATGAACCAGTTGATGGAGAGCCTGAATGCAATGGATATTCAGGAACTGCTGACATCCGTACTGGTAAAGTATATTGTGTTTATGCTTGTTTACATGGCGATCACGTATTTTGTTTATAATAGAAGATATACAAAGGGACGCCGTGAGGTAAAGAAGTATTATGGCAATCTGAAGAAGCTGAATCAGTTATACGAGAGAGAAGACAAGCTGAAAATGTCTGAGAATAAAGACTGGGAATAATCCTTGAGAACTGCCGAAAGCAGGAAAATCAGGAGTAAAACAAACGGCGGGAGGCTAAAATGACAACCTTATTAGAATTGAAAGAGAAACTGATCCGTTTTTACGGAAAAAATGAAATATATGTGAAACCGGCGATCCGGTTTGTACTTGCATTGTTTACATTCCTTATGATCAACAACAGTATTGGATATATGAAACTGGTCAGCAAGACACCGGTTGCAGTCATTCTTGCACTTGTGTGTTCCATGCTTCCGGTCAATGGACTGATTGCAATTGCTGCGTTGGTCGTTTTGGCGGATCTGTATGCATTATCCATTGAGGTATGTCTGGTAGGACTTCTCATGTTTGCAATCATCTATTTTATTTATTTCCGTTTTTCCCCAAAGAGTGGTATCAATGCGGTATTGACACCGGTCTGCTTTAAACTGCATATTCCTTATGTGGTACCGGTTGGCTCCGGTCTGCTGAGTGAGGCGTATTCTGTAGTGTCTGTTGCCTGCGGTACTGTGATCTATTTCTTTATCCATGGAGTGAGTGAGAATGCGAGTGCGTTGAGCGATGCAGCAGAAGAGACTGATTCTTCGGTATCAAAAGTAGTAGTGGCATTGAACCAGCTGGTTGGAAATAAGGAGATGTACCTTGTTCTTGGCATTTTTATCATTACGACACTCATTGTTTATGTGGTGAGAAAGCTTGATATTGAACATTCATGGACTGTTGCATGGGCATCCGGTATTTTATTTGAAGCGATCGGACTGACAGCGGGATACATTTTACTTGGAATTTCAGACAAAATTGTCGGTGTGATCGTTGGAAGCGTGATCTCCGGAGTGATCGCCATGATCATCCAGTTTCTGTTCTTTAATCTGGATTATTCAAGAACGGAACGCCTCCAGTTCGAGGATGATGATTACTATTATTATGTAAAAGCAGTTCCGAAGTCTCTGGTGACAGAGAAGGATAAACAGATCAAACGTTTTAGCGGCAAAAACGAGAAGGAACGTTTGAACAAGAAGAAATTTGCAGAAGAGATGGACATAGACGAAAATTTATTAGATTAAAAGGAAGTGAATCCGGTGCAGAATTTAGGCGTAATATTGCGGGCGTTTTGGGAAAAAGCGGTGTCTTATCTGACACTTCAGATGTCCCTCACAGATATTATAGAGATCATTATCATTTCAGTTCTGATCTATTATATGCTGGTTTGGATCAAGGATACGAGAGCATGGATGCTTCTCCGTGGAATCCTTGTGATCCTTGCCTTTGTTTTGCTTGCAGTTTTATTTGAAATGAATACGATCGTCTGGATCGCCGACAAACTGTTTAACGTGGCAATGATCGCTGTGGTCGTGATCTTCCAGCCGGAGATGCGCAAGGCACTGGAAAATCTCGGACGGAAGAATATTCTGGTAAATCTTTTTAATTTTGATTTTAACAAAGTGGAGAATGGAAAGTTTTCCGACAAGACCATCACAGAACTGGTGAAAGCCTGCTATGAGATGGGAAAAGTAAAAACAGGAGCACTTATCGTAGTAGAAGATGAAATCGTTCTGACTGAGTATGAGAGGACAGGGATTGCCGTAGATGGTATCCTGACCAGCCAGCTTCTGATCAATATTTTTGAAAAAAACACACCGCTGCATGATGGAGCAGTCATTGTGCGGGGAGACAGAGTGGTTTCTGCCACCTGCTATCTTCCACTGACAGACTCATTAAGCCTGAGCAAAGATCTTGGAACAAGACACCGTGCGGCAGTCGGCATCAGTGAGGTGAGCGATTCACTCACAATTGTAGTATCGGAGGAAACCGGAAAAGTATCCATTGCACTGGACGGTGAACTTTACCGGAATGTAGATGCAGAATTCTTAAAAAATAAACTGGCTTACATTCAGAAACGTGAGCAGGACACTTCGAAAGTGAAATCATGGAGAAGGAGGCTGAAAGATGTTACAAAAATTCGGAAAGAAAGTAATGAATAACTTTGGCCTTAAGGTTCTTGCTGTTTTGTTTTCTGTTGTTTTATGGATCGTAGTCGTGAATATTGATGATCCAAGTACCTCAAAACCTTACACAACCAGTGTTTCTCTGGAAAATAAATCTTATATTACCTCCATGGGAAAATGGGCAGATTATCTGGATGGAAAGAATACGATCACATTCAGCGTGTATGCAAAACGTTCTGTGCATAATACACTTACCAATGCGAACTTTACGGCAACGGCGGATGCACAGAAAATTGAGTATGATGAGAAAACAGGGACTTACCGTGTGCCGGTTGCCGTGACCTGTAACCGTAACAGCAGCAATATTAATATTACCAGCAAAGATCTGTATCTGGATCTTGAACTGGAGGATTCTGCTTCAAAGCAGTTCCCAATCAAGACAAACACAACCGGTACGGTTGCGTCGGGATGCGCACTTGGTGATGTTGAGATCACAGATGCGAATGTTATGAAAGTATCCGGTCCGGCTTCTGTGGTAAATCAGATCGATACCGTTGTGGCGACTATCAATGTAGATGGCATGTCAACGGATATCACAGACCGTGTAACACCTGTATTTTATGATGCACAGGGAGAGGTTGTGGATACGACAAAGCTTACGCTGAGTGTGAGCACAGTCAATATCAGTGCACAGATCCTGAATACGAAAGATGTGGAACTGGAATTCCTGACAACCGGAACTCCGGCAGATGGATACCAGGCAGGGGATATCACCTATACACCACAGAAAGTACGTATTAAAGGCGAGGCGGCTATTTTAAATACCATTAATAAGATCACAATCCCGGAAGAAGTGTTAGACCTTACAGACGCATCTTCGGATATTGAAAAGACCGTGGATATTTCCACGTATCTTCCTTCGGGTACTGCTTTGGTGATCAGTTCGGACTCAAAGATCGATGTTACGGTTGTTGTGGAGACAGTTAAGACAAAGACTCTGCAGATCCCGGTGACGAATCTTCAGGTGATCGGACTTGACTCAGATGAAAAAGTACAGTATGAGGAAGACAACATTGCCCTCACAGTGTCCGGAAGGAGCAGTGTGATCGATGCACTGGATGAAAAGACGATTTCCGGCAGTATCGATCTGACTGATCTGAAGCTGGGTGCACATAATGTACTGATCACATTTGCACTGGATGAGGATATGGTCAGCTATGCGGATACTTATGCAGCGGTTACCATTGAAAGTGCATCTGATACATCTGCTTCTGCTGATAATAATGATGAGGAAACGATCAAAAGAAACTGATAACCGGTTTCGCAGATAATTATAAAATCAGGAACAAAGAGAGGAATAGTAACATGGCAAGAATGTTTGGAACAGACGGTGTCCGTGGTGTGGCGGGCTCAGAATTGACAATCGAACTGGCAACAAAGTTAGGTCAGGCAGGAGCTTACGTGCTCACAAAAGAGCAGGAACATCAGGCAACCATTATTGTAGGATGTGATACCAGAATTTCCGGAGGAATGTTAGCAAGTGCATTAATGGCAGGTATCTGTTCAGTTGGCGCAAATGCAATTTTTGTTGGAGTAATGCCGACACCTGCAATCGCGTATCTCACCAGAAAACACAAAGTAGATGCCGGAGTAGTCATCTCTGCATCACACAATCCAATGGAATTCAACGGAATTAAGTTTTTTAATGGAGAAGGTTATAAACTTCCGGATGAGATGGAAGATGAGATTGAGGCTCTGATCAAAAACAACATGAAAGACGTGGTACTTCCGATCGGTTCCGGCGTAGGAAAGATTGGTTACCGCTTTGACCTGAGAGATGAATACGTGAAATTCATGGAAAAATGTGTTCCGGTGGATCTTAAAGGCATGAAAATTGTTGTAGACTGCGCAGAAGGCGCATCCCATTATACATCTGTCAAAGCACTGACAGATCTTGGAGCAGATCTTATCGCGATCCATACTGATCCGGATGGAACCAACATTAATTCCAATTGTGGCTCCACTCATATGGATGAGCTGAAAGCGCGTGTTGTATATGAAAAGGCAGCAGTTGGTCTTGCGTTTGACGGTGACGCAGACCGTATGCTTGCAGTGGATGAGCATGGAAATGTTGTGGACGGCGATCAGATTATGGCAATCTGTGGCAACTACATGAAGTCCAAAGGAACTTTGAAGAAAGATACGATCGTAGTCACAGTCATGACGAACCTCGGATTTACCCTTATGGGGCAGAAAGAGGGCATCCATGTGGAAAAGACAAAAGTCGGCGACCGTTATGTTCTTGAGAATATGAGAAAAAATGGCTATAACATCGGAGGAGAGCAGTCCGGCCATGTTATCTTCTTAGACGATAATACAACCGGTGACGGATTATTAAGTGCCCTGCATTTATTAGAGGTTATGGTCAATACCGGAAAACCGTTGTCAGAACTTGCTGAGATTATGGAAGTGCTCCCACAGGCTCTTGTCAATGCAAAAGTTCCAAACCATAAAAAAGAAAAATTCATGGAATATCAGGAAATTGCAGATGCTGTGGCAGATGTTGAGAAAAAATTCAAGGGCGAGGGAAGGGTTCTCATCCGCCCGTCCGGAACAGAGCCGCTGGTGCGCGTCATGATCGAGGGGAAAGATCAGAAAGTGATCGATGAAGAAGCAAGGAAACTGGCGGAATTGATCACAAAAATTATGTTATAGAATACCAAAATGCTGGTCTGATTATAACATGGTGATTCAGACCGGCATACGGATAAAAAAATCAGGGGACTGGAATTTGGAGGGTAATACAGCATGGTTAGTCAGAAAGTAGTAATAAAAAATCCAACAGGACTGCATTTAAGACCTGCGGGAATTTTATGTAAGGATGCAATGCAGTTTAAATCACATATCACGTTCCGCTACCGCGATAATATCGCAAACGCAAAAAGTGTCTTAAGCGTGTTAGGCGCATGTATCAAGTCCGGAGATGAGATTGAACTCATGTGCGAGGGCGAAGACGAGGAAGAGGCTTTAAAAGCGATCGTGGAAGCGATTGAGGATGGATTGGGAGAGTAAGGGATGGATCAGTTGTCCATAATTGTTCCTTGCTATAACGAGGAACAGACCGTGGAACTTTTTTATACAGAAGTTGAAAAGATGGTCCAGTATATGTCAGATATTCAGACAGACTATCTGTTTGTGGATGATGGATCAACCGACAGGACATTAGAGAAAGTCAAAGAACTTCATGTAAGAGATAAAAGAGTAAAATACATTTCCTTTTCAAGAAATTTTGGGAAAGAAGCAGCAATGTATGCAGGTCTTGAACATGTATCAGGAGAATATGCTGTTATTATGGATGCAGATCTGCAGGATCCTCCAATGCTGTTGCCGGAAATGCTTCGAATCATAAGAGAAGAACAATATGATTCTGTCGCTACAAGGAGAGTCACACGAAAAGGAGAACCTCCGATCAGATCTTTTTGTGCCAGACAATTTTATCATATCATGAATAAAATCAGTGATGTGGAACTGATGGATGGCGCAAGGGATTATCGGTTTATGACTAGAAAATATGTGAATGCAGTGTTAAGTCTGAAAGAATTCAACCGTTTCTCAAAAGGTATTTTTGGATGGGTTGGATTTCGGACAAAATGGCTTGAATTCGAAAATCAGGAGCGCAGTGCCGGGGAGACAAAATGGTCTTTTTGGAAACTGGTACAATATTCACTGCAGGGAATTGTTTCTTTTTCAGAGACACCACTATATATTGCTTCAATTCTTGGCGGTGGAATGTGTGGTGTAGCATTGCTGGCAATTATATTTATTATTGTCCGCCAGCTATTATTTGGCGGCTCTGCATTCGGTTGGCCGTCTATGGCATGTATTGTGATTTTAATTGGAGGAATACAGTTGCTTTCCATTGGAATATTAGGGCTGTATTTTTCAAAGATGTATCTGGAGATAAAGCACAGACCGATTTATATTATGTCAGAAACTTGCATTGATTTAGAGAGAAAAGAAGAAATAGATAAGGAAGTAAATTATGAAAAAAATATTGGTAACAGGATGTAATGGACAACTTGGGAGAGCTATCAGAAAAGAATATGCGGACAGCAATGTGGAATTTATCAACACAGATGTGACAGAGGGAGATGGAGTGAAGGCTCTCGATATTACAGATGTAAATGCAGTTCTTAAAATGGTAGAGGAGACAAAGCCAGATGTAATCATCAATTGTGCAGCACATACGAATGTAGATGCATGTGAGACACAGTGGGATCTTGCTTATAAAATTAATGCGATTGGCCCTAGAAATTTAAGTATTGCTGCTTCAAAAGCAGGAGCCAAGATGATACATGTTTCCACTGACTATGTGTTTGAAGGAAATGGGACAAGACCATATACAGAATTTGATGAACCAAATCCAGTGAGTGCATATGGAAAAACAAAACTGGAGGGAGAAAATTTTGTAAAGGCATTTGCAGACAAATATTTTATTTTACGCACAGCATGGCTTTATGGAGAGGGAAAGAATTTTGTCAAAACAATGCTCCGTCTGGCAGAGACACATGATGAAGTCAGTGTCGTGTCAGATCAGTTGGGATCACCGACAAGTGCTGTTGAATTAGCAAAAATGATTCATCATTTAGAACCGACAGAAAATTATGGAGTATTTCATGCTACCTGTGAAGGAGATACAAACTGGGCAGAATTCGCAGAAGCAATTTTTAAACGGGCAGGAAAGAATACAAAAGTAAACCATGTGACCAGTGAGCAATATGCGAAGGTGAATCCTGCGTCAGCAAATAGACCGGCATATTCGATTTTGGATAATTATATGTTGCGTCTAACTAGTGACTTTAAAATGGCAGATTGGCAGGATGCATTGGACGTATATATGAAAACACTTGACTTTTAGCAGAAAAAATGCGATTAATAGTAGGTTGAAACAAAGGAGATAAAATAATGTTAAATATTCCATTAATCAGTAATAATGTAAAAAAAGAAGATACAGAGGCATTAATTGAATTTTTAAAAGACAGCGATCGATTTACACAGGGACCAAAGGTAATCGAGTTTGAAAATAAATGGAGCGAATGGTTAGGGGTAAAGCATAGCCTTTTTGTAAATTCAGGTTCATCTGCAAACTTTATTACATTGGCAGCGATTCGTGAAATGTACGGTGAAGGTGAGGTTATCGTAGGCCCAATTGGCTGGTCAAGTGATGTGTCTGCAATTATTGCAGCAGGATTGACTCCGGTTTTTGTAGATGTAAAAATGTCAAATCTTGCAATTGACGAAGAAAAAGTAATTGAAAAGATTAATGATAAAACAAGAGCGGTATTATTAATTCATGTATTAGGTTTTAATGCATTAAGCGACCGTCTTTTGAATGTGTTAAAAGAAAAAAATATTCCATTGCTTGAAGATGTGTGCGAGTCTCATGGTGCAACCTTTAAGGGACAGAAAGTGGGAAGTTTTGGGTTTGCATCTAATTTTTCCTTTTACTATGCACATCACATGAGTACGATCGAAGGAGGAATGATCTGTACAAATGATGATGAATTTTATCGTTACGTCAGAATGTTCCGTAGCCATGGTATGCTTCGTGAGTGTGGAGATGAAACTTATAAGAATGAGGTTTCAACAGCACATCCAGAGGTACATCCGGAATTTACATTTATGGTGCCTGGATATAATATGAGAAGTACGGAATTAAATGCTGTTATCGGATTGAATCAGATTAAGCGTTTAGATGATAATATTAAGGCGAGACAGGAAAATTACAAGCTTTTTATGGAACATCTGAATCCGGATATCTTCTATACAGATTTTGATATGGAAGGAAGCAGCAATTATGCTTTTATTTTGATTTTAAAAGAAAAAAACGATGAGCTTTTCCAGAAAGTAGTAGAAACTTTACGGGCAGAGAATGTAGAATTTAGAAGAGGAACTGCAGGAGGTGGAAATCTGGCAAGACAGCCATTTGTAAGACAGAGATTCCCGGAAATCAATCCGGTAGATCTTCCAAATGCGGAACATATTCATCAGTATGGAATTTATACAGGAAATTGTCCAGATCTGGAAAAAAATAAAATTTTGAAACTATGCGAGATACTTAATAACGTAAAATAATCAGGATGAGGATATTAATGGAAAAGAACAGTAAAATATATGTGGCTGGACATAGAGGGTTAGTAGGATCGTATCTTATTGAAAAATTGAAAGAAGATGGATATGAGAATATTGTTACGGCAACATCAAAAGAATTAGATTTGAGAGATAGTGTAGCTGTTTCAGCTTTTTTTGAAAAAGAGAAACCAGAGTATGTATTCTTGGTGGCTGCCAAAAGAGGCGGGGTTGCAGAGTATGCAAAATATCCGGTAGAGTTTTTAGCAGAAAATGAACAGATTGAAATAAACGTTATTATGAATTCTTTAAAAAATAACGTTAAGAAGCTGGTATTTGTTGCAGCGAGTTGTGTGTATTCAGAGGATTTAGAAGTATTTACAGAGGATGATCTGATGAAGGGCTGGGTGCAGCACGCAACAGAACCATATGCATTAGCTAAAGCGGTAGGCATTAAGTTATGTGAATATTGCAATCAGGAGTATGGAACAAAATTCGTATCAATGCTTCCAGTAAATATTTACGGAATTACAGATGAAAGTCATACGGATAATACAAGTGTGATACCGGCAATGCTGGAACGTTTTTCAAATGCTGTGAAGAATCATGCAGAATCTGTTACCATTTGGGGAGATGGAAAGACGCGAAGAGAATTTCTTCATGCAAAAGATCTTGCAAACGGAATTCTTGCAGTGATGAATAGTGATATGAATGACGGATGGGTAAATATCGGATATGGTTCGATGGTTACTATTAATGAACTTGCTGAATTAATTGCAAAAGTTACCGGATTTAAGGGAACGATTGAACATGATCTTACAAAACCCAATGGTTCACATCGGAAAGTGTTAGATATTAAAAAGATGGAGAGCCTTGGATGGAAACCGGAAATCAGCCTGGAAGCAGGACTGAATGAAATTTATAAAGCAATGTATTAAAACTGAGGGAGAAAATATGGTTATCACAAAAACACCATTCCGTATGTCATTTTTTGGCGGAGGAACAGATTATCCGGGGTTCTATGAAGAACACGGAGGAAGTGTTATTTCAACAACATTTGACAAATATTGTTATGTGACAGTAAGACATTTGCCTAGATTTTTCGATTACAGTAATCAAGTGTCTTATTCCAGAATTGAAAGTACGCAGTCTGTAGATGAGATTGAACATCCTGCGGTACGCAATGCGATGAAGTATTTGGATATGCATGAACTTCATATTGGATATGATGCGGATCTTCCGGCACGATCAGGTCTTGGAAGCAGCAGCTCCTTTACGGTAGGTATGTTGAACGCATTTCATGCATTGAAAGGGCAGTATGCGGGCAAGATGCAATTAGCAGAAGAAGCTATTCATGTAGAACGCGTGATGTGCAGGGAAAGCGGTGGAGTTCAGGATCAGGTTGCAGCTTCTTTTGGAGGATTTAACAGGATTGACTTCAGCAGCAACGGAATTCAGGTAAAACCTATTATTATTTCAAAAGAGAGAAAAGAAACACTCAGCGATAACCTTCTTTTGTTTTTTACCGGTTTTTCAAGGTTTTCAAGTACAATTGCTCAAAGTCAGGAGAAAGCAACCAAAAGCAAAGAATTAGAATTAATGGAGATGCTTCGTCTGGTAGATGATGCAGAAAAGATTCTGACATCCAAGACGGATTTGTCTGAATTTGGAAAATTGCTTGATTATACATGGCATTTGAAGCGCGGTATCACGAATGAGATCAGCAATGATACAATTGACAACTTATACACAAAAGCTCTGAAATGCGGTGCAACAGGTGGAAAACTTCTTGGTGCAGGTGGAGGAGGATTTTTGTTATTCTATGTAGAAAAGGATAGACAGAAAACATTTTTAAATGAGTTTGAACATTTATTACATGTTCCATTTGACTTTGAGGATTTAGGAACATCTATTTTATACTATAAACCAGAAGAATATATAAAATTAGGAAAGTAGGAGGATATGATGAAGAAAGCATTTATTACAGGATTTACTGGAATGGTTGGCTCACATTTGGCAGATTTTTTACTTGCAAATACAGATTGGGAAGTGCATGGTTTGCTTCGTTGGAGAAGTCCATTGGACAATGTTTCACATTTGTTGGAACGTGTGAATGAAGGAGATCGTGTATTTCTTCATTATGGTGATATTAATGATGAGGCATCTATGCATCATATTTTATCACAGTTAAAACCGGACTATGTATTCCATCTTGCAGCACAGAGCTATCCTTTGACAAGCTTTGATTCGCCGGTAGAAACATTAAACACCAATATTGTTGGAACATGCCGTGTGCTTGAAACGTTGAGAATTATTATGCAGACAGATTCATCCTATAAGCCAGTGGTTCACGTATGTGCATCATCAGAAGTTTTTGGAAAGATTCCAAAAGAAAAAAAACCAGAAACTGGAATTCATGAAGATTGTCCATTCCATCCGGCATCACCATATGCAATTTCAAAAGTTGGAACAGATCTTCTTGGAAGATATTATGCCGAAGCATATGGAATGACTGTTATGACAACCAGAATGTTTACACACACAGGTCCTAGACGTGGTGATGTGTTCCATGAGTCTACATTTGCAAAACAGATTGCATTGATTGAGGCAGGATTGATTCCAGCAGTTGTTAAGGTTGGAAATCTTGATTCGTTAAGAACATATGCAGATGTGCGTGATGCAGTTCGCGCTTATTATATGCTTGTAACAATGAATCCAATCCCAGGTGAATACTATAATATTGGTGGATCTTATACATGTACAGTCGGGGATACGCTTCATACATTAATCAATATGTCGACTATGAAAGATCAGATTAAAGTTGAGACAGATCCAGAACGTCTCAGACCAATCGATGCGGATCTTCAGGTGCCTGATTGCAGAAAATTTAAAGAACATACAGGCTGGGAACCGGAGATTCCGTTCGAACAGACAATGGAAGATTTGTTGAACTACTGGAGAGAAAAAATTAAGAAAACCGGAGTTACATTAACCAGATAAGACGGAGGAGATGCTATGCAGACAGTCATTATGGCTGGGGGAAAGGGAACAAGGATTGCATCTGTGAATGCCGAAGTTCCAAAGCCAATGCTGAAAGTATGTGGCAAGCCTATTTTAGAGCATCAAATAGAGGTGCTGAAAAGACAGAATCTCACGGAGATTATTTTAGTTATTGGACATCTAGGAACGGTTATTCGTGATTATTTTCAGGATGGAAGTAAGTTTGGAGTACGGATTTCCTATATTGAAGAAAAAGAATTGTTGGGAACAGCAGGATCTTTTTATTATTTGAAGGATAAGATACAGGATGATTTCTTTCTGCTGAATGGAGATCTGATTTTTGATGTTGATTTACATCGGTTTATGAATTTCCATAAAGAAAAGCATGCTTTGGCAACACTGTTTACCCATCCGAATAATCATCCATATGATAGTGGGTTGATCCTTGCGAAAGAGGATGGAACAATTACCAGGTGGATTCATAAAGAAGAAGAACGTGGATATTTGAAAAATCGCGTAAATGCAGGAATTCATATTATTTCACCGGAGGTTCTTCAAAAATTTACAGAATTAAAGAAGACAGATCTTGACAGGGAAGTATTGAAACCGTTAATTCCGTCTGGAAGAATATTTGCGTATGATTCGCCAGAGTATGTCAAGGATATGGGAACTCCGGAACGCTATCGTCAGGTGGAACAGGATCTTTTGACCGGAAGAGTGAGAGCCAGAAATCTTGACAGAAAACAAAAATGTGTTTTTCTGGATCGGGATGGCACATTGAATGTGTATAAGGGATTTTTGACTAATATAGAGGAATTGGAATTACTTCCGGGTGCAGCAGAAGCAGTGAGATGGATTAATTCAAGTGAGTATCTGGCGATTGTTGTTACCAATCAGCCGGTTATTGCAAGGGGAGAATGTTCTCTGCAAGAATTAGATGAAATCCATAATAAATTAGAAACCTTATTGGGAAGGGAAGGCGCGTATATTGATGCGTTATACTATTGCCCGCATCATCCAGACAAGGGATTTGAAGGAGAGAGACCAGAATATAAAATCAATTGTAACTGTAGAAAACCAAAACCTGGTATGCTGTTAAAGGCAGCTGAGGATTATAATATTGATCTTTCACAATCCATTATGATCGGTGATGGAAAGAATGATATGGAAGCAGGAAAAGCGGCTGGATGTAAAACAATTCTGGTAGATGAACAGAACACTCTTTTCAAAGCAATAAGTGAGTTAAAGGAAAAGGGAATAATATAGTTTTGGAGGACTTAATGGAGAAGCGTATAGAAGAAATACAAAATCAACTGATAGAGCGGTATCCAGTACTTTCATCAATTCAGAGTGAAATAGAAAATGCGTATGAATTGATGAAAGAGTGTTTTTCAAGCGGACATAAATTGCTGATTGCAGGTAATGGTGGAAGTGCAGCAGATGCTGATCATATTGTTGGTGAGTTAATGAAAGGGTTTGTAAAAAAGAGACCACTTGCTGATGATATTAGAGGCAGGCTTTGTAATCTGGATAAAACTAGGGGAGAGGCTCTTTCAAAACAATTGCAGCAAGGACTGCCGGCAATTGCACTGCATAATCATCAGGCGCTCAATACTGCGGTGTTGAATGATATAGATGGTACAGTTATGTATGCCCAACAGGTTTGCGGATATGGTCAGCCGGGAGATATTTTTCTTGGTATATCTACTTCAGGTAATTCTGTGGATGTATATGATGCAGCTTTGGTTGCAAAGGCAAAAGAAATGAAAGTGATAGGACTTTTGGGCAAAGATGGTGGAAGGATAAAAAATGTTTCGGATATAGCGATTGTTGTACCAGAGCAGGAAACCTATAAAATACAGGAGTTGCATCTTCCTATCTATCATGCATTGTGTTTAATGTTAGAGCAAACTTTTTTTGAAGAATAAAAGATAATAAAGGAGAAAAAAACATGAGAACTTATTTAGTAACTGGAGGAGCAGGATTTATCGGTTCAAATTATATTCATTATATGTTCCGTAAATATGACAACGAAATTCGCATTATCAATGTTGATGCATTGACTTATGCAGGAAATTTGGAAAATCTGAAAGATATCGAGAATCGTGAAAATTACACTTTTGTAAAAGCTGATATCACAGATAAAGAAGCTATTATGAAGGTATTTGAAGAAAATGATATTGACAGGGTTGTGCATTTTGCAGCAGAAAGCCATGTGGACAGAAGTATTAAAAATCCGGAAGTGTTTGTTAAAACAAATGTTCTTGGAACAGCCGTTATGTTAAACTGTGCAAAGGCAGCATGGGAACAGCCAGACGGAAGCTTCAAAGACGGTAAGAAGTTTCTTCATGTATCTACAGATGAAGTATATGGTTCACTTCCAGATGATGGAAAGAGTTATTTCTATGAGACAACACCATATCAGCCACACAGCCCATATTCTGCAAGTAAAGCATCTTCAGATATGCTGGTAAAGGCTTATATTGATACGTATCATTTCCCGGCGAATATTACCAATACATCTAATAATTATGGACCTTATCAGTTCCCAGAAAAACTGATTCCATTAATTATTAACAATGCTTTACATGGAAAGAAATTACCGGTATATGGTGATGGCTTAAATATTCGTGACTGGTTGTATGTAGACGATCATGCAAAAGGAATTGATATGGTTCAGGAACAAGGAAGATTGGGAGAATCTTATAATATTGGTGGACACAATGAGAAACGTAATATCGAAATCATCAATATTATTATTGAAACATTGCAGGAAATCCTTCCTGACAGTGATCCAAGGAAAGCAAATGTCAGCAAAGATCTGATCACATATGTGGAGGATCGTAAGGGACATGACCGCAGATATGCAATTGCTCCGGATAAGATCAAAGCAGAGATTGGCTGGGAACCGGAGACAATGTTCAAAGACGGAATTAAGAAGACAATTGCGTGGTATTTAGAGCATGAAGACTGGATGAACAATGTTACCAGTGGAGATTATCAGAAATATTATGAGGATATGTACAAAAATAAGTAAATCAAAGTTGTCAGATCAGATAATGAATGGAGGAAACTTTACATGAAAGGTATTATACTTGCAGGTGGTTCTGGAACCAGATTATATCCGCTAACAAAAGCAATTTCAAAGCAGATCATGCCAGTTTATGATAAACCAATGATCTATTATCCATTATCTACATTAATGCTTGCGGGAATCAGAGAGGTTCTTATTATTTCAACTCCGAGAGATCTTCCGGTATTTGAAGAACTGTTTGGGGATGGAAGCCAGTTAGGAATGTCATTTTCTTATGCAATTCAGACAGAACCAAGAGGATTAGCAGATGCTTTCATTATAGGTGAAAAATTTATCGGAAAAGATTCTGTTGCATTAGTTCTGGGGGATAATATCTTTTATGGGCAGAGTTTTTCAAAAGTATTAAGAAATGCAGCGGAAAGAACAGAGCATGAAGCAGGGGCGACTATTTTTGGATATTATGTAAGAGATCCGAGAGAATACGGAGTTGTAGAGTTTGACGAAAATGGAAAGGCATTATCCATTGAAGAAAAACCGGAAAATCCAAAATCAAATTATGCAGTTCCAGGATTATATTTCTATGATAATGATGTGGTTGAGATTGCAAAGAATGTAAAACCATCTGCCCGTGGTGAGATTGAGATTACCAGTGTAAATAACGAGTATCTTCAGAGAGGTACGCTAAGTGTTGAAACATTAGGACGTGGATTTGCATGGCTTGATACGGGAAATCATGATATGCTTCTTGCAGCGGCAGATTTTGTTTCTGCATTCCAAAAACGTCAGGGACTGTATATCTCATGTATTGAAGAGATTGCATATAAGAGAGGATTTATTGATAAAGAACAGTTGGTAAAGCTTGCTCAGCCATTATTGAAAACAGATTACGGAAAATACCTGATGGAAATTGCGGAAGGGCTTTAAAAGTCCGCAATTCTTGAAAACAAACAAATTTTCTAAAAATTCAGGAAAAGTTAAGAGGATATAAAAAAATGGGTAAAATAAATGTTTCAGAGGATTGTAATGGAATTAAAGGATTAAAAGTAATTACTCCTTCTGTTTATGGAGACAATCGCGGTTATTTTATGGAGACATATAATTACAACGATTTTGCAGCAGCTGGAATTGACTGCCAATTCGTGCAGGATAACCAGTCGGCATCCAAAAAAGGTGTACTTAGAGGATTACATTTCCAGATTAATTATCCACAGGATAAACTCGTCCGGGTAATCAAAGGAGAAGTGTATGATGTAGTCGTTGATATGAGAGAAGGATCTGAAACATATGGAAAGTGGTTTGGAGTACTTTTATCAGAAGAAAATAAAAAACAGTTCTTTGTTCCAAAAAACTTTGCGCACGGATTCTTAGTGCTGTCTGATTATGCAGAGTTTTGCTATAAAGTCACAGATTTTTATCATCCAAATGACGAGGGCGGGATTATCTGGAATGATCCACAAATTGGTATTGAATGGCCAATTCCGGAGGATATGGAATTGATTATGTCAGAAAAGGATCATAATTGGGGCAGTCTCAAGGAGTTAAAGAATGGCAGATAACAACAGGAAAATACCATTTATAAAAGAAATATGGAACAGCCGGAAACTTATAGTTCAGTTGGCAAGGAATGATTTCAAGACAAAGTATGCAGGTTCCTATTTTGGGATTATATGGGCATTTATTCAGCCAATCATCACAATCATGATTTATGTGTTTGTATTTGGAATGGGATTAAAAATGACACCACAGTCAACAGAATATCCATTTCTTTTATATCTGATCGCAGGTATTGTTCCATGGTTTTTCTTTGCGGATGCATGGATGAATTCAACAAACTGCCTGATAGAATACAGTTATCTTGTGAAAAAGATGGTATTTAAAATCAGTATATTGCCTATTGTAAAAGTAATATCTTCGCTGTTTGTCCATTTATTTTTCATTTTATTAGGATTTGTTATTTTTGTGATAGCCGGCAGAACACCGGGAATAGCAATGGTTCAGGTGTTCTATTATATGTTTTGTGAAATTTGTCTTGTGTTGGCATTGACTTATTTTACAGCGTCAGTGACACCGTTTTTCAGGGATATGGCTCAGATTATCAATATTACTACGCAGCTAGGGATGTGGCTGACACCAATTATGTGGGATGAAAGCATTATGCCTGCGTGGGTAATGAATATACTTAGATTTAATCCAATGTATTATATTGTCAATGGATACAGAGATTGTTTTATTTACGGAAGATGGATTCCACAGCATTGGCATATGACAATTTACTTTTGGATAGTGGTCATAATTCTTGCAATCATTGGAAGCAGGACTTTTAACAAAATGAGAGTACATTTTGCAGATGTGCTGTAGGAGGATGAAATGCAGGAAAAAGTAATTGAAATTAAGGATATAACGAAAACATATAAGTTATATAATAAACCTTCTGATCGTCTGCGGGAAAACTTTTCTTTGACACATAAAAGTTATCACAGGGATCATAATGCACTGCAGGGCATCAATCTGGACGTCTATAAAGGTGAGTGTGTTGGAATTATTGGAACAAATGGTTCCGGAAAATCAACTCTCTTAAAAATTGTAACAGGTGTTGTATCTCCAACTTCCGGAACACTGAAAATCAATGGGAAAATCAGTGCCCTGCTTGAACTGGGGGCTGGATTTAATCAGGAATATACAGGAATTGAGAATATTTATCTTAATGGAACAATGGTAGGCTTTACAAAAGAAGAGATGGATGAAAAATTACAGTCCATTGTTGATTTTGCCGAGATTGGAGATTTTATCAATCAGCCGGTAAAGACATATTCGAGTGGAATGTTTGCAAGACTTGCCTTTGCGGTCGCCATCAATGTGGAGCCGGACATTCTGATTGTTGATGAGGCGTTGAGCGTGGGAGATATTTTCTTCCAGTCAAAGTGTTATCAGAAATTTTTGGATTTCAAAGAGGCTGGAAAAACAATTCTGTTTGTATCGCATGATTTAAGCAGTATTATTAAGTATTGTGATAGGAGTTTATTGATTCATCAGGGAAAACAGATTGCTGTGGGAAAGTCTTCAGAGATTGTAGATATTTACAAAAAAATTCTGGTAAATCAGTTTGATGAAAAAGATGTAGAAAAACTTTCAGCTAATATGAACTCAGATGACGTGGATCAGACAAAGGAAGAATTCCAGCAGACTATGAATGCAGACGATCGGACATCTGATAAAAATAGTGAAGAAACGGATAAACTGTCTGGCGTGTGGAAAGAAAAGATGGTAAATAATCCAAAGGCAGTCACCTATGGAAATGGTGTAGCAGAGATTATTGATTATGCGGTGATAGATGAACACGGAAAGCTAAACTCATCCATCTATAAAGAAACAGATTTTTCTATCCGGATGAAGGTTCAGTTTTTTATGGATGTAGAAAATCCTATTTTTGCTTATACGCTAAAAGATATTAAAGGAACAGAAATTACAGGAACTAATACAATGCTGGAGAGGCAGACGCTTGAACATGTAAAGGCTGGAGAAATCATTATCGTTGATTTTAAACAGAAAATGTGTTTGCAGGGGGGAAACTATCTACTGGCACTTGGTTGTACAGGATATGAATCAGGTGAATTTACGGTATATAGCAGACTGTATGACATATGTAACATTGAAGTGGTTTCTGATTGCAATACCATTGGATATGTGGATATGGATGCTCAGGTATCGTATTTATAGGAGTACTTATGGAAAATATTGGAAAAGTAATAATGAATTATGATTATTATAGTGGTACGGATTTATATAGTGATGGTGATATAGAAGACACATTACTTGAAATTGTACAAACACATAAGAAAAATGAGTTTCCAGCAATTATTGCAGAAAAAAAATCATGGCCAATTTTATATCATCTTTCAGAAGTGCGGACCAATATTTTAAATTGGTATCCATTTGAGAAAAATGCCAGTGTATTGGAAGTAGGAGCTGGCTGTGGAGCAATTACAGGTACAATAGCAGATAAAGCTGCTAAAGTGACAGCAATTGATCTTTCGAAAAGAAGAAGTCTGATTAATGCATACCGGAATCAGGATAAAGATAATCTTGAGATTATGGTAGGTAATTTTAATGACATAGCGGCAGGAATTAGTGAACAATATGATTATGTTACTTTAATTGGTGTACTGGAATATGGGGAATGTTATATTCCGGGAGATAATTCCTATCAGGTGTTTTTGGAGAAGATAAAACATTTATTAAAACCGAATGGACAGGTGCTGATCGCAATTGAAAACCAGCTGGGATTAAAATACTTTGCAGGCTGCAGAGAGGATCACGTTGGAAGATATTTTGAAGGAATTGAAGGTTATACAAATACTTCCGGGGTGAGAACATTTTCAAAAAAAGCAATTACGAATTTATTGTTGGAGAGCGGATATGACAACGTGCAGTTTTATTATCCATATCCGGACTATAAACTGCCAACAACAATATACACAGATGAGTTTCTTCCAGCAAAGGGAGAGTTAAGTAATAATGCCAGAAATTTTGATGGTGATAGAATGGTGCTTTTTGATGAGACAAAAGCATGGGATACTGTATTAGAAGCCGGATTATTTCCAGAGTTTTCCAATTCATTTTTTATTACAGCAGTAAAAAGGGAGTAAAGAATGCAGAAAACAATTTATTCCAAAAGCTCTACTGAGCGTAAAAACGAGTATAAGATCATTACCAGAATTTATGAAGAAGATGGTGTAAGGAAGGTTGAGAAGGCAGCACAGAATGAGCATGCATCGTATCATGTGGAGCGCATGGCGCAGATTGCAAAAACGAATCCGTATCTGACAGAGCAGGTAGTATTAGCTCCATGTGAAAAGACTGCGACCGGAAAAGTTGTTTTTCCATACATTGTAGGAAAAAGGCTGGATCAGCAGATTGACGAACATGCGAAAAACCATCAGTGGGATGCAGTCTATGACGATGTCAAGCTGCTTCAAAATATTATAACAAATGTTGAACATAAATATCCATTTCAGGTCTGTGGAGAATTTGAGGAAATGTTTGGTGCTTATTCACAGTTAGAGGGCTATGAGTCAGCTTCTAATGTGAATATTGACATGGTTGCATCCAATATTATTCTCTCAGATCAGATTTTCATTATAGATTACGAATGGGATTTTGAATTTCTGATTCCTTTAAAATACATTGTATACAGAAGCATCTTTTTAAATGGAACGATTAATACTTTGCCAGATGATGTGAAGGGCAAAGTTATGGAATTATTAGAAATATCAAAAGAGGAAGAAAAGATTTTCTTTCAGATGGAAGTAAAGTTTCAGCATTATATTACAGGTATATCTTTAAATAATCTTTATGAAGAAATGAAAATAACGAATTATTGGGTGGATACATGTGATTTGTTAAATACTATTTATGTCGCTTCTGTTAAGTCTGAAGATAGAAAAGTACTTTTTCAGAAAGAATATTGGTTACAGTATAAAACAACATTTTCTTTCAACGTTGAAAAATATAATAGAAAAAAAATAGAAATTGAACTTGCAGATAAGCCAGCAATCATAAAAGATTTAGAAGTGTTTGCGATAAAAGATAATGTTTATACAAAAATGAATTTTACAACAAATTCAGATTTATATTTATATGAACAACATTATTATCAGACGGTTCCGGTGCTGGAAGTGATACCAGAAGACTGTGAATCTATTCAGATTAGTTATAAAGTGCAGAAATTAGAACAGAATGCAAATGAATATATAGGAACATTTATTAAACATGTTCAGGAAGAAAGTGAACTGCATTTAATAAAAAATAGTCGTGCATGGAAAGTAGTTACATTTGTTAAAAAGTTATTAGGCAGAAAATAAAGGAAGTCACATGGATGTATCAATTGTAATCCCAACTAAAAATGCTGGGGAATTATTTGAACAGGTTTTAAAGAAAATCTTTGAACAGAAAACAAAATATGAATATGAGGTTATTTGCGTGGATTCGGGTTCAACTGATAACACCATTGACATTATTAAAAAGTATTCTTGTAAGTTATACCAGATTTCATCAGAGGAATTCGGACATGGAAAAACAAGGAATTATGGTGCCTCGAAAGGAACAGGTGAATTTATTGTATTTATTACACAGGATGCATTGCCGGTAGATGAAAACTGGCTTGAAAATTTGATTGATGCAATGAAAATAGATGAAGAAGTTGTCGGGGGATTTGGAATTCATAAACCGTATCCGGAGTGCAATGTATTAGATAAAAGGGATATTACATTACATTTTAAAGGGTTTGGAGAAAAAAATACCATTTATTACATGGATGATCCAGTGCGGTATCAGATAGAAGAAGGATATCGTCATTTTCTGGCATTCTTTTCTGATAACAATTCCTGCCTGAGGAGAAGTGTGTGGGAAAAGTATCCATATCCGGATGTGAATTTTTCAGAAGATCAGATATGGGCAAAGCATATGATTGAGTTGGGATATAAAAAGGTGTATTGCCCTACGGCAGCGGTATATCACTCCCACAATTATCCATTGAAAACGTATTTTAAACGTTATTATGATGAATATAAAGCTATATACGAGATACACAAATACCAGATGTATACATCATTAAAAGGCATGATTCGTGGAATGTTATATCTGGTAGGACGTGACTTGAAATATATCTGGAATCCTAAAAATAAAATTAGCCATAAGATAAAATGGTCACACTATGCATGGGTGAGAAATCGTTATCAAAGTATAGCAGGTTATATAGGAGGTTCATATCACGGATTTCCGGAGCCTGTTAAAAAGTATTTTGATGAGAGAATCTCACAACAGCATGATCAGATTCATGGTGAAAACGGAGAAACAGAAAAAATGAATAATAAAAAAGCATTTTGGAAATGGCTGTTGATCAACCCAGAAAATTTAGATAAAAATGGAGATATTGTATGGGAGAAAAAGGCTCCTGTATTTAATGGGATAGATGTCATTGGAAGTTATAATTTTGCAATAAAAAAACAGAGAGCAGTCTTTGACAGAGCAGCATATGAGGCTGCAAAGGCAGAAAAGAGAATCATCAACTGGATTATTCCAGAGATGGGAGTATGTTCTGGTGGGCACATTAATATTTTTCGCTTTGTAATGATGTTGCAGAAAGCTGGATTCCAAAATAAAATATATATCCTGCAGCCACAAAATCTGCATTCAGACGAAGAGTGCAGGGCATTTCTGAAGAAAAATTATGTTTTGGATATTGATGAAGTAGAAGTTCATGTGGATATCAGAAGCATGGGGTTTGCACATGCTACGATCGCCACTGCATGGAATACAGCCTATTATTTAAGAGACTTTGACAATACCATTAGTAAATTTTATTTTGTACAGGATTTTGAACCATTATTCTTCCCAGTGGGTTCTGATTATGCGTTTGCAGAGAATACGTATAAATTTGGTTTTCGAGGATTGACAGCAGGAGACTGGCTCAAAAATAAATTACATGACGAATATGGAATGCAGACAGAAAGCTTCTTATTTTCTTATGATCATGATTTATATCAGGCAGGTGTGAAGAGGGATGATGTGCCAAGAATTTTCTTCTATGCAAGACCAGTGACAGCAAGAAGGGATTTTGAACTTGGACTGCTTGCATTGAATGAAATTACGAAAAAAAATCCAGAAGTAGAAGTGGTGTTTGCTGGATGGGATGTAAGTAATTATCGAATTCCATTTAGGCACCAGAATCTTGGAAGTGTCGCATTAGACAAATTGGCAGATTTATATGCGCAGTGTGATATGTGTCTTGTTATTTCAGGCACCAATCTTTCATTGCTTCCACTAGAAGTTATGGCATCGAATTCAGTTCCGGTGTGTACCACCGGAGCAAATAGTGAATGGCTGGTAAATGAAGAAAATGCGGTTATGGTAGAGACAGATCCGAATGCGATTGCTGATAAGGTTTGTTATTATTTTGAACATTTAGAGGAACTTGCAATACTCAGAGAGAAAGGCTTAAACTTTGCGCATAGTACTTCATGGGAAGCAGAGGGAGAGAAAGTGAGAAAAGCCATTGAAGAAGGAATAAAGGAAGATGAGAAAAATATTAGTATTGGGCGGTAATGGTTTCCTTGGCAGAAATCTTTGCAGGCATCTTATTGAAATGGGAGAAGATGTGTATAGTTTTGACATGTCTCTGCCAGAGAAAGAGAGCCCGGGAATCCACTATCTGGAGGGCGATTTTTTTGATGATTATACATTAAAGAAAATCATAGATGGAATGGATGTCATTTATCATGCAATTTGTACATTAAATCCGGGAAATTCGAATGAAAAATGTATTCTTGGATATGAGAGAGATTTTGTACAGACAGCAAAATTATGCTCATTTATCAAGGATACAGATTGCAGGATGATTTTCTTTTCATCGGGTGGTACTGTATACGGCAATCAGGCAGAGCAGCCAATTAAGGAAACAGCAGTGCCTGTTCCAATCAATCATTATGGAAATTTAAAACTTTGCATTGAAAATACAATTCGTACCTTTAATTTTCAAATGAAAAAGAATATGTTAGTGGCTAGAATTTCAAATCCATACGGACCAGGGCAGGATTATCATAAAGGGGTAGGATTTATTGATGCAGCAATCAAGAGAACACTAAAACATGAGACAATTGAGATATGGGGGGATGGCAACAATGTCAGAGACTATATTTTTATTGATGATGTGTGCAAAATGCTTTATGCTTTAATTGATTATCATGGTGAGATCGAGGTGTTTAATCTAAGTTCCAATACCGGAACGTCGCAGAATGATGTGATTAATATTTTAAGACAGATTACCCCGGAAGTAGCGGTTAAGTATCTGCCGGCGAGAACAGTGGATGCAAAAAAGATTGTTTTAGACAATAGTAAAATCCGTTCGATTTGTGAAATTCCACTGGTGACGCCAGAGGATGGCATCAGACGGTACTATGAATATATACAGAAAAGGATGTAAAGAAAAATGAGGTTTGAACTCTCGTATATTCCAGTAATTTTATTGTTACTTATAGTTTATGGAGTGGTGGCAATCGGCTTATTAAAAAATGACATAAAAGGAATTTATCGCAGACGGGTCAGGAGAGAAAAAATTTTGGCAGTAGGTTTAATAGGCTGTTCTTTTCTTATTATGTTATTATTTGCAAGCAGGCAGGAAGGTGTGCCAGAAAATCTTGGAAATGTTACAGAGCGGGTGAATCAGGTACTTTTCTGGATATTTCATCAGGATATACAGATTGTAACACTTGCAGAGTATCTATTTTTGGGGATTCCAATTATGCTGGTTGGAACCTCTGTTTTGGAAATACTTGGTGTAAAATATGAATGGATAAGATTGCCATTTTATTATTATCTGTTTTTGTTTATAATTCCATTAATGTTTTATCATCCACTCAGAACACCAATTAGTGGATGGTTGTTATCTTTCCTGCTCATGGTTTTTCTGTATTGTCTGATTGAAACAATCGAACAGGGGAAGAATAAGAAAAAGATAGCAGTATTGATCTGTATAGCTATTATGATAGCTTTGATTATCATTTGGGAACAGGGAGTTGCATATGGTGTGGTGATCAGAACAATAGTGCTTATGGTTGAAAATGTGGCGGCGGCATTCATTATTAATCGTTCCAGCATTTTAAGAAAAACATTGTGGCATATAGTGACATTGATTTGTTTTGCCGGATTATTTGTTTTACATTTTTGTACTAGCTTCTAGATAAAATAAAAAAGGTGATAAGATGAATTTGATATTGCAAGCGGTCATTGTAATATGGCTTCTATGTGTAGTCCCATTTGCAATGGGGCTATTATTGGAAAATATTTCAGATAAAAAATCAATTAGTGTACCACAAACGTTTACGTTTGGTTATATAGCTATGTTTGCATTATTTTTTATTGAAAGTGCCTTTGCAATTTATATGAATAGAGAGTTACACATATTAATGCAATGGTGGGAAATATCTGCAGTAGTTATTTGCATACTGTCAATTCCTTTTTTTTATTTGTGGATAAGAAACGGAAAACGCATAACAGACAGTCAGAACATAGAAAAAACAGGGTGTATTATGTGCATGATTGTATTGACAGTAATGAGTATTTCTGTTTTTTTGGCATTTCCGGACACAACAGGAGATATTGTAGAACATGTGATGAGAGCAGTTTCTACAGATACTTTATATCAATATGATCCATATACTGGAGAAATAATGTCTGATGTTCCATTACAGTTGAAATATGCACCATGGGATATGTTTTTTGCAGTTATTTGTAAAATGACAGGAATACAGAGCGCAATCCTGATAAAAACGATTATTCCAATATTTTATATCCCTGTTATATATATGGGGTATATGTTATGGACACAGTATTTGTTCCCGGAAAGGAAGAAAATGCAGTTATATTTTTTCATTGCAATGTCACTGATTAACGGTATGCCTTTATTGATGGATAGAGGATATGGAATCAGAGTCATTTCAGGAGCTTTTCAGCGTGATACCATGTTATATTCATTTGTGTTACCAATGACAATTTGGCTTGCTATTCTCTACTTGGACGAAAAGAAAAAATTAAACCAGATTTTTTTTGTATGGATCGGTTGCGCATTAGCGGCCGAACTGGTTTATTATAAGGGAATATATTTTATTGTTTTGATAGTTGGTATTACGCTTTGCATTAGCCTTATACGGAGGATAAAACAATGGAGGAAATCTTGAAAAGTACAAAGTCAGCGTATTATTTTTATTGTTTATATGGGCTGAATTTTATATTTATCCTCACAAGTATGTTTTTTTTATATTTTAAACAAACAAAAATAAAGAAAACAATGCTGCTTTTTTCTTTTATATTATTAATGAGTATAATGAATCCATTTATCATTTGGATCACATTGAAATATTGGCTTCCGGCATCGGAATATTGGAAAATTTATTATATTGTACCAGGAGGTATATTACTTGCTTACGCAATGACTGTACTGTTTGGAGAAGTAAGTGGAAAGAAAAAGCAATGGATTGTTTTGGGGTTATTTGCTATAATGATTTTTGCAACCGTTAATTTTGATTTTAAATCGGATATAAAGGGATTGGAAAGAAATAAATATGGAGTTGAGCATAACATAGTGGAACTTGATAAATTATTACAGAACAATCAAATCTCAGATTTAGAATTAATGGTACCAGAAAATGTAAAAATGCAGCTGATTGAGTATGATTCTAATATAAAAATTACAGAAATTGTTGAACCGGCAGATTTCGAGCAGACTGTGAACATCAATACTGGTGCTATTTCTTATGAAAAACTTAATATTAAGCTTTCAGAAGAGAATAAGGCGCATGTTGCTTGCATTATTTTGGAATCAGAGTATAATAACGAAGCAGTTATGAATGAATTTGGATACTGTTTGAAGGCTTCGGATGACAGATATTATATATATGTAAGAAAGCGTTAATTGGGCAAAGGATAGGTGCAATTGTGAAGAATTTTGATACAAAGTTATGGATAAGAAGAATCATTTTATGCGGATATGATATCTGTGCAGTAATCATGGCTAGTTTATTGGCTTTGATCTTACGTTTTGATTTTGATTATACCTCTGTTCCAATTGAATATTTGAATGTAATCTGGAATACAATGGCATTTACAGTTGTAATGACATTGTTTATCTTTTCTTTCTTTAGACTTTATAGCAGTCTGTGGACTTATGCAGGGGCAACAGAATTGTTATATTTGATTGCGGCATGTGTGGTGGACACTTTATTAAATATGTTATGTATTTTATTAGTGAATCACTATCAGCAATTCCCACTTCCTAGAAGCTATTATATTATGTATGGATTGATTCTGTTTGTACTCATTTTTGCAAGTCGGTATTCTTACAGGGGATTGCGTACCCTTAAGAACCGAAATAGTGAAGCAAAGGAACGGGTAAATGTTTTAGTAGTAGGTGCCGGAGAGGCAGGAAATGCATTGATTCGGGAAATTGTAAACAGTCCATATATTAACAAAAGAGTTGTAGGTGTGATAGATGATGCCAAGGAGAAATATGGTAGATATATTCATGGAGTAAAAGTTGTCGGAAGCAGGGACGATATTATTCAAAAAGCAAAGGAATTAAATGTACAGGAAATAATTCTTGCAATTCCAAAAGCTTCTGCAAAAGAGACAAAAGAAATCCTTGATATCTGTAAGCAGACAGGCTGTGAATTAAAACGTCTTCCGGGAATTTACCAGTTGGTAAACGGAGAGGTGAGTGTCAGCAAATTAAAAGATGTAGATGTGAATGACCTTTTGGGAAGAGATCCTATCAAGGTTGATTTGTCATCAATTTTGGAATACGTATCCAATAAAGTAATTATGGTAACCGGTGGAGGAGGCTCTATCGGCAGTGAACTGTGCCGTCAGATTGCATCCCATTGTCCAAAACAGTTGATCATTATTGATATCTATGAAAATACAACTTATGATATTCAACAGGAATTAAAGCGCAAGTATCCGGATCTGAATCTGGTTGTTCTGATTGCGTCTGTCCGGAATACAAAGCGGATAGATATGATCTTTGAAAAATATCGTCCGGATATTGTATATCATGCCGCAGCGCATAAACATGTACCATTGATGGAAGACAGCCCAAATGAGGCAGTGAAAAATAATGTACTGGGAACGTGGAAGGTTGTACAGGCGGCAGATAAATATCATGTAAAACGTTTTGTAATGATATCTACAGATAAAGCAGTAAATCCAACTAATATTATGGGTGCATCGAAACGTATCTGCGAAATGATCATTCAGACATATAATAAGCATTCGAAGACAGAGTATGTGGCAGTCCGTTTCGGAAATGTATTGGGAAGTAATGGAAGTGTAATTCCACTGTTTAAGAAGCAGATTGAGATGGGAGGACCGGTCACGGTTACACATCCGGACATCATCCGCTACTTTATGACAATTCCGGAGGCTGTTTCCCTTGTACTGCAGGCAGGAGCTTATGCAAAAGGTGGAGAAATATTTGTTCTTGATATGGGGGAACCGGTGAAGATCGTTGATCTCGCAAAGAACCTTATTTTATTGTCGGGGCATAAACCAGATGAGGATATTCAGATTGTATTTACAGGACTGCGTCCTGGAGAAAAACTTTATGAAGAGATGCTGATGAAAGAAGAAGGGATTCAGGATACGGAGAATAAACTCATACATATTGGAAAACCAATAGAGATGGATGATGAGAAGTTCCTGAGACAGTTAGAAGAGTTGAAAGAGTACGTGGTACAGGAACCATCAGATATTCGTGAATGGGTGCAGAGGATTGTGCCGACCTATTCCATTCAGAACAAATAAAGGAGAAATATCCAATGCAAAAACATCGATTATCAACTATGCAGAAAATTTATCTGCCGTTCAAAAGAGGAATCGATATTATTTTAAGCCTGATAGGATGTATCATTTTGTCACCTGTGCTGCTTATCATATGCATCGCAATTAAAGTAGATAGCCGGGGACCGATTTTGTTTAAACAGAAAAGGGTTGGTATTCACAAGCAACTGTTTCCAATGTTAAAGTTTCGAACGATGTATACAGATACGCCGAAGGATATGCCAACACATCTTTTGGCAGATCCAGACCGGTATATTACAAATGTCGGACGTTTCCTGAGAAAAACCAGTCTCGATGAATTGCCGCAGATTTTTAATATTTTAAAGGGTGATATGAGCATTATAGGACCAAGACCGGCGCTCTGGAATCAGGATGATTTGGTAGCGGAACGTGATAAATATGGTGCTAATGATGTAAGACCTGGCTTGTCAGGATGGGCGCAGATTAATGGCAGAGATGAATTGGAAATTCCATATAAAGCAAAACTGGATGGAGAATATGTACAGCGAATGGGATTTTTATTTGATCTCAGATGTTTTTTTGGAACATTTATTTCAGTGTTACGCCATGACGGAGTTGTGGAAGGTGGAACCGGAGAACTGAAAAAACACCGTAATAATAAAGTATTGATTCTGGTAAATCTTGATCTTACAATCTATAAATTTCGTTTTGAACTGGTAGAGCGTTTGAGAAAAGATGGATACGAGGTTTATATTTCATCTCCATATGGAGAATTTATCGATGAATTTACAGCGATTGGCTGCCATTTTATTGATACGCAGATTGAGCGTCATGGAAAAAATCCAATTCAGGATTTTAAACTCATGAAAAAGTACATTACAATTATGAACCAGGTAAAACCGCTGGTTGTATTGTCTTATACGATCAAACCAAATGTTTATGGAGGAATGGCAGCACAGTGGTGCCATGTTCCGTTTATAGCGAATATCACAGGACTTGGATCCACTGTTCAGAAGAGTGGTCTGCTGTTGAAGTGGGTAACACTGCTGTATCGTGTGGCATTTCGGAAAATACATTGCGTTTTTGTTCAGAATAAAGACAACGAGCGTTATTTTTCAAGCCATAATATCGCAGCAGGAAAATATCGCCTGATACCGGGCTCGGGGGTAAATCTGGAACATTATCCGGTCAGACCATACAGCGAGGAAAATGGTATATCATTTGCGTTTATCGGGCGTGTGATGAAAGAAAAAGGAATTGAAGAGTTTTTGGAGGCTGCGAAGCAGGTCAAGAAAGATCATCCTGAAGCACACTTTAATATCTATGGTTTCTGCGAGGAACAGTATGAGGATATGATAGATGCTTACCAGAAAGAAGGAATTGTGACATATCACGGCATGGTGAGAGATATGGCAACTGTTTTGGAAAGCATTAACTGTGGAGTGCTGCCTTCCTACCATGAGGGAATGGCAAACTGCCTGTTAGAGGCAGCGGCATCCGGCAGGGCGGTTATGGCAAGTGATATTACCGGCTGCCGGGAAACTTTTGATGATGGCGTCAGTGGCATCCTGTTTAAAGTCCGGGACAGTAAAGATTTAGCGCAGGCTATGGAGAAGTTCCTGAATCTGTCAACAGAGGAGAGAAAAGCCATGGGACTGGCAGGGCGCGCAAAAGTGGAAAAAGAATTTGATCGCAATATTGTGATTGATGCATACATGAACGAAATTGAACAAATCAGCAAAGGAGAACGCTAAGATGTCATTATATGAGGATATTTTAAACAAACAGGAAAAAATCAGTCTGGTAGGATTAGGCTATGTAGGAATGCCGATTGCAGTTGCATTTTCAAGACAGGTAAATGTCATTGGATTTGATGTCAACGAACATAAGATTGATTTATACAAAAAGGGAATTGACCCGACAAATGAAGTGGGAAATGAAACAATTGCAAAATGTGCAGTGGAATTTACTTCTGATGAGACAAAGTTAAGAGAGGCAAAGTTTCATATTGTAGCTGTTCCAACACCTGTAAACAGCGATCACACACCAGATCTCTCTCCGGTTGAAGGGGCGAGTCATGTTGTTGGACGTAATCTTACAAAGGGATCCATTGTTGTATATGAATCCACAGTATATCCAGGAGTGACGGAGGATATTTGTGTTCCAATCCTGGAGCAGGAATCCGGGCTGAAATGTGGAGTGGATTTCAAAATAGGTTATTCTCCGGAAAGAATCAATCCGGGAGATAAAGTTCACCGGCTTGAAACAATCGTAAAAATTGTTTCTGGTATGGATGCAGAGACATTAGAAGAGGTTGCAAATATCTATAGTCTTGTTGCAAAGGCAGGAGTGCATCGTGCAGAGAGTATCAAGGTTGCTGAGGCTGCAAAAGTAATTGAAAATAGTCAGCGTGATATTAACATTGCGTTTATGAATGAACTTTCGATTATTTTTAATAAGATGGGAATTGATACAAAGTCTGTGCTCGAAGCGGCAGGAACGAAATGGAATTTCCTGAAATTCCAGCCGGGATTGGTTGGTGGACACTGCATTGGTGTGGATCCGTATTATCTGACTTATAAAGCAGAAGAATTGGGATATCATTCCCAGATTATTTTATCAGGCCGTCGAATTAATGATGACATGGGAAAATATGTAGTAGAATCTTTAGTGAAAAAACTGATTATGGCAGATATTCCGATCAAGAACGCTAAAATTGCAATTTTAGGATTCACATTCAAAGAAAATTGTCCTGATACAAGAAATACTAAAGTAATTGATATCGTGCATGAACTTGCAGAGTATGGAATAAACCCTGTAATTGTAGATCCTGCTGCAGATGCAGAGGAAGCAAAACGTCTCTATGGATTAGAATTTGATTCCATGGATGCGGTAAAGAATATGGATGCAGTAATTCTTGCAGTACAGCATGATGAATTTAAGAATCTTACCATGAAAGAAATCGACAGTTTTTATCCGGCAGGTTCAGAAAAGAAAAAAGTACTTGTTGATATTAAGGGAATTCTGGATAGAAAAGAATTTGAAAATGCAGGATATGTATATTGGCGTTTATAAAATAAAAATGTCATAAAAGATATGCGATCGGAAAGGACACAACATGGGATATTCAGATTTGAAATTTGATAAGGATGCAGTTTTTCTTGTGACTGGTGGAGCAGGTTTTATTGGTTCTAATCTCTGCGAGGCAATTTTAAAATTAGGATATAAAGTAAAATGTTTAGATAATTTGTCTACAGGAAAACAGGAAAATGTGGATTTATTTATTGATGACAAAAACTATACTTTTATAAAGGGTGATATTACGGATTTAGATACCTGTATGGAAGCATGTAAAGGTGTGACATACGTATTAAATCAGGCAGCCTGGGGAAGTGTGCCAAGAAGTATTGAGATGCCGCTTTATTATGAGCAGGTGAATATTCGCGGTACATTGAATATGATGGAGGCTGCAAGACAAAATGGTGTTAAAAAATTTGTTTTCGCATCGAGTTCATCTGTATATGGAGACCATCCGGTGCTTCCGAAAGTAGAAGGTCAGGAAGGAAATCTTCTGTCGCCATATGCACTTACTAAGCGTGTAGATGAGGAATATGGAAAGCTTTATTATAAACTTTACGGTCTTGATACATACGGCATGCGTTATTTTAATGTATTTGGAAAACGTCAGGATCCGAATGGTGCATATGCCGCAGTTATCCCTAAATTTTTAAAACAGCTGATGGCAGATGAGGCACCAACCATTAATGGTGATGGAAAACAGTCAAGAGATTTTACTTACGTGGAGAATGTCGTTGAGGCAAACTTAAAGGCATGTCTTGCTCCGCATGAGGCGGGTGGACAGGCTTTTAATATTGCATATGGTGGAAGAGAATATCTGATTGATATTTATTATGATATGTGTAAGGCACTCGGAAAAAATATTGAACCAAATTTTGGACCGGATCGTGCCGGGGATATTAAGCATAGTAATGCTGATATCAGCAAGGCAAAGAAATTATTGGGATATGATCCTGATTATGATTTTAAAAAGGGACTTGAACTTGCGATTGACTGGTATAAAAAGAATTTGTAAAAATTAAGGAAAGATTATGTGTGGAATAAACGGAATTATTGATTATCATAAACATTATTCGATGGAAGAGAGAAATAAACTCGTTCATCAGATGAATGAAAAAATCATATATCGTGGACCAAATATGGAAGGGCTGTTTGACAGTGAACATGTAACAATGGGAATGCGCAGACTTTCCATCATAGATCTTTCTACCGGCAGGCAGCCTATCTATAATGAAGATAAGACACTTGCCATTGTTTTTAATGGAGAAATATATAATTTTAAAAGATTAAGGGAAGAATTAATTCAAAAGGGGCATCAGTTCTATACATCCGCAGATACCGAAGTTATCGTACATGCTTATGAAGAATTTGGAAATCAGGCATTTGACAGACTGGATGGTATGTTTTCTTTTGCAATCTTTGATTCAAGACAAAACAAAGTTGTGATTGCGAGAGACCGTATGGGAGAGAAACCCCTTTATTTTTATTATAATGAGGATTATTTTGTATTTGGTTCAGAATTAAAAAGTTTACTTTCCACTGGGATTGTTCCAAAAGTAATTGATAAGAAAGCCTTGAATCAATATCTGCAGCTGACATATATTCCTGCACCTCTCACGATTTTTGAACATGTGAAAAAGGTAAAACCAGCCCATTATATGGTAATTTCGTTGGATGGGACTGTGACAGAACATAACTACTGGAACTATCCCAAAACCAAATTCAGTGAAAAGGATCTGTCTTATCAGGAAGCAAAAAATAAGCTTTATACATTGTTAGAGCAGTCCGTAAAAGACCGTATGGTAAGTGATGTGCCATTAGGGGCTTTTTTGAGTGGGGGAATTGATTCCAGCATTATTGTGGGATTGATGTCAAAATTATCGGAACAGCCGGTAGAAACTTTTACGATTGGTTTTGATGAAAAGGAATATGATGAGAGAGATCGGGCAAAAATGGTAGCTGATCTTAATAAGACAAATCATCATGCTAAAGTGCTAGATTATAAAGACGCACTTTCGCTTATAAATCATATTCTTATGAAGATGGATGAGCCATTTGCAGATTCCTCTGTATTGCCAAGTTACTTTGTATCTGAATTTGCAGGCGAATATGTAAAGGTAGTCCTGACCGGAGATGCCGGAGATGAGATGTTTATGGGATACAGTAAATATCTGATCGACTATTACAGCAGAAAATATAAAAAGGTTCCGAAGTTCCTGAGAAAAGGAATCATTGAACCGGTTGTTTATCATCTCCCGGATAACCGTGCAATCACAAGAAAAATAAGAAAGGTGATCGACAACGCAGAAAAAGACCTGTTTGAACAGAGAAAAGCATTGATGAGTCTTGGCTTTAAGGAACAGGAACGAAAACAATTATTGCAGGATTCTTATTATGATGAGACCTGTATGGAGTTTCTGAAAGACATTTATGAGGAAAACAGTCAGGATGATGAAGTGTCAAAGACACAGAAGCTGGATGCCAGAGTGGTATTAGAAGGAGATATGTTTACCAAAGTTGATAGAATGAGCATGTTGAATTCCATGGAGACAAGAACACCATTGGTTTCAAGGGATATTGTAGAATTTGCAATGCAGCTTCCATCATCATATAAGATCAAAGAGAAGAACCTGAAACGAATACTGAAAGATGCATTCGTGGATATTCTTCCGGAAAATTTTGATAAATATCCAAAGTCAGGATTTGCAGTCCCATTAGATTATTGGTTCCGTAATGAATTAAAAGAGGAGTTAACGAATCTGCTGAATGAGGAAGTAATCAAAAATCAGGGGATTTTTGATTATGAATATATTCATACCATTATAGAAGAACACTTAAGCGGAAGAAAGAACCGTAAAAGTGAGTTGTGGACATTGTATGTATTTGAAAAATGGTATCAGCATGTGATGGAGTAAGAGGACATATACATGAAGATTTTATATGTGATCACCGGGCTAAATTTCGGTGGCGCCGAGACGCAGCTAATGCGTATGGTACGTTATGTTGTTAAAAATACAAGTGATGAAGTGTGCGTGGTTTCACTTATTGAGCCGGACTATCATGGATTTGTAGAAGAACTGGGGAAATTAAAAGTACCATTTATTTCTTTGAATTTAAAGAAGAATGGTAATTTCGTGTATGCAATTCGGAATTATCAGAAAGTATTAAAACAATTTCAGCCGGATATTGTACATACACATATGATCCATGCCAATATGTTTGCCCGGGTTCTGCGGAAAAAGAATTCTGGATACAGATTGATCAATACCGTGCATGGAGAGGAAGATTTTCTTGGAAAACGTGCAAAACTCTACTGGACAACAGACAGGAAAGCTGACTATACGGTTTGTGTGAGCAAGGCATTAGAGTATCAGATGCTGCATGTGAAGGCAGTGAGTAAGGAGCGGGTGGTTTCACTTTATAATGGTCTCAGTACAGAGATTTATTGCATGAAACCAGAAATAAGAAAAGAATATAGAGAAAAACTTGGACTTTACGATACAAATTTTAATTGGATCATCGCAGGAAGGCTTTCACCGGAGAAGAATCATAGCAATTTGTTGGAGGCATGTGAACTGCTAGATGCAGAAAACCCCAATTGGCACCTGCTGATTGCCGGAGAGGGCGTTATGCGGAAAACATTAGAAGATAAAATAAGCAAGTCGGAAATTTTGCGGAATAAAGTGCAATTATTAGGACTTAGGAGTGATATTTCAGCTCTTTTAAATGCAAGTGATGGATTTGTATTATCATCTAACTATGAGGGACTTCCTCTGGTGCTGCAGGAGGCAGCTGCAGTAGGACTTCCAATGGTATCTACCGATGTAGGAGGATGCAATGAGGTGGTATTGGAAGGAAAAAATGGTTATCTGGTAGAGAAGAAGAATTCTGTGGCATTGGCGGAAGCTATGCTTATGGTTATGAACCTGACGGAAGATGAACAGTTGAAACTTGGTGCTGCATCAAAGAAACTTGTGGAAGAAGAATTTTCTATGGATCAGGTAATGAAAAAATGGTATCAAATGTATAAAGGATAGAAATATGAAATTTTCAGTGATAATTCCCGTATATAATGTGGAAAAATATCTTGAGAAGTGCCTGCTCTCTGTATTAAATCAGACATTTCAGGATTTTCAGATAATTATTGTCATAGATGGTGCTACCGATGGAAGTGAATCAATTGCGAGACGTATAAAGATGGAGCATCCACAGGCAGATATGCAGATCATTGTACAAAAAAATAAGGGTTTGGGAGGAGCCAGAAATACCGGCATGGAATATGCAGCAGGAGATTACTGGCTTTTCATTGACAGTGATGATTATCTGGCAGCGAATGCATTGGAAATTCTGGATCAGGCTACAGAAGATGATAAGTATGATATGGTGTATTTTAATTCCTATGTGGTTAATGAACAGGGAAAAGTTCTGCAGAAATTAAATGTGCAGCCACCCCAAAAGAAAGATACTTCCCTGGCAGAAAGTCCGGAATTGCTGCAGACGTATCCGGCAGCGTGGAATAAACTATATAAAAGAACGTTATTTCATGAAGGTATCCGGTATCAGGAAAAGAAATGGTTTGAAGATTTAGATGTCGCATTAAAATTATATCTGAAAGCAGAAATGGTTTTGTTTATAGATGATATTTTATATTATTATGTACAGCGTAAAGGTTCCATTATGAGTGATGGAAATGTGGTACGTAATATGGAAATGCTGGATATTTTTGACAGCATCTGCGATTATTACAAAGAACACAATGCATATGAAAAATACAGAAACGAGATAGAATATCTTGCAATATGGAAAATATTGATCCTTGTTATGGGAAGGATCAATATGACAGATGCAAACAGTGAATTGCAGGGGAAACTGGTAGATTATATGGAAGAACATTTCCCGGATTACAGATCCAATCCATATCTGGTGCAGATGGATGCGGAAGACAAAGAACGTGTTATGTTAGCTGCGGATAGAAAGTTTGATCATTTATATAAGAAATATGCCAGAAAGGATAAATTCAAAAAAGTGATGAAATTTTTGATCCCGGGATGGATGGCAAGATTTTACTATAGCAGGAAATAAAAAAGGAAGATAAACATGGAAAATAAAATATATCTGCGTTTTATGGGGGGACTTGGAAATCAGATGTTCCAATATGCGTTTATGAGAAGTCTGATTGCCCATGGACAGGATGCGTATCCGAATATGGAATGGTTTCAACAAAACCAGAATTCATCCTTAAATTTTGTGTTGCCGGAAGTATTTCCAAAAGTAATCATACCGATGGCAAATGATAACGATTGTAAGAAATCCAGAAGACTTCAGCGGATTCATAAAGGAATTAATTTACTTTGCAGAAAAGAAGTGTTTTACGTAGGAGAACGTGAGGATGCGGTCTTTGAACCGGATGTGTTCCAGAGAACTGGTGGAACATTCGATGGTTATTGGCAGAGTGAACGTTATTTTAAAGAAATAGAAGATGAGATCAGAGATACATTTACGTTTTCGGTAAAAGATAAAACTCTGGCAGATTTTATCCGGAAAATGGAGCAGCAGGAGAATACGGTATCTGTACACTTGCGCAGAGGCGACTACAAAGGTGTAGAAGATATGTATGGCGGAATTTGTACAACGGAGTATTATCAGAGAGCGTTAGATGATATGGAGAATCATCTGGAACATCCGGTTTTCTATATTTTTTCAAATGATATGGACTGGGTGAAAGATAATTTTAAAGGAAAGAATTTTATTTATATCACCAGTGGCATGTTTGATACTTATGAAAACTGGTATGATATGCTTTTGATGAGTAAATGTAAAAATAATATCATTGCGAACAGCTCGTTCAGCTGGTGGGGGGCATGGCTAAATGCCAATCCAACAAAGCGTGTAATTGCACCGCAAAAGTGGGTGAATACCAGCAGTACGCCGGATAAATGGGCAGAGGGATGGATGAAGCTGTAGCAACAGGAGGAAAACTTTTGAATAAAGTAGCCATTTTATATATTTGCACTGGAAAGTATGTTGTGTTTTGGAAAGATTTTTTTGATTCGTATGAAAAGTTTTTTCTGCCACATTCAGAGAAACATTACTATGTCTTTACAGACGCTGATGAAATTTACAGGGAACAGGAGTGTGAGCGTATCCATAAAATTTATCAGCAGCCGTTAGACTGGCCGGATAGTACCTTGATGCGTTTCCATATTTTCCTTGGCATTCGGGAAGAACTGCAACAGTATGATTATATTTTCTTCATGAATGCAAATTGTCAGGCAATGGATACGATCACAGAGGAAGAATTTTTACCCGGTGATAAGGAACTGTTAGTGGTTCCGCATCTTGCATTTTGGGGAAAGACGAATTTGGAATACACCTATGACCGGAATCCAAAATCAACAGCTTATATCCCGAAAGGGGAAGGCAGGTATTATATCTGCGGAGGAGTCAATGGTGGAAAGACACAGGCATTTTTGACATTGATGGAAGAGCTCAGACGTAATATTGATGTGGACAAGAAGAATGGACAGCTTGCGTTATGGCATGACGAATCTCATATTAATCGCTATATTATAGGGCGGGATGATTACCGCATACTTTCGCCTGCTTATTGTTATCCGGAGGGGAAAGAATCAGAGTTTCCAATGAAGATATTGATCAGGGATAAAAGCAAATGGATTCCGGTAGATAGCATTAAAAATCAGGGATTTGTGAAGATGATGAAATTTTATTGGAAGAAAGTAAAGGACAAAATAAAGATAATATTAGGTAGAAATTAATCAGAAGAATATCCATGAATACAGATCATAAAGAAAGTCATTGGGGAGAACAGTTATGAATCAGGTTACATCAGATAAATTTCGTTGGATGGCGTTTTTGTCATCAATAATGATCGCAATGAGTCATGCAACAAAGATTGCAATTGAATCAGGAGAGACTTTTGTCATGTTGTGTAATCAACTGGCAGTTCCGGCAATGGTATATTTCTTCTTGTCGTCAGCATATTTTCATTACCGGGAATATGAGAAATCAGATTATGTGACGAAGCTGAAGAAAAGGATCGGAACACTGCTGGTGCCATATGTATGCTGGAATTTAATAGGTTATTTTCTGGCAGTATGGAAGCAATACACAACATTATCTGTGATCAATCTGGCAAAAGGGATGATTTTTGTGTATATTCCGATCATCAATCGTGAACATGAGCCGATTGTAGGTGCTTTATGGTTTATAATGCGATTACTCTCTTTTGAAATTGCTGCACCTGTCTTTATGTGGTTGATCAGGCATAAAAGATTATTTTGGCTGGTGGTGACAAGTTCTATTTTTATGGTGATATTTTATGATGTGAATTATTATGCATTTCTTTATTGGATGCCATTTTACCTGATTGGTGCATATATAGCATATTATTATCACGAAAAAGTAGAGAAAATATTATCGCATAGAGAGGAAAAATTTAATTGGAAATGTCTGGTCTGTTTGATAGTTTTTCTATTGTATGGGATTTACTGTATGGAGTGCAGGGCGTGGGAATTTACATATGATATGGAAAGATTTTGTGCAATACCGCTGATTTTTGTCTGCATGTATCTGATTAACTGGTATCCGAAGGTAAGTTGGATCGTAAAACACAATTCATTTTACTTGTATTGTATTCATATTCCGTTGATCTGGATATTTGGGAACTGGGTAATTAGACGTTATAGTACAATATACAGTGTGAACAAAATGTATTTGATCCTTGTGGGAATTATATTAGGTATTTCGTGGAGTTCACAGTGGATACTGCATAAGGCTTTCCCTAAATTGGAAGTTTTTTTGTCTGGAAAAAGATAAATGACAGGGAAGAAGGGTAAAATAGGATGAATCAGTCATTTTCGGAAAAAATGCGGTGGATGACATTTATATGCTCCATATTTATTGCATTATTACATTTAAGTGTTCCATTTGCTAATAACGGTCAGGGGATTATTCAGTATTATCAGCAATTAGCCATTCCTGCAATGTCCTTTTTTTTCTTTTCTTCTGCGTATTTTCACTACAGGAATTATTGTCAGGCCGATTATGTAGCAAAACTTAAGAGAAGAATAGCTACGCTGCTTATACCATATATTGTCTGGAATTTTATTGATTATGTAGTCTGCGCAATTGCAGGATATATTACACCTTCTGTAACAGGCATTGTAAAAATGTTGATTTTTGTGTATATCCCGGTCATTGATGTTGTTCACGAACCAATGCTTGGAGCCCTTTGGTTTATCATCCGGTTATTGACATATGAAATTGCTGCACCTGTATTTTTAGCAATAATTAAGAAAAAATACATTTTTTATCCTTTGATGGTTAGTATAATAATTTTAAATTATGGGTGCAATGTAAATTACTATGCCTTTATCTATTGGATGCCGGTATATCTGGCGGGAGCATATCTGGCACATCATAAAAAGGATAAGCTGGAGAAAAAGTTGGGAATCATAGAAAAACAGGGTACAATAAAAGACAGATGCCTGTCTATGGCATTGACAATACTTGCATATGCTTTATATGGCGGCTATGTATATTTCTTATGGAAAAAACAGATAGATTATACAGCAGCACGTTATCTGGCAATTCCGATCATTTTAATCTGTGTTTATCTGATCAGATATTTACCGGAGAAAATATGGATCGTGAAGCATGGCTCCTTTTTTCTATATTGCAGCCACGTACCTTTGCGCATGGCTTTAACCTCAGTTTTATGGTCAATGGCAAGTATTTTGGGAGAGGTGTGGTATCCGCAGATATATTTATTTAGCATTATAATCATATCATTTGTATTGGAATGGATTATATATATATTATGTCCGAAAATGCACGCAGTTTTAACGGGAAGCCGATAATAAAGGATGAGAGAAATGGGAAAGAAAACAGATAGGGATCTTGTGAGTGTATTAATACTGGCATACAATGCAGAAAAATATATCAGAGACTTATTGGAGAGTATCAAGGATCAGACTTATCAGAATATTGAAATCATAATTTCTGATGATGCATCGAAAGATGATACCGTGAGGATTGCTCAGATATGGAAAGATGAGAATCAGCTATGCCTCGAAAAAATGATGATAAGAAGCAGCGAACAAAATCAGGGAGTTGTAAAAAATGCAAATCTCGGTTTTGAACTTTGCAATGGCAGATATATAAAAGTAATTGCAGCGGATGATAAACTTGCGCCGGCATGTATTGAAAACATGGTGCGGGTATGTGAGGATAAGGGGTATCCACTGCTGCTTGGAAAAATGCAGTCGTTTTATCGGGGGGATGATTTGCAGGATATGCCAGTGAATTTTGAATTTTATGATATGAATGCAGGGGAACAATACAAACACTTATTACAGGTAAATGAATGTGCTGCTCCGACAGCTTTGTACCGGAAAGATTTTTTGAAAGAGATGGATTGGTTTGATGAAAATTATCCGGCAATGGAGGATTATCCATTTTGGCTGAAAATCACTGAAAAAGGTGTCAGGATTCCTTTCATGAATGAAACAGTCGTGTACTACAGAAGAAATGACAGTTCGGTTACATCGACTACCGGAACCAAAATGGTTGGGGAAAGTTATTTCAAAAGTTATAAAAAATTTTTTTATGACAGAAAGATAAAACCTATGGCAGAGTATCATTATTACAGAGATATCTGCCGTGAGTGTAAAGAGTTCCTTTATAAAGATTTATTGCTGTTTTGTGGAAATAAAAGAGGCAGCAGGACAACAACACTGCTGACCAGAATATTTTACGGAAAGTAGTTATTGATGGTGAAAATAGATAGTTAGGAAAAAGTATGAGAAAACGTTATGCATTAAAAAATGTCGTATCCAAAGCATTATATGCAACGATTTATGCAGTGATCAGCTTTGTGGCGAGAAAAATATTTATCAATTCATTGGGGGATACGGTATTAGGCTTGAACAGTTTGATGACCAGTATTCTTTCTATGCTGAGTCTGATGGAGCTTGGCGTTGGAAATGCAATTTACTTTAGTTTGTATAAGCCTCTTGCAGAGGGGAATGATGCAGAAGTGAATGCAATTATGAAGTTGTATAAGCGGTTATATTCTTATATAGGTATGGCTGTCGGAGCAGTGGGACTTTGCATTTTACCATTCATTCATCTTCTGGTGCAAAAAGAAGTTGGACTTCAGACGGTCAGTATGACATTTGTTTATGAGGTATATCTGATTTTTCTTGCCGATTCTGTAATGTCCTATTTTTTAGCATATCGCAGAAATATTTTCAGTGCAGATCAAAAAGAGTATATGGTTACGAATGTTAACACGGTTGTTACGTTAGGATATACTTTTTTGCAGATTGTGGCACTATTGTGGACAAAGAATTATTTTATTTATCTGTTGATCAAAGTAACAGCAACCATTGGAATGAATATTTATTTTTACGCTAAATCCTATCAGAGTTATCCCTGTCTGAGGATAAAAGAAGTGCAGCCTCTTTCGGATGAGTATAAGAAGAATCTGATAAAAAATGTAAAAGCGTTATTCATGATGAGCCTTTCCTCTTTTTTGGTTTACAGCACAGATAATATGCTGTTAACCTATTTTGTCGGATTAAGCTCTGTAGCAATCTATGCGAACTATACGACCATTATTAATATGGTCAATCAGACATTTAACACAGCTATTTCAAGTATGAAGTCCAATGTTGGAAATTATCTGGTGACGGAGAGCGAAGAACAGCATTATCAGTTATTTAAAAATATGTTTTTCCTGAATTTTCTTATCACAGGTTTTACATCCATTGGTCTGCTGACTTTGTCAAATGAATTTATAGGAGGTATCTGGCTTAGCAGTAAATATGTATGGCCAATATCAATATTGATCATTGTTGTATTTAATAATTATTCACGTTATATTATTGAAGCAGCAGGAGTATTTATGAGTGGGGCAGGATTATATAGCCCATATCCTTTGTATAAATATTGGTCATTGATCGAGGGATTGATTAATCTGGCAGCATCAATTTTTATGATAAAGGTGTTGAATATGGGAGTGTACGGCGTGTTCCTTGGCACTTCCATCAGTACATTGGTGTCTACGATCGCAGTTCCGCAAGTAACCTTTAAATATATACTTAAGAAAAATTTAAAAGAGTATTACGCATTATATTTAAAATATTTTATCTTAACTGTACTGTTTGCCACTATCAGTATGGCATTATTTAGATTGTTCCATACGGGCAATGCATTTGTGAATATTGTAATTGGTGGCTTGATCAGTGTCGGTGTTATGGCGGTTGGAACGATTGCATTATTTAGAAAGACTGCAGAGTTTCAGTATTTATACCAGATGGTAAAAGGATTTCTGGGAAAAAGAAAAACAAATTAATCATAAATGAAGGGTGAGAAGATGAAAGTAGTTGCAATATTAGGTGGTCTTGGAAGCCAGATGGTCAAGTATGCATTCTATTTGGATGTGAAGAAAAAATGTAAAGATGAAAAATGTTATATAGATACGACAGCCTTTCATTCTTTAAAAATGTGGAATGGATACGAATTGGAACGTATATTCGGAATTCGGGATGAAGATTTTTATGACCTATATACGAAAGAGGAACAGGAGACAGTCAAGAGTATTCCCTATCGTATTGCAGTTATGGATAAAATGAAAGTATTGGAGCCGGAAAGAGACGTTTATTGCACAAACAGAGGGAAAGTGATAAAATACGGAACAGAAATGAGCTTTCCGGTAAGACTGCGCAATAAAGTGAAAGATCTTGCCAATAAGTACTGGTATGGGAAAGTGTTTCATGATGACAGACATATAGATCGATACCCGGATAATTATTTGAGACTTAAAGGAAATACATTTTATGATGAATTTAACCATACATCAGATGAGTATTTCAGGGATTCCAGAGAAGAAGTATTGAAAGTTTTCAAATTCCCGGAATTTACAGATGAACAAAATACTAAGATCGCAGACCAGATGTTACAGGAGGAGTCCGTAGCATTTCATGTAAGAAGAAGCGATCATATGTATGACAATGAGGAACTTTTTACGGGTGGTTTTTTTCAAAAATCGGTGGATAAGATCAGGAGCCGCACAAGGCAGCCGGTATTTTATATTTTTTCAGATGAGCCGGAGTGGTGCAGAACACATCTCAGTGAATTGGGCTTAGATGACAATGACCGTATTATCTGTGTGGATTGGAACTGTGGAAAAGAGAGTTTCCGGGATATGCAGCTTATGACGTATTGCAAGCATAATATTATGGTAATCAGTTCTTTCAGCTGGTGGGGATACTACCTTAGTAAGAATACGGAGGGAAAGATCGCATGTGCACCAAAGGGATACTGGTTTGATGTAGAGAATCATTTTTAAGCAAGTCATTATGGAGGAGTAGTATGGATATTGTAATGATTTCGTTTCAGAAGCATGGAGATGACAGGGGGCAGTTAGTTGCTTTAGAGGAATATAAAGAAGTACCTTTTAACATAAAAAGGGTATACTATATGTATGATACCGGAGAGGGGGTGCATAGAGGATTTCATGCGCATAAGAATTTGCAGCAGATTTTAATATGTGTGCATGGAAGCTGCAAGATTCGCTTGGATAATGGAAAAGAAAAAAAGGTGGTTGTGCTTGATAAACCTTATGAAGGGTTGTATGTATCCAATAACATGTGGCGTGAGATGTATGATTTTTCCAAGGATGCTGTGTTGATGGTTCTGGCATCCCAACTTTATGATGAAGATGATTATATCAGGGATTATGACGAGTTTTTGAGATTTGTTAGAAGAGAGGAAGACGAAACATGATGAAGATACCATTTGTATCCTTTAAGATGATGCATAAGGAGATTGAAGAGGAGATATTAGCAAAGTTCAAAGAAGTTTATGAAAAAAACTGGTTTATTCAGGGACCGGAAGTAGAAGCTTTTGAAAACGAATTTGCAGAATACTGTGGAACAAAGTATTGTGTGGGCTGTGGAAATGGATTGGATGCATTGTTTCTTCCTTTAAAAGCATACGGAATCGGGGCAGGAGATGAAGTGATCGTTCCGTCTGACACATATATTGCAACAGCTCTTGCAGTCACTTATGCGGGAGCAGAACCTGTCTTTGTAGAGCCGGTGGAGAAGTATTTTAATATTGATCCTGCCAAAATAGAAGAGAAAATTACAGATAAGACAAAAGCGATCATGGCAGTGCATTTGTATGGACAGACAGCAGATATGAAGCCAATTCTTGAACTGGCGAAGCAATATCATTTAAAGGTGATCGAAGACTCAGCCCAGGCACATGGCGCAACCTATTTTGGAAAGAGAACAGGAAGTCTTGGAGATGCAGCAGGTTTTAGTTTTTATCCGGGAAAGAATCTTGGAGCATTAGGAGATGCAGGGGCTTTCGTGACGAATGATAAAGAATTGGCAGACAAAGTCAGAGCCCTTGGAAATTATGGCTCTGATTATAAGTATCATCATATTTATCAGGGAAATAATTCAAGATTAGATGAAGTTCAGGCAGCATTTTTGAGGATTAAGTTAAGAAATCTGGAACGCTGGAATGCAAATAGAAAAGAGACTGCTCAAAAATATTATGCAGGTATTCACAATCCATTGATCAGTTTACCGGAAGTGATGGAGGGGACAGAGCATGTGTACCATATATTTGCTGTTCGGTGTGAAAGAAGAGATGAACTGGAAAAGCACTTGAATGATCTTGGAATCGGAACAAACAAGCACTATCCAATTCCAATGCATATGCAGGGAGCATATGAGTCCTTGCATATACCACAGGGGGCATTGCCTGTGGCAGAACATATCTCGGCAACAGAGCTCAGTATTCCAATGTATTATGGTATGACAGAGGAAGAGATACAGTATGTGGTTGATGGATTGAATAGTTTCAGATAAATCTGGGAGGGATATGTTTTTTATGTTGAGAAAGTTAGAGAAAAAAGATGCAGCCTATATGTTGGAATGGATGCACGATGAATGCGTAAACCGGAATTTCAGATTTGATTTTGCATCAATGACAGAGGAAAAAGTTTTTCATTTTATTGAAACCAGCTTTAATGAAGAAACACAGAATTTTGCATTTGTGGATGAAAATGATGAATATATGGGAACTATCAGCTTGAAACACATTTCTCCAAATGATGGAAATGCAGAGTATGCGGTAGTCACCAGAACCTGTGCGCAGGGCACAGGATTAGCCCAAAAGGCGACGGAAGAGATATTGGCATATGCATTTCAGAAACTCAGACTTCACCGGGTTTATCTGAATGTACTGGAAGAAAATGAACGTGCCAATGCCTTTTATCGTAAATGTGGATTCCAGTATGAGGGGCAGTCAAAAGAACATTTATATATCCGGGGAGAATATAAGAATTTAAACTGGTATGGAATATTGGCAAAGGATTTTAATGCGTAGGAGTTGGCTATGAAAAGCAGATTGATCACAGTCTATACAAAGATCGGAGAAAAGATAAAAAAACTAAATGATAAATTATCACAGTCAGATAAAATAGGGGCAGTCATTTGTCTGGTGGTGCTGGTGTCTGCACTATTACCGCTTTACTCCTTTGGCCGCTATACGATTCCGCTTGCCGATGATTATTCAATGATCATGAAGACGCATACAGCATGGGTAGAAACACATTCTGTGTGGCAGGTGATTTTGGCAGGATTAGATACTACAAAAGAGTTTTTCTTTTCATGGGCGGGAACATTTTCCGGAACTTTTATCCAGACAATATTGCCGGGGCTGGGAGATTACCATACTTACTATCTCGCATCATGGATTCTTATCACATTTTTTGTGGCAGCTACGTTCTATTTCAGCAGAGTTTTACTTTGTGATATATTACAAGCGAAAACAACAGTATGGATTATTCTGAGTGCATTATTAACCCTTTATCAGATTGAATATCTGCCTGCAATTTATGATGCCTTTTATTGGTATGTAGGAGCTGCTGCGTATACATTTTCATATCTGGCAAAGCTTGTTTTGGTAGGGATACTTCTTAGTGCATTACAGAAAAATAAAAAGGGAAAGCTCTGGCAATTGATATTATTTGGAATATATACGGTATTTTGCGGTGGACTTGACTATGGAAGTACAAGCATGCCGCTCGTTATTTTATTATTCCTGATGTTGATATATGTTTTATGGAATAAAAGACACAGCGCATACATTATTACTGCTGCAGTATGTTATTATGTATCATGGATCATCACAGTAATTGCACCTGGAAATTTTGCAAGGCAGGCTATCGTAGGAGAACAGAATGGCGTGATATATTCAATTATCCAGTCATTATTTACAGGAGCCAGATACATTTCAGGCTGGACGACTGCTATGCTATTGCTTTTTACATTATTTATATTACCGTTTATCATTCATTTGGTAAAAAAGGCAGAACTGCAATTTAAACATCCTGTATGGGTGCTTATATGGCTTTATGGAATGTTTTCAGCGCAGTTTACACCTAGAATTTTTGCAAATTATGGTTCCAGTGAAGATGTAGTAGGATACACTTTAAACTTTACCCATTGTTTATTTGTACTTTTCTGGTTTTTGTATGTGATTTATTTGACAGGATGGTTTGTGAAAACTGTAGTAAAGCAGGGAAATCAATGGAATCTCAATTATATTGCATATTACGGAACTATATTGATCATGGCTGCTGTATTAATTCTAGGAGTATATACACTCGGTAGCCTTACAAGTGCACGTATTATTTTGTGCCAGTATTATGGATATGCACAGAACTATATGTCAGCAATGCTTGAAAGGGAGCAGATATTGCTGCAGTCAGAGGGACAGGAAGTGGTACTTCCTGCATCAGAGATGCCAGTGCCATCTACCGGTGGTGGAGATATCAGCACAGACCAGGAGTCCTGGGTCAATAAACTTGTTGCAGAGTATTATGATCTGAAGAGTGTACGAAAGGAATAAAGAGATGATAGATTTTAACATTGCTCCGTTTACAGGAAATGAATTAGAATATATTAAACAGGCAGTAGAGAACCATAAAATATGCGGAGATGGAGAATTTACAAAGAGGTGCAGCCGATGGCTGGAAGAAAGGACAGGTATCCCCAAGGTGTTACTTACGACATCCTGCACCCATGCGACGGAGATGGCAGCTTTATTGTGTGATATTCAACCCGGGGATGAAGTCATTATGCCATCGTATACTTTTGTTTCTACTGCAGATGCATTTGTCTTGCGTGGAGCAACTGTCGTGTTTGTTGATATCCGTCCGGACACTATGAATATAGATGAGGGATTGATCGAAGATGCGATAACGGAGCGGACGAAAGCGATTGTGCCTGTTCATTATGCAGGTGTAGCCTGTGAGATGGACACCATTATGGAAATTGCACAGAGGCATGACCTGAAAGTGGTGGAAGATGCTGCACAGGGAGTAATGAGTACATACAAAGGAAAGTCGCTCGGCACAATTGGTGACTATGGATGTTATAGTTTTCATGAGACAAAAAACTATTCCATGGGAGAAGGTGGGGCACTGCTGATCCATGATGCGTCAAAGATAGAAGACGCAGAGATCATCAGGGAAAAGGGAACCAACCGCAGCAAATTTTTCCGGGGACAGATTGATAAGTACACCTGGATGAATGTGGGATCGTCTTATCTGCCAAGTGAATTAAATGCTGCTTATCTTTGGGCACAACTTGAGCAGGCAGAACAGATTAATGATAGAAGACTTGCTATCTGGAATCATTATAATGAGGAGTTGGAGTGTCTTGAGAAGCAGGAATACATCAGACGACCGGTTATACCAGACGGATGCAGGCATAATGCACATATGTTTTATATCAAGGCAAAGGATTTGGATACAAGAACAAGACTGATCACATTTTTGAAAGAGCAGGGAATCCAGGCAGTTTTTCATTATATTCCATTGCATACAGCACCGGCGGGACAAAAATTTGGAAGATTCCATGGCAATGATATTTATACGACAAAGGAGAGCGAAGCGCTGGTAAGACTGCCATTGTTTTATTCATTGGAGGATGCACAGGTAGAGTATATTATTGATAAGGTAAAAGAGTTCTATCGTTAAATAATTGGGAGTTATAGAAAGATGAAAAAATTAGTAGTGATCGGCGCAAATGATTTTCAGAATCAGTTGATATTAAAAGCGAAGGAAAAAGGATATGAGACACATGTGTTTGCATGGAAAGATGGTTCTGTGGGAGAACAGACAGCAGATTTTTTCTATCCGGTCAGCATCGTGGAAAAAGAACAGATTCTTGAGGAATGTAAGAAGATCCAACCGGATGGAGTAATCTCAATAGCATCAGATCTTGCATCTATTACAGTGAATTATGTGTCAGAGAAGTTAGGACTTACCTGCAATGGAATAAAGAGTGCAGAGATTTCTACAAATAAATATCTTATGCGGAAGGCATTTGAAAAAAATGGGGATCCTTCACCATTAAATTATCGTTCGGATGAGATTAATGAAGAAATTATTAACAACATGAAGTTTCCACTGATCGTAAAGCCTGTGGACCGCTCCGGCAGCAGGGGGATTACAAAGATTCAGAAAAAAGAAGAACTTAAGGACGCAATTCGGATTGCAGAGGAAGTGTCATTTGATAAAAGGGCGATGGTCGAGGAATTTATAGAGGGTCAAGAGTATAGTGTAGAATATATTTCCTGGCAGGGAAAGCATACATTTCTGGCTTTAACCCAAAAATTTACGACAGGGGCACCTCATTTTATCGAAACAGGACATATGCAGCCGGCAGAGGTATCAGATACAATACTGGAAAATATAAAGAGAATAGTAGAGCATGCATTGGATACGCTTGGAGTGAAATTTGGCGCATCACATTCTGAAATTAAGATAGATCAGGATGGTACGATAAAGATTATCGAGGTTGGAGCCCGGATGGGTGGAGATTGTATAGGATCAGATCTTGTGAAAATTTCGACCGGTTATGATTTTGTGGACATGGTGATTGATGTCGCATGTGGAAAAGCACCTCGTTTTCAAAAAGTATGCGAGCCAAAGAAGGCACGTATCACTTTCCTATTTAATGAAGCAGACAAAAAGAAAATGGATCAGATTGTAAAGGAAAAACCGGAATGCATATATCGGATCAGCGAGATAGCACCGTTTGACCGTCATGAAGTTGTGGACAGTTCCACCAGGTATGGCTATTATATTATGCAGGAGTAATTGGAGAATATCGTGAAAAAAGTATTAATGCTTGCATCTGTTGCATCAATGATCAATCAATTTAATATGCCTAATATCCATTTGCTGCAGGAGATGGGGTGCGAGGTACATGTTGCCTGTAATTTTAAAGAGGGAAGTACCTGCTCGGATGAGAAAGTTCTGGAGATAAAGCGGGATTTGGAAGAACTTGGAATTCCTTATTATCAGATTGATTTTTCGAGAAATGTGTTCCGGTTGGACCGGGCGGTAAAAGCTTATTTTCAGACAGTGCATTTATTAAAGCAGCAGAGATTTGATTTTATCCATTGTCATTCTCCTATAGGAGGGATGATCGGAAGACTGGCAGGACATGCTGCCGGAACAAAAGTAATGTATACAGCACATGGGTTTCATTTTTTTAAAGGCGCACCCAGACGTTACTGGATGTTTATTTATCCGATTGAAAAATATTGTTCCCAATATACCGACATGTTACTTACGATCAATCAGGAGGATTATCATAGGGCGTTAGAAAAGTTTCATGCAAAAAGGACGGAGTATATTCCGGGTGTTGGTATTGATGTTGCAAAGCTGCAAAATGTTTCTGTTGATGTGAAGGAGAAAAGAAAAGAACTAGGGATACCGGAAGATGCGTTTTTAGTTTTATCAGTGGGAGAAGTGAATGACAATAAGAATCACGAGACTGTGATCAAGGCATTTGCAAAGGCTGAAATTCCCAATTCCTTTTATCTTATTTGCGGAAAAGGGGCGAAAACTGAGGAATTAAAGGAACTATGCAAAAAACTCGGAGTGGAAGAACAAGTAAAATTCTTAGGCTTTCGAAGTGATGCAAAACAAATCTGCAACTGTGCAGATGTATTTGCTTTTCCTTCAAAGAGGGAAGGCCTGGGGCTGTCTGCATTGGAGGCAATGGCAGCAGGAATACCACTTTTGACGTCGAATGTGCATGGGATTAATGATTATTCGATCAATGGAAAGTCAGGATATAATTGTGCACCTTTAGACGTGGAAGGATTTGCAAAGGCTATGCGCAAATTGTATGAAATGCCAAAGGAAAGAGAACAGATGGGAAAACGGAACAAAGAACAGGTCTGGAGATTTGATATTCACCGGGTTGATGAGATTATGAGAAAACTGTATAGCAGTATGTAGAGGAATATGGTAATAGATGAGTAAAGTCAGTATAGTAATTCCGGTCTATAATGTAGAACAATATCTGAGACGCTGCATCGACAGTATTTTGAGTCAGTCATATGCAGACTATGAGATGATTCTGGTGGATGATGGTTCTACGGATACATCGGGACAGATATGTGATGAATACAGTGGGGACAGCCGGATCCATGTCATTCATAAAGCGAATGAGGGAGCTGGAGCAGCCAGAAATACAGGGATAGAGATTGCAACAGGGGACTATATCACATTTATTGATTCAGATGATTATATTGCAGGATGTTATCTGGAAAGGATGGTTCAGACAGCAGAACAAACAGGGAGTGATATTGTCCAATGCGGTTACCTATATGGGGATGAAGCAGCTTATTCTTTTAGAAAAGAAAGCGAACAGGTGATCAAGCCGGTTATTCTGGATTCCCATGAAGTATTTCGAACAAGGGATGCCAAAATTATTATTTGTGCAAAATTGTATAAGACGATATTGTTTGAGGGAATCCGATATCCGAAAGTAAGTATTCATGATGATGAATTTGTGACTTATAAGTTATTATACAAAGCGAAAAGGACGGCATTGACAGCTATACCGTATTATTATTATTATAAATCACCTAATAGTATTATGAGGGAAAAAAAGATCTTTTATCCGGATAATTTTATACAGGCATATGAAGAACGTATCCGATTTTTTGAGGCTGAAGGTGAGCAGGAACTTGTGCTGATCAGTTATAAAGAACGATGTGTAAGGCTGATGCTTTTTTTGGCACAATGTTATGGATCAAGAGAAAATCAGAATGATAAAAAAATGATGATTGCAATGTTTCGGCAGGACTATAAGCATATAAAGAATTTTAAGATATCTGTGAAAGAAAGAGTGATGCTTTCTGCCTTTAACATGTTTCCTGTAATTATGGCAAAGGTGATAAGCCGGTTAAGAAATCATATGTAGATGAGACAGACTGGACAAAACAATGGTGATGAGATGAGAAATAGAGCATGGTTTTTAGTTAGAAAATTATATACGTTTTGTGCCAATGCATTAATAGTTATCACATTATTATTGCTTTTTCAGAATATCTGGTACCGGACATTCAATGATCTGCTGGATCGTAGATATAATGAACGAGGTAATGTCCTGATTTTTTTCTTATATACAATAATTGTCATAGGGATTTTTCAGGCGTGGGGTGGATTTAAGATTGGATATAATAAAGTATTAAATATAGTTTTGTCACAGATATTTTCAATCGTTGCAAGTAATTCATTTTTGTATATTATAATTGCTTTGCTGGTTGCCAAAATGCATGAGATGAAAAATATCTTAAAATGTATTCTGATTTTGACAGCCGAGGGAATGTTGCTGTGTTTCATCATTACATTGTTATTATCGTATATATATACGAAATTGTTCAAGCCATGGTGTTTGTTACAGATAGATGGTGAGATTCAGAACTATATGTCCAATAAGATTAAAACAAGAGAGGATAAGTACACGATCGGGGAAAGAATCTCTTGCCATGAGCCATGGAGTGTGTTAGAGGAGAAAATAAAGCAGTATGACGCTGTATTGTTGAATGAACTTCCAAAAGAAATGACAGATGATATTATCAAGTACTGTTTTTTTCATGCCATCCGTGTATATTTTACTCCTCGTGTAGAAGATATTATCGTGCGTGAGACGGAGGCTATCAATCTGTTTGATTCTCCATTATTTTTGAACAAAAATATTGGACTTTCAGAGTTTCAGATGATAGTCAAACGTTTTTTTGATATCGTGGTGGCGTTAGCAGGAGTGATCCTGACAAGTCCGGTTATGCTGATAACTGCGCTGTGTATCAAAGTGCATCACGATGGTCCCGTATTTTTTCAGCAGGAGCGATGTACGATCCACGGAAGAAAATTTCAGATTATCAAGTTTCGAAGCATGATCGTGGATGCAGAAAAGGAAGGCAGGTCTATTCCGGCAGAGGATGATGACGAACGTATCACAGCAGTAGGCAGGGTGATACGAAAATATCACATTGATGAATTGCCACAGTTTTTTAATGTTCTAAAGGGCGATATGAGTATTGTTGGCCCCAGACCGGAACGCATTGAACATGTCGAGAAATATCGGAGTCAGATACCGGAATTTGATTATCGTTTTAAAGTAAAAGGTGGAATTACCGGATATGCACAGGTTTTTGGAAAATATAATACTTCTGCATATGATAAATTAAAAATGGACATTCAATATATTGTGAATTATTCACTTTTTTTGGACATTGAGATTATCGTAGAGACATTAAAGGTTTTTTTTCAAAAAGAAAAAACAGAGGGATTTCACCATGAGGAGAATAAGAAAGTATGAGACTTCTGCTGATTACGGATGAAGTATGGAATGATAAAATACATGGTAATAATATATTGACAAACTGGTTTGAGGGAATGGATATTGAGATTGCGAATATTTACTGCAGTCCCGGGATGCCGGATAACCGGTGCTGTCAAAAATATTTTCAGATAACTGATGGGATGATGGCAAGAAGTATCCTGAAAAGAGGTCAAAGGGCAGGAAGAGCATTTGTGTGGAATGGCAATCAACAGCAGGAGAATACAGGCGCAAGTGCAGAGGCAGAAAACAAGAAATTCTATTCTTTCATGAAATCCATCACTACAGAAAGTATCCGTGCTGTCAGGGAATGGTTGTGGCTGCATGGCAGATATGATGAGGTGGCATTAAAAAGATTTATTGAGGAATTTGATCCGGATATTGTTTATTCGCCAAGATATGCGACAAGAAAAATAATGAGACTTGAAAGGATGGTACATAGTATGACACATGTACCATTTGTTGCATTTACAGCTGATGATGAATATACTCTGCAACAGTTCCGGATTACACCGGTATATTGGATCAGAAGAATCCTGTCGAGAAGAGATTTAAGGCAGAATACAAAATTTTACCGCAAATATTTTATGTTTTCCAGAGATCAGGCAAAGCTGTATGCAAAAGAATTTCATATGGAAACGGAATGCATATATAAAAATGGAGCATTTCCGGCGCAGCGAGTGGAGACAAAATTGCATGATCCAATTAGAATGATATATGCCGGAAAATTATATTGTAATCGTTGGAAAGTGTTGGCAGAGATTGGAAAAGCATTAAAAGAAATAAATAAGAATGAAGTGAAAATGACGCTTGAGATTTATACGAAAGATGCAATAAATCAAAAACAGAAGAACGCATTGGATGAAGAACGCAGCATCTTTCTAAGACAACCGGTAACGGCAGAACAGTTAAAACAGATATATGCAGACGGAGATATTGCATTGCATGTTGAGTCAGACGATCTGAAGAACAGACTTCTGACCAGATATTCATTTTCGACCAAGATTATTGATTGTCTTGCAAGTGGATGTGCTGTTATGGCTGTGTGTCCGGAGATACAATCGGGATACCGGTATTTAAGAGACGAGGATGCAGCAATTTGTATTGATGATGAGAAACAAATAATCCATGTCCTGAAGAAGATTACAGAACATCCGGAGATGATAGAGCAGTATCGTGAGAAAGCATGGAAATGTGGGATAAATAATCATAAAAAAGAAGAATTGCAAAATAAATTGGAAAGGGAATTGTTAAAATATGTTAATGAAAGTAAAACAAAGAGGGTATAGTAATATATGCATGGCATTAGTGGCAACAGGATTGTATTTTGGATTGATTTTTTATTTATATCCCGTATGTCTTGCACAGGATGATACACTTTACCGATCTCTGATAGATGGAAGTTATTTGGGATATGGGGAAGCACATGTAATGTATATAAAATATGTTTTTGCATACTTATTGACAATACTTTATAAACTGATGCCGGCAATAGAGTGGTATGGAGTAGTTTTTGTTGGAATATACATTGTTTGTTTGTTTTTAATGTTATACAAAATAATAGAAATACTAAAAGAAAAATGGATGCAATTAATAGGAGTTACAGCTTTTCTCGCATTATTTACAGAACTTTTTATGGAGGCAATCATAGAGATTAATTTTTCTTATGCTGCTGCAATAGCGGGGATGACAGCCGCTTTTCTTCTGATAGTCAACGAAGATAAAAAACAAAAAGAGAATATAGTGATTGTATCCGTTATGTTACTATTGTCTTATTTAATAAGGCACAAAGTAGGCTGTATTGCCATAGGATTTATCGGAATAGAGCTTGTTTACAGAATGATTTGGAAAAAAAATGATCGGAAAGACATATTAAAATGGGGCATGGTTCTTTTTTTATTAATTTTAGGCATTAATTTAGTAGACTGGAATGTTTACCATAGCGTCGAAAGAGAAGCAAATAATAATTTGACATATTTATATGATTATGAGGGATATCCAGGATATGACGAGAGCCAAGATGTTTTTTTAAAATATGATGTGTCTGAAACACAGTACAAATTAATGACAAAAGGATACAATGGTATTGTTGAAGAGGATATAAAAAGAGGCTTGTATGATGAATTAGTATCAAATATGGTTGAAAAAGGGAATACACTGACGATAGTAGATAGGCTAAAAAAAATTATACTGTCTGTATGTGAATTTTATAGATACACAAATGAAGAAAAATCGTACATAATCAATATCTTTATTATATGTGGCAGTATTGGTTCCGTTCTTTACTATGAAGGGCATAAGCAAAGAAAAAAATCATGTAAGATTGTCTGTCAATATATATTATACATATTGATGTGGGTTTATTTATTTTACAAGGGCAGAATCAATAGTCATGCAACAATTCCGTTACAGGGCATAATGATGATATGCATATGTGCAGAGCTCTTAAGAATATTTGATGAAAATGATAAACAGTTGTCAGATTACAAAGTATTTTGTACTTTGGTCATTACAGGAAGTTGTTATTTGTTTTTCTGCAATTATATATCAGGTCTATCTATAAGAGATAATCTTTTAAAACAAATAGCTGTGACAGAAAGCTTTACTGAGTATGCAAAGAACAATTCATCTAATATTTATATTACAGATATGAATAATCACTATTGTGATAACAGAATAACATTATTTAAATCGGAGAATCCTTCAAACATTGTTGTAGGTAGAGGAATGGGATTTTTTGAGGACAAGATGTTACAGTGTGGAATGGATGATAGCATAAATGAATTATATAAATACAAGAATTTATATTTTGCAATAGAAGATAAGGATATTGCGTTGGATGTTAAGAAAATCTTTGAGCAAGATGGAAAAAACGTGCAGGTTAATAAGGTAGATGAGATCAATACAGAAAAAACTAGCATTGAGATCTACCAGTATGTGTTACAGTAAATTTGGTGGGAAAGTATGCGTGTATTACAGATTAATGCAGTAAATAAAACAGGAAGCACCGGCAGAAATGTATATGAAATTGTGCAGTATATGAATGAACATGGCGATGAAGGCTTTGTTGCGACAGCAGTGACAGGTGGAGAAGAGCATGAGTATGTGATCGGAACAAAGTATGATCATAAAATACATGCATTGCTGTCAAGGGTAACGGGATATCAGGCATGTTTTTCATCATGTGCAACAAAGCGTCTGATCCGGTATATAAAGCAGATAAAACCGGATGTAGTTCATATTAATAATGTGCATTCTAATTATATTCGTTTGTCAATGTTATTGGGATATTTAGCAGAAATGGATATTGCGACAGTGGTTACTTTGCATGATTGCTGGTTTTACACAGGGCATTGTTTTCATTATACGTTAATAGATTGTGACAAATGGAAAAATGGTTGCAATCACTGTCCACAGATTCATGATGGAAATGCGAGCTGGTTTTTTGACACATCAGGACAGATGTGGATAAAGAAGAAAAGTGCATTTGAAAAAATTCCACGTTTAGCAGTTGTGGGTGTATCTGACTGGATCACAGACGAAGCCAGACAGTCTTTTTTACAGAATGCAAAAATCATACAACGAGTGTATAATTGGGTGGATATTGATATTTTTCATCCGGTAACGAGAGAAAAAGTACAGGAAAAAAAGATACAATATCAACTAAAAGACAAGTACATCATTCTTGGTGTGGCAAGTCAGTGGGATGAAAAAAAAGGCTTCGGAAAGTTTCTGGAATTATCAGAACTGCTGAATGAGGATGAACAGATCGTGCTGGTAGGCGAAGTGCCGGAAAACAGCATTGTACCAGAGAATATTACATTGAATCCAAAGACAGAGAGTGTGGAAATGCTTGCAGAGATATATGGTGTGGCAGATGTGTTTGTTACATTTTCGAAAGAAGAATCTTTTGGAAAAGTGTCAGCAGAAGCCTTATCTTGTGGAACACCGGTTATTTGTTACAACACAACTGCTAATCCTGAGATTGTCGGGAAAGAGTGTGGTATTGTACTCGGTCAGGATTCTATGGCAGATGTGCAGATGGCAATTGCAATGATCAGGAGAAAAGGAAAGGCATTTTATGCAGAGAATTGCAGGAGCTGGGCAAGACAACAGTTTGCTATGGACACTTGTATTAAGCAGTATATGGATATTTACAGACGTCTTATAGAAATGAAGAAAGAATAGGGATAGATGGAAGACAACAGACAGATTAAAATAGGCGCAGTGCTTGCTTACGGAACGATTGCATTTAATATATTAGCAGGTCTGATTTATACGCCGTGGATGATCCGGGAAATCGGTCAGAGTGACTATGGGATTTATGGACTGGCGACATCCTTGATAGGAATGTTTACAATGGATTTTGGACTTGGAAATGCGGCGATTCGTTTTATTTCAAAATATAGGGCAGAAAATGACGAGAAAAAAATAAATCAGTTTATGGGATTGACTTTAAAATTATATCTGATCATTGATGCTATTATTTTTGCAGTGTTATTAATATGCTTTATTTTCATGTCAGATATCTACCAAGGGCTAGATAATAATGAAATTATAAGACTACGAGTAGTTTTTGCAATTGCGGGATTGTTTTCAACAATATCATTTCCATTTCAAACTTTGAACGGATTGATTACGTCATATGAAAAGTTTATTTTCCAAAAGGTTATGGAGTTTGTAAATAAAGCCGGCACAATTTTCATTATGGTTATTCTGCTTATGAATGACCAAGGTTTATATGCTCTGGTTCTTGTAAATGCGTTTGTAGGAGTTGTAGTAATAATTATAAAATTATGGTATCTAAAAAGGAATATTTCAATACATATTGACTGGAAGTATTGGGATAAAAAACTTTTGAAAGAAATATTTGGATATTCAACGTGGACTGCTGTAATAGCAATTGCTCAAAGTCTAATTTATAATATTATGCCTACAATTTTAGGAATTACTAGTAATACTGTGGAAATATCGAAATTTACAGCGGCATCTACAATAGAAGGTTATGTATATACGTTTTCTTATGTAATTAGTGGGATGTTTATGCCACAGATGGCAAGAATGATTCAGAAAAATAAAAATGATAAAGAAGCAAATGCAAAAGAAATTACGGAATTAATGATAAGAATAGGAAGAATACAGATGATAATAGTAGGTGCAATAGTTGCTATTTTTGTTGTACTTGGAAAAGAATTTATAAATTTATGGTTAGGAAAGAAATTTGGTGGGACTTATGAAATAATTTTGCTTATGATTATTCCAACAGCAGTTATTGCAATTCAGGGGATTGCAGAAACCTATGTATCTGTGACGGGAGAAGTTAAATTTAATGCAAGAGGAACGATTGTTGCTGCAATAGTTGCAGTGATTAGTGCATTTATTTTATCTCCTGCATATGGGGCGATTGGGGCTGGGATAGCTGTGTGTATTGGCAATACAGCAGGGCGCGTGTTAGTAATGAATATATTTTATATAAAAAAATTTGGATTGCATATAGGGCAGTTTTGTAAAGAGTGCATTTTAAAATTGAGTGTACCTATTATAGGGACTATTGTTTTGACACATATAGTAAATTATTTCCTAAAAGGTAACAGCTGGATATTATTTTTTATAAAAGGAATGATTTCTGTCGTAATTTATTGTATACTTATATGGTTTGGAGCATTAAATGCGCAGGAAAAAGAACTGATAATACAGCCATTGAATACTTTGTTGAGAAAAATGAAAAGAAAATAAAGATATTCGCAGAAAGGAATATTTCATATGGGAACTATATTTGAGAATAAAACATTATTAATTACGGGAGGAACAGGATCCTTTGGCAATGCGGTTTTAAATCGTTTCCTGAGAACAGATATTAAAGAAATCCGTATTTTTTCAAGAGACGAGAAAAAACAGGATGATATGCGGCATGAGTATCAGGCAAAATATCCGGAGGATTTTGAGAAGATTAAATTTTATATTGGAAATGTCAGGGATCTACAGAGTGTAAAGAATGCGATGCATGGTGTGGACTATATATTTCATGCAGCAGCATTAAAACAGGTGCCATCCTGTGAATTCTTTCCGTTAGAGGCTGTTAAAACGAATGTGATCGGTACGGACAATGTATTGACGGCAGCAATTGAAGAAGGGGTAAAAAAAGTAATATGTCTATCGACTGATAAAGCCGCTTATCCGGTCAATGCAATGGGAACTTCTAAAGCAATGATGGAAAAGGTGATCGTTGCAAAATCAAGAACTGTTTCACCGGAGAAGACAAGTATTTGCTGTACCAGATATGGAAATGTCATGTGTTCCAGAGGATCAGTTATTCCGCTGTTTATCGATCAGATAAAAAACGGATTGCCGATCACAATTACAGAACCTCAAATGACCAGATTCATCATGAGCTTGGAAGAAGCTGTGGAATTGGTGCTGTTTGCGTTTGAAAAGGCGGAATCAGGCGATATTATGGTGCAGAAAGCACCGGCATGTACGATTGATACGCTTGCAAAAGCAGTTATTAAAATATTTCATGGTGATCCATCTACTATTAAGGTGATAGGTATCAGACATGGAGAAAAAATGTATGAGACACTGCTTACAAACGAAGAATGTGCAAATGCAATCGACCTTGGTGATTTTTACAGAGTTCCATGTGATAAAAGAGATCTGAATTATGATAAGTATTTTGTTGAGGGCGACACAGAGCGGAATAAATTAACAGAATTTAATTCCAATAATACCAATCTTCTTAAGGTTGATGAAGTGGCAGAAAAACTAATGGAACTTGAATATATCAGAGATGAATTAAAAATATGGGAAAAATAATTGGATATTTGGATCATGGTATTAAGAGATGTATAAAATATTACAGAAAAAGAGTTTTCCTAGACCATATTAATAGTATCGGAGCCAAAGCACTTGTAAAGGGTAGAATTGATGAAAATGTAATCGCAGTGGGAATACCGGCAAAAGAGAGGGGAAAGAGAATATAAATTATGAAAGTTGTAATTTTAGCGGGGGGACTTGGAACAAGGATTAGCGAGGAAAGCCATTTAAAACCGAAACCAATGCTGGAAATTGGAGGAAAGCCAATTTTATGGCACATTATGAAGGAGTATTCCTACTATGGATTCAATGAATTTATTATATGTTGTGGATACAAGCAACATATAATAAAAGAATGGTTTGCAGATTATTATTTATATAACAGTGATGTAACTTTTGACTTTACAGAGAACAACAAAATGACAGTTCATAATAATGTGGCGGAACCATGGAAGGTAACCTTGGTGGATACCGGGTTGACTACAATGACAGGTGGAAGAATCAAACGTGTACAGAAGTATATTGGAGATGAAACATTTATGCTGACTTATGGAGATGGAGTCAGTGATATCAACATTCAGGAGTTACTCAGGTATCATCAGTCACATGGGAAGATAGCTACAATTACAGCAGCAAATATCGGACAGCGTTTTGGTATTTTGGATATAGCCGATACAGGTGAGATAACATCTTTCCGCGAGAAAGAGGGAAAGGATGGCGGAAGGATTAATGCAGGATACATGGTTATGAATCCGGAGATATTTGACTATATTGATGGAGATACAACTGTATTTGAACAGGAACCATTGGAACGTATTGTCGAGAAGGGTGAGTTGATGGCATATCAGTTTGATGGATATTGGCAATGCATGGATACAAAGCGGGAGATGGACAGATTAAATGCTTTGTGGGATGCAGGATGTGCACCATGGAAAGTATGGGAAGAATAGGGAAAAAGATTATGTTTGAGAATAAGTCAGAATTACAGGCAAGAGAAGAAATACTGGAAATGGTGAGAGAGTATTATGATACATATCATAAGCATCAAGGTAAATTCAGATCCGGAGACAGGATCAGTTATGCCTCACGAGTATATGACTCTCATGAAATGTGTAATTTGGTGGACAGTGCATTGGAATTTTGGTTGACAGCGGGAAGATATACAGCACAATTCGAAAAAGAATTTGCAAACTATCTGGGGGTGAAGTATTGCTCACTCGTAAATTCGGGTTCGTCTGCAAATTTGAATGCATTTATGGCACTGACATCCCCATTATTGGGAGAAAGACAGGTTTTGCCTGGGGATGAGATGATTACTGTTGCAGCAGGATTTCCAACGACCGTGACACCGGCAATTCAATATGGAGTAATCCCTGTTTTTGTCGATGTAACGATCCCACAATATAATTTAGATGTAGAACAGTTAGAAATGGCACTTTCTTCCAAGACTAAGCTTGTTATGGCTGCACATACATTGGGAAATCCTTTTCAGCTAAGCAGAGTCAGAGAGTTTTGTGATAAGCATGGATTATGGTTGATCGAGGACAACTGTGATGCATTAGGGAGTACTTATACACTTCATGGGAAAAAGTATTTTACAGGTACAATTGGAGATATAGGAACATCATCGTTTTATCCTCCGCATCACATGACGATGGGAGAGGGAGGAGCTGTTTATACTAATAATCCACTTCTGAATAAATGTATAAGATCTTTTAGAGACTGGGGAAGGGATTGTGTGTGTGCATCGGGGCAGGATAATTTGTGCGGACATCGTTTTGACCGGCAGTATGGAGAACTTCCGCCTGGATATGATCATAAATATGTATATTCTCATTTTGGCTATAATCTGAAAGCTACAGACATGCAGGCTGCAATAGGATGTGCTCAGCTTGAAAAACTTCCATCTTTTGTGGAACGCAGAAAACATAATTTTAAACGATTGTATAAAAAACTAGAAGGATGCAGGGAACAATTAATATTGCCTGAGACATGCGAAAACTCTGATCCAAGCTGGTTTGGATTTTTGCTGACCTGCAGGGAGAATGTGGAGAGAAACAAAGTGGTTTCTTATATTGAAGAACACGGAATACAGACAAGAATGCTTTTTGCGGGGAATCTTGTAAAGCATCCGTGCTTTGATCAGATGAGAAAGACCGGAAAAGGATATAGAATGATTGGAGATTTAAAAAACACAGACAGGATCATGCAGGATACATTTTGGGTAGGTGTATATCCTGGAATGACGGACGAGATGATAGACTATATGGCTGAGATTATCATAGAGGCTATTCATCAATAGGAGAATTCGGAGGAAAATATGAAACAACGGCTGGCAGATTATGTGGCAGATTTCTGCGTTGAAAATGGAATAAGCGATTGCTTTATGGTGGTAGGCGGAGGTGCTATGCACTTGAATGACGCATTTGGGCATAAAGAAGGCATACATTGTACCTATAATCATCATGAGCAGGCATCAGCAATGGCGGCAGAAGCATATGCGCGGGTAGACAATAAAATGCCGGTTGTGTGTGTGACAACAGGACCTGGTGGTACTAATGCGTTAACAGGAGTTATGGGCGGCTGGTTAGATTCGATTCCGATGTTCATTATTTCTGGTCAGGTACGGCATGATACAACAGCAAGATATATGAGACAATTTACGCAGGGGTTGCGGTTAAGAGCTGTTGGAGATCAGGAGTTTGATATTGTAGCAGCGGTTGAAAGCATGTGTAAATATGCAGTCCGTATAGAAAATCCGGATAATATTGCGTACGAATTAGAAAAGGCATACCATATTGCAATGACTGGGCGACGGGGACCGGTATGGATTGACATTCCTGTTGATTTTCAAGGTTATTATATTGAGACTGATCGTTTGGAGCATTATCTCGTTTCATCAGAGCATGAAAACGGGGTGGATACAGATATTTACAATGAAATTATAGACAGAATAAAAAAAGCTGAAAGACCGGTGTTTTATGCGGGGAATGGAATTCGCTTATCTGAAGGGTATGGGACATTTAGACATGTCATAGAGAAATTGGGAATCCCGGTTGTAACAGGTTGGGATTCGATCGATCTGATTGAGGATGATCATCCACTTTATATAGGGAGAGCAGGAATTATGGGAGACCGTGCGGGTAATTTTGCGGTACAGAATGCAGATGTACTATTAGTGGTAGGAAATCGATTATCTATTAGACAGGTAGGGTATAATTGGAAGAGCTGGGCGAGAAAAGCTTATGTTATAATGGTAGATATCGATCCGGCAGAGTTAAAGAAAACTACAATACACGTCGAACTTCCTATATGTGAAGACGCAGATATTTTTTTGAAAAATATACAAGATAGTTTGAATAGCAGTCGGTATCCATTATTTGAAAACGGACAATGGATACAAAAATGCAGGGAATGGAAAGAAAAATATCCGGTTACACAGGAAAAACATTGGAAAGAAAATGGGAAAACTGCGAATGTTTATGCATTTATAAAATATTTGAGCAGTTGTCTGCCCAATAATACAGTGACTGTTGTATCAAATGGAAGTGCATGTGTTGTCGGAAGCCATAACTATGTGATGAAAAAGGGTGGAAGATTTATCATTAATAGTGGAGCGGCAAGCATGGGATATGGATTGCCTGCAGCCGTTGGAGCATGCATTGCAAATGGGAACAAAACAACTATTTGTTTAGAGGGTGATGGCAGTATTATGATGAATCTGCAAGAACTCCAAACTATTGTAACCAATCATCTGCCAATTAAAATTTTTTTGATCAATAATGATGGGTATCATTCCATTCGCCAGACACAGAATAATTTATTTCAGGAACATAGCAAGGTGGGAATAGGACCGGAAAGTGGCGATTTATCGTTCCCTGATTTTAAAAAGATTGCTGAGGCATTCGGATATGTTTATTATGAAGCTCACAGTAATAAAGAAATGAAACAGGTTGTAGATGCTGTTTTGACAGAAAAAGGGGCAGCTTTCTGTGAAATATTTGTATCAACTGATCAGGTGTTTGAACCTAAGAGTGCGACAAAAAGATTAGAGGATGGAACACTTGTAAGTCCTCCATTAGAAGATCTTGCACCGTTTCTTCCAAGGAAGGAACTATTGGATAATTTATTCATTGAGCCATATGGGGAATAGAGGAGAATAACGTTGAAAACAATAGCAATAGTTGGTGCAGGCGGCTTTGTTGGAAAAAATCTATGCGAATCTTTGTGTGAGGATTATAGAGTTTACGCTATTACCAGAACAGATTTTGATCTGACAGACAGTGAACAGGTATGTCGCTTTTTTGGACAACATACATTTGATACAGTTATTAACTGTGCGAATCAGGGCGGTGCAAGAAATAATGGTTATGTGCAGACGGATGTGATCGGAAATAATCTCAAGATTTTTTTTAATTTAGAACGATGTCTCAATGATAATACAAAGCTGATTAATTTTGGCAGTGGGGCACAGTATAATAAACAGAGAAATTTAACTGAAATCAAGGAATGTGATACAGGACAGATTCTGCCAATAGATGACTACGGGTTTAGTAAGTATGTTATGTCGAGATATATTAGCGCAAATCAGAAAGATAACATATATAATCCGATTATTTTTGGATTATATGGAAAGTATGAAGATTATACATATAAATTTATATCAAATACAATTGTAAAAAACCTGTTAAAAATGCCTATCGTGATCAATCAGAATGTTGAGTTTGATTATCTCTTTATTGATGATTTTGTGCAAATTATAAGAGCTATGATAGAGGATGAATTTAAAAACAGGGAATTCAATATTACTCCGGATCAATCCATTGATCTGTACACGATTGCGCAGATGATCAATCATATCGGGAATCATCAAAGTGAGATACAAATTAGGAACGAAGGAATGAATTATACTTATACAGGAGACAATTCTCTTTTAAAGGAAAATCTGCATGGCAGTTTTAAATTTACTTCATATGAGGATGGAATTACCCAATTATATCAGTATTATAAGGAACATATAGAAGAACTGGATTTAAGCACAATTTATGAAGATAAGGCAATTCAGTACTGCCAGACAAACAGAAGAGGAAGGAACAATGTGTGATAGAAAGAAAGTTAGTATACTAATCCCTTGTTATAATGAAGAAGACAATGTCGGACCTATGAGCAATGAAATTGTTCGTCTTTTTGAAAATGAATTACAGCAATATGATTATGAATTAATATTTATTGATAATGATTCAAAAGATCATACAAGAGAGTTACTGCGTAGTATATGCAAAAATAACAAGAATGTAAAGGCGATTTTTAATGCAAAAAATTTTGGACAGTTTAATTCGCCATACTATGGGATCACACAGACTACAGGGGATTGTACGATCTCTATGGTATGTGATTTTCAAGATCCGGTAGAACTGATTCCAAAATATCTGAAAGAATGGGAAAATGGTTACAAAATAGTAATTGGAATAAAGACAAGCAGTAAAGAAAATCCAATTATGTATCACTTGCGGAGCTTGTATTATAAGGTGATCCGTAAGATGTCAGATGTAGAACAGATTGAACATTTTACAGGTTCCGGATTATATGATAAAGATTTTGTGGATATATTGAGAAATCTTCATGATCCTACCCCATTTCTTAGAGGAATCGTTGCGGAGCTTGGATTTAAGAGAAAAGAGATTTCTTATGAACAGCCTAAACGAAGAGCCGGAAAAACAAGTAATAATTTTATGCGGCTATACGATGCAGCCATGTTAAGTATTACATCTTATACAAAGATAGGTTTACGCTTGTGTACTTTTATGGGAATGATAGTAGGGATAATAAGTGTAATAGTTGGAATTATATATTTAATTATGAAATTGACACATTGGTATGATTTCGCAGCAGGAATGGCTCCTCTTGTAATAGGAATGTTCTTTTTAGGAGCAGTGCAATTATTTTTCCTTGGAATTCTGGGGGAGTATGTACTTAGCATTAATACCCGTGTGATGAACAGACCTCTTGTAATTGAGGAAGAGCGTATCAATTTTGAATAGGAAAATGAAGAAAAATGAGAATAGATACAGATTTTTACAGTGGAAAAAAGGTTTTGATAACAGGACATACAGGATTTAAAGGGACGTGGATGAGTAAGCTGCTTGTCATGTCAGGCGCTGATGTGACAGGTTATGCATTGAAGACCGGAAATCACCCTAATTTGTTTGAAATTGCTGATGTTGAAAATGAAATTAATTCTGTGTATGGTGATATTCGAGATTATGACAAATTAAGAAGTGTGTTTGAACACGTGAAACCTGATATTGTGATCCATATGGCAGCGCAGCCACTGGTACGTGAAGCATATGAGAATCCAAGGTATACGTATGATGTGAATGTCATGGGAACTGTCAATGTTTTGGAGTGTATTCGTAATTGTACATCCGTTAAATCTTTTGTGAACGTGACAACTGACAAGGTTTATGAGAACAAAGAATGGGAATGGGGGTATAGGGAAAACGAAAGGTTAAATGGATTTGATCCGTATTCAAATTCAAAGTCATGTTCGGAACTTGTCACGGACAGTTATAAAAATTCATTTTTTGCAGATCGAGAGATTGCAATATCAACACTAAGAGCAGGAAATGTAATTGGCGGAGGAGATTTTGCTGCAAATCGTATTATCCCAGACTGCATTCGGGCAGTTGAGCAAAAGAAAAAGATTGTTGTAAGAAATCCATATTCCACAAGACCATATCAGCATGTGCTGGAGCCTGTTGCAGTATACCTTATGCTGGCACAGAGACAGTATGAAGATAAAAGTATTGCCGGTGCTTATAATGTGGGACCGGATGAACAAGATTGCTTGGCAACCGGGGAATTAGTCAGCCTTTTTTGTACTGAATGGGAAAGACAAACTGGTCAGAAAGTGGAATGGGAAATAAAATCGGATAAGGGACCACATGAAGCGGGACTCTTAAAGTTAGACTGCTCAAAGCTTAAACATGTATTCTCATGGAAACCGAGATGGAATATTGAGGAGACGATGCAGAAAATCGTAGAGTGGTATTATATCAATAGTCAAAATCCACAAAACATCGTTACGTGCATGAAACAACAGATCATAGATTTTACTAGAGAATAAGGATATGTGTGGTGAATGATGAAATCAAATGAGCAGATGAAAAATATAATGATACAATTTATGAAGTTTGGACTTGTAGGAGTCAGCAATACCATCATATCATATGTTACATATGTATTTTTTTTATTTTTATTTGAAAGTAAACAGTGGTTTCTTAAATCGGATTACCTTATAGCACAGATGGCAGGATTTGTAATCAGTGTATTGTGGTCATTTTACTGGAATAATAAATATGTATTTAAAACGGAAGAAGGAGAATGTCGTTTTTGGATAAGAGCTCTTGTAAAAACTTATATATCATATGCATTTACAGGACTGTTTTTGAATAGTATATTGTCTTTTATATGGGTGGAAATGTTAGGAATATCCAAAATGATCGCACCTATTATAAATCTTATCGTCAGTGTTCCATTAAACTTTTTGATCAATAAGTTTTGGGCATTTAGAAATACAAAGAAGAAGGATTGTGAATAAGATGAAAAGATATAAAGAAGAAATAAGGACATTTTTGAATGATAAAAAATATATGGTCTGTCTGATCGTGATAACGATGATATGTTATACATATGCAGCAGTTCAGACTACACTGAGTATTGATGATCTTGCAGGAGAACAGCATATTGGAAGTGGGTATGGAATGATAGCTTCTGGAAGAATGGGAATGACAATACTATTAAACATCTTTGGAACAAAAAACTGTCTTCCCCAATATTCAACTGCAATTGAAATATTATGCGCAGTTTTTTTTGCATGGGCAGCGATTAATTATTGCATATTTTTTAAAAGGGTTGCTGGCAGTAAATTAAAAAGTAATCATTTTATATTATTTTCGTGTATTCTGGTATCATATCCTTTGATCAATGAAATATGGGAGTTTACAGGTGCAAATCTTTGCGTGGCGGAGGGATATTTATTTATATCTTTTACCATGTTGCTTTTACAGGAATATTTTTCTGCAAGAAAAGAAGAAAGAAATCTCTGGAGCATAATACTCTCTGTTTTAATGCTTATGTTAGTGGCATCGGCATATGAATCTTTAATATGCGTTTATGTTTTTATGGTGTTTGCTTTGATTTTATTTAAAACGCTTAATGACCGTGAAAAAAAATATAAGATTAGAGATATGATAGGGGATGGAATCCCTTATGCAATAATTGTGGCGGCAAGTATTATATTGGAACTTATTGTATATAAAGTTAGTTTGATTATACTCCGGATTCCGCCACAGGGCTTTGGGGATAAAGGTATATATTGGGGAACTGAATCAATTGGATGGATTATTAAATCAATTGTTGGCAATTGCATCAATGAGTATTTAATAAAGGGGTTCATTTATTTTCCGATAACAGAATTGGATATTGCAATATTATTATTTATTATCCTGGGAATTATTGCATGTATTTTATATAAAAATGTCAGAATTCTATTTCCAGGAATGGGCATTTTTTTAGCAGTGTTTTCCTTATCCATTATTCAAGGAAAAGCATCGCTTTATCGAACATGTGAAGTTTTTGGAGTTTTTGTTGCATTCGTAGGAATGTTGGCATTATGCATGGTGGAGGAAAGAATAAAAAAAGCATGGATTGCGAATATTGTGTATGCTGCTGGTATCCTGCTTTGTGTAAATCAGGCTGTGTATTTAAGTGGAATACTGAATATAAATCATTTACGATCTGAGGAAGAGGCAGATGTGATCAAAAGTATCGCATATGATTTATGGCATGATCACGATATGGAAAAACCGGTGATTTTTGTTGGTGAATATACGCTTAGTGAATATATTACAGAAGCGGTGTCGATTCCGGAAGAGAGTAAGAGATGGAAATGGTTTTGCTATTGGACAGCAAAAATTAACGGTATAGATGAGCAGGAGGTAATGGAGAATTATCCAAGAAAATATGTGGTATCAAATGTGAATTCGCTTATTAGTACATCGGCTGTACAAACTGGAAAGCAAACAGACATGCAGGATCTGTTTGCATATTATGGGTTTGAGTATAAGACCGGTACCGATACAGAAATGTATAAAAAGGCATCAGACTATGTAGAACAGCATGATATGAAGGGATGGCCTGTGGAGGGGTATATTGTAGAATTAGACGATATGATCATTGTAAATTTAAAGTAGATAAAAGAGGAGAAGATTATTATATGCATGTCTTGCAGGTAATGTCATGTATCGAATATGGTGGAACAGAAGCTTTTGTTTATAATCATTGCAAGCAAATATTAAGAGAGCATCCATCTGATGAGATCGCTTTGTTGATTTGTGGAAATCATATTAACGAAAATAGAAAGAATGATTTTGTAAAATTTGGGATTAGAATTTATAACAGTGTAGTTCCAAGTATTAAAAATTACAGAGTAATCTTAAATACACTTCAAGAGATAAAAAATACCTGGGGTGTAGATGTGATACACAGTCATATGAATCTTGGCAATGTTGTAATCATGCATGCCGCTGTAAAATTGAATATTGCAAAACGTATTTCGCATTCACATGATACAGCAGGGTATTCTGGCAATCCAATCAGACATTTTGAGCAGTTGATGAGACGGAATTGTATGATAAAAGATGCTACAGATCTATTGGCATGCTCTGAAAAAGCAGGGGACTATCTGTATGGGAAGATGTTTTCTGAATGCGGAAAAGTGATTCCGAATGGTATTAATGAAGTGATTTACGAAGCTGACGATACTGCTGACATAAAAATGCTTCGTCAGGAATTTGATCTGGAAAATAAATTTGTACTGGGAAACATCACAAGATTTGATACAAAGAAAAATCAGATTTTTTTGGTTGAAATTTTAGAAAATCTTATTGATCAGATACCTGATATTGTACTGGTTTTAGGTGGTGTTGATGGGGGAGAAGAACAGAGATTAAGACAAATTGTGAAAGAAAAGCATCTACTTGCGCATGTGAGGTTTGTTGGCGTGCGGCAAGATATAGTGCAATGGATGAAGCTTTTAGATATCTGGGTAATGCCATCTTTGTTCGAAGGACTTCCGATCACGCTATTAGAAGCACAGTTCTCAGGACTATATTGTTTAGTGGCGGATACCGTATCAGGAGAGGCAGATACCGGATATGGGTTGATCGAATATCTGAAATTACAGGAAGACGAATGGAAAAAAGCGATTATCAGATATTATAAAAATCCAGTACATTGCGATACAGCAAGTTTGATAGAATGGAATCATCAGTCGAAATTTGAAATTCACAATTCTGCAGAGATGTTATATGCTGTTTATAAAAATGATAGGAGTGACAAATGAGCAAAATTGTCCATTATTTGTGTTATGCAGTAGATGAAAAAACAAGAGATAAATTGATCTACTATCCGTCTGCCCAGCCGAAAATTGAGTATTTACGGAATTTGATGAAAAAGAATGATTATTATGTTAAAATTGTATCAAATTGTAAAAGCAAGAAGGGATGGTTTGGCAGAAAATCCTACAATGTAGATGATAAAGAACAGCATATTTTTTTCAGCTCTTTTCATAGCAAATCTGAATCAGTCAATAAAGTATCACTGATATTTGAAATTTTACAGACAGCGCACTACCTGCTTACAAAAGTGAAAAAGGGAGATATTGTTTTAGTATATCATTCGTTGTTTTACAAGTTCCCATTCGCTTTAATTGAAAAGGTTAAAAAAATTCAATTTATATTGGAGATGGAAGAAATATACTCGGCATTGTCAGACCAGAGTAAGAAGTATGAAAAAGGGGAATTGGAGTTCGCTGAGCGTGCGTCAGCATATTTGATGGTAAATGACCTGTTACAGGAAAAGATTCCGATTAATGGCAGGGATTGTATCTTGTCTTACGGTAATTATCAGCTGTCTCCGATTTTAGTTGGTAAGGAAAAAGAAGAAAAAGAACAGATCGATGTAGTCTATGCCGGTGTGGTGGAACAAAAGCGTTATGCGGCATTTGTGGCAGCAAGAACAGCAGAGTTTTTAGGTGCTAAGTATCGAATGCATATCTTAGGTTTTGGTGAACCGGAGGATATTGAGGCATTAAAGCAGTTAATTGCAGAAGTTAATAACAGAGTGGGATTAGAGAAAGTAAAGTTTCATGGAGCAAAGAGTGGAAATGATTATTATAAATTTCTACAGTCCTGTGATGTGGCATTAAGTTGTCATTCATATGATGCAACAATGAGTGAATCAGCTGATTATACCTTTCCGTCAAAAATTATTGTTTATCTTGCGAATGGACTTCAGGTAGTATCAGGGGAGCTGCGGTGCGTAAGACAGTCCCAATTTGGGAATTTGATCCATTTTTATAAAGACAATAAACCAAAGTCAATCGCAGAGGAAATCCAGAAAATTGATTTTAGCAGTCCATATGATAGCAGAAGTATTATAAATCATATGAATTTACAGTTTGAAAAAGATTTTATAGATATTTTGGAGAAAAATAAGGTAAAGTGATGAAAAACAAAATTTTATTGATTATTGCGTATTTTGGTGAATTTCATAATTATTTTGATCTGTTTTTAAAATCCTGTGAGTGGAATCCGGATGTCAATTGGCTGATTGTTACAGATAATAAAGTAGAGTATAATTATCCGGAAAATGTCCAGAAGGTGGAAACTACTTTTGAGCAGCTAAAAGAAAAAATCCAGAGCTTATACGATTTTCCGGTCGCATTGGAAAAACCATATGATTTGTGTGATCTGAAAGTTGCGTATGGAGAGATTTTTCAGAATTATATAGAAGGTTATAAGTTTTGGGGCTATTGTGATTGTGATGTTATTTTTGGAAAAATATCTGATTTTTTGACAGATCAATTACTTGAGAAATATGATAAGTTACTAATGCGAGGTCATTTTACATTATATCGTAACACGGCTGACATTAATCGTATGTATCGAAATCCGATTGATGGAGTAGAACAGTACAAAATTGCTTTTTCAGAACCCGGGGCACATCATTTTGATGAGGGGCTTCCGGAATTAGTACCAGGGATTAATCGAATATTTACAGACGCAGGAAAAGAAATTTATGATGAATATATTTTTGCAGATATAGATGTAGAACGTTGGGCGTTTATACAGGCAGATTTAAAAGTGGAGAAAGAAGAACTGGAAAAAAGCAGGTATTCGGTATTTATATGGAAAGACGGAAAATTATGTAGAAATTATCTTAGAGACAATAAACTACAAAGTGAAGAGTATATGTATATACATCTGCAAAAGCGTAAAATGAAAAATAAAGTCAGGGAGAGCCGGAACGAATTTGTAATTAAAGCTAATTGCTTTTGTTGTGATACTCAATATAATGCCTACAACATTAAAAGAGCAAATAAAAATAAAATATATTGGTCTAGAATTCTTATACGGCTTCAAGATGGAATAAGGCGAAGAGTGAAATAAAACTTTTACAAGGGAGATCATATGCGAGAATATTTATTTTTTATTGCAATATTTTTAGTGGAAGGATGTATGTTTAAATACATTTCAAGCATTACAAAAAATGCATATTTGATTAAGAATAACGGAAAATTGTATTGTGGATTAATGACACTGCAATTTTTATTAATGTCGGCATTGAGAGATTATTCTGTCGGAGCTGACACTCTTACATATGTGACCTTTTTTGAACGAACGAATCATCATTTCAAATGGTCAGAAATGGGAACATACATGTTGAAAGGGTTGATTGGGCGAGAGGGATGGTTTGAACCACTTTTTGTATTGTTTACAAAAACAGTTTATTCATTTACGACGAATGCGAGAATTTGGCTTTTTATAATTGCTGTTTTTATAATGATTCCATTGGGAATATTTGTATATAAATATTCGAGAGACTATTGTATGAGTTTTATGATATATATGTGTCTTTTTTTTCAGTGTTTCGGAATTACTGCAATTAGACAGGCGATGGCATTAACAATTGTAACTTTTTTAGGTTATAAATATGTGAAAGAACGAAAGATGTGGGGATTTTTGCTATGTGTGATAATTGCATTTTATTTCCATCATTCTGCTATTGTCATGTTACCGTTATATTTTATATATAATATAAAACTAAATAAAAAGATGCGCATAGTGTATTGTATGGGTTATGGTGCTGTATTTATTCTAAGAAATCAAATATTGCAATTGTCAGCATTGTTGACAGGAGGCTATTATAAGTTTCCTGGTGGACAGCGTCCGTCTAATATGGTGATCATAATGACGTTGCTGACATTGTTTTGTCTGTGGAAATATGATAAACTATCAGAAATCAGATCTGATAATAATGGAGTTATAAATGCTGTATTGATAGGAACATTGTTTTTACCATTTACACAGATTAACGGAACGTATATGAGGTTATGCTATTATTATTATATGTTTCTTATGATACTGATCCCGGAGATTTTATTATTGTTCCCTAAAAAATGGAAAAATATTTTCACAGTCTGCGCTTATGCAGGCATGATAGCATTATTTGCACGCCATGGATTGCAGTATAGCTTCTTCTGGCAGGCATAAAGAAAAGAGAATGGCAGGTAGGAAAATGAAAGTTCTTGTTACTGGGGCAAATGGATTTATTGGAAAGAATCTGGTTGCCGAATTACAATACAAAGAAAATGTAGAGATATTGTCATGTACAAGAGAAACGACAGAAGAACAATTAGAACAGTATTGCAGAGAATGTAAGTTTGTTTTTGATCTTGCAGGGGTGAACCGCCCAAAAGAGGAAGCTGAATTTACAGAAGGCAATGTTACTTTTGTAAATACAATTCTGGAATTGTTGAAAAAGAATCATAATGAGTGCCCGGTGATGTATGCATCATCTACACAGGTGGCTTTGTCTAATGCATATGCAGCAAGCAAACGTGCAGGGGAAGAATTGATCAGAAAATATGGCAGAGAAACCGGAACAAAAACGTATATCTATCGTTTCCCGAATGTGTTTGGAAAGTGGTGCAGACCGAATTATAATAGCGCAGTGGCAACATTTTGTTATAACACAGCAAATGGTCTTGCACTTCGTATAGATAATGAGGCGACACAGTTACGCCTTGTGTATATTGATGATGTGGTACAGGAACTAATACTTGCGCTGGAAGATAAAGCACATCGGGATGAAAATGGTATCTGTTATGTGCCAAAAGTATATGAAAGAACACTGGGAGAAATTGCGGGACTGCTGGAAGAGTACAAAAAGAGCAGGACAAGTCTGGATACTCCGTATACAGCAAAGGATAGTTTTGAGAAGAAGCTATATAGCACCTATTTAAGTTATCTGCCAATTCAGTCTTTTAGTTATCCATTAGTGATGCATGAAGATCAGAGGGGAAGCTTTACTGAGATTTTAAGAACTCTTGAGAGAGGGCAGTTCTCGGTAAATATTTCAAAGCCCGGTATTACAAAAGGAAATCACTGGCATAATACGAAGAATGAAAAATACGTTGTGGTGAGCGGAACGGCTCTGATACGTTTTAGAAAGCATGGAACGAGAGAGATTATTGAATATAAAGTAAGTGGAGAGAAGCTTGAGGTTGTGGACATTCCGGTCGGATATACCCACAGTATTGCAAATATAGGAGAGAGCGATCTCGTAACCTTTATGTGGTGCAATGAATGTTTTGATCCGGAAGTGCCGGATACTTACTTTGAAGAGGTTGATATTGACAATGAGTAAATTGAAATTAATGACGATCATCGGGACAAGACCGGAGATTATCCGGCTGTCGGCTGTGATAAAAAAATGTGATGCTTACTTTGAACAGATCTTAGTGCATACAGGGCAGAATTATGATTACTGTCTGAATCAGGTGTTTTTTGATGATCTGGGATTAAGAGAGCCTGATTATTATCTGGATGCAGTCGGCGATGACCTCGGAGAGACAATTGGTAATATTATAGCGAAGAGTTATAAGCTTATGGCAGAGGAAAAACCGGATGCACTGTTAATTCTTGGAGATACGAATAGCTGCCTGTCAGCCATCAGTGCAAAGCGGCTTCATATTCCTATTTTCCATATGGAGGCCGGAAACAGATGCTTTGATGAATGTCTTCCGGAGGAGACAAACAGAAGAATTGTTGATCATATTTCAGACATCAATATGTGCTATTCAGAACATGCAAGAAGATATCTGAATGCAGAGGGAACTGCGAAAGAGAGAACGTATGTCACCGGTTCGCCAATGGCAGAAGTACTTCACAGTAATCTGAAAAAAATCGAAGAGTCTAAAGTGTTGGAAAAGTTAGGGCTTACAGCAGGACACTATATTTTACTTTCTGCACATCGGGAAGAAAATATTGATACCGAGAAAAACTTCATGAACCTTATGAATGCAGTGAATGCAATGGCGGAAAAGTATAACATGCCAATTCTTTATTCCTGTCACCCGAGAAGCAAGAAGTATATTGAGCAGCGGGGATTTGTCTTTGACGAGCGTGTGATCCGGCATGAGCCATTGGGATTCCATGATTACAATCATTTGCAGATGAATGCCTTTGCAGTTGTGTCTGATTCCGGTACATTGCCGGAGGAAAGCAGCTTTTTCCTGTCAGCAGGACATCCGTTCCCGGCAGTCTGCATCCGTACATCAACAGAACGCCCGGAAGCTTTGGATAAGGCTGATTTCATTCTTGCAGGAATTACAACAGAACAGGTATTGCAGGCAGTAGATACAGCAGTTGAGATGAACCGAAATGGAGATTATGGAATCCCGGTTCTGTATTATACAGAGGAAAATGTATCTACGAAAGTGGTAAAGATTATACAGTCCTATGTAGGAGTGGTAAATAAAATGGTCTGGCGGAAAGAATAGGAGAGATAGAGTAGGAAAAAGAATATGAATGTTTATTATTATATTATCTTTTATATTGCAATATTTACATTAAGTTTGTTTGCAATTGGAGTGGAAGACAAAAAAAGAAAATGGTTATTTGTGATAATATGTATAGCTTTTTTTATTTTTTATGGCTTTAGAGATGCGTCGATAGGATATGACACAAAAACATATATAAGATATTACAATTCTAAAGATGCTCATAGCTATATTTCACAAGAGAAAATATTTTATTATATGGCGTTAATATTCTGGACAATGAAAATTCCGACATCTATTTATATTTCTTTTTTAACATTTTTGGTTATTCTAATGAGTGCATTGGCGTATTATTTAATATTTAAATTAGATAATAAATATTTATGCTTAGCTTATTTTTGTATGTTTTGCTTACCATATTCGATTATGATGAACGTGAACGTGGTTCGGCAGGGAATAGTAATTTCAGCATTATTGTTGTCGGCTGCATTGCTTGATCTGAATCATAAAAAAATTGCCATAGTTATAGCAATTATTGGATGTTTGTTTCATTATATGGGAATTATTATTTTGGCTGGAATGGCTATTCTTTCTGTAGCGAAAGAAAAAAAGTATGCATATCGATTGACAATTGCAGGGTGCGTAGCTGGAGTCGTAGCAGATATTATGGGGGTTGGAAGAAAATTTCTTGAGCTATTTCCACAGAATCAGTTGACCAAACGAGTGCTTTCGTATTTGAGGGTTCAAACAACAAGGACAGATATAATAAAAATTGTTTTTTATTTATTAATTGCGTTAATAGTTGTTCATGTTTTGATGAAATACAAGACTTCTATTGGATACATCGATAAGCTTATATTTTCAATTATGATGATGGCAGGAATATGGACATCTTGCATGACCGTGGCAACTAGGATTATAATTTCCATGGATATGATAATTCCTATAAGTTTATTAAATCCTAAGATTGTGAGACAAATAGAAGCAAAAAATGGAATACATATAAAAAAAATTTATATCAAAGTTATAATTGGGGCTTGCATTATAATGTATGTATATGGACTTTTTTTTAATCCTGTAAAGGCTAATTTAGGATTTTAGATAAGGAGAAAAAAATGAAAGCACGCAATCACGAATCTATCCGTAATATTGTGAAATTTGTGGAAGGGTTATGTCTTCAGATATGTTTTACAGCAATATTTGCTTGGATATGGTATGGTAAATTTAATCGGATGATGTTACGATCTTATGAAAACAAGGGAAATCTGCTTATAATTGTAGTATATACGGTTATTTTATTTGTATTTTTATATACATTGGGTGGATATAAAATTGGCGTATATAAAAGAGGAAGTGTGGCATTATCTCAGGGAATAGCACTTGTATGTACAAATGGTGTGACATTTTTGATATTAGTTTTAATGATAGGAGATCTTCATCGCATTGGGATAATGATCCGCTATACTTTGGAATATACTTTATTACAGATTGCAGTATCAATAGTTCTGATCATAATCGAGACTGCTGTTTTCAGAAAATTATATCCACCCAAAAAAATGGTGGTTTTGTATGAAAAAAAGTCAGCCGATCATATCATAAAAAAAATCCAGACAAGAGAAGATAAGTATATAATCAGTGATACTATTATGGTGGATAAACTTTGGGAAAAGAATCTTGTGAGTTTATCAGGGGAATTTGAAGCGGTCTTATTATATGATATTAGTTCAGAGTATCGTAATGATATTTTAAAGAAGTGTTATGATAGGGAGATTCCGGCATATATAGTTCCTAAAATTTCAGATATTTTGGTTCGTACTGCGGATGAAATACAAATATTTGATACTCCTTTAGTTGTGTCTAAAAACTTTGGTTTATCAGCGGAACAAGTTGTTTTAAAACGACTGATAGATATAATGTTAGCTTTAATAGCAATTATCGTGACATTGCCGATCATATTGATCACAGCGTTATTAATTAAGATGGATGATGGCGGACCTGTATTTTATAAACAGGCACGTTGCACTACCAATAATAAAATTTTTTATATTATTAAGTTTCGAAGCATGATCACAGATGCTGAAAAAGACGGGGTTGCAAGGCTGGCAACAGAAAATGATGATCGTATTACGAAAATAGGGCATTTTATACGAAAAACAAGAATAGATGAGTTGCCACAATTTTTTAATATATTAAAAGGTGATATGAGTTTTGTTGGACCTAGACCTGAAAGACCGGAAATAATAGAGGAATATTGTAAAGAGTTCCCGGAATTTTCGTTTCGAACAAAGGTGAAGGCTGGACTTACAGGATATGCGCAAGTATATGGAAAATATAATACAACTTCTTATGATAAGTTAAAATGGGATTTATTGTATATTCAGAAATACTCAATTGGATTGGATTTGATGCTTATTGTAATGACTTTGAAAATTATTTTTATGAAGGAAAGTACACAGGGGTTAGAAGAAGGAAAGGCAACAGCTATTTCAGGGGAAAATGAGGATTAAATAAATGGTAAGTAAGGTAATAATATTTATTCCTGCTATCGAAAAAGGAGGAGTTGAGCGAAATGCTCTTTGGACAGCGAATGAGTTGGCAAAACGTGGATATGAAGTGGATATTGTTTTTGCCAGAAGTGCAGATGGACAATTAGAAAAGTTGAATTCATCTGTACATTGCATAAAATTGCAGCGTAGAGAAATTCCCTTTTTAAATCAAAGGCTTGTTGATGCATTAGCTGTTAAAAAAGAATTTGCAGCTTATCTTGCCAGGCAGGAAAAAAGAGATACAATAGTATTGGTATTTCAATCAGCATCAATTGCAATTAATATATGCAAAAAGTATCAAATAAAAGTAATTTGTAGATTATCTAATCATCCGAGTGCTGTTAAATATGAGAAGAGTATATTGCGAAAAATCTCAGAATTAATTAAACCATATACATATAGCAATGCCGATCAGGTGATTGCTAATTCTGAAAAACTCTCACAAGATTTCGGACAAATTATACACAAAAATGTGGTTACAATATATAATCCGATTGATTTTGAACAAATAGAAAATGCTATGGAAGAGGAAATATCAGAAGACTTAAAAGCGGAGGCTTCAGAGTTTAAAGGAAGACTGTTGATCACGGTTGGACGTCTTACAAGACAAAAAGATTTGCAAACTTTAATTAGAGGGTACGGAAAATCAAAGGCAAAAAATGATGCTATGCTTTGGATTGTTGGAGATGGGGATGAAAGGAAAAGTATAGAAGCATTAATAAAGCAACTGGGGTTGGAAAATCATGTACATTTGTTAGGGTATCAGAGTAATGTATATAAATTTCTAAAATATGGAGACTTGTTTTTACAAACATCACTTTATGAAGGTTGTCCGAATGCATTAATAGAAGCAGTTGCAGCAGGGTTACCATCAATAGCAACGAATTGTTTAAGTGGACCATCAGAGATTCTGTTAAATGGACGAGGGGGAGATCTGATTTCAATTGGAAATGTGGATGAGCTGGCGTTATGTATTGATAAATATTTTGAATCTCCAGATATTTTGAAGAAAAAAGAAAAATATGCACAAAAGCATCTGGAACGTTTTGAAAATGAAAGGGTAATGGAACAGTATATCAATTTGTTAAATCAAGTTATGGAAGGTAAATAAATGGAGTCATTAATTACGGTAATAATGCCTGTTTATAATGCGTCAAAATATATGCGGGAGTCAATAGAGTCTGTTATTGTGCAATCGTATAAAAATTGGAATTTAATATTGATTGATGACGGCTCAACAGATGAGTCAATTTCGATTATTGAGGAATATTGTAAAAAAGATCAAAGAATAAGGAAAATTTTATTGAAACATAACGGTGGAGTTGCAAATGCAAGAAATGAAGGGATAGCTTTAGCAGAGGGCGACTATATTGCATTCTTAGACAGCGATGATCTTTGGAAACCAGATAAATTACAGATACAGATGGACTATATACTGCAAACAGGATGCAAGTTTGTTTATTCTGCTTATGATGTTATCAATGAACAGGGAGAATATTTAAAAACGATCACACCCTATTGGAGTAAAGTTGGATATGAACAATTATTAAATACCAATATTATTGCATGTTGTACGATTGTTGTTGAAAGTGGGATCATGAAAAAAGATCCGATGCCGCAGTTAAAGCATGAAGATTATGCTACATGGCTCAATATATTAAAACATAACCAGATTGAGGCACAGCAAGTGCCTGGGGTATTAGCAGCATATCGTAAAGTAAAGGGATCTGTCAGCTCTAATAAGTTTCAGACAATTGCGTGGAATTGGAACATTTATAGAAACAATCAAAAACTGGGATTTGTCAGAAGCTTAAAACAGATTATAACATTTATTTGTATGACAGGTTATAAATATGTGAAACGATAATTGAAATGAGAAGGTGCAATGGAAAAAAAAATTAGTGTTATTGTAATTACATATAAGCGTCTGGAAGTATTAAAGGAGACGATCAATTCACTTCTTTTAGAGCAGAATGATTTTGAAGAATTAATTCTTGTAGATAATTGTTCTCAAGATGGAACGCTGGAATACGGACAGCAGTTAGAGATAAAACAAAAAAAAGTGAAATTTTATTCATTACCGGAAAATGGTGGTGTTGCTGCCGGACGTAATTTTGCTGTTCAGCAGGCATTGGGAGATATATTAGTATTTATTGATGATGATGCAGTGTTTAATAGTCAGGGATACTTGCCCGAGATAGAAAAAAAGTTCGAACAGAATGAAAATCTGGGGATTTTGGCTTTCCGAATCATAAATTATTATTCGGGAAAGATGCAGACAAAAGAAATTCCTTTTACCAATAAAAAGCTTGATCAGGAGAAGGAGCGGAAGACGTCTACGTATATAGGAGCTGGTCATGCAATACGAAAAGAAGTATTTGAAAAATGTGGAGATTATCCGGAAGACTTTTTTTATGGAGGAGAAGAATTAGATCTTAGTTTTCGGGCAATTGACCATGGATATGAAATTATTTATTATCCAACGGTAGAAGTCCTTCATAAACAGGTTCCTACCGGAAGAGTTGAAGAGTCTCAAAAATGGATTATGACCTATTGTAATCGTCTTGTAACTGCATATAAATATTTACCTAATCCATATAGAAATGTGTCGGCATTTGTATGGTATGTAAAGATTGCATTGAAAACAAAAAGTTTTAGAGTACCGAATGAGGCATTGAAATTTTTCAAAACAAGGAAGAAAAATATTGACGTGACAGAGCGTATTGGAAAGTCGGCATTAAAATATATGGAGAAGAATTATGGAAGATTATGGTACTAAAATGAATAAGAAGGTAGCTTTTTTTCATCCGTATTTCGCATTTGGCGGAGTTGAGAAGACGAACCTGAGACTTTCAAAATACTTAATAGGGCAAGGATATGAAGTAGATTTTATTGCGTTGTCTTTTTCAGAACATTTGAGGGCGGAGATGAATGATCTAGGGATTAAACAAATAGAATTGAAAGCCAGGAGAACATTGGAAGCAATACCGGAGTTAAAGAAATATATAAAAAAAGAAAGAAAAAAATATCGGTTAACATTTATCAGCTGCCAGAATTATGCAAATCTGGCAGCCATCTTTAGTTGGCCGAAGAATCGAAGTGGAATAAAATTAATTGTTTCCGAACGTTTACACCCGGAAGAGTTTAAATATAATGGAAAAACAAAAAAAGGAAAAATTATCATTACATTAATGGCTTTATATTATAAAAAAGCTGACGAGATTGTAGCTAATTCACAGGAAACAGCGGATGACCTCACTAAACTGACAGGCAAAACTGCAAAGTGCATTTATAATCCAACCTTATCGGATAATTATGAGAGTATGGGGAATGTTAAAGTGGATAAAGATTGGTTTGTTACGCACGACATACCCATTATTATCAGCGTGGGACGTTTAGCTTTACCGAAGGGATTTGACACATTAATCAGAGCATTTAACATTGTAGAGAAAAAGATGAAAGCGAGATTAGTAATTCTGGGTGAGGGAGATAAGAGAGAAGAACTTGAAGGATTAATAGAAGAACTTGGGTTACAGGATAAAGTGTGGCTTCCAGGGTATATAAAAAATCCATATGCTTATGTAAAGAAGGCAGATGTGTTTGTATTATCCTCTTTGTTCGAGGGATTACCTAATGTATTGATCGAGGCACTGGCGATGGGAATTCCGTGTGTTTCAACAAAATGTAAAAGTGGACCGAGAGAAATTTTGCTAAACGGAAAAGGCGGTCATCTTGTCGATGTGGGTGATGCAGAAAAAATGGCAGAAGCGATAATTGAGTCATTAGTAAATAAAGAAGAAACGATAGAGATGCTGCAAAATGCAATGAATATGTTATACCGCTTTACACCGGAAGAAGTTGGAAAACAGTATTTGGAGGTTATTGAGGCATGAAAGTATACTACTGGACACCTTACATGTCAAAAGTAGGGACAATAAAGGCTACGATCAATAGTGCTATTTCATTAAGAAAATTGGGATATGATGTGAAATTATATAAGTCTTACCGTGAATGGGAGGGATATGAAGATATTCTTCAAAAGAATCAGATAGAGATTATAGATTTGGGATTGGGAAAGCACTTTCAGAATTTGTCTACCAAAGGAATTGGTTATCGTTTTTCAATGATATTAATCAGTATTTATTCTTTTGGAAAATTGAAAGAAAATTTTGAACATGATCATCCAGATATTGTTATATCAAATCTATTGGGATATTTACCGTTACTAGTGAGAAAACATTCAAAATATAAACCAAAAATTATTAGTAGTATACAAGGAAAACCGTGCTTTCACAATTTTAGAAAGATATTATGGAAGTATTTATATGCCAAATCAGATAAGATTATAACGTTGACAGAAAAAACAAAGCATGAAATGGTAGAAAATCTCAACTTCCCAGAAGAAAAATTTGTTGTATTGTCGAATCCGATTATTGATGATAGTATGGATGAGCTGATGAAAAGCCCATTAAGAGAAAAACAATTGGAAACAAAGAAAATGATAATGGGAATTGGCAGGATGACCAGACAGAAAAACTTCGAAACGTTAATATGGGCATTTGCTAAAGTGAGAGAGCAGATTGATTGCAGATTGGTAATTCTGGGTGAGGGAGAAGAAGAAAAAAAGTTAAAAGAATTAGTTGATGAATTAAAACTGACAGAAGATGTGTATATGCCTGGATTTGTAAAAAACCCATTTGCATTTCTGGCTCGAACAGATGTATTTGTGCTTAGTTCTTTATGGGAAGATGCAGGACATGCATTAGTAGAGGCTGCTTATTGCAAAGCGCCTATTGTATCTACACGTTGTCCATATGGACAAGAAGAATTTTTAGAATTTGGAAAAGCCGGAGAATTATGTGAAATACAAAACGCAGACGAAATGGCGCAGTGTATCCTTAAAGTTTTGAAGGATAATAAAAACCAGGAACGAATGAAAAAAGTGCAGTTAGCGTATGAAAATGCAATGAATTATCATATATCAAAACACGGAGAAAATCTTTCAAGAGTAATAAAAGCAATGTAAGTGGTGGAAGGAAGATAAAATGAAAAAGATTTTGTATGAATCAATGGTTATGTTCAGAGATTTCATCAGGGCACCAAAAGAAACATTATGTGCAAGAAATGAAGTGACCAAAATATTGAATATATCAAAGAGAGAATTAGATTTCCAACAAAAAAAGTATACATTAGACTGCAGACAATGGAAAAAACAATTGATGAAGTTTGCGGCAATGCACCCCACAAACGCAATTACAACAGCAAAAAGCATCAGAGACGACAGGTTGGTTTTAAAAAAGCAAAATGAAATAACATCAAATGAACAGGAACCGGTGTTTGTGTGTATTGTAAAAAATGATTTAAAGAGAATACAGAAATCTTATGAACATCATAAAAAAATGGGAGTAAAAAATTTTGTATTTGTTGATAATAATTCAGATGATGGAACTTTCGAGTGGTTAATAGCGCAGGATGCAACTGTATTTTGGACAGACTGCAAATTTTGTTCGGCTGCTAAAAGTGCATGGTTAGGGATGGTTTTTGAGTATGTGGGATACGATCGCTGGTATTTAATTCTTGACTCAGATGAATTATTAGTTTATCCAGGGTACGAAGATAATAATATTACAAAGCTAATTTCTTTATTGGAAGAACGTAAACAAAAACGATTGTTATCATTTATGCTGGATATGTATACAAAAGAAGAAATTGTTCAGATGGATAAAGTATCAGAGTGGAAATTTGAAGACTATAAATATTTTGATTCAGATAGTTATAAATTATCCAGAAATTTACATTATCAGAAGGTAATTGGCGGACCTCGTGCACGAGTAATCAGAAGCGATAACGAGAATGGCATTGAAATGATTCAAAATAAATATCCGCTGGTCTATATGACACGAGGTGAGATATATAGATATCATTATGTATATCCGATTTATCATAATTTTGATACGGAATGTGTATCTGTATTGCTTCATTATAAATTTTTACCTGGGGATTTAAAGAAATATGAGAAAATTGCAGAGCAGGGAACATATGCAAATGGAAGTCAGCTTTATAAGGACAGTTTAAAGGCGATTCAGCAAAATGAACATATTAAGTTTTGGAATAGTGATTCAAAAGAGTACACAAATTCTGATAGTTTGTTAAATATAGACATAGTGAAAAGTATTTGGTTGGAGAACAAAGAATGATAGAAATTTACAGAAAGCTAATGAATCTGATTAAGCTGGTGAAAATACCGGCGCACGATACGATGGAAAAAGAAATGTTTGATAAAAGAGTATTCAGTAAAAAAATAACAGATATATTGATTTCTATAGGGATTGTGGGAATATTTTTTGCTTTCATGCTATCGCGGTATACATTTACATTACAATCAGATGATGCACAGATGAGGGCAATAGCTTCAGGTGCATTTACAGGACATCCCGATGGACATTTAGTATTTATGAAATACATTTTAGGGGCGTTTATAAGTAGTTTATATAAGGTGTTTCCAGAGTATAATTGCTATGGGATTTTTTTCTTTGGCTTGATTGCTTGTGTAATGGTTTTGTATTGCACGTATTTTTTGGAAGAAAGATTTTATTTTCAGGCAATGCTTTTTGGAACTGCATTTATAATTATAGTAATACCTTTAATATTAGAATTGAATTTTACATATTCGGCTGTGATTGTTGGCAGTCTGTCATTGTTTTATCAGATAATTGATAATTATAATTCAAAAAAAAATAAAGTGATTTTTGTATTATCACTATGGTTATGTTATTGTATACGTTATGAAGTGTTTTTTATGATGCTGCCGTTTCTTTTGCTGGATGTTGTATATAAAGCAATTCTGCATACATCTGACCGAAAGGTATTTATGAAAGAATTGGTAAAACCGTACTTGTACGTGTTTATATTACTTTTGATCACTGTTATTGTTGAAAAAACAGCATATAGTAGTGAAGACTGGAGAAAATTTATAGAGTATAATAATAATAGAACACAGGTAATTGATTATTCTGATTGGCCAGGATATGCTGAAAATCAAGACATGTATTTGAAGTATGGAATAGATGAAAATAAATATGAACTACTTGATTATAGCAGACTGAGTATTTCTGGTGTCGATATGGAAAATCTGATGAATGATGTTGTAAAAGTATTAAAACAGCGGAAAACGATGCAGGAGATAAAAAACAATCTGGTTACAGCCTGTTACCAAATGTATAATGGATTCTTTGGGAAAGAATATTCTTTGGTGAATATCATTATTGTGGCATTACTGAGTGCCTGTCTGGTATTTGGATTAATAAATAATCATTCGAAGTATTATATATGGAAAATCATATTATCATATATAGGTTATTTGTTAATGTGGTTTGCATTGGTATATGCTGGCAGACCTATTTTTCGTGTTTGCGTGTCATTACAGATTGTAATATTCATGTTTTTATGCAGTGAGTTTATAATAAATTGGAAGGTGGCAGCCCAATGCGTAGACACCACAACAGGACTGAAAATATTCTATATAGGGGTGACAGTATTTCTATTATTTAATGTATTAAACATTGCAAATGATAAATCAGTTGATCATAAAAGAATAATAAATGATCAGACAACAATATCAAAATATTGTGAGAAATATAATAATAGCGTATATTTAGTGCATGGAAGTGAGTATGCATTTACACAAGACAATAGTTTGAAAAATGTGTCAATGAGTAATAATGTAATATATCCTGGTGGATGGATTACAAATTCTCCACTTTTTAAAGAACAGATAAGAAATCATGGAATCGAGGATATTTTTTGTGATTTGATAAATGCTGACAATGTTTATTATATTGATAAAAATGAGAAACAATGTGATATAATATTGAAATATTATAATAGTATGGAAAAAGAGTGCATGTATAAGGCGATTGATGCAGTTGGAGACAATTATCAAATATTAGAACCATTAAAGGTATATCAGTTTTCATACGTCAAATAGGAGGAGAAATTTATGAGAAAAGAACGTGAAATAAATTTGAAAAATATGTTGTGGTATGTAATAAGAGGCTGGAGGGTTATTATTATCTGTATGATGATTCCGGCAATTCTTTTTGGAGTGAGGCAATATAGGACAGATTATAATAATGCGGTGGCGAATCAGAATGTGGTAACACCATCACTTTTAGACATAAAGAACTCTTTGTCAGAGCAGGAAATGAGAGAAATAGGAATTATGCAGCAATATCAACTGATCGCACAGAGTACAGCAGATTATATGAATAATTCTATTCTTATGCAGATTCCATATGATAAGGAACAGAGTGTGGTATTGCAGTATTATGTAAAAGATTTGGCAGGAAATGAAATTGATAATGCTGCCAATGCACAGGCGTATTACAATTATGCATGTGATGGAAGTCTGGCAGCAGACATAGTAGGTGAATATGATGACACGCTGGAGGAACAGTATATTGCAGAACTTTTGACAGCAAGTGTGTTAAACAACTCTGTTAAGATTACAATCGTACATTATGATATGGCTGAAGCCGAAAAACTGGCATCGCTGGCAAAAAAAGCTATGGAAAAATATGCCGAAGTATTGAACAGCACATCCCAGGCACATGAACTTGTTTTGCAGTCAGAAACAGAAGGTGTTATTGCAGATTATGAATTGTTTAAGCTTCAATGTGATAAGGCAGGGTATTATGATTCTGCTGCTGGAACTTACCTTGGCTGGAAGGAAAAGATGAATGCTAATCAGCAGACTGTGATTGATAATTGGGAAGATATTCAGAATATGGAAGAGCAGGGAGAGACTGCGAATGAGACAAGTACAAATAATGATGTGGAGACAGAGCAGGCAATTCATGTGTCGGTAAGCATCAAGTCTGTTTTGTTAGGAGCTGTGGCAGGCTTATTTCTGTCAATACTGGTATTGCTCGCAGTTTATATTAGCACAAAGAAGATGCGTGACGTAAGCGATTATAGAGTGTTAGGTGTTGAAGTATTAGGAACAGTAGTGGAAGAAGGGAAGAAACATAAAATACTAAGTGGTATTGATAAATGTCTGGATAAATTACAGTATTCTGATGAAAGAAACTTTAATGAAGAAGAGAGATTCCAGATGCTCTGTTCTGCAGTTTATCTAAGATGCAAAAATAATGGTATTGATAAAGTTTACTTATCAGGAACACTGTGTGATGAAAAAACAGATAATAAATTGTTTCACAGAGTTATGCTTGCATTGAAAGAAAAAGGGGTAGATATCCAGATGGGGCAGGATATGGTACATCATGCAGATTCTTTAATAAGAGCAGCAGAGATAAAAAATGTAATTTTAGTAGAGAGAGAATGGAATTCAGTATTTTCATCAATGGAAGACGAGGTGGAAATCTGCACACAGAATGAAATATGTGTTCTTGGTGGAATTATGGTCAGAGCATAGAGGAAAAACATGAAGATTAGAAGATTGCAGCTTAAAAACAATGAATATAGTCTGCTTTTTCAGATAGCGCTCATTATATTTGCAATTACAGTATGTAGTTATGGGCTGAATCAGCTTGGAATTATGGATCAGTATCGTGATTTTGCAAATGTGATCTTGATTGGCAGCATTTCAATTTTATTGTTTGTTCAATTCAGTCAATTTTTGATTTCTACGTTAGAAAGAGGAATTATTCTCGCCGGATATATAATACGTATATTAGTAGCGTGGATTGATATTTATGCGGCTGATCATATTACTGTATTACATTCAGGGGATGATTCCATAGCGTTTTGGAATGTATCTTTGGAAATAAAACGCACCGGGGATGCTTTCCGTGCCTCAGCATATTCGAGATTGCTCAGTAAGTTTTTTGGATGTTACGGAGAAAACAGATTTCTGGCACAGTATGTAAATATACTGTGCTTTCTTGGGGTTGCGATAATCGTAATTGCAATTTGCAAGGAAGTACAGATAAAAAAGAAATATCAGGTGTGGATTCTTGCTTTTATTAGTTTTCTTCCAAACTATATCTGTCTGTCATCGATCCTGCTAAGGGAAAGCTTCATGATTTTTGCCGATACACTTGCATTTTTGTGCTTTATTCAATGGATGAAAAAGGGGGCATTTAGCAATTTTATATTGGCATTTTTGTGTGTTTTGCCGGCAGTTATTATGCACTCAGTATCTGTTGGAATGTGGGTGGCATTTTTTATTATTGGAATGTTATGGGATTATAGAAAACAGAAAATGAAAGTATCATTAAAGACTGCAATAATGTTGATTGCAGCGGCAGGCGTATTGACTGTTTTTGAAGCAGTGCCGGCATTAAGGGATATTTTACTTTTATACTTTCCGTCCGAGCTGTCAGTACAGAGTATTACCGGAAAGTACTTTGTACCGGGTGGATCAGATTATCTGACAGGAATTGAAGTGACAACATGGGGAGGCTTGTTATTCTGGACTCCGATCAGAATGTTGTATTTCCTGCTATCGCCGATGCCGACAGACTGGAGAGGGATTGGAGATATGGCGGCATTTGCGATTGATTCAGTTCCTATCATTGTATTTGTGGCTGGCATTCTGAAGGGGTTGAAAAAAAATAAGAATAAGTCATATGTATATGCAGGACTATTGTGTTGTCTTATTATTACAGGGATTTTTGCGTGGGGAGTTACAAATGCAGGAACAGCAATGCGCCACAGGGCATTGTTGATTGGTGTATTTGCAGTTACGTATTGCATTAGCAAAGGAGAAAAAGCGATTAGCGAAGGTGATAAATGCGATTCATAAGATATGGAGAAAAATGAAAGTGAAAGCAGGACTTAAGGAAAAACAGAAAGATATAAAATTATTTGGTGTAAATGCAACCATATTGTTAGCGGTCTACAGCACAATGATGAATTTTCAGATCACGAGTGATCATGTGTACGCTGCAGTAATAGATGAATTCTCTCAGTTTCCGAGTATGATAAATCAGCTGGCAGCAGGCAGGTATACAGGTTATTTTATTGCATGGATCTTAAAGGTCTTTCAGCTCGTGGGCGTGGATAAAGTGCATCATCAATTTGTGCTGCAGATTGCAGGAATATTAGTGTATGCCATTGCTGCAAGTGTTTTGTATAAGATATATGCTGAAAAGATGCAATTGGAAAAATACTCAATATTTTTGAATGCTCTTATTTTAATTGCGTTTGTGAATCCTTTTATTGTAGAGACTTATGTATACATATGCCTTGATTGGGCAATTGGGATACTATTGGCGGTATTAGGAGCAAAATATTTATTAAAACAGCGTTATGGACTTGGATTTCTTTTTTCTTTTTTAGCAGTATCAACTTATCAGACGAATATTTTAATGGTACTGATTTACTGTATTGGAGCAATTTATATTGAATATCGTCACAGCTTTAAAGAATTGTTTACAAGGATTATGAAGTGTGGTGCGATAACTGTTTTGGCAGCTTTCATTAATATATTGATACCAAAAATATGCCTGAGTCTGGGTATTATTGATGGAATCGTCAAGCAAACCGGGGCAGGAGATGAGTGGAACTTAAGAATTGTCTGGATTGCGCAGATTATATATTTGAGTATTTACAAGGGATATGGAATGCTTCCGGATGGGTTTCTCTTTTGGATGATTTTATTGATATCGCTTATTGCAATTTTATATTTTGTCCGGAAAAAAGAGAAAAAAACCGGGTTACAGATTTTATACTGGATTTTGTTGACAGGCATTTTATTTGGCATGCTTTATGCGCCATGTTTTGTGTCGTCCACGATCGGATATCCACAGAGGACAATGTTGTCGTTGTTTATGAGTTTTAGTGTGCTTTTGATCTGTTTCTATAGTCTGATAAAGAATGAGAGACTATTAAAATACTATCATATAGGTATTTATCTGATTGCAGGTATTATGTTATATCAGACAGAAAGTGGAATACAGGATTGTTACACATCAAATGCATTGGATTTTTACGAAGCACAGTGTGTGCAGGAAACCATTGAAGCGTATGAACAGGAAACAGAAAATGAAATTACGCAGATTGCGGTACACCGCGCCAGTAATATTCATTACAGTTACGCACAGTTACATTATGAGAATGTTTACGCATTGTATAGCCACAGATTGTTTTATGATGCATGGTCAGATGTGAATCTGTTGAACTATCTTTTTGATGAAGATTATGAGAGAATAGATATGGATTATCCTTATGGCGATAAACGACAGTTTTATGATGAGATATGTGCAAAATATTTTGATGGAAAGTCATGGGACAGACTTAATACAGAAGAACAGATTGTATTTGATGGAAATGTAATGTACTGGGTGATATATTAAATTTTCGGAGTGGGACAGATGAAGAAAATAGAGATGGTTGTACCTTGTTATAATGAAGAACTATGCATTGAACCTTTATATGAGGAAATAAACAGGGTAATGCAGGAATTGACAAATTATGAAGCGGCTGTTTTGTTCGTTGATGATGGGAGCCACGATAAAACAATGGAAAAGATTAAGGGGTTAACTCAGAAAAAGACGGAAATCCGATATCTTTCCTTTTCCAGAAATTTTGGAAAAGAAGCAGCAATATTTGCCGGTCTTGCAAATTCCACAGGAGATATTGTGGTATTGATGGATGCTGATCTGCAGCATCCGCCAGCATTAATCCCGCAGATGATAAAAGAAGTAGAAGCAGGGGCAGATTGTTGTGGCGCAAGACGAATTGACAGAAAAGGGGAACCACTTATAAGAAGTTTTTTTTCAAAAGCATTTTATCGTTTTATGAAAAAAACGACGGGATTGGATTTTGTTCAAGGCGGATCTGATTTCAGGGCAATGACGCGGCAGGTAGTGCAGGCAGTGGTTGCAATGCCGGAAAAGGAGAGATTTACCAAAGGGATTCTTTCATGGGTAGGATTTCAAATGAAGTGGCTGGAATATGAGAATGTAGAACGTACACTAGGAACAACAAAGTGGAGTTTCTGGGGATTGGTACGGTATGGCGTAAATGGTTTTCTTGCGTTTTCTACAACACCTTTGAGGGCGGCAGTGTATCTCGGTTTTATGATTGATATAGCTGCAGTTATTTATGCACTAGTAACGTTTTTCTCCATGATCACAACAGATGCTCCAAGAACTGGATATGCTTCGATCATATTAATTATGTTATTTCTGGGAGGCACCATTATACTAATTCTTGGTATTATTGGAGAATATATTGCACGATTATATTATGAAGTGAAGAATCGTCCGGTTTATATTGTAAAGGATAAAAACTTTTAGGTATAAGATTAAGAGGTAGAATATGATTTTATGGTTGATAGTTATACTGACAATAGTGCCTTTGATGTTAGGGGCATTGATCACATATCCAATAAAGAGAAACTATAGTGATGATCTGATGTTCTGGTATGCCATCGGATTAATTATGATGGCTGCATTGTTTCAACTCATCTGTGTACCGCTTACTTTCTTCCGGGTACCGTTTCATACGCTTGTAATAATCTATAATGCATTGTTGACATTATTAGTATTGTGTTCTGCTGTTGTTAACAGAAAAAGATTAAGATGTTTGAGCAGATATAAAGTGGAACGATCTGTCTTTCTACTCATAGCAATTGGACTGATCATAATACAGATAGTAACAAGTGTTGTATTTACGCCGCAATATGTATACAGTGGAGATGATACTACTTATATAACAATGGCAAATGATTCTGTGGAATCAGATACCATATATCTGACGGATTATATGACTGGAAAATCCTGCACATTAGCAGATGTGTCGCCGAAGTATACATTGACGTCCTATATTATGTTTACGGCATATCTGGCAAAGGTATCAGGGCTGCATGTACTGATTGTATGTAAGACGATCCTGCCAGTAGTGATAATTGCTGTTGCATATATGATTTTCTGGCAATTTGGATTGTTTTTGTTTAAAGGGAATCAAAAGAATGCATATATCTTTTTGATATTTGTGAGTATGTTAAATCTCTTTGGGGCGTTTTCCAATTATACGCTTTCTTTTAGGCTGCTGGTATGCAGCTGGCAGGGAAAAGCGTGGATGGCAGCGGTGGTCTTACCATTTTTGTTTTATTATGCAGCAAAAATCTTTGAGCGGGAGTATTCATGGGCAGAAATGTTAATTGTTGCAGTGGCGATGGTAGCTGCATCAGCAGGAAGTTTATTTGGAAATGGGCTTGCGCCGCTGATGTTAATGATATTGGCGGTGATTTCCGTGATCAAGTATAAAAGATGGAAGAATTTTATTATGGCAGCTATATGCTGTATTCCATGTGGTGGATGTGTACTGTTATATAGATACTATGATATTATATTAGGGTATATTCGGTAAAATCAGAGCAGAGACGGAAAGGGAACAATATATGAATATTGTAGAGGAAAGCTTTCGCTTATACTGGGGAACAAATGGTTACTGGCTGCTTTATGTCGTGGCATTTGTATTTCTTTTGTTAAGCAGAAAAGAAAGGGAATATCGAACATTTTTCTGCTGGTATGCTTTTATCATTATGGTTGTCATAATGAATCCTTTATTTGCAGGAATCCTGTCAAAAGTTATTGATTCCAGTGAAAATTATGTGAGAACGTATTATTTACTGCCAATTGTCACAATGATGGCGTATGCCGGTACAAAAGTAGTAATGCTTGCAAAAAAGAAAACAGAACAGATATTTTTAGTGGCAGCATTATGTGTGACTGTGATCTTTGCGGGGGAGTCTTACTATGAAAGAGGTGCCTATCAAAGAAGTGAAAATATTTACAAAATTCCACAAGAGGAAGTGACATTGGCCGATGCAATCCTTGATGATATAGAACCTGATGAAAGTGCAAATGTTTTGGCGGTGTTGTGGGATCCAAACTGGTACTATATCAGACAGTATACTAATAGAATTGTTGGAGTTGGCTATGCAATGCCGGAGTTGTGGTACAAAGATTACAATTACACTTGTCATGGTGAGGTAAATGATTATATTGAATATATGTATCATGAGGGATATGATTATCAATATATGATCGTAGAAAATAATCCCGACATGCTTCAGGATTATCGGAATGGTGGTCATACTATTTTGACAGAGACCGATCACTATGCAGTTGTCAAAACGGTTAGGAGTGCAGAAAAAGATGATTGAGATATCAGTAGTAGTTCCGGTTTATGGATGTCCGGAAGCTGTCAGTCCACTATATGAACGTCTGACAGAGACATTAATGAAGATCACAACCAGTTATGAAATCATTTTGGTGAACGATGGATGCCCAAAGGATTCATGGACTGAGGTTGAGAAAGTATGCAAGAGAGATAAAAAGGTGGTCGGAATCAATCTTTCGAGAAATTTTGGACAGGTAAATGCTACCAATGCCGGAATAGAGTATTCCAGTGGAAACTATGTAATAGTGATGGATTGCGATCTGCAGGACGAACCGGAAGCTATTACTGATCTGTACCAGAAGATACAGGAAGGGTATGATATTGTATTTGTTGGAAGAAAGAATCGAAAAGACAATGGATTTGTAATGTTTTGGTCAAGGCTGTTCTATAAGATTTATAATCATATGGTCGAAGGGTATTATAATCCTGACATTGGAAATTATTGTATTGTAAAAAGAAAAATTGTTGATGAATATTGTGGTCTGCCGGAACATAATAAATCGTTTACAACGATATTAAGCTGGATGGGTTACCGGACCACCATGCTGATGGTAGAAAGCGGCGAGCGTTATGAGGGAAGATCATCTTATAATATGCGCAAGAAAATAAAGATGGCAATGGATCTGATCACATTTCAGTCGAATAAACCATTATTATTTGTGATTGAACTTGGAATAGGAATTGCTGCTTTGGCATTTTTGTTTATTATTTATCAGGCGTTGGTTTACCTTTTTGTGGGAGGAGCACCAAGTGGCTGGATGAGTCTGATCGCAGTTGTCTGCCTTATTGGCGGAGTTCAATTATCGTCAATTGGTGTAGTAGGAATATATATTGGAAATATTTTCAATGAGATTAAAAATAGAAAATCATATTTTATTCAGGAAATATTAAATGGTGAAGAACGGGAAAAGGTTTACTAATCAGAGATTTTGAGATATAGTATATAGGGTATGTTTAAAGTGTGGAATAGAATTGAAGGAGAATATAAATGAGCAGAGTTGCATTAATTACGGGAATCACAGGGCAGGATGGTTCTTATTTGACAGAATTATTGTTAGGTAAGGGATACGAGGTGCATGGAATTATCCGGCGGCACAGTACACCGTGTACAGACCGTATTGACCACTTACTAGAGGACAGGCAGTATAAAGACAGATTGTTTTTACACTATGGTGATCTGACGGATACAAGCTGTCTGTCTAATATTATCAATACTTATAAACCGGATGAAGTATATAATCTGGCTGCACAGTCACATGTTGGGATTTCTTTTGAAGTTCCGGAATATACAGCAGACGTAACAGGTGTTGGTACTCTTAGAATTTTAGAGGCAATTCATCAGAGTGGATTAAATTGCAAATATTATCAGGCATCTACTTCAGAATTGTTTGGAGGCCTGCCGGAGACAGCACCGCAGAGCGAAGCTACACCATTTTATCCAAAGAGCCCATATGGAGCGGCAAAGCTTTATTCTTACTGGATCACAGTGAATTACCGTGAGTCCTATAATCTGTTTGCATGCAATGGGATTCTATTTAACCATGAATCTCCTAGACGCGGAGATAATTTTGTTACAAGAAAGATCACAATTGCGGTAGCCAATATCATGGCTGGAAAACAGGAAAAATTATCTCTCGGAAATATGGATGCAAAGCGTGACTGGGGATTTGCAGGCGATTATGTAGAGGGAATGTGGAGAATCCTTCAGCAGGATAAACCAGGGGATTATGTTCTTGCTACAAATGAAACACATACAGTCCGGGAATTTGTGGAACTTGCCTTTGCGGAGGTCGGCGTTACAGTAGAGTGGAAAGGAACCGGCGTGGAGGAAAAGGGATATGACAAGGCAACAGGAAAACTTCTTGTGGATGTCAATCCGGAATTTTTCCGTCCGGCAGAAGTAGAATTCTTATGGGGAGATGCGTCCAGAGCAGAAAGAGAACTCGGCTGGAAGCGCGAAGTAAGTTTTCCACAGCTGGTGCAGATGATGGTAGACGAAGATATGAAAAAGTTTGCCGGAATTTCAGCATCTGAATTTCGAAATCGTTCATAAATAATTTATATAAATGCAATAGAAAAGAAGGGTTAAGTCATGGAAAAAAATTCTAAGATTTTTGTCGCAGGACATAGGGGAATGGTCGGTTCTGCTATTGTGCGTCAGTTAGAAAAAGAAGGGTATACCAATATTATTACAAGAACACATCAGGAATTAGACTTATGCAGACAGGATGCTGTTGAAAAGTTTTTTGCGGAGGAAAAACCGGAATATGTTTTCCTGGGAGCCGCAAAAGTTGGCGGGATCATGGCAAACGCATCTGCATTGGCAGATTTTATGTATGACAATATGATTCTTGAGATGAATGTCATTCATGAGGCGTGGAAGAATGATTGTAAGAAGCTGATGTTTCTCGGATCATCCTGCATTTATCCAAGAATGGCAGAGCAGCCGATGAAGGAGAGTTGTCTGCTCACAAGCGCATTAGAACCAACAAATGAGGCATATGCACTGGCAAAAATCAGTGGCTTGAAATACTGTGAATATTTGAATCGTCAGTATCATACAGATTTTATTTCAGTAATGCCGACAAATCTTTATGGACCAAACGATAATTATCATCCGGAACACAGCCATGTATTGCCGGCTTTGATTCGTCGTTTCCATGAAGCGAAAGAGAACGGTCTGGCAGAAGTTACATGCTGGGGAACCGGTACACCATTACGGGAATTTTTATATGTTGATGATCTGGCGGAAGCCTGCGTTTATCTGATGAACCATTACAGTGGAAATGAGACAGTCAATCTTGGCTCCGGCAAAGAAGTCAGTATTAAAGAACTTACAGAGCTGGTTGCAAAAGTCGTAGGATACGAAGGAACGATCAAATGGGATACAACAAAGCCGGATGGAACGCCTAGAAAGTTACTGGATGTAAGCAAACTGGAAAGTCTTGGCTGGAAGTATCACACAGAATTAGAAGAAGGAATCGCATTGGCTTATGATGATTTCTTACATAGTGAGATAAGAGTGGAACGCTGACGGCGTTCCACATTGTGGTTAAATAAAAGATATTGGAGTACTAAGTTGACAAACCGAAAAAAATATATAGATGTTTCAAAAGGAACCGCCATTCTCATAGTTCTGATTACGCATGTGTTCGGTCTATATGCCGTGGATTCTGAAATCCATAATCATATTATGGTAATATGTGCAACTTTACATAATCCTACTTTTTATTTTATGAGTGGAGTGCTTTTTTATGGAACTATGAAAAAGTATGACAGGAGTAAGATACTGAAAAATAAATTTTTGGATTTAGTGGTTGTTTTTGCAGTATGGGTAGTTATATATACGATGTACCAGATAATATTAGGGCGTACATTTTATGTAGAAAATAGCATTACAGGATATAGCGTGAGTGCAATAAATAGTTTGTGGTTTCTTCCGACACTGTTTTGTGGGATGTCAGCGATTGTGCTGCTTGATGTTTTGAAACATTGTAAACATATAGGGATCATTGTAAAAAAAGATTTATTATTGTGTATGATCTGGCTTTTGATGATTTTGGTAACAGCATTTTATTCATCGGGAATGGCTAAGATTTTTACTTTTTCTTATATCGTCTGGAAAGGATATCTTGGAAAAAGTAAAAAGCATATAGTAAGGCTGGACGCTGCTGTTTGGGGGATAAATGTGGCAGCTGTATTTGTCTTGAATTTTGCCAAAACAAGTGATATGAGTATTCCAGGATGGCGGCTGGCACTGATTTTGTTTATGTTTGTTACAGGATCCATTATTACTCCCCAAATTATGGAACGCATTTGTGAGAAAACAAGAGAAAGCAAGGTCATTGATCGTCTGGCTAAGATAGGTCAAAATACAGTTTATATTTACATTTTACATTTTTTTGTATTATATTTGTTTGAAGCATATGGAAAAATTAATTTATTTACGTGTGCTATTTGTTATGTATTGTGTGTTTTTTTTCCGTTAGCGGTAGGGCATGTTATCAAAGGTAAAAGGATTGATTACATTTTATTTCAACCGTCTAAGTTATTAAAAAGATTGTAATAGACGCAGATCGGAAGAAATGAAGGGTTAGTACCAGATACGACATATAATTATTTAAAACAAAAATATCAAAATAAGTGAGACGGCAATCAGGAGGATAAAGTAATGCAGATAGCAGTAGCAGGAACAGGATATGTAGGTTTAGTAGCAGGTGTTTGCTTTGCAGAAGTTGGACACAATGTATTGTGTGTAGACGTGGATGAGAAAAAAGTGGAATTGATGAAATCCGGCGTGTGTCCGATCTATGAGCAGGATCTGGAAGAATTAATGCAGAAAAATTATAAAGAAGGAAGACTGGATTATACTACAGATTATGCAAAAGCGTACAAGAATGCAGATGCGATTTTTATTGGAGTCGGAACACCGGAGAAACCGGATGGATCAGCAAATCTTTCTTATATTGCAACAGTAGCAAGACAGATCGCAGAAAGTGTGGAGCATGACTGTCTTGTTGTTGTAAAATCCACAGTTCCGGTTGGCACGAATGATAAAGTGGAGCAGTTTATCCATGATTTCTTAGATAAAGATGTAAAAGTTGAAGTTGCAAGCAATCCGGAATTCTTAGCACAGGGAACAGCAGTACATGACACGTTACATGCAGCACGTATTATCATTGGAACAGAGAGTAAGGAGGCAGAAGAACTTCTTATGAAGATTTATGAGCCATTCCATCTGCCAATCGTATCTGTAAATAGAAGAAGTGCAGAAATGATCAAGTATGCCTCCAATGATTTCCTTGCATTGAAGATTTCTTATATGAATGATATTGCAAATTTATGTGAATTAGTTGGTGCCAATATTGAGGATGTGGCAAAGGGAATGTCCTACGATGCACGGATCGGAGCCAAATTCTTAAATGCCGGAATCGGTTATGGCGGAAGCTGTTTCCCAAAGGATACAAAAGCATTGAATTATCTTGCAGAGCAGAATGGATATCATCTTAGAACGGTAAAAGCGGCGATTGATGTGAATAAAGAGCAGAAAACAATGCTGTTTAAAAAAGCATCACAGCGTTTGATCACATTTACAGGTTTAAAGGTTGCTGTGTTGGGACTCACATTTAAAGCGGGAACAGATGATCTCAGGGAGGCACCATCATTGGAGAATATCCCATTGTTATTAGAGCAGAAAGCAGATATTTATGCTTACGATCCGGTCGGTGAAGATAATTTCAAAAAGAAATACCCGACAGAGATCACGTATGTTTCCACACCGGAAGAAGCATTAAAAGGGGCAAATGTTTGTTTTGTATTTACAGAGTGGGGAGAGATCAGGCAGCTTGCACCGACAGATTTCAAAAACAATATGAGAACTGCCTTGGTTTATGATGGAAGAAATGTATTTGATCCAAAAGAAATGGAAAATGCTGGAGTAGAATATCACTCAATTGGAAGATAAAGAACTGGAGATTAGAATGAACACAATAAATGATGTACGGATGCTTGAGTTTAAGGAACATGGAGATGAACGAGGATATTTAGTGGTTGTAGAAGGCGAAAGGGACTTACCATTTAAAATACAACGTCTATTTTATATTTATGGTTCTGATCCGGATGTAGTAAGAGGGGAGCATGCGAATCGTAATTCTCAATTCGTATTGATCAATGTTGCAGGTACAAGCAAGATAAGGGTAAAAGATGGATTGGGTAATGAAATTATATTTTGTCTGAATCGTCCGCATACGGGAATATACTTACCATCAATGGTCTGGAAGGACATGTATGATTTCAGTAAGGATGCTGTATTACTTTGCATTTCAAGTGAGCACTATGATGAAAAGGAATATATCCGGGATTACAATGAATTTGTAAGAGAGGTTAGCGGTGCAAATGAGTAAGCGCAGGAGGTCAAGATGAAATTATCAATTGTTATCCCAGTGTATTATAATCAAGATAATTTAGTACCATTATATGAAGATATAAAAGAGAAAGTGATCAAGAAAATTGATTATGATTATGAAATTGTAATGGTAAATGATGGATCACAAGATCATAGTTATGAGATTATGAAAGAACTGAGCAAAAAGGACAAAAATATTAAAATAATAAGTTTGTCCAGAAATTTTGGTTCGCATGCTGCTATATTATGTGGATTATCTAAGTGTACAGGAGACTGTGCAGTTATAAAAGCGGCAGATCTTCAGGAGCCAACAGAACTCGTGTTGGAAATGGTCGAGTCATGGAAAAGAGGAAATAATGTGGTTCTGGCAACACGGGAAGCAAGGGATGAATCAAAAAAGCAGATTTTTTTTGCGGATTTATATTATAAATTAGTAAAAAAAGTGGCTTTACCCAATATGCCGGAGCATGGATTTGATGTGTACTTAATTGATCGAAAAGTTATCAATGTTTTAAATAATCTTGATGAGAAAAACAGTGCTTTAACAGGTCAGATTTTATGGAGCGGGTTTAGAACAGATGTAGTATATTATAGGAGATTAGCAAGGGAAATAGGTACGAGTAAATGGACGCTCCGAAAAAAAACAAGATTAGTCATGGATACTTTGTTTAGTTTTACATCGTTGCCAATTACATTGGTTTTAGTGGTGGGGAGTGTATCCGTGATAATAGCATGTGTTTGGGCATTACTTGTACTGGTGTGTAAGATAAAAGGGATAATTGCAGTGTCAGGTTGGACAACTTTATTCATATTTAATCTTTTTAGCTTTGGGCTTATTATGTTGACACTGGGAATTTTAGGCGAGTATTTGTGGAGAACTTTTGATGCATCGCGAAAACGACCACCTTATATTATTGAAGAAGAGAACGATATAACTAAATAATATATTATGGAAACATAGGAAAGTGAGCAAAACAATGGAAAAAATAATGCCAAACCGTTTAGATAAAGGCTTTTATATGTATCAGGAAGAATTTGAGACTAAGGCAATTCAAGTGCTTAGATCAGGTTGGTATATTCTTGGCAAAGAAGTACAGAACTTTGAAACAGAATTTGCACAGTATCTTGGATGCAAACATTGTGTAGGCTTAGCCAGTGGTCTTGATGCACTATGGATTGCATTTCGTATATTGGGAATAGGTGCAGGTGATGAGGTGATTGTGCAGGGAAATACCTATATAGCCAGTGTTATGGGTGTGACCATAAATGGAGCAACTCCGGTTTTTGTGGAACCGGATGAGTATTATAATATTGATGTGGAACAGATAGAAGCAAAGATAACAAGTAAGACAAAGGCAATTTTGGTTGTGCATTTGTATGGGCAGGCTTCGAATATGCCCCCTATTGTTGAGTTATGTAAGAAACATAATTTACGCTTAGTAGAAGATTGCGCACAGTCGCATGGAGCTAAATTTAATAAGCAAATGACAGGAACTTTTGGAGATATTGGTTGCTTTTCTTTTTATCCATCAAAAAATCTTGGAGCGTTTGGAGATGCAGGAGCAATCGTGACAAATGATGATGAGATTGCAGAACAAGTCAGGATTTTCAGAAATTATGGGAGCGAAAAGAGATATTATAATAAAGTGGTTGGAGCAAATTCCAGACTGGATGAACTGCAGGCAGGTCTTTTGCGCGTTCGTCTGGCACATCTAGATGAACTGATAAGCGAAAAAGAAAAAATATGCAGAAGATATTTAGAAGAGATACATAATGATAAAATATGTTTGCCACAAATAAGAAAAAATGCAACGCACATATGGCATCAATTTGTAATTAAATCAGATTATAGAGACGAGTTAATGGAATACTTAGATGAAAACGGAATTGGTACGATTATCCATTATCCGATTCCACCGCATTTGTCAGAAGCATATGCTTATTTGAATATAAAAAAAGGAGCATTGCCACTGACAGAGGAATATGCGAGAACGGTATTATCGATACCTCTCTATAATGGTATGACAGAATCTGAACAAGAATATGTGATAAAAGTAATTAATAAGTTTTAGAAAGTGAAATCAAATGGATACAATGAAATATCTTGTTACATCAGTGAACGAAAAATATTGGAAGTGGTTACTGTTTGTGTGCATATTCCTTATCGGGATGAAGTATTCATATGCAAAGAATATAACAGAATATTGCTATGATGCAAAAACTTATTGGTTTATGGCAGATGGTATGATAGATGGAAGTTTTTATTATCCAGAAACCTTTAGAGGATATTTTTTTGCAACGCTAATTTCATTGTTAAAAAAAATGTGGCAAGGTATCAGGGGATGGTGGTTTCTTTCAAACATAACAGTGGCAGTTGGATTTGCCTTTGGAATACCATATTTGTTAAAGCAGAGAGCAATAAATTCCTTTCAAGAATTTGTTCGGGGGATGATGTCATATATATTCTTTTTGATCATATGGGGAAATTATATGCAGTATCCATTATCAGATGGATTTGCAGCAATCTGTGCAATTCTAGGGGTATGTTTAATGATGTTAGTAACAAATAAACAACTTTCTAAGTGTTTGTTATTCATATCAAGTATATTGAGTGGTGCTTTATTATATATGGCATATAATACAAGAGTAGTTTATTTATATTGTGGAGTAGCTGCAATTATAATTTTTCTTCTTTTTAATAAAAAAAATAAAGCGATAGTCGTGATTCTTATAATGATGATAGGAAGTGGACTGATTGCTGTTCCACAATGTAGTATTAATTATTCTTATACAGGGAAATTTACGCCAAAGGTTTATACGGAAAATTATTCTTATAATAGTAGGGATTTAGTTGACACACAAGTATTTTGGGGGCTATATGGGATCAAGTATGATACGTATATAGGGGACGAAAAATTATACGAGTCAGCGTCTGTTTATTATATTGATCCGGTAGGCGAGGAAATTATCCAAAGGGAAAAAATGACGCAACAGACATTTAAGAAAACAGATTTAATAGGATTATTTGTAAAATATCCTTTAGATATGGTTGGTATATATGTACGTCATTTAGTTGCATTATTAATACCTTCTTCTACACAAATGTATATTACTAATATATATAATGATAAAACAGTTTTGGCATTAGTTTTTATAATATTGTGGATTGTTGCTGGAATGGCATGTCTTTTTTCTATAAAATCTATCAATAAGAACGTGTTGTGGATTATAGCCGTGCTTATTCCAAGTTTATTACAGATGCTTGGATTTACAGAATTAAGATTTTTTATAGCAGTTCATATGGTCACATATGTATATGTGTTTCTGGTCGTGGATTACAAAGCTTTATGCAATGAACTGAAAGACAGATGGTTATCCGTGGTATGTACTATGATTATTAGCTTTGTATTGTTGACAACTGTATATGGCGATATTTTAGCTTCTAATCAGAAAAGAACCATGTTAATCAATGATGCAACAAGAACAGAGATAGAGGGCAGTTTGATCAATGGAAAATAAGAAAATAGAACTCTAATACTGTTTAAAAAAAGATTTTTAAAAACTTAGCCATGTATAGCAAGGAGAGCGTTAGATTATGATGAAACAGGAAAAGATTATGGTTACCCGTTCATCTATGCCAACATTAGATGAGTATGTAAATGAGATAAAAGATCTTTGGGATAGTCATTGGATGACTAATATGGGAGAAAAACATCAAAAATTAGAGCAGCAATTGGCAGATTATCTTGGAATCGAAAAAGATAATATTGCATTGTTTGTTAATGGACATCAGGCGTTAGAATGTATTTTAGAAGCTTTGGAGCTTGGCAAAGAAAAGAATGCCTGGGGTGAACCAAAAAATGAAGTGATTACCACTCCATTTACATTTGCATCTACTACCCATGCAATTGTCAGAAAGGGACTAAAGCCAGTATTTTGTGATATTAACGAAGAGGATTATACGATAGATGCCTCTAAAATTGAGGAATTGATCACAGATAGAACATGTGCTATACTACCAGTTCATGTGTATGGAAATATGTGTGATGTGGAAACAATCCAGTATATTGCAGACAAGTATCATTTAAAGGTAATTTATGATGCAGCACATGCTTTTGGAGTTACTAAAAACGGACTAAGCAGTGCCTGCTATGGAGATGCATCAATGTTCAGCTTTCATGCTACGAAAGTATTTAATACGATTGAAGGGGGAGCAGTTTGTATTAGGGATAAGAAGTATAAAGAAATTTTAAATAAGTGGAAAAATTTTGGCATCTGCGGACCGGAGGATGTCGAATTTGCAGGTGGGAATGCTAAGATGAATGAGTTTTGCGCAGCAATGGGAATATGTAATCTTAGACATCTGGATGATGAAATTGCAAAAAGAAAGAATGTGTATGAGCAGTATATGTCACATTTAAAGGGGATAGATGGAATTATTTTAAATAATAGATTTAATTGTGATGTTACGAACTATGCGTATTTTCCAGTAGTATTTGATGAGAGTAAGCTTGGCTTCACAAGGAATGATGTGTTTCAGAAGTTAGAAGATAATGGAATAGTTGCCAGAAAGTATTTTTATCCACTATCTAATACCTATAAGTGTTATAGAGATAGATTTGAAGTAAATAAAACACCTATTGCATTAAAGGTATCTGAAAGAGTGCTAACGTTACCGATGTATGCTGATCTGGATAGCTATAATGTTGAAAAAATATGTGGGTTAATTTTAGAAATGTTGAGGTAATGTATATGATGCAACGTGATTATGAATATGAGGTAAGTGTTTATTGCGTTACTTATAATCATGAAAAATATATTAGAGATGCGTTAGATGGGATTTTAAATCAGAAAACTTCATTTACATGGAAGTTGATTATATTTGATGATGCGTCAACAGATGGAACAACAGAAATTGTCAGAGAGTATGAGAGAAAATACCCAGAAAAAATAATTACACTTATTCAAAAAGAAAACCAATATTCAAAGGGAAATAATATACAGAAAATCATTATTCCTTATTTAAAAGGTAAATATATTGCAACTTGTGAGGGTGATGATTATTGGATTGATGAATATAAATTACAGAAACAATATGATTTTTTGGAAAATCATTTTGATTTTATTGGATGTTATCATAATATAGATGTTATAAATGAATTTGGTGAAAAAAAAATATCTAAAGAATTCCCTATAAGAAACAGATGGATATACGATAGAAATAATGCAATAAAATTTGAATTGCCAGGACAGACAGCGGCAGCTTTTTACAAAAATTTTTATATGAATTTTACAAAAAAGCAATTAAAATCATATATGGAATGTTCTACTAATGGAGATAGAAAAATAGCAGTAACATTAGGTATGATGGGGAAAATTATGTGCATGGAAGAAATAATGGCAGTTCATAGAGTTATTATAAATCAAGGTGACAGTTGGCATGCACAAGTTTTTAATAAGAACATGGCGGCAATAAATATGAAATCAAAAATAGATATGAAAAAATTTGTTAAGGATGCATTTGATGTTGAAGTGGATATAAAAGCTGATCAAGCAAATTTATTATGGACAGCACTTAGATATTATCAAAAAAATAGAAATAAAGAGAATTTGAATATATTAGTTAAAGTGTGGAAAATGATGGGGGAAAATAACATCACAAAAGTTTGGATGATGATACAAAAAATTATACAAAAATCATTTTCAAATTTCAAGGGAAAGAAGATTGTTAAGAGTGAAAAGGAGATATATTAGTATGAAAGTAGGAATTATGCAGCCATATTTTTTTCCTTATCTAGGTTACTGGCAGCTATTAGCAGCAGTTGATAAATATGTAGTATATGATGATGTGACATATATAAAAGGAGGATGGATTAGTAGAAATAATATTCTTTTGAATGGGAAAAAGCATTTAATAACATTGCCATTAGATAATCCTTCATCATATAGAAAAATAAATGAAATTGAAATAACAAATAATGAAAAAGCTATTGATAAATTATTGAGAAAAATTGCTTCAGCTTATCAGAAAGCACCACATTATGATAGCGTTATGCCAATGTTAGAGAGATTGATCAAAAATAATAAGACAATTTCAATGTTAAATTATAATTCAATTGTTGAAATTAGTGAGTATTTGGGCATAAAAACAGAGCTAATCCTTTCTTCTGATTTAGAAAAAAATAACCAACTTCGAGCACAGGATAAAGTGATTCATATAAATAAAATTTTAGGAGCTGACGAATATTATAATGCAATTGGTGGAAAAGAATTATATAATATTCAAGATTTTAATAAGGAAGGTATAAGTTTACATTTTTTAAAAATGAATGATAACGTTCAATATAGGCAATTTGAGGATCCTTTTGTAGAAGGATTGTCAATAATTGATGTTATGATGTTTAATAATATTGAAAAAATTCAACGACTTTTGAAGGAATATACTTTGAGTTAGAGGAATAAAAATGGAAAATAAAGAAAACAAAAGGCTTGCTCAGGATTTGCTGTATAAGATGATACTTATTAGAGAATTTGAAAATAATATTGCAAAATATAAGATGCAGAAAAAAGTATATGGAATGGCTCATTGTTGCAATGGAGAAGAAGCAATTGCAGTAGGGATATGTTCTGCTTTAAAAAAAGATGATTATCTAGTTAGCAATCATCGACCACATGGACATGCTATTGCAAAGGGCGTTGAGCCGAAAAAAATATTTGCAGAAATAATGGGAAAAGAAACTGGAACAAATGCAGGTCGGGGTGGCTCAATGCATATCAATGATAAACAATATGGGATGATTACTTCAACAGGTATTGTGGGATCGGGTATACCAATTGCATGTGGGGCGGCATTTTCATCAAAGTATAAAAAAGATGATAAATTAACATGTGTGTTTATAGGAGACGGAGCTACAAATGAAGGAACTTTACATGAATGTTTAAATTTAGCTGCCATTTGGAAGTTGCCATTGCTAATCGTAATTGAGGACAACGGACTTGCAGTTACAACATTAAAATCAAATACAACAGCATGTGAGGATTACACTAAATTGGCAGCGGCGTATGGAATACAAGGCAGGGTAGTAAATGGACAAGATGTAGAAGATGTGTATAATCTTGCAAAGGATGTAATAGAAAAAATGCGCATATCAAAAATGCCATTTTTGATACATGCTAAAACAATTCGATTTAACGAGCATGCTGAAGGTGAATATTATTTGAGAATGAAAGAAACAAATTACAGAGATAATAAAAAAGTAGATAAAGATAAAATATTAAAATGTCCAATCAAATTGTATGAGAACAAATTAGAGATGAGTGGGTTACTCGAAAAAGCTGAAATAAATATGTTACATAGTAAAGCAGTAGAAGTTGTGAAAGAGAGTATAGAATATGCTGAACTTTCCCCAAAACCTAATCCGGAAACAATATTTCAATATGTATATTAGAAGGGGGAAAATATGATAATGACATATGGAAATGCAATATATCAAGCATTGCATGATGAAATGGAAAATGATTTATCTGTAGTTTTATTTGGTGAAGATTTACAACATAATTTATATGGGTACACAGGTGGATTAGTACAGAAATTTGGAGAGGATAGGGTGATTGATATTCCTTTATCGGAAAATAGTGTAGTTGGAGCAGCTTGTGGAGCAGCTATGTGTGGATTAAAAACTATTGTAGATTTAACGGTGCCTAATTTTATGTATGTAGCAATGGATCAAATAGCAAGCATAGCAGCTAAAACAAAACATATGTATAATGGACAATATGATGTGCCGCTTACAATTTTATGCTCAAGCATGCAAGGAAATGGTAATGCAGCACAACATTCAGACCGTTTGCATTCATTGTTTGCGAATATTCCGGGGTTAATTATTTTGTGCCCAGCGACTCCTCAAGATATGTATTCTTTACTTAGAGAGGGAATACAAAGTAATTCACCGGTGTTATGTTTTGCGGACAGATCATTATTTTGGCAGAAGGATGATGTGGATACGAATATTACTAATTTGATAGGTAAAGCACATATTGTAAGAGAAGGAGATAATTTGACCATTGTTACCATATCAGGATGCCTTACTATGATTGAGGAAATTTTGCCAGAATTGGCAGAGAGAGGGATACAACCAGACATAATTGATATAAGAACAGTGAATCCATTGGATTATGAGACTATAAAAAAATCAGTAGAAAAAACGGGTAAAGTTGTTATATGCGATACTGCAAATAGAAAAGGGAGTACAGCGAACGATATAGCAAGTTACTTATCGGAAAATGCTTTTTTCTATCTTAAAGATGCAATACAAATTGTTGCAGGAGAAAATGTACCAGTACCATTTGAAAAGGGATTGGAACAGAAAGTTTTAGTTAGTAAAGATAAAATTTATAATACAATTATTAAAATGTTTAAACAGAAATAGGAGGATTAAAGTATGTGGGAAAAAAAAGGAATACTACACACTTGCGATTTTTATGGAACCGGTTATGCACAGGACGCATTTATTGATTTTTTGAATGATGAGGTATGGCGAATATATTTTAGTACAAGAACGCAAGATGTTATTAGCTACCCATATTATATTGATGTTGAGGCAGGCAATTTGGACAAAAAAATAGCTGTTCAGGAAAAACCAATATTAGTTCCGGGAAAAAGAGGAACTTTTGATGATAGTGGAATTACAATGACTTCAATTGTAGAGATTGATGATCACACAAAATATTTATATTATTGTGGATGGAATAGAAAAGTATCTGTATCGTATTCATTAAGTATTGGCTGTGCAGAAGTAATTGATAATAAAGTGTATAGAAAAATATCTGAGGGACCTATCATGGAGAGGTCTAGACATAATCCAATTGCGGTTTCAGCACCAATGGTAATCAAAGATGGAGATGTTTTTAGAATGTGGTATATCTCATTCCCAAGTTGGGAGTTGTATAATGAAAAATATGAACCAATATATGTTGTTAAACATGCTGTCTCAAAAAATGGATTAGATTGGGAATGTGATGATCATGTGTGTATTGACTCAGAATATCCGGGGGAGGCTATAGGCCGTCCTTGGGTAATCAAAGATGAAGGCATTTATAAAATGTGGTTTTCAACGCGAGGAATTGAGGATTATAGATCAAAAAGTGGAAAACATTATACGATTGGATATGCCGAGTCAAAGGATGGGATAAATTGGGAACGAAAACCGGAAAAATTTAATTTTCAACCGTCCGAAACTGGTTGGGATAGTGAGATGCAAGAGTATGCATCGGTTAAGAAATATAAAAATAGAATGTATATGTTATATAATGGTAATGCATTTGGAAAGACTGGATTTGGCTATGCAATTGAAGAACAATAAGAAGATGACAATACTAGTGTCGGGTGCATCTGGAATTGTTGGATATGGAATTTTAAGAACCCTAAGAAATGAAGACTGTATTTTAATTGGAACAACTATTTATGATGAATCACCAGCAGATTGTTTTGCTGATATAGTTGAAAAACCGCCTGTAACAACAGATAAGAATTATATTTCCTGGTTATTAAAAATAATCGAAAAATATAATATAGATATGATTATTCCAGGTATTGAAATTGATATGCAAACATGGAATAGGCATAGAAATGAATTGAAAAGTACATGCGTACTTCTTAATAATCCATCATTAATCGAAATATGTTCAGATAAATGGATGTTTTATCAGAAACTTCAAAAAAGTGGATTTAGAAATTATATAGAAACTTCACTAGATATGGATTACGATAAATTTCCTACACCATTTATTTTGAAACCGAGGTGTGGTTTTGGATCTAAAGGCATTGTTAAAATAGAATCAGAAGAGCAGTTTAACTTGTATAGGCACGAAATAGGAAAATCATTAATGATGCAAGAATATGTTGGATCGGAAAATGAAGAATATACAATATCAGCATTTTTTGATAAAAATAGTCAATTAAAAGCACAGATATCAATGCGGAGAAGTTTATCAAAGTTGGGTTATACCGCAAAAGCAGAAGTTGTAGACATACCAGACATAAAACAGTATATACTTGAGTTGGCAGAGATATTTAAACCAATAGGACCGACAAATTTTCAATTTAGAAAGCATCAAGGGGAGTGGAGATTGTTAGAGATAAACCCTAGAATTTCTTCATCTACTTCTATAAGAAATAAGTTTGGTTATAATGAAGGAAAAATGTGCATTGATTATTTCCTTAAAGGAGAAGAAGTTAATCAACCATTAATAAAAAGGGGAAAGGCAATACGTTATACAGAGGATTATATAACATATGATAGCAATAATATCTGATGTTCATGGAAATTATGAAGCATTAAAAAAAGTATTAGAAGAAATTGATAGATTAAATATTAGTGAAATATTTTGTTTAGGAGATGTTGTAGGGTATTATAGTCAGGTCAATGAATGCTGTGATGAAATGAGAAAACGAAATATAAGGTGTGTGATGGGGAATCATGATTGGTATTTTGCATCAGGTAGTTATTGTGAAAGATCTAAAAGTGTGAATGACTGTTTAAGTTATCAACAAAAAATTATTACTCCTGAAAATAGAAAGTGGATAGAATCGTTTCCGGTAATTATAAAAGCATATGGAATTTCAATGGTGCATGGAGGGTGGATTAATCCAATTGATGAGTATGTTGAGCCGTGCGAATCATATTTTAAAAAGTTATCAGGGAAAATTTTTGTATCAGGTCATACGCATAGGCAAATGATATGCGAATATAGTGATAAAATATATTGTAATCCGGGGTCAGTTGGTCAACCTAGAGATGGAAATACAAAAGCAGCTTTTGCAGTTTTTGATGGAAATGATTTTGAATTGTATAGAGTGGAATATGATGTACAAAAAGTAGGGCAATTAATGGAAAAGGCGGGATTTAGTTCATATTATTATGGATGTCTAAGGGATGCATCATTACACTTACATGTTTAATTAAAGAAGGAGCATATCAGAAAAGGAAAGATATTTATTAAATTATACAAAATGGTTATACAAGAAAGTAATTAAAGGTTTATGGAAAATAAAATAAAAACAAAAGTAATCAGTGGATTTATATGGCAGTTTGCAGAAAGTTGTGGAGCTCAGATTGTAAGCTTTATTGTTTCAATAATTTTAGCACGCATATTGGAACCGAGCGATTACGGAACAATATCATTACTATTAGTATTTATTACGATATTGAATGTGTTTGTGGATAGTGGACTTGGAAATGCTCTTATTCAGAAGAAGGATGCAGATGATGCAGACTTTTCAACAGTGTTTATTTTCAATATTTTTATGTGCATTGTATTGTACATTATTATGTTTTTATGTGCACCTGGTATTGCAGTGTTCTATGGCGACAAGTCATTAGTAGCCTTAATAAGAGTATTAAGCATAATCATATTAATTTCGGGTGTAAAAAATGTGCAGAAGGCATATGTGTCAAAACATATGTATTTTAAAAAGTTCTTTTTTGCAACACTGGGAGGAACGATATTTTCGGCTGTAGTCGGTATTGTCTTAGCGTATTGCGGATTTGGTGTATGGGCATTAGTTGCACAGCAATTGAGCAATATGTTAATTGATACCATCGTGTTATGGTATACTGTCAGGTGGAGACCAAAATGGATATTTTCACGGTCAAGACTGAAACCTTTATTGTTATATGGGTGGAAGCTGCTATTAGCAAAATTATTGGATACTGTATATAATAATCTGACACAGTTGATTATTGGAAAACAGTTTTCAACTGCAGATTTAGCATACTATAATCGTGGACAACAATTTCCAAACTTAATAGTTTCTAATGTGAACTCATCGATTGACGGAGTTTTGTTTCCGGTTATGTCGAAGGAACAGGAAGATGTCGATAAATTACGGAGAATGACAAAAAGGGCAATAACGGTGAGCAGTTTTATTATGTGGCCAATGATGGTAGGATTAGCAGTTATTGCAGAACCAATGGTCAAACTGATATTAACAGATAAGTGGCTTGAATGTGTACCATTTTTACAGATATTTTGTTTGTCCTACGCATTATATCCGATTCACACGGCTAATTTAAATGCGATTAAGGCATTGGGAAGAAGTGATATTTTCTTAAAGCTGGAGTTTATAAAAAAGGCTGTTGGTATAACAATAATTGTAGTTGGAATTTCGTTTGGTGTATACGGACTGGCAGTAGCAACATTAGTGGCATCTATTATAGGAACATTTATTAATTCATATCCAAACAAGAAAGAATTACAATACTCATACTTACAACAAGTAGGAGATATATTGCCATCTATCATTATGTCATTGATCATGGGGCTGATTGTTTACCCAATACAGTTTCTGAATGTTAGTATAGTTTGGATTGTATTGTTGCAGGTAATGGCAGGGATACTTGTATACATATTTGAAGCTAAGCTTATAAAAAATGAAACTTATGATTATATTATAAGCATTGTAAAAGAAAAGAAAGGCCAAATGAAAAAACATGGATAAAGTTAGGAAATCAAACCTTGAACTTTTTCGCATCATTACGATGTTGGCAATTGTTGCGCATCATTATGTTATTTGTTCAGATTTATGGGATACAATAAATTTAAATGGTGCGATGTCAATAAAAAATATCTTTTTATTATTAGTTGGAGCCTGGGGTAAGACCGGAATTAATTGCTTTGTACTTATAACGGGTTATTTTATGTGTACAGCCAATATAAAAATGAGTAAATTTTTGAAATTAGTAATGGAAATTTATTTTTATAATATTGTTATTTCGTTTGTGTTGCTTATTACTGGAAAAAGTATATTATCGTTTAGAAAAATATATGAAATATTTTTCCCATTTAATAGTATTGAGACTAATTTTGTAGGATGTTATTTAATATTTTATCTTTTTATTCCATATTTAAATAAGTTGATCAAGGTTATGAATGAGAAAGAGCATAGGATACTCTTGATTTTATTATTAATGGTATATACAATTTTTCCACCTATTTTATATTCAAGTGTTAAATTTAATTAT
>OBRR01000003.1_pt1 | contig 100565 bp, 109 predicted proteins | sample 1494901 | NCBI WGS metagenome assembly OBRR01 (sample SAMEA3360689, study PRJEB22359) | human gut metagenome | biome: ENVO:urban biome; feature: ENVO:human-associated habitat; material: ENVO:feces | place: Bangladesh | collected 2011
CTAAGGAGGGTCTGGAGGAGGCTTTGTCTTATTATGGTTTAGAGCATAAAGATATAGTATATGCTCAAGCAGTACTTGAAACAGGACATTTTAAGTCTAAAGTATGTTTAAATTATAATAATCTATTTGGTCTATATGATTCAAGGAGCAAGGATTATTATAAATTTAATCATTGGACTGAAAGCATTGTAGCTTATAAAGAATGGGTTCAAACTAAATATCAACCTCCGAACAATTATTATACTTTCCTTGAAGAGATAAACTATGCAGAGGATGAGAACTATACAAAATTATTAAAAGAAATTGTAAAAAATAGAAAAGATGACAAGAAAAGACATACTGAAAGAGGTTCTTTCGCTTGAAGGAAATAATTGGTTACTTGAACTGCCAACTGGAACAGGCAAGAGCAAGATAGCTCTAGAGAAAGTTAAATCATTGGGAGGTAAGACTCTGTTGCTTATAGTGAATAGAAATGTTCATAAGCAGAATTGGGCTGATGAAATTAAAAAATGGTGGTCAGATTGTGGCATGGAAATTACTATGACTACTTATGTTTCTCTTCCTAAATATGCAGGAAAGTATGACTGTGCTATATTTGATGAAGCACATCATTTATCAGAAAGATGTAGAGAGGCTTTATGTTCTTTTGATATTAAGCATAGTGTACTATTATCAGCAACAGTAAGTAATAAACTTAAAGATGAATTAATTGAAGTATTTGATGACTTGACTTTATATAAAAAGGATTTAAGAGATGTTATAGAAAATGACATTCTTCCAGACCCTAAAGTATATATATTGCCATTAAACCTTAGAGCTGATTTTCCAACAGAAGTTATAATGAAAAATCCTAAAGCTAAAGGAAAATTAATAGAATCTTCTTGGGCTTTAAGATGGAGTTATATGAAGCAAAAAACTAATCCAGTTAGAGTTCATTGTACTCAAAGACAGTATATCACTGATTTGGATAATCAGATTGAATATTGGAAGAAAAGATATTTAAGGTCTAAAAATGAAATATTTAAGAACAAATGGTTAAGACTATGTAATGATAGATTGAAATGGTTAAGTGATAAGAAAACTCCTTATGTACAACAGATTTTAATACATCTAGGAGAATATAGAACATTAATCTTCTGTAATAGTATTGAGCAAACAGAAATGCTTGGAGAATATTGCATTAATAGTAAAAATAAAGAATCTATAGAACATCTAGAAGCCTTTAATGAAGGTAAAATAGACCATATTACTGCTTGTAACATTCTTAATGAAGGCATGAATTTATGTAATTGTCAAGTAGGTATCTATGCTAATTTAAATAGTTCAGATACTATTATAAAACAAAGAATGGGAAGACTACTTCGTCATAAAAATCCTGTTCTTATTGTTCCTTATTTTAAGAATACAAGAGAAGAGGAACTAGTTAATAAAATGCTTGAAAATTACAATCCTACACTTATTACTGTTATTGATGATTATAAGAAAATTAAAATATGAAATTAACAATAGACCAAACTATTCTTGATAAGAATGGTTTAACCTTAGAAGAATTTTTAGTACTGTATCTTAATGCTAAAGATGTAGATATTGGAAAGGTATCACAATCTTTAGTAGCTAAAGGTCTTGCTGATAAAGATTTATTTTCAGAAGGAAAGCTTATTGTAAGTGATAAAGTAAAAGACTTAATCTCTACAGTAATTATAGATTCTGATAAAAATGTAATAGACAAAGATGAAGAATTTACCTCCTTAGCTTCAGAATTAAGAGAAATTTATCCTGCTGGAAGAAAAGAAGGTACTTCTTACATGTGGAGAGGTACCACTGCTGAAATAGCAAAGAAACTTAAAACTCTTGTTGTTAAGTATGGATATTCTTTTAGTAGAGAAGATGTTATTAAGGCAACTAAAGAATATGTAAATTCTTTTAATGGAAACTATAGATATATGCAGCTTCTTAAGTATTTTATACTTAAATCAGTAAAAGATGCAGATGATAATGTAGATATTAAATCAGAATTAATGTCTCTTATTGAGAATAGTGGGCAACTAGATGCTCAAAGAGATGATTGGGTAAGTAACATGATATGAGCATAAGAGAAAGATTAAAAGACTTTATAGAAGCTAGAAGAAATAAAGTACTTAGTGGAGAGGTAAATTGTATTCCTACTCCATTTCCTAGATTTTCAGAACAATTTCCAGGTATAGAGCAAGGTAAATTTTATCTTGTTAGTGGTGCTTCTAAGGCTTCTAAGACACAGATAATGAATTATCTATTTCTTTATAATACTGTATTATTTGCTTATAATAATCCCAATATTTTAGTTCCAAAGATATTTTATTATGCTTTAGAAGAAACCAAGGAGAATATAACTCTGAGATTTATATGTTATTTGCTATATACATTATTTAATGTAGAAATAAGTCCAAAAGACTTAACTTCAACTAATTCAAAAAAGCCTGTTAGCAAAGAAATATTAAATCTTTTAGATTCTAAAGAACTAGTAAATATTCTTAGTTTTTATGAAGAGCATGTAAGGTTCTGTGATTCTAAAAATCCAACAGGAGTATGGAAAGATATAAATACTTATGCTAAGAATCATGGAATAATACATAAAAAAAGCTTTAAATACAAAGATATTGATGGTACTGAAAGAACTGGTGAGGCATTTGATTACTATGAACCTTATAAAAAGAATGAGTATGTAATGTTTATAGTAGACCATGTATCCTTACTAGATACTGAAAGAGGATTTACTCTTAGAGAAACTATTAATAAGTTGTGTGAGTATCTTATTATAGCTAGAAATAACTATAACTATATACCTGTAGTAGTTCAACAGCAAAATATTGAAACTATAGGATTAGATGCTTTTAAGAGTAATAAAATCAGACCTACTTTGGCAGGATTAGCTGATAGTAAAGATACAGGAAAAGCAGTAGATGTAATGTTAGGAATAACTAATCCTTTTAGTTTTGAAATTCCTGAATATCTAGGATATAATATCAAGATATTAAAAGGTAACTTCAGATGTCTTGAAATAGTTCTTAATAGAAGTGGAGAATCTAATGCAATATGTCCACTATACTTCAATGGAGCTATTAACTTTTATAAAGAATTACCTAGACCTTCAGATAGTATGGACATTGAAAGAGTATATAGAGAAATAGAAAATAAAAAACTTAAAGCTAATAAAGTTTCATTATTAGCTTTTGCTATAACAAATAAACTTAATAAAATTTTAAATTATGGAAAGAATTAAACTTGTATTTAAGACGTGTGATTATGTAGTTAAGGAAAATGATGGTGTGGTAATAGCTCTTATTACAGCTCACATTGATAAGTATATGAAGAATATTTGTGAATACTTTGATGAAGTTATTAAAGTAACAGGAGTAGCAAGATGCCATAGAGATAATTTTGATGAAACTACTGGCAAGAAACTTGCAAGAGCTAAGGCAGAAAGAAGTGCTTATATTGCAGCTAGAAATATTCTTCGTAATAAGCTCAGGGATATTAATAAAGATATAAGTACCTTTAATACTAGCATTGATTTCTTTAATGAGTGTATTGACCATCAGGATGATTATATTAATGAATTTTAATTATGATAGAATTACCAACAGAAAGAAGTGTAGTTACTAACTACAATCCTAAACTACTCATTCTTATGGGTAGACCTAAGCAGGGTAAAAGCTCATTTGTAGCAGCTATTGATAATAATCTTATTATAGACCTTGAAGATGGTTATAGAGCATTGTCTGTAATGAAAGTGCAGGCAAGGTCTATGAAAGATTTAGAGGATATTAGAAGTGCTATTATAGCTAAAGGTAAGGAACTGCATAAAGCACCTTATAGATTCATAACTATTGATAATGCAACTAGACTTGAAGAAATGAGTATTCCTTATGCAGCAGATTTGTATAGAAATACTCCTATGGGTGCAGGATTTGGTCTTATGAAAGATAGTAAAGGCATGATTATGAAAAATCCTAAGAATAATCAGCCTATTATTGACCCTAAAGCAGATGTAAGACTCTTGCCAAATGGCTCTGGATATTTGTATCTAAGGAAAGCTATTAGACAAATGATAGATATGTTTAAACCTCTTTGTGAAACTCTTATTCTGGTTACTCATGTAAAGGATAAGCAAATTAGAAAAGATTCTCAAGAGATGTCAGAATTATCAGTAGATTTGGCAGGTAAAACAGGTGATATTATTTGTGGAGAAGCTGATGCTATTGGAATGATATATAGAGATGGAAATAAAACCTATGTATCATTTGAAGGAGGTGATAATACTATAAAAGAAGCAAGATGCCCACACCTTAGAGGTAAGAAGATTCTGGTTGCAGAGTCTAATGAGAATGATGATGATGATGTTAAATTTGACACATCTAAAATATTTATTAACAATTAACTAACAAACAAAAAATGACAAAGAAAGAATTTACAAAGTTTGAGCTGGCAAGATTGAAGAGAACAGCTCAGAATGTTGAAGGTTTCCTCAAGCAGAAGAACAAGTTGGAAGAGAAGAAAGCTAAGATTGAGGAGGAATTGGCAATTATTAATCAGCAGATTGAACTCACTGATGCTCCTACTGTAGCTATGACAGGCTATCATACAGAGGACATTATTAAGAAGGTAGTAACTCCTACTGACCAAGTAGATAAGAATGGTAACATTATCAAGAAGGTTACATTTGAGTTTATTTATCCTGATACTATTGTTCCTCCTGTAAAAGAAGAGCCTGTAGTAGATGCTTCATCTTCTACAGAGAATAATGAGAATACTATTAATGAGAACGATTTTGCACTTTAATTATTAACAATAAAATATTTATAAACAATGGCAATTAGTAAAGGTAATGCTTCAAAGGAAGCACAGAGTTTTAAGAGATATATTGGTGTATGTCCAGTATTTGTGAAGGCAGTAAATCCTAATAAGGAAGAGCATGAAAAGCTCTTTAATACTACTTTGGAGGAAGCTCCTGTATATGTGCAGGATAAAGAAGATAATGAGGGTAATACTTATAAGAATGTAAGAATTAGTGTAGTATTGCAGCCAGATGTAAAGACTATTGGATTTGATATGCCTCTTGTAACAATGCCTATTTTTGTATCTAATCAGAAGGTTCATGGTGCTAAGTCAGGCAAGTATAAGGTAGTAGATAAGTATGGTAGATTTACTTGGGCTACAGAGTCTGAAATTCAGAGTAAAACTACTCCTACTTATACAGACAAGCAGACAGGAGAAACTAAGAAGTTTGATATTGACATGACTTCTGCTAGAATTTCTTATGTAGGTGAGGAAGAGCTTACTGATTTTATCAGAACATTCTTGTGCATTCCTACTGTATCTGTATGGAATGATGCTGAAAGAACTAATGTTCCTAATCCCAATGCAGCTCCTGAGGAGTGTGAGTGCAGACTTGAAACAGAGACATTTGAAAAGTTCTTTAAGGGAGACTTCTCAGAAATTAAAGATATTCTTGGATTCCAGCCTACTAATAAAGTAAAGGTGTGTCTTGGAGTAAGAACAGATGCTTCTTCAGGTAAGATGTTCCAGTCTGTATATACAAAGAAATTCCTCAGTAATGCAGCTAGCAATTACAAGGGAATTGCTAATAAATTACAGGAAGATATTGATTATGCAATGAATAATGGTAAGACTCTTAATACTGAGTATTCAGCAGAGCCTGTACATGAGTATTCTGTAACTCCAACTACTTTTAATGAAACTTCTAATGAAGCAGTTCCTGATGAACTACCATTTGGAGAGTCAGAGCAGAGTAGTGACCCATTTGCATAAGTATGATTAGTAAAGGTAGTAAATCAAAAGAACCTTATCTAGAATTGGGTAATTTAACACAAGCTGATATAGCTGCTTACTACCTAAATATTAAATCCATACCCAGTTTAATACATAGTCCTCTAAGACTGGACAATAAACCATCTTTTGCATTATATTGCCCTAAAGGTACTGAAGTCAATTATAAAGACTTCAGTACTGGGGAATCTGGTACTATATGGACTTTATTAGCTAAATTATGGAACTGTACTTTTGCGGAAGTAAAAGATAGAGTCTATAATGATTTAGGCAATAAATCCTATGGTACTAAGATAGGAATAAGTGATTATACAAAAAGACATTGTGCAATAAATAATCATATAGATTTACAATGTAAAGTAAGAGAATGGAGAGATTATGATATTGAATATTGGAAGTCTTATGGAATATCCTTGAAATGGCTAAAATATGCAAATGTATATCCTATTTCACATAAGATTGTTGTTAAAGATAATATGAGTTATGCTTTTAAAGCAGATAAATATGCTTATGCTTATGTGGAATTTAAAGAAGGCAAGGTAACTCTTAAAAAATTTGAGTGCCCTATGAGAAATCATAGGAGTAGAATCTCCCTAATTAAACAATTAAAGATATGAACACTTGACATTTAATCAAGAGGGAAATTTCAACATGGTTGAAGAAATTTCGTAATGCGGTAAAAATCCGCTAAGGGTTGCCAGTGGTGCCATGACCTTCAACCCGATAGTTCAAAAAAATAATTGCGATAGAAGCCTCATCTATGGTGACATAGGTTTTGGTGATGTCGAGCTAAATTAAATATACAATAGAAATAAAAAATAATTAGTATCTTCGGGGACTAGTCAAAAGATATTAATAAGTTTAAATACAAAGTTTTTTATAATTGTATATTTATAAATGTGTAGAGACTATAGAGGAGATACCTAAGTTAGATGAAAGAAATGGTTTAGACTCTATCCTTAGTAATAAGGTTGTATATGGTAATACATTACATAAAAGGAGACGCTCATTGAGGTAAAACCTAATTTCTTACTTCGAAGACAACTAATAAGGTAATAAAATAGTCCAGACCACAAAGACTAAAAGGTGAGTAATAACAGGTTATATCGTTAAATATAACAGGCGAATGAAAGTAATGCGTGAAGCCTAACTCTTCTTGGAGAAATATACAAAAAGCATAGAGCCAAAGAGTCTGCTTATGTAAAAGTAAGTGTGGTAGGAAAATTTACCAACCTTTTAATAAAAATGGATATAAATGGTCTAATAGACATGATAGGTCTGTTATTAGCTTATGGACTAAAGTGCCTTTACAAGGAGATAGAATATGCATATGTTCTTCTTTGAAAGATGCTTTATGTCTATGGGCTAATACAGGTATTCCTGCACTAGCTGTACAAGGAGAAGGATATGGAGTAAGTGATACTGCTATTAATGAATTAAAAAGAAGATACAATAAAGTGTATATCTGTTTTGATAATGATGAAGCTGGATTAAAGGATGGTGTAAGTTTATCAAATAAGACAGGATTCATCAATGTAGTATTACCTATTTTTAAAGGAGGAAAAGATGTCAGCGACCTTATGAAGATTAAGGGGAAAGATGATTTTCTAAAGATTATTTTACCATTATTTAATATAAAATAACAATGATTTGGAAAGAGATAGAAAATTTTCCAGGGTATCAAGTAAGTAGTACTGGAGAAGTTAAAAGTACAAAATATTGGGGTCAATTTAATAGAATAAATAATGATGGAATACTTAAACAGAGAACTTATAAATCTGGATATAAATATGTAAATTTATATAAAAATGGACATATGTATTCAGTTAAAGTTCATAGATTAGTAGCTCAAGCCTTTATTTCAAACCCATTAAATTATAAACAAGTTAATCACAAAGATGAAGTAAAATCTAATAATAATGTTTCTAACTTAGAATGGTGTGACCAATCTTATAATCTAACTTATAATGGTCTTAGTACTAGAATGCATAAAAAGCAGAAAAGGAGAATAGGAGCATTTAATATAGAAGGAAATCTTATACAAGAATTTGATAGTGCAACATCAGCAGCTCTATTCCTAGTAAAACTAGGAAAAGCAGCTTCTTTTAATTCTGCTGCATGTAACATATCTACTGTTGCTAGAAAAAGGCAAAATAAAGAGAGATATGGGTACTATTGGAAATGGCTTGAACAATCTAAAAGAAATGATACGCAGTGACCTATATAAGGTTCTAAATAATAAAGAAATATTTAAACAATTAATTTTAAAACTATTTATATGAATAGAAAAGAGATTTATGCCAAGATTAAGGAATATAATCTTGCAGAAGCAATTAAAAAGGCATTCCATGAAAATTACACTAGAATACCTAGTGCTAATCTTGAGTGTTTTATTAGTGAATATGTAACTTCTCCTGGTGAAGAGCCAGAAGTTGTTAAGGACAAGCATAAAGATACTGTAGAGAAATCTCCACTGGAGAAATTAGTAGAAACATTACAAAAGAAGCACATTCTGCTTAAATCAGAAGTGGACTATATTCTTTAAAACATATTTAGGCAGGTGAGAGAAATCTTGCTTGCCTATTTTTTTTTATTTAAACATTATGATAATCAATGCAGAAAGAAGTGATGTAAAAGTTTTAGGAGATATTAAAGAATTTAAAACTTCTATAGACCCAAAGAATATTGAGTTTATTACAACTTTATTATCATCTAATCTATATTCTAATCCTGAGCAATCCTTTATCAGAGAAATTGTCAGTAATGCTTGGGATAGTCATGTAGAAGCAGGAACAACAGACATCCCTGTTATTATTAAGTTTACTGAGATAGCTTATAATAACTGGGAAATAACCATTAGAGATTTTGGTACAGGGCTAAGCCCTGAAAGATTTAAAGAAGTATATTGCAATATTGGCAGTAGTACTAAAAGAGAAAGTAATGAACTAATAGGAGGCTTCGGCATAGGCAAATATTCGAGTCTAGCATGTACTAATACAGTATTTATAACTTCTTACTATAAAGGAATTTCTTACCTTTACATAATGGTAAAAAGTGGTAACACTATTACCACTAACTTGGTAAATGAAATACCTACAAAAGAAAAAGATGGAGTTGAAATTACTATTAAGAATATATCAAGTATAAGACCTTATGTAGATGCCTTAAATTCTATAGTATTTTTTCCTAATATATACATAGATGGCATTTCAAATGTGATAAATAAAAGTAAGATTAAGAGATTTAACAATTTTGCTGTATCTTCTATAGTGTTGTCAGATAAAATCTTATTAGGTAATGTATTGTATCCATGTGATGTATATAAATTTACTACAGAAGTTAGAAAGTTTCTATGTGATATAGATTATTCAGGTATTGTAATTAAATTTGATATAGGAGAATTAAATATAACCCCTAATAGAGAAAATATTATATATACAGAAGATACTATTAATAAAATTACTGATAGAATTTTAGCAGCTAAAAAAGAACTTGAAGATATAATTGCAAATAAATTTAATAAAGATTATGATAACTTATATGAATATTGGAAAATAACCAGTAAAAATATAAAGTATAATCCATTAACTGATAACTTTACTTTTTGTAGTTCTAGATACCAGTCAGAACTAGGATATTTCACTAAAGTAGTCTCTACTAATATAACATTTAAAGGTTCTACAATATTAAACAAAAGTAGTTGTGCAGAATTTTTATATTCATTTTTTTATACACAATTGCCATTCCTGAAAGGACTTTTTTATAATGATAAATTTTATCAAAATAAAATACCTTTAAGTGCTGAAGAAAGAACAAGAATGAGTACTCCCTTTATAGTATCAATCAATAATACAAGATTAACAGCAGCAGCTAAAGCATGGTTAAATGACGTGTATAATGGATATACTATAATTACAGAATTTGATAAAGAAGCTTTTAAACTTTATGTAGAAGACAATATAATACAACGTAAAACTTTTTATAAAAAAGATGAGATTATTGACTATATGTATGAGTATCTTACCTCTAAAATAATAAAGGTAAATTTAGATACAAATACTGATTTCTTAAAGTTTAAAGAGAACTTAAAGAAAAATAAAACTCCTATTAAAAAGATTAAAGATGTTATTATATATATTCAAGAAACTGAATCTTATAGAAATAGAATTATATTCACATCAATAGAAGCATGTATTAAGTATATCAAAACTTTAAAGAAAGGAATTATTCTTATAGGTTTACAAGATAGTGGTACTTGGATAGATATTGCTAATGCTAGAAAGCTACTTGTTATAAGAGCTAGAAAAGAAATAGTGGAAGCTTTGAAAGAAGCTAATCCCAGTTTTCTTGTTGATAAGCAGTACATAATTGAAAGAGACCCTACAATAGTTAAGTTTCACACTATAATAAAGGAATTTAATGATGTACAATTTGGTGTACCTACTGCCTATAGTAGCAAAGATTTTTTATCAACAGTTCCATCTTCTTTACATAAAAAATTTCTCGATATATTAACTTTCTATTATGTACATAATAAGGCAATATACTATAGAATGGCTGAAAATGAGAATATCCCAATAGATTCTTATACTCAGTATATATGTAGAAAATTTATAAAGTATTACAGTTCTTATATTAAACTTGTAAATGAAATTGATTTTCCTACAAATAAAAGCTCTTTAGAAAATACTCTCATAGGGGCAGCTATTCTTAAAAGAAAACTCTACAGAGTAAATTATAAAATGTATGAAAATATTAAATGTAATAAACTTATAAAAATATTATGCGAAAAATAATTGCAATAGGAAATAAAATTACTGTCATCTTTGATGACGGAAGTATTATAGATAAAGAAATAACTAAAGAAGAGTTTAAAAAGCTAATTGAAATTCAAACTGATGATGAAGTAAGAAAACTTCTATGTCCTGAATACAAAGAAGCAGTAGACAAACGTAATAAAACAATGTCTTTCATTGATAAAGTTAAAGCTTCAAATATTCTTGCAATAAGGGATAATACTATCTATTGGGAAGAAGTTTCTTCTCTTTCTGTACCACAGGATTTTGCAGAAGTTGTTATAGCAGCAGAGGAGGAAAAGAGTGAACTGAAAATTTCAACTTATAAAAACTTTTGGACTCTTATGTCACTTAATCCTAGTGAAGAGTGTAGAAAGAATCTTTATTGGTTCTTGCAGCTTCATGGATTAAAGCTAGCTAAATGTGGGTTTTTTGTAGCTTATAGAAATGTAGATACTACAGAAGAAAAAGATGTTTATACTGACCATCATAGTCATTCAACTAAAATCAAAATAGGAGAAATGGTTACTATACCAAGAGAAAAGTGTGATTGTGATAGTAATAATGAATGTAGTAAAGGGTTAAATATGTAGCCCACTTGAGAAGTAATTCTCTTGGAAAATAACGAGCAAAAACGGTAAAATTTTTTAGTTATATATTACAAAATAAAGTTATTCAATAGTTGTTTTTTAGGACTAAAAATAGTACCTTTGTAGCATTATAAATAAATTAATGTTTTATGAAGTTTACTAAAGAACAATTACAGAAACTATATTTAAAAGAACATCTAGAAAATAGATTAAGTTATAAAGAAATTAGAGAAAAATATAATATTCCTAGGGGTACTTGGGATTATTACATAAGAAAAAAGTTGGGATATTCTAGTGATGAAAGAGTTTATAGAGCTAATGATACCTTCTTTGATGTTATTAATTCTGAAATTAAAGCCTATTTACTTGGATTCTTATATGCAGATGGTTATTTAGCATCAGATGGTAGAATGGGAATTAGACTTAAAATAGACGATATTGAAATTATAAAATTGATAAAACAATATATTTGTCCCGAAAATCCTATAGAATATTCTAATAATCAAAATTTTAAAAGAAGACCCCAATGCTCTATAAGATGGAAATCAAAAAATATGTATAATAGATTATTAAATCTAGGATTTTGTGTAGATAAGACTCATACAAATTCTGACATATTTAAACATATCCCCATAAATATGAAATCTCATTTTATTAGGGGATTTACTGATGGTGATGGACATATCAGTAATTATAATTTAGAAACCTCTCATAGAAAAATAAGTATTTCTTGGAGTAATGGAACAGCATCAATATTTAATGATATAATAGATTATTATAAAGAATATAAATTTAAATTATATAATAAAAATACCTATTATATATGTAGCATAGACCATGTAAAAGATGCTTGTATGTTTACAAAATTACTCTATGAAAATTCTAATTACTTTTTAACTAGAAAAAAGAAAATAGCTGAAACTTTATTTAATATATTTTGAAACAATACCGTGCTAACTAATTAAATTGCGAAAGGTTAATTAGTAGTGTAACGCATAGGAGATGAATAAATATAATTCTCCCAAGAGTGTTCGTACCCTTATAGGGTTAAAATATATGCTGAACTATAGGGAAAAACTAAATACCTATAGAACATAAGGATAAAAAGCCTTATGGATAACAAATTGTACACTGTGCCTCAGTTAAATGGCTTAAAAAGAATTATTTTGGAAATGTAGGACTAGCTTGTTTAGTAAATCCTGCTGATGTTGTAGCAGTGCCTCATAACTCAGAATATGGTAAGCTTAGAACTTGTGCATATCTTCCTATGGAAATTATTCACTATGATAAGAATAATAATGTAATTCCTTTAAATGTGGAAGATGGTTTTGATTGTAGTTATGTTACTAAAGTAATTTATGAAGGTACTATGGGAACAGAACAGGATTCTACTTACAGAATTAACATTCCCAATATTCCAGGCACTACCCCTGAAAGTTTACAGGATACACTTCTTGAAATTGCTAAAGACTGTATTGTATGTAGAGAAGTATGACAATAAATGAGTATTTTGGAGATTGGATGAAAGTACTAGATAGAAATGAAACTATAAAGATAATGAATTGGTTAAAAACAACTGATTCTTCTACTTTATGTCCTTCTATAAAGAATGTGTTTAAAGCTTTTAAATTATGTTCTTACAATGAATGTAAAGTTATCCTTGTAGGGCAAGACCCATACCCTCAGAAAGGTGTAGCACAAGGAATTTTATTTGGTAATTCATCTGATACTCCAGAAGATAAATTATCTCCTTCCTTAAAAGTTGTTAAGGAATCAGTAATAAATTTTGATATTCCACATAATTTGATTACCTTTGACCCCACTTTAGAGAGTTGGGCTAAACAAGGAATATTAATGCTTAATTCAGCTTTAACTACAGAAGTAGGAAAAGTAGGAATACATACATTAAAATGGAGACCTTTTATAGGTTCTTTCTTAAAGAATATGTCTGAAAAGAATCCAGGCATTATATATGTATTCTTTGGAAGTCAAGCTAAATCTCTAGCTAATTACATTAATAGTAATAATAATTATAAACTATTTATTGAACATCCTGCTTATTATGCTAGATTAAATAAAAGAATGCCTAGTGATATATGGTATACTGTACAAAAACTAGTATATAATATTTATGGTACTTCAATTGAATGGTATAAAGAAGAAACTTTTTAAAATATAAAAAACATGAGGAAATTTTTTGTAAAGAGTACAAACAAAGAAGTAAAAATTGGTGATACTATCACACTTGAGTTTGTAACTGATACACCTTTTGGTGTAGCTACTGCAACTAAGACACTTAAAGTTACAAGTGAAACACTTAAAACTCTTATTCAAGATAACAAGGTTATTGAAAAAGAAGTAAAACCAGACCATAATTTGATTGTAGCTACTGCTATAAATAATCTTGCAACTAAGTTTAAGTGTAGAGATGGAGATATGCTAGAAATTTTACATACAATTAAGAAGGTTAATCCTTGGGCATCATTGCAGTTATTTCTTAAAGAGGTTGCTATAATATTGGATATGCAATATCTTAATCATATAAGTACTAGTGAGCAGTTCTATTGCATTTCTCCTCAAGATTGCAAAATTCATAAAATAAATAAAGAAAGTATTAAAATATTTCAATATGCTCCTTTGTTCAGAACTATTGATGATGCAGAGATTGCTCAGAAAACAATTACAATATTTTTGTCTTTATAAACTAAGAATGCCTAAGAAGAATAATAAGAAAATAAGAAATGCTACCATTTGTAAAAGTGGTAGCATTGTTTTTAAATCACAGTTAGAAAAAATGGCTTATAATACCTTGCTAGAATATGGATTTACTCCTCAGTATGAACCTAAAAGGTTAATTCTAGTAGAAGGATTTAAACCTACTGTGCCCTTCTATGATAAGGAAACTCCTACTCAATATAATAAAAGAATTGAGAATGGGGCTGATATTACTTGTAAGTTATTAACTATACAGTCAAGTAAGGTACTTCCCATAACATATACTCCAGACATTTATATTAATTATAGTGGCATAGATGTATGGATAGAAATGAAGGGTATTGAAAATGACTGCTATTATTTAAAGAAGAAACTTTTTAGAAAGTACTTAGATGATTTGTACAATACAACAGGTAAGAAAAGTATTTTCTTTGAGGTTTATAGTAAGAAACAATTATTGCAGGCTATAGAAATCATCAAACAATATGAATAAAAGTTTATATGATATATCATGGAAAGTAGATGAACCTACTTATAGAGCAGACCCTGCCTTATCATATAGCACACTTGCAAGATATGAAAGAGAAGGATTTAATAATCTAGATAAGCTATTTGATAGGATAGAGACTCCTTCTCTTGTTTTTGGTTCTTGTGTAGATACTCTTATTACTGGTAATGAGGAAGAATTTAATCAGTTATTTATGGTAGCTGAACTAGATAATAATATATCTGATACTTTAGTTATTATAGTTAAAAGATTATTTGAAACCTTTAAAGATAAATATTCTTCATTGAAAAATATTCCTAATGATGATGTTATCTCTTGTATTGAAGATATACAATGGAATAATCATTGGCTACCAAAAACAAGAGCTAATAAAATTAAAGAGGATTGTGCAGGGTATTATGGTCTACTGTATATAGCAAATAATAGAACAATTATCAGTACTAAAACTTACAATGAAGTAATAAAAGCAGTAGATGCACTAAAAACATCAGACTCTACTAAGTTCTATTTTGAACCTAATAATATGTTTGATGATGATATACAAAGATTCTATCAGTTGAAGTTCAAAGCAACTTTCAATGGTATTAACTACAGATGTATGGCTGATGAGATAATTGTATTTCATAATAAGAAATTAGTTGTTCCTGTAGATTTGAAGACTAGCTCTAAAACAGAGTGGGATTTCTATAAAAGCTTCTTAGAGTGGCGTTATGATATTCAAGCTAGGCTATATTGGAGAATAATTAGAGATAATATGGATAGAGACCCTTATTTTAAGGATTTCAAATTAGCTCCTTATAAGTTCATAGTAGCAAATAAAAAAACTCTAACACCACTTGTATGGAACTTTAGGTCAACTGAAGCTATGGGAGACTTAACACTTGGCAAGATTACAAAGATAATTCTTAGAGACCCATTTAAAATAGGTGAGGAATTGTCACATTATTTAAAGGATAAACCTACTGTTCCAGATGGTATAAGTAAGGTAAGTCCTAATCAACTTGAAGATTGGATTAATAAAATATGAAAGTATTAAAAAGAACAAAGAAAGGTAAATCAAGTCAACTTGAAGAATTTGATTTGAATAAAATAATCAATGCTGTCAAGAAGGCTTATGCTTCTCAAGGTAAAGAGCCTGATGAAGAGGTATTAAAGGAGCTAACTTATATCCCTTCTTATCATGCAGGAGCTAGTACTGTAGGTGTAGAAATTATACAGAATGAAGTAGAAAAGATTCTTATGGACTTAGCTCCTTATGATGTAGCTAGAGCTTATATTGTATATAGAGAAAAGCATAATGAAAGCAGATTAATCAGAGAAAGAATTGATTATATGAATAGTTATAGCTCTTCTTCTAAGAATGCTTCATCATCAAGTGAAACAGATGCTAATGCTAATGTATCTATGAAGAATGTTGCTAATCTTGAGGGAGAAGTCTATAAAACTACTAATAGAGTAATTCAAAGACAAAGAATGAAGGATAAACTATATGAGCTTTATCCTGATATAGCAAAACAATATGAAGAAGATTTAAACAACCACATTATATATACACATGATGAAGCCAGTACTCCTGTATTAAAACCATATTGTATGGCAGTAACTCTTTATCCTCTTATGACAGAAGGAGTGGGTAATATTGATGGAGTAACTCCAACTGCTCCTAATGATATTGCTTCATTCAGTGGACAAGTTACTAATCTTGCTTTTCTTTTGTCTTCTCAATGTAAAGGAGCAGTAGCTTTTGGTGATTATTTTGTAGCTCTTAATTATTATGTAGTAAAAGAATTTGGGGAAATTTGGTATGAAAAACTTGATTGTACAAGTACCTCAGAACATCATATTATATCTAGAACTATTAAAGATAGTATAGAAAAAGGAATGAAACAATTTATTTGGGGGGTAAATCAACCTGCTGGTAATAGAAGCTATAATTCTCCATTTACAAATGTTTCCTGGTATGACAAGTATTACTTTAAATCATTATTTGAAGATTTCTATTATCCAGATGGAAGTAAACCTAAGTGGAAACAAATAGATACTTTGCAAAGAATGTTTATGGAACTAATGAGAAAAATTAGATTTATTAAGCCCATAACATTTCCTGTAACTACTATGGCATTAGTACACAATGATAAAGAATATCTTGATAATGACTATAAAGAATTATGTGCTGAAGAGTGGTCTAAAGGTGGTAGCTTTTTCTGCTATAATAGTGATAATCCTACATCATTGGCATCTTGCTGTTTTCATAAAGACACTAAAATCTTATGGAAATCTTCTACAGAAGGAGTAAAACTTACTACTCTAGAGGAATTACATAATACTAAATGGGAACCAAATAAGAAAAATTTAAGAATATTTCATAATGGTTCTTGGGTAGTAGGTAAGAGTATTAAACTTCCAAATAGAAAGATGTTTAAAGTTACTACTTATAATAATAAAGAATTTATTATGAGTGATAATCATATAAATGTTACTTATAGTGGAGAAAAGAGTACTAAAGAATTAACAACAGAAGACTATCTGATGTTTAATACTTCTATATTACATGGTATTCCTGAAGTAAACGAAAATTTAACTTATGAGCAGGGCTTTGTTATTGGTAGTTTTTTAGGGGATGGTTCTCTTGGAGCAACTATAAAGAATAATATATATCAGCTTGAAATTTCTCAAAATAAAGAAAAGTATGAAAAAACAATAGAAATTTTTAATATTGCTAATAAACAATTAGGAAATAATAATAAATGCACTCTAAAAGCGGTTGTGAATAATAAATATCCTGTATCTTTATGTTCTAAAGAATTAATTGCTTTTATAATAAAATGGACTAATTGGCATAGAGGAACTACCTCTTCTACAAAAGAACTTAATTTAAATTGTCTTTTACAATCAGTTAAGTTTAGAAGAGGAATACTAGATGGATGGTATCATACTGATGGAGGAAATAGTAATAGATGCTACTCTACAAGTGAGACTCTTATAGAAAGTATGGAAATTTTATGCTCTTCATTAGGATTACAAACCATTATAGATGTATCAGATAGGACTGATGAAACAGTAACTATTAGAGGTCAAGAATTTAATAGAAATTATCCTTTATATTGTCTGAGATGGTATGCAGAAGCTAATCATAGAGCAAATAAGACTGCTATTAAAACTTGGAAAAAGAAAAATAACAGTATTTATTGGAAGATTAAATCCATAGAACCTATGGACTATAAGGATGATATTTATTGTATTCAATGTAATAATGAGGATGAACCTTATTTTACATTACCTTGTGGTTTAATTACACATAATTGTAGAGTTTTAAATGAAATGTCTGATAATACCTTTAGTTCTACTACAGGAATGACAGGAGTTATGACAGGTTCTTGTAATGTGATTACTCTTAATATTAATAGAATTGTGCAAGATTGGGCTAGACAGCCTGCTAAAGATGGAGTAAATGTTCCTGGATATACAGGTCTCAAAGAATACCTTATTTCGATTCTTGAAAGAGTGTATAAGTATCACATAGCTTATAAAACAATGCTCTATGAACTTGAAGATAAAAGTATGTTAGCTGCATCTAATGGTGGGTATATTTATATAAAGAAATTATATTCTACTATTGGTGTTATAGGATATACTGAAGCTGCTCAATTCTTAGGACTGGAAATTAGTAATAATGAGAAGTATAAAGAGTTCTTACAGCTTATTCTAGGCACTATTAAAGAACAAAATAAAATACATTCTATTAAAGATAAGAAAAGACCTTTCTTATTTAATAGTGAAGCTGTCCCTGGAGAAGGATTAGGAATTAAATTATATAATTGGGATAAAAAAGATGGTTATAAAGTTCCTGAAAATCAGAACTTATATAATTGTTATTTTTATAATCCTTGGACTACAGATACTTCTGTTTTAGATAAAATAAAGTTACATGGCAAAGATATAAACAATTATACAGACGGAGGTTTAGAACTAAGCTTGGCTTCCTAGTTATAGTAATATAACTACAAAAAACCCTGAATATGCTGGAAACTCCTTAGAGCCTTATTTACCAAAGTGTAAGAACAATAAGGATTGGACAATCAGCAGGGATAGATTAGAAATAATAAGCCCTCATCGACTACCAAGGGGCATCCTAAAGAGGATGAAGGTATAGTCAAAACCCTAAATTTTAATGACAATATGAAAGAAATAAAATATGTATGTCCTGTATGTGGCAAGTTACATACAAAAAAACTTTGTAAGGATAATTTATGTGAAAAACATTATTATCAAAGACTTAGATATGGAAAATTCTTAGATAATTCTCCAAGGTCTATATATGACCCTAATGAGTATGAAATTAAAAATAATGTAGTATTTATTACTACTTATGATAAAAGAGGTATTCCTACAGATAAAAAAGTAATAATTGATATTGATGATTTAGAAAAAGTTCTTAAATATAAAGTTTTTATTCAAGAAAAATGTAATAATTTATTTTATGGAATGTGTAATATAAAAAGAAATGTGAAAATTCCAGTACATAAAATAATTACAAATTTTTTAAATGTAGACCATATAAATGGTAATACTCTAGATAATAGAAAATGTAATTTAAGAGAAGCTGATATGACTATTCAAAATCTTAATAAAATTACAACTAAGGGAATACAAAAAAGAGTTTATACATATAAAGGACAATACACTATAAAAGGTTATGCAGCAACATTAGGATATAAAGGTAAAAGATATTTATCAAAATATTATAAAACAGAAGAAGAAGCTATGTTTTATAGATATTTATTACTTCAACTTTTACCATTTGAAACTAATTATGATAACTCTTTTATATCAAAATTGACAGAAGAACAAAAAAATGCAGTCATTAAAGATTTTGAAAATAGATTTAAAAATCGGGTATTATAGCAAGCATGTCACATTAACTTAGATACTCATTTAAGTAAAGAACAATATCTTAAACTTCTTGATGTAGCTAAAGATGAAGGATGTAATTACTTTACATTTAATATACCCATTAGTGAATGTAAAAAGTGCCATCATGTAGTAAATGCCCCAATAAAGAGATGTCCTATTTGTAATAGTGAAGATATTAAATATTATACAAGAATAATTGGATATTTAACAGCTGTAGATAATTGGAGCATGGATAGACAAGAAGAATTTAAACATAGAAAATATTATCATTAATGGAAGATTATATAATAATTGGTTGGTCTGATATTCAGGCATATATAGACTTGGAAGGATTTGAAGAAAATAGTACTTTAATTACTCCTAATGATAACATGGGAATAGGCAGTTCAACATATCTTATTAATAAAGAATGGTATGATTCAATAAATTTATAATATGGATAATATAGCAGTAAACTTAGTAAAAGATTATATTATATCTAATATCAATAAAAAGGATATAGTTCCTAACTTTAAGCTCTTTATAGTTTGGAAATGTAAAGTATTACAGAATTGGAAATACCTTATATCAAGTACTATACCTGATGGTATGTACTATGAACTTACCTATAATGGAGACAAGAAAGAATGGTACCTTGATGCTTATAAGAAGTTTGATAATAAATGTATAAAAAATGCTTAAATATGTAGATACATTAGTGGGTTTTGCAGAAATTCCTGATGAGATAACTTTGTGTATTAATATAAGTAACTGCCCTTGTCATTGCGAAGGTTGCCATTCCCCTTATCTTGCAGAAGATATAGGGGAACCTCTTGATTTACAACACTTGACCAACCTTATAGATAGTAATAAAGGTATAACTTGTGTATGTATTATGGGAGGTGATGCTAATCCAAGTGAAGTGGATGATATTGCACAGGATATTAAAGAATATTATCCTAATCTTAAAGTAGGATGGTATAGTGGCAGAGATTATATTAGTGGAGATATTAATCTAGAGAATTTCGATTATATTAAGTATGGTCATTATGATAAGGATAAAGGACCTCTTAGTAGCAAAACAACTAATCAAGTAATGCTTGAAATAAGTGTTGTACATAATAGAATATTTAAAAAAGATATTACATCTAAATTTCAGAATGTTATGTATTAGTACCAAAGAATATACAGAAGGTAATAGAGCTATTTATAGTATCTCTATTACCTTTTTTGGTATATCTATATATAAATCTATACGAGAAACAACAAATAATAATGTGGTAAATGCACTTACCACTAAAAGTAAAATAACAATTAAAGGTTTTAAAAATGAAGATTAAAGTAAAAGAATTTATAAGAGGTCTTTATACAGAGGCTAAAAATGAGAAGGGTAATTTGGTTTCTTTCATAAATCCTAAAGGGGACTGTATTGACCTTAGAGCAGCAGAGGATTATAACTTTGAAGCTCCTCAAGCAGGAATACTTCATCAAAAAGATGGAATTAAGACAAGAGATGTAAAGTTTGATGAAAAGATGATTAAGCTTGGAATTGCTATGCAATTACCTAAAGGCTTTGTGGCTAAAGTAAGACAGAGAAGTTCTACTACTATGAAGTTTAAACTAGTAATGGCAACATCAGGATTTATTGATAATTGTTATAGTGGAGATACTGATGAATGGGCATTTTATTGTTATTCAATAGATAAAACCTCTATACATAAAGGAGATAGAATTTGTCAGTTTGAAATTTGCCTTAGTCAATATGCTACTATTTGGCAGAAAATCAAATGGATGTTTACAAAGAAGATTGAGTTTGAGTTTGTAAGTCACCTTGATAATAAATCAAGAGGAGGACATGGAAGTACTGGTGTAAAGTAGGAGGTTAAATGATACTTGAAGCAATTTTAACATTTACTGGAGTAGCTGCTGTAGCAAGCTTAGCTAATCTCTTTATTAAGAATAAAGAACTCCCAAAAGATAGTATTTCTATTAAGAAATATATGCCAGGAAATCTGCCTATTATTACACTATATAATGGTGGAATACCTTTTAATTTTCTCCTTGATACAGGCAGTAATATATGTCATATATGTCCATCTGTATTAAAGAATATAAAGATTTATAAGTGGAAAGAGAATAATATTCAAACTACAGGTCTGGGAAGTGAAACCTCTCAATCTAAATCTTGCAGTGCTAAATTTGTAGATTCTTTAAATAAAGAGTATGACATAGATTTGGTAGTGTCTAAAGAATTTGAACATTCAGCTTCTAATATAGAAGCTTTCATAGGAGTTAAGATTAATGGTTTGTTAGGTACTGATTTTCTGCAAAAATATAAATATACTATTGATTTTAAAACTCTAGAAGTATATGCCAAAAAGTAAAATAAAGTTACCTAATAGATATAATGATAAAGTATATCTTGAAGAAGTTGAAAATAATAAATACAAATTGATACATAATTCTCCTTATATAAGGAGGAGAACTATTGACAAAGAAAAAAATCAACTTGCTTTTATTGATATTGAAGGAGGTCCTATGATATCTTTAGAAGATAAATTGCCTATTGGAGTAGTTAAATCTATTAATGATATTGATGGTGATTATATAATAGAAGTTGAAACATGATTTATTTAGTAACTGGTCAGAGAGCTTTATTTGAAAGTGAAGCCTATAAGGTTATAAGTGTTGAGGAGTCATTAAGGCTCCTCAATCCTTTAACTATTGTAGGTCTAGATACTGAAACTCAGGGCTTTAGTCCCTTCCTCAAAAAGCTCTTATTGTTACAGCTTGGCAACCGAGACTTCCAAGTTGTAATAGACTGTACAACTATTGATGTTACACTCTATAAGGAATACCTAGAGTCAGACAGGTTGTTCATAGGATGGAATCTAAAATTTGATGTAAAGTTCCTGTTCTATCATGGCATTGTCCCTACTAGACTATATGATGGTTTCATAGCTGAAAAGATGAGATGGCTTGGCTATCCCAGTGGTATGCATAGTTTGAGCTTAAAGTCAGCAGGAGAAAGCTATTTAGATATTGAACTTGATAAGTCTGTCAGAGGTGAAATTATTTGGAGAAAGGAACTCACTGATGAGATTATAATTTACTCCGCCAATGATGTTAAATATCTAGAAGATATTATGAACAAGCAACTTGAAATCCTTCTTCCTAGAGGGCAAAAACTTGCTCTTGAAGTAGAAAATAGGGCTATTCTTCCTACTGCATATTTTGAGTTCTGTGGAGTTAATCTTGATGCTGAAAGGTGGAAAGATAAGATGGCTAAAGACCAAGAAGCTCTAGATAAAGCTAAGGAGAGACTTGATAACTTTGTTGTTGATATGTACAAGAAAGATAAGGGTCTTTCTAAGTTCATAAAGATTGTGGAGCCTGATTTATTTGGTTTTGTTAAAGCTGGTCCAGCTTGTGATATCAATTGGAATAGCTCTAGACAAGTAATTCCATTCTTAGAGTCATTGGGTTTTAAGCTTGAAACAAGAGACAAAGCAACAGGAGGAATAAAGAAATCCGTAGATGCAACAGTCATTGAAGGACAAAAGAATGTTCATCCTATAGCTGAAGTCTATCTTGAGTTTAAAGCTGCTCAGAAAGTAACAAGTACTTATGGTCAGAACTTCCTAGACCTTATAAATCCTGTCACTGGAAGATTACATACAAGTTTCAATCAGATAGGAACAGATACTCATAGATATAGCTCAGGTGGAGGAGAGGATAAAGAGGTTATTCCAGGCAAGAAAGTGCCGTTGGTTAATCTACAAAACCTCCCTGCTGATGCTGAGACTAGAGCCTGTTTCTGTGCTGAGAAGGGTAACAAGTGGATTAGTGCAGACTATAGTGGAGAGGAATCAGTAATCCTTGCCAATATTGCTAAAGATACTGCAATGATTGACTTGTTTACTAATGGTTGTGGGGATTTGCATAGCTTGGTAGCTAAGATGGTTTATCCAGAAGAGCTACATGATATTCCTGTAGAAGATGTTAAGAAGCTTAGACCTGATTTAAGAAAGAAAGCTAAGGCTCCTGAATTTACATTTGCTTATGGTGGTGATGCTAATACTTTGATAGGTAGAGACCATATACCAGAGGAAGAAGCTAGGCAAATTGAAGCTAACTATAGAAAAGGTTTCAAGGGAGTTGCAGCATATCAAGCCTATCAAAGAAAGATAGTAATGCAGTTAGGTTATATAAACACCTGTCCTGAAGTTGGTTATAGGGCTTATATATATGATTATGACGAGCTAAAGGCTACTCAAGACAAGTTTAGTAAAGACTTTTGGGATACCTATAGAAGGCTCAAAGTTGCTGACCCAACTAACCCTATTGTTGAAGAGGTAAGACACTATTTCAAAAGAAAGTCTGCCTCTGAGAGACAGTCCATTAACTACCCTATTCAGAGCAGAGGAAGTGCCATATTTAAAATATGTGCAGTGAATCTATTTAATTGGATAGTAAAGAATGGATTGTTTGGAAAGGTTAAGTTCTGTATACCAGCACATGATGAGTTTAATATTGAAGCTCCTGAAGAAATTGCAGAAGAAGTTGCTAATAAACTTCATGAGTGTATGGTTAAAGCAGGAAAGTTTATTTGTAGGATTGTTCCACTAGATGCTGAGGTATCTAGACTTAAAGATGGAACATTACCAACATATTGGATTCATTAAAAGGAAATTATTATGATTAAAAAAGGAGAAACGTATATATGTACTAATAGTTTCTACATGGCAGGAGAGACCTATAGACCTATTTATAGGAAGGGTAAAATTTATAAATCAGATGTAGATAATTCTTTGGTAGATGAATGTAATGAGACACACTATTGGTTAGCAGATGAAAATATGAAACTTTTTGAAAAGCACTTCAGACTGTGTCCATTGCCTATTAAAGATTCATCAGATGATAGAGTAAATCATCCTTCTCATTATACATGGCTTAAAGATTTATGTGGTATAGAGGTGATTGATATTACTAGACATATGAACTTTAATCTAGGTAATTGTATTAAATATGTATTAAGAGCTGGACATAAGTCTGAAGAAGGATATACTGAAAAAGATAAAACTATTGAGGATTTAGAGAAAGCTATATTTTACATTAAAGATGAAATAGAAAGGATAAAAAATGACAAGGGAGGAATATGAATTATCTAAAAAAGTAGTACTGGACAAGTTAAATCATCAACTTAAGGTTGGTGATTTAATTATCTGTAGTGTGTACAGTTGTACTGTAGCTGTGTATAGAGTACATAAAATATGTAAAAAGAAGATAATAGCTGAAAGAGTTGAAAGTCCTAAGTGGCTAAATTATTTTTATCCTAATAAAGTAATTAAAATAAAAGAAGATGGAATATCAGAAGATTAATACTCTCTTTTTGAGAGATGAAAAGAACATTATAATTCCTTCATCATTTGTTTGTGATGAATTTGAGTATTTAAAGGATTGTAAATGGGAATGTACTGAGAAAGTTGATGGTACCAACATAAGAGTTTACATTTCAAGAGAATATGATGAAGAAGATGATTGGCTTTATGGTGTGTCCTTTATGGGCAAGACTAATAGAGCTGTCATTCCAGAGCATTTAAACCTTAAGCTTCAACAAATATTTTATAGAGTAGATTGGAAGAATGTATTTCCACTCTTAATGCCTGGAGATAGTATATGTCTTTATGGAGAAGGTTATGGTAATAAAATACAAAAAGAAGGAAGTTCTTATATTTCTAATGATGTAGACTTTATATTATTTGATGTAAAGTATAATGATTGGTGGCTTAAAAGAAAAGATTGTGAAGATATTGCTAATAAATGTGGTATTAAGATAGTTCCTATTGTAGGCTATATGACTATTCCTGAAGCAATAGATTTAGTAAAGAAAGGTTTCAAGTCTTCTATATCAGAAGATAAGAATCTTATTGCTGAAGGATTGGTACTTAAAACTCCACAAGGTCTATTATCAAGAAATGGTAAGAGAATTATTACTAAAATAAAGCACAAGGATTTTGTAAAATTTAAAAATGTTTATGGACAAGACTTTTGAACCAAAAAGAATAATTAAACATACTCCTATTAGCTCTGTACCAGATAGAGAAGGATATGTAGCTAAACCTGAAGAAGATAAAATGAATACACCAATTTTAACTAGTTCTGAGGAGCACATAGCTCCTTGGAATGATAAAGAACTTAATCCTGAAGAAGTAGAAGTAACTGTGTCTATTACTCTTAGTAAAACTTTTAAGATTAAAGTAGATGACTATAAAGAAGAAATAGAAACAGATGAAGATGGGAATAAGGCTATTAACTATGATTTTACAGACTGTGATTTAAAATCAGCTGTAAAGGACCAAATATATCTTCCCAATGAAATAGGAGAAATATTAAAAGATAGAGACAGATACCCACATCTTTATGCTAAAATATTTAAGAAGCTTACTAAAGATGCTTTAGATTGGAATGTTGATGATTTTGAAGTAATTTTGGATGATTAAATTAATATTTATAATTTTATACATTATTATATGTCTAGGCATTATAATGTATATGAAGTATTTAACTAAAATAAAATAATATGACATTTATAATTCACTTTAAGGATGGTCATAGGGAAACCTATAGTAACCATTATGATGAAAATGAAGAGCATGAAAGAGATGCAGCATGGGATGATGCCTATGCTACATTTCCTGAAGCTGATTATATAGAAGCATTTTAATATAAAAATATGGAAACAGTTAAACAAATTGACGACATAGAATCTTCTATGTTGGAATGGGTAAATAATCTTACTACAGCGCAACTATCTTACTTTAAAAAGGAAATGATTAAATTAATTATAATATGATAGATGAAAAAGATATACAAAAAGCAGCGGCTGACATGTTTAATGCAGGAAGCTTGATGAATGCTGCCGAACAAATGGCTTTTGAAAGAGGCGTTTATTGGTTCAAGAAATCCATTTGGCATAGCCAGAATGAAATACCAGAAGATGGAAGGATAATTCTTGTAAAGGGATGGTTTAATTGCAAAAGGTCAGGAGATTATGTCATAATTAATACTACCGAAGATATAAACTATAGTGATGTTAATCCTGATAGAAAGTATCAATGGGAATGTTTTTGTAGTAATAGTAGTAATACTGGAACACCTATTACATGGTGTTATATTGATGATTTATTATAAAAGTAAATAAAATGATATAAATAAAAATAACATGGCAGATGAATATGCAGGCTTTAGAGAAGCCGAAATAAGAGAATTTGTTAATGCTCGTAAAGAAGCAGCGTCTTATCAAGGTTCAAATGGTAATGATGATTGGTGGTTAAGGAATCTTCCAAAGGATAGAGGTTGTGAGCAAGGTGGTTGCTAAAGAAATTAATTATAAGAATTTTAAAAATTATGAAAATACTATATAGATTATTGGTAGTAATACTATGTGTTATAATACCTATATATTTTATTTGTTTTAGTTTGCCATTCATTGTATGTGGAGTTATAGTTAATATATTTAGATACATACTAGTTGGTAAAACTTATTGTCTTAATGCTATTTTTGAAAGGCATATTAATAAACTTTTTGACTTAATAGATTATTGTAATAGCAAATAAAAGGCATTATAATTAATAAACAATATGAATAAAGAAAAGTTTAATATAATTTATAAACATTTTGCTAAGCCTATTGCTGATATGAAAATGACTTATAGTAATAGTGCCATGACTATAGAAGCAGGTGTAATCAATTCTAAAGTAGTAAAATGTTTTGAAGAATTAAATAAAGCATTAGAAGAGCAATTAAATAGCTATAGATAATGAATAAAGAAAATTTGTATTCAGCTTTATTTCTTCTAATAAATAAATTAGAAGATGTTAAGAATAACCCAATGTATGACAAAGCACTTGTTATTGCATTAACAGAAGTATTACGATACTTCCGTGATAATGGTGAATTGAAGGAGGCTTTTAAACAGACTTTTAAACAGCATAAAGATACACTAGCTAACATGGAAAAACAATCTTTCTTTAAAGCTATGATAGATATGTTCTGTGCTAAGATTACCACTGAACATCCAGAACTTCCTCCTTTTAATATGAAAGAAACTATAGATAAACTTTCCTCAGATGAGTATATTGATAATAAAATTAAAAATGTATTAGGATAAATATGAAACTTATAAATCAATCATTTGAAATACTTGAACAAAAAGACTTTACTATTACAGGAATAAAGAAGTTTATTGAAAGATGTGGACGTGTGTGTTATAAGAGTGAAGATAGAATTACAGATGACTCCTATGAGAAGTTTGTAAATATGCTTGAAAGTAGAGGGCATGACCGTCCATTAGAATTTGGAACAGTACATCTTAAAATGATACTTCCAGATTTTAAAGGGTTTATACATAGTTTACTTACAGTTGGTATGCTTAATAATATTTGGATTAAACATGCCTATAAGGGAGATGTTATATATATAACTACTAATTATAGATACTATTTAGATATTATTAAGTACTTTCCTAATGTTAGAAAATATCTTACAGAAGAAGATAATGAATATTACCCAAAAAGATATACTGTTCATTTTATTACTTCTAGAGGTATAATGGATGAATTTAGAACTCATGTAGGATTATCTCATTTGGCAGAAAGTACTCGCTATTGTAACTATTCTAAAGACAAATTTAATAATGAGATTACATTTATTAAACCTTGCTGGTTAGACATGCAAGATACTGATGAAGGAAGAGAGGTAACTCGTAATTGGAATTTTGATATTTTAGATGGATGTTCTATTATAGCAGAAGAAAGTGAGTTTGATGATGCTAGAGATGCTTTTCTAACTTCTCTTAATGTGGCAGAACATTGTTACCTAGAATTATTACAAAAAGGATGGACTCCTCAACAGGCTCGTTCTGTACTTCCTCTAGGAATTAAGTCTGAGCTTATCTCTTGTGGTTTTGAAGATGCTTGGAAAAATTTCTTTTATAGAAGATGTGCTAAAGATGCTCATCCTATGGCAAGAGAAATAGCAGTTCCTTTACATAAAAAATTTAAAGAACTTAATTATGTTAATCAATAATCTAGAACTAATAGCTCCTCTTTTACCTAAGGATAATCCAGAAGTATTTTGCCATATGCAAATAGTATGTAGAGCAAAAGACCATAAGGATGAAAAAGTAAAAGAAGGAGCTGTTAAAACTTATTTTATAAGAAATAAAGAACAGCTTAAAGAATTAATGCCTGAAGTAATTCTTCTCTGTGAGCACTATGGAGCTAGAGCTTATATTAATGTAAGTCCAAAGAGCTTTGAAAAACTTCAAAGATTTATGCTATTAAAGTTAGCTTCATTGGTATGTGAAGGTAATATTCAAAATCCAAGAAAAACTCTTAATAGTGTAGCTGGATTCTTAAATTCAAAGAATCCTGTATGGATTGTAGACATTGATAATGTAGAGATTCAAGAATCTGTATTAAAATGGCTTGATGAGTACTTTAAATTAGATGTAACATTACCATTTTATAATACCAGAGAAGAGGTTTATTTGTCAGGTATTATTCCTACAAAACAAGGTTATCACTTACTTGTAAGACCCTTTAATCTTAAAGAGTTTAGTGATAAGTTTCCTAATATAGATGTTCATAAGAACTCTATGGGAACTTTATTGTATTATCCTAATAGTATATCAGTATAACAATGAGAACGAATTTAATCAAAAAGAAAGAAGCACCTAAGGTAGAAAAGGAAGTAGTAGATGGAATGCTTGATATGGTTATAGCATTTGATACTACAGGCTCTATGTATTCTTACATTGAGGCAGTGAAAAAACATGTTATAGACTTAATACCAAAGCTATTTACAGCTAATCCTAAATTAAAGGTTAGTATAGTAGCATTTGGTGATTACTGTGACATGGAAAGTAAAGATGAGTTTGGAAAGGCTTATCAGGTTATTAATTTAACTGATAATGAGAATAAACTTATAAAGTTCATAAAAGAAGCTAAGAATACTGGTGGGGGAGACTGGGAGGAGTTCTATGAACTTGTTATAAAGAAGATTGTGGAAGAGACCTCTTGGAGAGAAGGTTCTACTAAGTCTGTTTTGCTTATAGCTGATGCTGACCCACATCATATTGGCTATACATATATTAACTATTTGCAAGAAACCTTCATAAGAGATAATCAAATTGATTGGAGAGAGGAAGCTAAGAAAGCTGCTGTTAAAGGTATTAAATTTGATACTATGCAGTGTGGGGAAAGCACAAAATGGTTTAAAGAGCTATCTAAGATAACTAATGGTATAAACTTGCCATTTAAGACAGATAGCAAGACTTCCCAAGTAATTGAGGCTGCCTCTTATGCAAGAGGCGGAGAAGCCACTAAAGAACTGTTTAAAGCAACTATGGACAGTGCTTTAACTAGTGGTGATACAGAAATTAGTGCTGTTTATGCAGCTTATTCAAAAGAATTAGTTTAACAAATACAACAATGAAAGTAAATATTAAAGAAATTGAAGTTGGTGATATCTTCTCAGAAGAATCTCACTATGTAGTAAACAAGGTAGCTAAGGATAAAGTAGAGTTCCTTCACCTTGAAAGTGGTAAGAAAGTTTCTCTTAGTAATGAATATGTTGCTAATCTGCTTAATACCTCTGACCAGTATGACAATGAGGTTAAAGTAGGTAAGGAAGACAAGAAAGATGGTACTCCAGGTATTAGAACTATCTTTGAAAATATTAAATCTTCAGAGGTATTTACAGTAGTCTTCAAGAAGCAGGACAAACCAAAAACTAAAAAGGCTGTTGAAGCTGAGAAAGAAACTCAGAGAAATGAAGCTGTAGCAATTATTGATAAGGCTAAAAAAGCTAAGAAGTCAATGGCAACAGCTTATAAAGAAGCTCTTGAATTTGTTCAGAACAATCCTATAAAAGATTATATTGAAGGTGAGGAAAGAGTTCTCAGAGGATATAAGATGCAGTTTGTGTCTAGAGATGGCAAGTACAGATGTATGGACATGGACATTACTAGAACAGATAAAGAAACAGGAGAGAGACTTGTTAATATTAATACTATCTCTCAGCTTATTTATAATGGTACTAAATATATTGTAGATTAATCATTAAGGGAAGGGTTTATACTCTTCCCTTATTTTTTCTTAATATATACAACTTTTGCTCTTATTTGTTTGGAAAAACGTATAAATTTATTTAACTTTGCATTAAAATTTTAATTAAAAATTATTATGAGTTGTGTTAATACAAATTCAAAAGAGTTTAAATCTTTACTAGATAAAGTAGACATATCATCAGCTACTTTAGAACTCATTATTCATAAGATACAGAATACTGAGAATAATGATAGATATCCTAGTGTAAGTGAGATAAATGAAATACTTAGACCCCAGTCCTTTGAAGGTAGTGAAACTATGATTGAAGTATGGGATAAACAATATTCATCTCCTATTAATTTTCCTACAATAGCTTTAGCTAGAGAGGAATCTAATAAAGCTTCAAGGATATTTGGTAAAAATAGTGTATCTATTATTGAAAAGAAAAATGGTACTTATGATTTAGTAGTTGGAAATCCTTCTTTTGAATCACAATATAAAAGTATTTTAGCTAAAGCTCCTAGAAATGTAGAAGGTAAATTATTAGTTAGACCTGGAGGTCCAGTATCTAATCTTACTGAAAGACAATATGCTCAAGTTAGAACTAAAGAATTTAAAGATTGGTTTGGTGATTGGGAAAATGACCCAGAAAATGCTTCTAAAGTAGTTGATGAAAATGGTGAACCTTTAGTTGTTTATCATGCAACCAATAAAATATTTAATACCTATAAAGAAAGAGATGGTATTCATTTTGGTAGTTATAACACTGCACTTGGGGTAGCTAATGAGAAATTTGACCCTACTTTTGATACTATAGAAGAAGCTCAAGCATCTATTGCTAAAGGAAAATTTAGAATAAATCAAGTATTTTTAAATATTAGAAATCCTAAACAATCTAAAGATTTAGGTACTGGATGGAAGCAATTAATTACAGAAGGTTTCGATGGTGGATTATATAGTGCTGTTGAGGGAGATACTTCATTTGTTGTATTTGATTCTAATCAAATAAAATCAGCTACAGATAATGTAGGAACATTCTCTAGAACTAATGATAGAATAGACTATTTTGAAGATGCTTCTACAGGTATATCATATAATGGTGAATCTAAAGATTTTTTGCAAAATACAATAAACAAAAAAATACAAGCTATAGAAAATAAAGTAAAGAACGTAAGTAATGTTCTTAGCTTGATAGAAATAGCTAAAAGAGATTATGAAAGTTTACCATTAGAGAGAAAAGTAGGAGCTTTAAGAAGAAAAGTTAAAGCTTTTAATAGAGAATATAACACTAATATTAGAATAGATGATAATGGGAATATTATTCATAATTTAAATAAACTTGAATCTACTCTAAGAAACTTAAAGAATCCTAAATTAGCTGATACTATAATAAAAGAATGGCATGAAGAACAAGCATCTGCTAGGCAGGAAAGTATAAATAAAGAACTTAAACTTTTAGAAAGAGAAGATTATTTTCATAGTGAAGAGACCAAGAAAGAAAATGAATATAGTTTAAGGGTATTAAAGAATGAAGTAGGGATTACTTTAGATAATTCTTTAATTGATGAATTTTTAAGTAAAGTAAAACCTACTAATCCTTATCATCAAATATTTAAACAAGTAGTTGAGATACTAAGAAATAATAATATTCCAATTAATATAGTAAGTGACCCTACTCTAGAAAGTATAGCAGCAATAAGACAAAGTGGCTTTAGAAATGCTACTGTAATATTTAATCCTAACTCATTACTTCAATATTTAATGACAGACTCTATAGATAATGCTAAAGGAACTGTTATGAGAATATTAACTCATGAGTTAGTTCATGGTATTACCGCGGATATTCTAGACTCTCATCCTTCTTGGTCTAAAATACGAAATTTTGATAAAGCACAAACTGAATTTAATGAAAAAATATGGAATCTTTATGAACAATGTAAAGAACAATTAAAAGGAACTAAATGGTACGGGCTTAAAAATGAAAAAGAGTTTGTAGCAGAAGCTCTTACTAATAGAGATTTCCAAATAGCATTAAGTAATATAAAAGTAAAAGAAAAGAGTGCTTTTAAAAGATTCATAAACTACATTACAGATTTATTTAATAAAATATTTAAAGCTCAAGGAGTAAATATAAAAGATTCAGCTTTAGAAGAAATTATTTCTGTATCACAAAAATACTTTGAATATGCAAATAGGGACTTAAATACAGGTATAGATAATGTCAGAACTTCTACTGATTACTTTAAAGAAGATGGTTCTTTTGAAGAATACTCTAAATTTCAAGCTCCTATTACTGAAACTACTGATGAGAAGATATTAAATGGTAAATTAGCATTTACTAGAGAAGGTAATATAGTTGTTTCTAGAAATGTTAATAAAGAAGATATATTTAAATATATTAAAGGTGAAATAGATAGTCCTACTTCTAAACAAAAGAAAGTAGTTTTTGATTCTTTAGCTAGAGAAGGATATACTGAAGCAAAACTTAGAGAATTAATTCAAACTGATGAAGATGCAAAGAAATTACTTACTTATCATGAATTAAGTCATAAATATTGGGAAGATAGTAGTAAAGATTATTATGAAGGAGATGAAAGAAATGCTGATGGTACTTTAGTTTCTGAAAAAATAAACTGGCTTTCTCCTAATAAATTAGAAGTAGAGAAAAGAGCTACCTTAGATGCTATTCAAAGGATAGAACTAGAGAAAAATATTACTGATACTAAAAGAAATGATAAACAAAGTTCTCAAGATAATATATTAAACTTTAAACCTGAAGATGAAGAGCCTGCTGAGAATAAAGCTATAGAGAATACTCAAGAAAAAACTTCACAGATAGATAAAGGAGAAAAGACTCAAGATTTATACACAACAAAACAACAAGAAACAATGAAACAAATTGACAATCTTTTAGGAGATAACCTCCTTTCTGCAACAGAAGTAAGACATATAGCTGAACAAGCTGTATACTGGATTTCAGACCATATTACTGAATTACAGGAGAACCCAGAGTTAGCTAAAACTATCTATGGTGATAGATTTAAGAATGAAGATGGTACTGACAAAGACTTTGCTTCTATGACTAGAGCTGATGTAGTTAGAACTATTGGAGTAGACAACATAGTTGAAATGTGCAAGCAGAAATTTTCTCCTGAGCATAATGACTTTGATAATGATGATACTCTTGATAAGGCATTTGCTATAACAGATAATTGGCAAGCCATAATGTTATTAGCTCAAGATTCATTCTTGAATGTAGAGGACTTCAGTATTGTGTCTACTCCTGATGGAAAGGCAAATGAAGTTAATGAAGACCTTGTAGGTGATGCAGATAACTTTAATGAGTCTAATGACCAATTAGATGTGGAGGAAATTGAAGGTAGTCTTCAAGAACATTGGCAAATAGAATCTAGATGCCAAGATGTGCTTGGAACTATGTCTCAGATGGTTAGGAGAGCTTTACTTAAGTGTTATATTCTTGACAAAGATGGAAATAATGTACAATCAGAGTTTGGTATCAATGAAAGAATAAATGTAAGAGAAGCAACTAATTCTATACTTAGATGGACACAAGGCTCATTAAGCTTAGCTGATATGGTAACTAAACTACAAGAGAAGCAAGAAGATAATCCTTGGGTTAAGCAACTTATTAATAGACTATCTGATACTTCTGGCAAAGAAACTGACTTTCAAGGTCAATTCTATGGAACATTCTCTAAACACTTTCAACCTTATTCAGTAGTAATTGAAGAAGATGGAAAGTATAAGAGTATCCAAGTAAATGAGAACCCTGCTCTTAGTGAGGCTATGACACAGGTTACAACTCAATATAAAATAGGAGAACATCCATTGTTTACAATGGATGGTATAAATAAGGAATCATTTAAGGAGCTAAGAGCTGCTTATGATAGTCTTGAGAAGTTTAGGCACATGGGTTATGACTTATCTAAGGAGGTTAATAAGGATGAAGCTGCTAATACACTAGGATATATTTCAAATCTATTTGGTTATTATGTAACCCCTGATATGGTAAAAAATAACCTTACAAAAGAGAATTATAGAAAGATGTATAGTGCCTTAGGATATATGATAAAGTCTTTTGAAAATAATCTTAATAATACTTCTTATGAACCTTTCAAATTTAAAGCTAAAGATAGTATCAATGGTAATATGAGAGAGTTTCTGAAACCTATTACAGAACAGTTAGAAGATATTGCAGTCTCTGCATTTTATGATAGTGGTAAAATGTATCAAAGTTATGTTACTCCTTCCTATATGTCTAAATTAATGCAGAAATTCAGTCAAAAGGGAGAAGCTTTTGATAAATTCTTAACTGAAGAATTTGGTAATCAGCCTTGGTTCCATGAAGGTACAGATATTGAAAGAGGTTGGAGAAATAGTTGGCTTAGAGCTTTAGCTACAGATAGTAAAGCTAGAGAGATTTTTAAGCATAAAGTGCAACTTAATTTCAATAAGCACAATTATATGAAAAATATGAGTGATATGGAGTATGCACTTTCATTATTCACAGAGTATTTCTCAGAAGGTGCAAATGACAAACAATCAAGAGTTCCAGCTTGGTTTAGAGTACCTATGTTATCTAATAAACCTTCTTCTGAATTTATAAGATTCTATAGTGAAAGAGGTACTAACTATAAAGAGACTATTACAGATGGTATGATGGATATATTTAATCAAGAATTAAGTAGAGTCCAGACTGTCTTGATGAGGAATCTTGATAGTAAAGACCCAAGATTCATAAAGAACTTTGATAAAAATGGCAAAAAGTTCTGCTTCCTTGATTTTATGAATGACTATCTTACTGGAGATAAAAAGAACAGTGAGCTAGGCAAACTTATAAATGATAAGGTTAATGGTAAAGAGGTAGATGAAGCTAAGTTATATGAACTTGCTAATAAAGCTATTTTTGATGCTATGGATGCTAGAGCTAAAGCTATTGTAGAAAAGTGGATAGACTCTGGTCTTATGGAAGGAGCTAAGAAAATCACAGGTATTGGTGTCACAGAGGAAGAGATTAAGTCCAATCTTGAAAACTTTGTATGGAATGATACTTTTGCAGCCATGAATATAATGGAATTAACTGTGACTGATATTGCTTATTATAAGAATGCAGAAGATTTACAGAAGAGATTAGCCCAAATTCATGCTCCAGGTATAAGAGGTAATGTAGAAGCTACAGATTATGAAGGTAGGAAAGTTTCTGATGGAAAAGAAAGAACATTCTATCTTAAAGACTGGGATAACTTTGTATCTAATATCATTGACAATGTATCAATTGTTTTTGATAGGAAGATAGCTGAGGCTCCTGAAGCTGAGAAAGCTGGATATAGAGCATTAAAGGAGTCTCTTGTAGGTGAGGATGGTGCATTTAGAAATATAAATGTAGCAGATGCTCAAGGATACTCTTCCCCTACATCCTATAGAAAGAAAGCATTTGTCTTTGGTAAATGGAGTAAAAAAGCAGAAGATATATATCAGAAACTTAGAAAAGGAGACTATAATTATAGTGACTTAAGTGTAGCATTTCAGCCACTAAAGCCCTTTGTATATAGTCAAATAGAAAAGTCTTCTGGTGTACCTAATGCTCCACTTGATAAGTTCAAGGTTCCCATACAGAATAAAAATTCTGAGTATCTTCTTATAATGGCTGATGCTATTCTTCAAAATGAGAACACTGGTAGACCAAATCTACTAAGAGCTATTTATGAAGTAATGGAAGAGAGTCACTATGATGAGGATGGTAACTATAAGACAGATGGCATTGATACTGTCCAGTTTGAATCAACTGTAAAGTCTGGCTTAATGGGTAGAATTAACTTAAATAAGTATGTTAATGATGCCAATGGAGAAGCTAAAGCTAAAGCTGTTATGAAGGCATGTTTATATGAAACAACCCCTAAAACAGTTCAAGAGGTTAATCCAGAGACTGGAGAACTTGAGGATGTAGTTATAAACACTAAAACAGGTAAATATAGTCAAACTTATGTTCACGAATTACCATTTGAAGACTATTGTTTACAGCAGGAAGTACCTGAACACTTTAAAAATCATGAACAAGTTCATGGCTCTCAATTGAGATATATTGTAGTATCAGAACTTGCTACAAAGGATAGCTTTGGTAATGATGCAACTTATGAAGTTGAAGGTAGGAAGGTATCAGCTGATGAATTTAAGGCTGAGTATGAGCAAACTATTGCAGATAATATTGAAGATAGTATTAGCGAGTTAGAAAGTGCCCTGGCTCTACATAGTACTAATGCAAGAGATAGAAATATTGCTCTTAGTAAGATATTACAGAGAGAAATACTATCTAGTCCTAGATATGGTGTAGACCTTTTACAAGCTTGTTCAGTTGATGAAAGTGGTAGATTTAGAATACCTCTTGGAGACCCTATTCAGAGTAAGAGGGTAGAGCAATTAATTAACTCAATTATAAAGAATAGAGTTAATAAACAAGAAATAGCTGGTGGTCCTGTTGTACAGGTTACTAATTTTGGTACTTCTAGGGAACTAAATATCAGATTCAAAGACAAGAATGGAGGTTTATTAAAGACAAGAGCAGAGTATGAAAAGAATCCTATAAAGAAGGAACTTTCCCAAACTGATAAATTTAATGCTAAATATAAGGGACTAAAGACCTCTGAAAGCACAATGTCCTACAAGGATTATATCAAAGAAAATCAAGGAGGTATTGCTTACTTCGAGGTATTTGCCCCAATATATGCCAATAATCTATTCAGTCAATTTGCTGATAAGAATGGTAATATCAGCATTGAAGCATTAGAAGCTCTTGACCCAGACCTATTAAAAATGATTGGTTACAGAATTCCAACTGAGGCTAAGTACAGTATGGCTCCTTTAAAGATTGTAGGATTCTTACCTAGAGAAGCTGGTGATGGTATTATGTTACCTAATGATATTACACTTCTTACAGGTTCAGACTTTGATGTTGATAAGGAGTATCTTATGAGAAAAGATTATGGTATTTCTAGAAATAAGATTACTAAATCTGCTCTACATAAAATATTATATGATTCTTTAATTGAGTCCCAAAAGGGTGAACTAAGTTATGGTGCTAAAAGTAAGTTAAATAGCCTAGTTAGACAATTTCTTGAAGACCCATTTGATAGAGCTTCCTTAGTTAATCAAAAAACAGCAGATGGATTTATGTCAATTCCAAGTAGCTCTTATAGCAAACTACTCAAGTTATATCTACAAAATGCCTTCACTGTTGAGAAACCAACAGAGGGAAGAATTTATAGAAATAATAAGATTGTTGATATGACTTATGAAGTATTGACACATGAAACTAGTTGTGCAGAAATGCTGAATCCAGGTGGCTTTGACCCACAAAAAAGAATGGGTTATCTTGTTACTGCTCTTAGAACTACTGATAAAAGCTATGAAGAACTCAGCAAGATGTCTATTGATGAACTCAAAGATTTGAGTGACAAAGATAAAAATCTTATGTTCGTTGATACTCATGTGCAATTCTACAAACAAAATAGTGCTGCTGGTTCTCTTATTGGTATATTTGCAGTTAATAGAACTGCTCATGCAGTAATAGAGAATGAGGGTTATATGATTAATGTAGATAATGCATGTAGGCTCACTAGACCATTCACTGTAGCAGGTATGACATTTGGAGGCAATATGCCTATTGATGTTAGATTTGACAATAATGGTCAATCAGTTGGTAAAGTTCTAGGTAGTTTAGTTGCCAGTGCAGCTGATGCTGTTAAAGACCCTGTGCTTAACTTGATGAACATCAATAGTAATACAGCTAATATACTCAATACTCTCGTAAGACTTGGAATGCCTTTTGATGATGCTGCTCTTTTCTTATCTCAAAGAGATATATCAAGTGCTCTTAATCAATTTAGTAGTGAAAACATTACAGGATTCACTTCTTTGAGTAAGGTGGCTGATGATAGAATAAAGAGAATAGAAAAAGACCTTAACATTGATGAGAATAGTTCTCTTAATGAAGAGGAACTTACTAGAGAGCAATTAATTGAAGGTGTAAAATCAAGTGACCCTAGAATTGAGTATAAGGTTCTTAAGTCATTCAGAAACTTCCAAAGACTTGCTGATGCTATGAGAATGCCTACCTTTGCTACTAGATTTAATTCAATAAGTAGTGCAGTAGGTCCATTGATTATTGATAACTTAATTACTGAGCATAAAATGGAAAAGCTTTCTTCTGAAAGTAATATCCTTGACTCAAATGGAGAGGAAATCAGTATTAATGATATTTTCATTGCACATCCTATTCTGAATCAATTTAGAAGAACATTAGGAATAGCACAAGGCTTATTTGGTAATATGCCAGCTAATAGTACAGGATTCAGAAATATCCTAACTTATGCTAGTGAAAATCCAATAGGTGATGCTATTCTAAGTGATAGGAAGATTCTCAGTAGTTTAAGTGACTTTTATCAATCATATCTTGCTGTAGCTGGAAATGTGGTAAACTCAAGTGACCTTGGTAAGGTTATATCAGAATTTCCTAAGGAGTTTATGGAAAAGAACTATAAGAAGCAATACAATAATAACCTCCTTATTCAGTCTATAAAATATGGTACTGATAAGGGAGGCAGAGCCACCCTTCAGATTGATATTACTGGTCTTGATACTCAGCAGAAAGAGAGACTAAGTAGTGCTTGGATTGACCTCCATAAGATGAATCCAGAACTATCTGAACAACTCTTTAAGTATTGTTTCTTTAGAGCTGGAATAGGCTTTTCTCCTAAAACTTTTATGAGTTTAGTTCCTGTATATGTAAAAGAGAGACTTAAAAGTTATGTTGACACATTTAGAGTACTTCCAAGTAGCACACCTGAGATAGTTCTTGACCAGTTTATTAGAAACAACTGGGATAATAACAGACTTGTTCCTAGAAAGAAGAATGTTGTTATGCGACATCTTGAGAATGGCAATTTTGAAGTGTATAAAGAGAATGATATTAAAGAGCTTCAGAAAACTCAGTACTTCAAGATGAAAGTAGATAATGTTGATAAGTTGTATCAACAAGTTCTATTAAAAGATGATTCTATTGAGTATAAAGAAGTTAGTCCTCTTGGAAGTAACAAGGATTATCTAGAGGTTAGTGTTGATGGAATTGATAAGCCAATTGAGATTCCTTCAACATCCTTGGAAGACAATGAAAAGTCAGAAATTAGTTCAAGTACAGACGGAGAAGTTAAATCAGACGAATCAACTTCAAGTAAGCAAGAGCAAATAGACTTGTTACACCAAATCTATATGACAAAGGGTAAAACATTTGCAGATGCAGAAAAGACTATCCAAAATTATAAAGGTATGGATAATGAGTTTAAGAAAGCTATTGAATCACAGGTTAAGAAGTTCATGAAATCTAGACTTGAAACTCTTGGAGTTAAATTTGATGAAAAAACTATAGAAGAAGAATATAAAAAACTTTGCTAAATGGCTAAAAATTCATGTGAATTGTACCCTATAATAAAGGGTAAACCTAGTAAGCTTTATAAGGACTTACTTAAAGTCACAGGAAATAGACCAAAAGCTAATTACATCTATGCAGTTTACCTCCAATCGGGGGTAGCTGCACAGATGGATAGCTTAGGTTATTCCAGAAATGACCAAGGTGAACATAAGATTGCAGATGTAGAGAAGCACCTAGATGTAATGTCATTTATTAGGGAATCTACAGAAGGAAAAGTAAGTGAGGTATCAAGAACAATAGGAGCTACTGATTTCTCAGGAAATCCTATTGATTATACTAATGCCAAGGATGCTCTTGATATAGCACAGCGTCACAATAGCTCCAGTAAAGGTACTGTTGCTGCTGTTTATTCAAAAGGTGATAAATTTAACATTGTAGTAGATGTAAAGAATGCAAGAACACAACTTAAAAGTGCTCAAGTTGAAAAGCAATTACAACAATGGAATATATTGAAACAGGCTATTAACAATATTGGTATAGATATTGAGTCTGCTGATATTAACAAATCAGTATATAATGCAACTAGTGCTAGAAGTGCTGTACAACAAATGCACAATATACAGCTTACTGATAACAAGTATCTTGATAGAAAAGAAATTAAAGACCTTTTAGTATTTAATGAATCTAGCACTCAAGTACAAAGACTCAAGCAAATGTTTGGTACACTAGATGAGGTTGCTCAGAAGATACATGACTCTTATAGAACTGGTGGAGTAACACCTTCTCAAAGAGCTTTAATAGATGCTACACTAGCTAATTGTAAGAAATATAATGGACTCGATATTAGTGCGGTTTTAAGCCAAATAGAGAGTGTAGAACAGGCAATTGGAAACACAGAAGAAGGTAAAATAGAAGACACAATAAAATCATTAAATAAAAAATATAACTTAGACTTTAATGAAATAGTACTAGTTGGAAACAATATAAGAAGCTTATCTCAAGCAGCATCAGAGGCTGCTATAGTATTACAAAGGCAGCTTAAGAAGATGAAAGCAGAACAGGGAGTAACTCCAGAAACTACTAGATTAGAGCAATCTTTGCATACACTTATGAAAGAAATTAATAGTAATAGATATTATATAGGTGTTTTAGGATTTCTTAATGAAGCATCTATACAAATACAAAAGATGGAAAATATTCTACAGAATACACCTCAATCTGGAAGTAATCTAGAAAGAGCTTCTGCTATGGCTAAGTCACTGATGCAAGTGAAATCTATCACTGATGGTTATAAAAATATACTTACATCATTATCTAATATTGATAATATAATTTCAGAGGAAAGGCTTAATGATGTAGATAGACAAGTCATAAAGGACCAAGCTACTAAACTGGTAGAGTTCTTTAATAAACACGATAAAACCCTAAAAGAATTAAGATTAAACACTATGACTACTATAGCTACTGAGTATCTGGGAGATAAACTCTCTAATGGTATGGCTGTAGTTAATATAGTTGAAATGGCTGAAAAAGACTCAACTATCTATGATTACTTGTATAGTATAGGAAGAGTTTCTAATCCATTAATTGCTACTATGGGTAATATTATAAGAGATGCCCAATCCTCTAGAGATGCTAAGATGAATGCTATATCTCTTAGAATAAGAAGAGCAGAGAATAAACTTAGAGAGGCAGGTATCAAAAGTGATTTCATGTATGAATCCAATGGTTATATCATAAGTGATATTGATTGGGTTGCTTATAACAAAGCGAGAGCTAAATTTAGGAAGGGATTGAAGGGACAAGGAAATAGAGGTTTATCTATAGAGGAAGCTATGAAGAGCTGGGAGGATGCTAATACAGAGGATAGAATAGTAGACTCTGTAAGCGGTAGAACTGAAAGAGTTCCTAATGCTACATATAGAAAGGCATTTCCCCAACTAACTACGGAACAACAAGAGTATTATAATACAATGATGCAAATAAAGGGAGAGTTAGGAACTCTCTTGCCTAATTATGCTCAAAGACAGTATGTACCTCCTCAGGTTAGAAGGTCTTTTATTGATGCTATACAAGCTGCTGTTAAAGGAGGAAGCCTTCAAGGTTTGATAAAAGCCATTAGGACAAAGTTCAAAGACCTTACTACTATAAGAGAAGATGATGATAGATATGCAAACAATGGTATAGTAAATGGAAAAGAATATAATATAGTTAGTGGAGCACTTGATAACACTCCATTTAGACAAATACCTATATTTTATATTAACAAAATTAAAGACCAAGGAGAGCTGTTGAAAGACTTTTCTAGTGCTATACAGCACTTGGCAGGAACTGCAATAAACTATGAAGCCATGAATAATATTAAGGATACTGTAGAATTTATGGCTGATTTTATTAAAGACCAAGAGGTAGCTGCTGGAAGAAGCTATAAAAGTCTGGATATGGTAGAAGATACAGGTATCAGAGTTTATAAACAATTAAAAGCTTTTGCAAGTAATTCTAACACTATTGGTATTGTTGATGGATTCATTGATAAACACCTATATGGTGTTAATATTAAAGATACTGGAAAGTATCATCATTTGCTAAGAAATTTACTTGCTTATACCTCTATAAAGAGTTTAGCTGTTAATGTTAAAGGAGCCATATCTAACTATTTAGTTGGTGAACTCCAAATGCTTATAGAAGCTGGAGCTATGGAGTTTTATAATCCTGTGGACTATATATGGGCACATGGTAAAGTTTTTGGTGATAATACTGTAGGTTCTGTGGGAAGAATAATGGATTTCATGACTAATAATACTAATAGTAAATCAGTGTTATTAGCACAGATATTTGACCCATTAAATGAAAACTTCAGTGAACAACAACATCAGAGATATTATAGAGGACCATTAAGGCATCTTCTAGGAAAGGACTTTACATTTATTGGTTATGGTACAGGCGAGCATTTAATTCACTTTGTAACTATGTATGCTGTACTACACAATACTAAAGTTAAAATAAATGGAGAAACCAGAACTCTTTATGATGTATTTTCCGTAGGAAATAAAGTAGATGGTAACTCTGAACTAATAATTGATAAGAATGCTACATATATCAATGACGAAGGTCAAGAAGTACCTATTGATAATGATTTCTTAGAAAAAATTAGAAATAAAATTAGGTATGCAAATCAAACTATGCATGGTGCTATGAATGAAGAAGACAAAGGTCTAATTCATCAACATATGGCTGGTAGATTTATAATGAATTTAAGGCAGTGGATGGTTGAGCACTATTCTAGGAGATTCAGAAGTTCTCACTATGATGCTACTCTTGGTGAAAATAGAGAAGGTTTCTATAATACAACCTCTAAGTTTGCTTATGCTATGATTGGAGATATATTTAATTTCCAAAGAGAGTCAATGTTACATTGGAATGAAATGAACTCTATGCAAAAAGCTAATTGTAGAAGAGCACTATCAGAATTAACTGTCTTGTCTAGTTTGCTTACATTATCATTTGCTCTTGGTGAACCTGATGAACACAAGAAGGAGTTTTGGATGAGAATGTGGATATACCAAACAAAGAGAGCTATTACAGATATAAATGGTTCAACTCCTTGGGGTATACCTATGGAAATGAATACCCTAATAAATAGTCCTATAGCTGCATCTAACGTAGTTAATTCCTTTATTTATCCATTTGCGGGTATTGGGGATATTAATGAAAATATTAAATCTGGTAAACATAAAGGAGAAAACAGGTATTTTAGAAATATTAAGAAGTACTTAATTCCTTTCTATGGTCAGATTGAGCAGCTTGGAGAAATGGACACTGATAATGGTGTATTCCAAGTATTTGAAAAGAATAATCTACAAAAGTAATAATACAATAAAAGCCAGTAGGAACTCCTACTGGCTTTCTTTTTTATCTACAGTTTTGTAGCATGTCAATCCAAGAATCTATATCCTCTATATTACTTATAGGCATATTGTGCTCTTTTAACCAAGCTTCTGCTTCTGATAATTTACCATTAAATCCTTTTTCTCTTAATATTCCTCTTACTCTCTTGCTGTAATTTCTATTTTTAAGTATAGAACCTGCATCTGAAGGCTTAGCATTTGCACTAGCTTGTAACTCCGCTAATGAAGTAGTGCCTGTACTGTTAATATCAGTATTTTTATTTTTACTTTCACTATTTTTTACACCTGTAGTAGGGTTAAATGTACCATCTAATACAGGGGATAAAAGTGACCTTTCAGAGTTAGTTAATAAGCTATACTCTACTTTAACAGGGCTAGTAGTAATGGGTATATTAGGATGTAAGGTAGGTTTAGTATCTCTATATATAGTTTCAGGTGTTAATCTACCATTATCTTCTGTTTGATAATAGAGTTGATTAGTTTTTTCATCTGCTCTATATACAGTCTTCCCATCTCTCCATCCTTTAGGAGTTGGGTATTTCACTTCTATTGGAATTATAGAAGTTCTCTTTACACTAACACCGTACTTTTCTTCTAAGAATTGCTTATATAGAGATAACTGTTTGTTCCACTTTGTAGCTTTCTTATCATTAGGAGCACTTCTATTAGTCTTCATATCAAAGATATAGAAGTTACCATCTCTGTCATAAGCAAGCAAGTCTAGAGTTCCTGCTACAGGCAACTTATATTTTTTACCATTAGTGTCTGTAACTTCAACTTCACCTGTAACTACTACACCTCTAGGGACTACAGTTAGCCCTGCTTTATCAAGTTTACTCTTAAATTCTTGAAGCTGCTTCTCAAAAGATTGTAGTTGCTCAGTTGTAGCATTAGGATACCTCTCCTGAAGACTATCTAAATTACCTAATTTATTGGCAAAGAAGTCCCTTACAAAATTATCCATTCCTGTTCCCACATTAGTAGAAGGAGTAATCCAAGGACTATTTGGGTCAAATCTCTCAGTACCTTTAGTAGCTTGAATTACTGATGTAACTCTAGCTCTTTCTTTGCCTGTGGAATCTACATACACACCTTTCTTTTCATCTAGAATAATGTCATGGGAATCAGAAGTTATCCTATCTACCATAGCTTGTGCTCTAAGCTCAGTATCTGTTAGTTGAGGTTTAGCTTCAGATGAAAAGTCTCCACTTTCTTGAGCAGTAATCTGTTCATCAGTTAGATTAACATCTTCACCTTCAGCAGTCATCTCTACCTTGTCAGGAGTCATAGAATTTTCAATATTCTCAAGTCTTTGTTTTTCTTCTCTAGCTGCTTTTTCTCTAGCTGCTTGGATATCTCTTTGTTGTACAGTATTTATAACAGTTCTAGAATCAGCTATATTAAGCTCAGCTATAGCACCATTTTCAAATACCTTGATTACTTTTGCATTTGTATTATCAGAATTAATGATATAGTACTTGTTGTTTTTGTTTCCATAGATATCATTACTAACTATGCTAGGGGCTAAGTCTTTTGCTCTAATATAACTAGCCCATTTGATTTGATTAAGTAATGTAGGGTCTGTTATCTCCTTCCAATTAGTATCATACCATTTTCCATTCTTTTCTCTGTATTGAATACCTCTATGATATAGAGAATGTTTCTTTTTGTAATCAGCTTTATCTAAGTCACTATTAGCATCTAGACTTGGAGTTCTATTCTCTATTGGTTTTGTTTTGATAGGATTACCATTAGCATCCATTGAATATACTGTATAACTTGCATTAGATGTTCCTAATTTAGCTATATCAGTATTCAAAGCACCAGCCTCTGCATACATTCTTAACTGTACAGGGTCACTAAGAGTAGATAGAGTAATATTGATTCTAGGATTAAGCTCAAAGATGGCATTAATTAAATCCATTCTATTAAAGTTGGCATCATTTAAATTAAATGTTCTTAATATAGTACCATCTTTGACTGTACTAACAGTTGCTTTATCCTTCATTCCAACAAGAATATTATCTCCACCCTCTTTTATATTAAGCAGTTTGACAAGTTGATTAATGGCACTTAATCTATCAGAATATTTAGTAGAACTTAATTCATTAAATAGATTATTTAACTGAGTCTTTAATGTACCATCTTGTATGTCAGAGAGCATTGTAGGTCTTACTGCTGCTGGGATATAATTACCATTAGCAGCTTCAACCAATAAAAATACAGCACCTAAATTACTCAAAGTATCTCTTGGAGGATATACAGTATTTCTAGAAGAAACATTTGCATAGTGTAGTCCATCTTCAAACATTATGCCCCACTTAAGGTCTTGAAGTTTCAATCCTTTAGGATTTCTGTTAGGGTCAGATAGAAGTTCTGTAACAGGTCTAATCTTTGTTTCAGTATCCCCTACCATTTCTCTTACAATTCTTCCAGAGGTCATTTGTTCAACTTCTGTATGTCCACTTGGGTCTACAAAGAATCTTTCTGAAGGATTCTCAGTAAAGTATTTGAGTCTATTTTTCTTACCTTGATACAGTATACTTCTATAAGTATTACCTTGAGCTTTGTTAGTTTTATCAAATCCCATAGTACCTACTATTAGATACTGCTTACCATTAGCTGTAATAACGCCACCCCTATCTTCATTATGTACTTTCTTTACAGCGTCTGTATACTCTACACATAAAAGTGAGAAATCCCAAAAAGCAGCATCATCTGTAGCATTAGCCTGTGGATTGACATAGAGCATCTCTAACTTATTATTAGCCTTTACTATATCCTTAAACTCATTGTCAATAATTTCTTGAAGCTTTATATTAGCAGTCTTGAACCAATTGAAGAATCTACTCATTTTATCATTAGGTTTTGCACCAGTTCTCTCTACCTCCTTAGCATCTTCTTCAAGAGCTTTAACATCATACCCATACATAGCATTACCTAACATATTTTCTGATGTAGAAGTAAAGTTGTTTCCTTGGTCAGTAGTATCAGCAGCACCCTTAGCAATAATCCCTTCTTCTATTTTATGTCCTTCTGCTTCTGCTTGTTCAACTTGTTTTTCCCAGTCAGGACTTTCAAAGTCTATAGTTCCTGATGAAAAATCCACACCTTCTTTTTTCTGTTCCTCTATAGCCTTATCTCTAGCTATATCTTCATCAGTCTGTTCATAAGTATTTAATCGCTTAGTAGCTTCTTCTTGATTTTTTCTCTCTTGTTCAGTCTCAGTATAAGCTTCTTGAGCATTTTGTTCATTAGACTTTTCTTTCTCTGTTTCCTGATAAGCTTCCTGAGCATTCTTATCATTTGATGTTTCTTTATCTGTTACTTCAATAGCTTCTTGTACTTTATCTTCAGCATCTTGTATTTTCTCCTCTTCTTGCTTAGCCTGAGTCTCTTGAGATTCCTGTCTAGCTTTTTTTTCTTCTTTGGTCTCTGTAGTAGTAGCATTTTTTTGTTTCTCAACACCATTGATTATATTCAATAACCTTTTAAAGTTAGCTTGGTCTGAATTTGAGACAGTAGTAGAGTTACTAACTTGCTCTAAAATATCCATAGCTTGTTTCCTTGTAGAGGCTCTATCAATAAGACTATCTATATTGTCACTGAATACTTTCTTAGTTGAATCATCAAAGTCCATTTGGTCAATGGCTTTACTTATATCTGTAAGCATATTAGACCACTCTTTAGCCTTTACTATTTCATTACTGTATGAAGGAATAAATTCTAAATCCTTTTCATTAGGTAGAGTTGCGTCTAAGTAATCAAGTATATTAGGATTTAAGACTCTAAGATTCTTATATACTGATTCTCTTATATCATCTTGGCTTACACCTTCTAGACCATTTAGTTTTCTTATTATATTATTAATACTTTCACCATACCTTCTAAGAGCTAAATCTTTAGCTATAGTAGCATCTACTCCACTTTGAGCTTCAAACTCTGTAGCAGCAGCCTCTGGATTATTCAGCATCATTTCATAGGCATTAGCATTAGCATTTTTTTGTTTTAAGAGTCTAGCTTGGTCTTGTATAGACTGTAGTAATGATGGGTCTTTCAGAGTTAATTCATTTTTAAGAGCATCTATTTGCTCAAGTTGCTCTTCTGAATAATTACTTCTATTCACATCACTAAGCATTCTAGCTCTAGATTCTGATGGTAATGCTAGTATTTCATCCTTAGATAAAACCCTTGATGACTCCTCTTCACTCATAGCTCTCATCTTTTTCTGCCTAGATTTGAGCTTATCCATAGCATTAATAGTATATTCGTGCTGTAGCTTAGCAGCTTCAACATCATTTAATAAACCTTGATGCTCTATAATATCAATATCATCTAAGTTCTCAATATCATGGGACTTCTCATACTCATTTAACTTAGCAGTAGCAGCATCTAGTCTGTCCTTAGCAGTATTTATAGCCTTATTAAGGTCTCTCTCAGTCCTCTCCATAGACAGAACTTGTTTCTCAATAGCCTCTTTAGTACCCCAGGTTTCAGCAGTTGACTCAGTAGAGCTGTTAATTTTATTACCTGAGATTTTATCCTCTAGTGCATCTAGTCTTTCTGATAAAAAACCATCAAGTGCTGCCCTTTCCAATAATCTACTCCTAACAATAGGAGATATTTTTGAACCTCTATCCTTCTCAACTATATCAAGCTTAGAGTTAATATCTTGCCAAGTATTCTCAGCTTCTTGCAGAGTCTTAGCATTTTGAGACATTTCCTCTAAAGCCCTTTTATTATTATCCTCTGATTGCTCTATTGTTGGGTTCTTAGCATAGTACTCAGATAGATAATTCTTTGCAGATTCTTCATTTAGATTTCCATTAGCTAAATCCTCTATTTCTGATAAAGCCTTAGTAAGTATAGTAGATTGACTAGCAACAGCTCCTAAAGTACTTTCATCACTACCAAATCTATTCTTTAACCATTTCTTTATTTTAGAATCAGACTGGTCTCTCATACCATTATCATCTTGAAATTGATGTAATAGTGATATTGCTTTTATACCTCTTAAGTATGTAAGAGCATTTTTATCCTCTTGATTTTCTACATCAATAGAAGCTCTATCTAGAGCTACAACATCTTTCAATATAGAAAAATTATCTTGTTCATCAAGTAGATTGTTAATAGTTTCTACATATTTTCTCACTCCTGCCTCACCTTGTTTCTTTCCATAGTACTCATTAAGAACACCATTACTAAAAATCATATTAGCTTTTTCTCCAAAAGAAGCCTTTCTCCAAGCTTCCCTGCCTCTCTTTGTACCAATAGTAGTAGCAATTGAAGTAATATTAGGAGCAAATGTAAACAATGAACCAGTAGCACCAACAAGTCCTGCATTCCAAGTTGTGCCTTTAGCCAAAGAAGCCATAGCACCATTAAAGTATGAAGCTACTGCATCCATAGCACCATATGTATCATCTGAAGCTTGACCATTATAAAAGCCATTTAAATAGGAAGAAAATCTATCTTGGTTTATCTGTTTACCACCCCAAGACTGCATTTCATCAGTGAAGTTAGTCCATGCACCACCCCATGCTTGAGATGCTGTTATTTTTCCAATAGTTCTTAATTTTCTTCCATCAATAAGACTCTTAAAAGTTAATCTACCTTCATTCTCAGATACATTTTTAGTTAGTCTTTTAGCAGCAGATGCTGCTCTATCAGCAGCAGTATTAAATAGAAACTTTCTATATCCAAAGTTATTAACAATAGCATACTTAGCACCATCTGTAATAGCAGCTGTCATAGCTGCATCACTTGCACTTTCTGAAGCTTTTCCAACCATATCAAAATATGCATCAGAGCTTTGTATTTCTTTACTGCTTCTATCAACATAGGCACTAGAAACATTTTGTCTAGCTTTTTCCATAAGAACCTTATTATTAAGGTCTTGGTCAACTATTTTTTTGCTTCCTTCAGATGCTTTTAACTCTTTTATCTGTGCATTCTTTAATCTATTAAACTCAGCCTGTATATCCCTATCTACTTGAGCTTTAAACTGCTTGTTAGTGTTATAATTATCCAGGAAATTCTTCTGAGCATGTGTATAAGTAGACTCTTCTAGCTGCTGCATATTTTGAGCTAAAGTCTCTCCAAATACTCCTCTACCATAGGCATGACCAATAGCTGTAGCACCAATTGTAGGTTGAACAGCTTTTGCTGCTTTACTTGTATAGTATATGCCCTTACCAACCACATTAGCTGCTTTATTTAACATAGAAGCTGCTTTAGTTACTTGCATTGCAGAACCCACAGTTTCTCCAAACACTGGAATAGCCATAGAAGCAGCATCGGCTATACCAAATGATGTCATCTTAAGAGTTTCATATAAAAGGTCTGAGTCATCACCTGGCTTATATACAACCTTATATGGAGAAGCTCCTAACTTTTTATATTGTCTTTGCTCATCCCAGTTAAGTGTACCATATTGTTCAGCATCTGACCAAAACTGGTTATTCCACATAGCATCTCTAGTATTACCATTAGCATCTTTACCTAGGTAATCCAAGTCTGCAACACTCATTTTAGTTTGCTTTATTGCAGTAGCCTTTCCATCCTCATTGATATAGTATTTATCTCCATTTTTTGCTGTTTTAACTTGGTTTGGAGCAACTACATTACCCTTATTATCTATCCATACTATAGATTCTCCCTGAGTTAAATCATATAGTTGTCTTATACTATTTATTTTATCTGCGGTATAAGATAATGCACTTATGCCAATATCCTTTGCTAATAATCCTGCATAAGTAAGTTTACTTTGATGGTCATTTATATATTCTTTAGCATAATTATTTAGAGCATCATGAGCTGCCCCAACTCCTAAATTATCAGTAAGAACTTTAGATTTAGCTAAATACATTCTCATATCATCTATACTAAAGTTCTTTACTTCACTTTCTATGTTTTTACCATCATGAAAGAATGCTGCTAATTGCCCATTACCAATATTAGACTTACTAGGGGTTATAGCTTTCATAAACTGGGACTTCACCTCTGAATCACTTAGCCCTCCTATAGTATTTATATAATAATCATCTATTTCAGGCTGAAGCTCAGCTTCCCTCTTTTTTAAATCCCTAGCATAGATTCCTTCTAGTATTTTATTATTCTTAGACCTAGAAAATTCCTCATGTATTGGTTCATGAAAAGAAGTGCCAACTGCGACAGCACTTTGTGCCCAAGGGGAAGCTCCTGCCCAAGCACTGGAATTACTTATAAGGTTTTGCTTCCTTTTATGTTCCTCTTTTAACATAGATTCAATTTGAGGAGAAGTTTTCCAACCACTTTCAAGTAGTTCCAACTTTGAATCTGCGTCCATAGCAAAGTACTTTTGGAACTCCTCCTCACTTCCCATACCTTTATTAGGGTCAATTATGAATTTACCATTAGCTCCTTTTTTATCAGTATATGGGCTAAAAGCACTAGTAAAAGCTTCATTCACTAGTGCATTTTTATATATATAATCTCTTTGGTCCTTATTATAAGACTTGAAAGCATCCATTCCAAATTTTTTGACAAATTGTTGATTTGCATATAGTCTATCTTCATATTGAGCAGATTTACCTTCAAGTTTACTTGCATTAACTCTTCTCCAAGCATCCCTCTCTTGCTGAGAAAGACCACTTAGACCTTTAAGACCTCTTAAACTTTCTATAGGCATAACTTAAATTTTAAATATCATCTTCACCACCTTCGTTTTCACTATCAATAGTTTCAACTTTTCTCGGTATTATAGTTATTCTTTGATGACTATGTAATATTCCTGGCTCTTCAATATAAATATCATAACCTTCTGAAGTATCATCATTCATATATTGTTTAGCAATTTCTCTAGCTTGACCAGTCAGACTAGTAAATGCTACTCTTGTTCCACTTGGATTTACATCATCACCGTATTCTTCCACATTATTTTCCCCACCTACTTTGACCTTTATGGGTTTAACTAATCTATTAACTTTCTTGGTACTTCCAGAGTCCGAACTGCCTCTGCCTCTCGACTTGTTTTTACTAGAGGCATTGGGGTCCTTTTTATAAGTAAGGTCATAAGTTCTATTACCATTTTCATCTTTAGTAAATGTAAGACCTGTAACAGGGTCAAGATACTTATTATCTCCAAGAGATAAAGGTTCTCTATCCTGTTTCTTCCAATTAAACTCTGTTTTAGCCTGAGATAGCTGCTCAGCTTGTAGTGGGTTAAGGTAAGCTTGATTAGCTTGGAATGACCTAGCTGGCTTATCTAGACCTGCATATAGACCTGTATTAATAGCATCCTCTATAGCTTGTTTACCCATAGTATCATATCTATCATAGCCAGCATCTTTCATAACTTGAGTCTTAATTTCAGCAAATCTATTCTGTGCTTGAGCATTGTTAGCTATTGCTGCTTTTAAGTCTTCATAAGAGCCTCCTGTATGTTGTGTAAGCATCCAATATTGGTTTCCCAGTGCTTTTTGGAACTCTGGGTCTTTCATGGCTGAAGCCATTGCAGCTTCTGTCATAGCAGCTGTTCTCTTAGTGAGAGCATCTCTACTTAAGTACTTATTATTAGCTGTTTTACCATGTAGAAATTTATCTAATGAATTATATTCTCCCACTTCAAATATAGCATCAGGTCCCATTTTCATCCTAAACTCATTGGCTTCTTTCATAGCTTCACTAGCTTTTGCTATAGGTAATATATCACTGGCATATCTTCTTTTCATAGCAAGTAATTGTCCTTTATTTTGTAAAGTCATTCCTTTACTAAAATTCTCTGTAGCAGTCTGTAAATCTGTAGCATATTTATTAAACATAGCATAAGCTTCAGGACTTTTAGTTTGGTTTGCTATATCCCTCCATTGTTCTGTTTGTACAGCTAATGAATTATAATCTTCTTCTGCTTTATCATAAGCTTCTTTATATATTGCCATAGGCTTAAGAAGTTCATCAAAAGAGAAAGGTCTAAATTTACTTGTAATTCTTATATTCATAATTATCTTCTTCTTTTATTTTTTCTTCTACTGCCTGGTGTAGCTATCTCTTCTGCTAAGGGGTGTCCTGCTGACAATCCTCCTAATGCTCCAGATTCAGCTAATCTTCTTATTATATTCATTGATTTATTTTCATATCCCATATCTCCTAATGCTGATAAGAATTCAGATATATTAGCAGCTCTATTAGCTTCAGCAGCATCTTTAATACCCTGTCTCATTTGGGCAGCAGTAGTTAAACCTGTAAGCCTTCTACCTATAGCATTAGCATAAGCTCCTTGGTTAGCTGTATCAGCTTGTAAAGCACCTTGTGAATTATATTGATTAGTAGCTCTATTAAATTCCTCTACTTGTGCTCTTCTAGCAAAGTTTTCTTTATCTGCTGCTATTTTAGCTTCTCCTAATCTACCTATAGTATTATAATCAGAAGCTAAAATTCCAGCTATTGCTGCTCCAGTATTTCCAGCACTTTGATTAGCTATAGCTCTTCTTGAAGCTGCTGCATCAGCATCCATTCTATTAAGAAGATAATCAGTATCAAAAGGTCTGTACTTTAAATAATTTCCTAATCTCTCAAATCCTACAGGTTTATAATCAGCTCTACTAGCATCTTCAATTCTAGCTGCATTTTCATATTCAGGATTATTAGTAAGACCTAAAGCATCTGATATTACAGCTGCACCTAAGCCTATAGCAGGAGCATATCTAAGAGCTTCATTAGACCTTCCTAAATATAAAGGAGGTTCTTCTTTTCCTGCATTTTTAATTAAGTCAGGAGTTTTTATTCTATCATTTAGATTATTAGGAAATAGACCATTAGGCATCAAACTGTTTGCTTTTCCTCTTTTATATTGTGCAAACATATCTCCTACATGCATAATTCCTGTATTCTTATCTACTGCCAGTTTTTTAGCAGTATTAAATAAATTATCTGAAATAGCCCAATCATCTATAGTATTTCTATTGTCATACCATTCAGGAGAAGTATCTATAAAGTTTTGAATTGCTGCATATCTAGGAGACTTTTTCTGTTCTTCAGTTGCATTATCATAGAAATTAAATTGGTCTTTCAAATGCTTTTTGAACATATCTACATTATACACATTATTAATAAAATCTGTATACTCTTTATTATATTCTCCTTTATCATTCATCCAAGATGGTTTGTCATAACCATAATAATTAGGTACTCCTTTATAAGGATTTATAGCCGTAGGCATCCAAGTATTATTAAATATTGTAGGACTACTTGGATTTGGCTGCTCTAAAAGATTATTCCATAAAGGAGTCTCTCCTAAATTGTTCCAATTAAAGTCTGTTTCTTTTGTATCTCCGCCTGTTTTAAACTTATTTATCCTACCACCATAAGCAGATTTATTTTTATTTATTCTAATAGATTCATTAGCTCTTTCTGCTTCTTGTGCATTTGCTAAATCAGCTAATATTTCCATTGCAGTGTCTCTGCTAATAGAGTCATTTGGTCTTTCTTCATAACTCTTAGTAAGATATTTAACTGCATCAGCAAATGTCATATTATCTCTTAATTTATATTTCTTTCTCACATCTTTAGGTACTTGTAGTCTATTACTATAGACATAATCATTAAATACTACTTCTCCTTGTTCAACTAAATTAGGAGTTCCTTCAGAATCTGCTCCCATAGGTACTCCTTCATAAGGATTATTTTCATGGGTATCTCCATTATCAATATAAGTTAAACCTGTCATAAAATCTGAACCATTAGTATTCAGATGTCCTCCAAAAGCATGTTTCCAATGAGAGGCATTCTGAGCAAAGATTGCTCTTTTCCTAGTTAATGGATTTTTACTATGTGTTAATTCTTCTGTAGTCTTACCAGTTCTTTTCTTAGTAGCATTAAACTTTCCTCTATTTGCTGGATTAATATGTATACTTCCACCATCAGAGTACTTATTTATAAAACCTCCTAGTGCTGCATAATTAGATTCTAAGGAGTCCAAAATACCTGTATTAATGTTATCAGCATTTAATTCTAGAGTATCTATAGCATAATCATTAGCATCTCTCATTTCAGCTCTTAATCTTTTAGCTTTTTTAGCTACTTTATTTGAGAACCAACCATCATCACCTATATAACTATTAGAGAAATTAGCATTTCCTAATGCTAGGTTATTAGCCATATTAGCTAGAGTATCTGTACTATTAGCATCAGCTTGTAATCCTCTTAAATTGCTTATGGTACTTTCAGTTTTATTTATATTCTCTTCATTCCATTTAGCACCAAATGCTCTATTAACTAGACCACTTGCCACATTTGTTGCAGCACTTGCTATAGCTCCCCAAGGACCTGGAATAGCTCCAGCTACATTACTTAGTCCTCCAAGAATATTTCCTGCTTTACTACCATAACCTCCTCCAATAAGATTGCCAGCAGCACTACCAAGTGCTGAAGAAGCTGCTCCTATCATATTAGCAGCTCCTGTAGACATTCCCTTAAAGGCTCCTGTAGTAATATTACCATTCTTATCAGGATTGCCTGACAGAGTGTTATATAGCTTATTTAAGCTTCCTCCAATATTATAATAATTATTTCTATAACTTAATAGTTTGTTATATCTTTTATTACCTATTTTATTGACCATAACTTATTAAATTTATTTGCAAAGATAATTAAAATAAATGATTAAACAAAGTTTATAAATACAAAAATAATAGGGACATAAGATTTCTCTTACATCCCTATTAAATTAAATTGAATATATTGAAGATATATTATGTAATATAAAATCAAAGCGAGCGTCTGGTCTAGTATTATCTGTAGGTTTTACATTAAATCCTAATTCTATTGCAGTCCAACTATCCCTTAGTCTTTGTAACTTGTTTGCTCTAGGTAGTTGAGCTTTCCATGTCCTAAACTTCTTTTGTACAGAGGCATCATCAAAGAAAGTGTTCTTAATAGAGCTAGTAAGCTTCTTTACTCCTGTATCTTGATAATCATTATAAGCTCTTATCCAATCAAATGTACTTCTTGATGTATCTATAGTTCCTCTATCAATAGAAGCTTTATATTCTATAGTATCAAATATCTTTGTTATTGTTGGATTCTCATTACTTATAAATGTGAATTTTGGTAACTTTACATAACCAAAGAAATCATTTGGATATCCTTTATTATTTAAATAGAGATTTATAGGAGATAAATACTCACCAGCCTGTTCAATACTTCTAGTACTAATAGAAATAAAATCATTTTCTATAGTATCCATAACAACATTACTATAACTCATTCTAGATGTAAAGTTTCCTAACTTTTCAGAATAGCATAAAGAGTTTTCATTTGACTCTTTATCCTCTACCAAATTAATATATAAATCATTATTGATATTATCATAACTTAATATCTTAGAATCCATTTCAGGAAATTTTACATTCTTATTATGTTCTCTGAACCACCAAGAACATCCAGCAGTCTCTCCTATATTGGATAAAGAACCATTGAATAACCAAAATGACGAAGCATTATTATCAATAAAGTATATTCCTTGAGGAGTCTCTTTAGTATGTAGTCTATCTTGACAACCTATTTTATTACTAATTATTTGAGTACCTTGCATTTTCTGTGAATTTGCTAATTCAATAGGTACTCCATCAGAAGCAGATACTTGAACTCTATCATTATATAGTAATCTTATAGTAGCATGTTCTTGGAAAGCTATTAACAGTTCATTGAATTTATTTATAGAAGTTACCTTACCACAATCTCCATTTAAGTCTATACTATTAGCCAGTGTAATATGAGTCCACTCGTCTACATCACTTAGTGCTGTATGAGGAGATGTCCATATTACTTGGAGTGGATATTTATTACTTCTATATGTAAAATCATCTAATATTCTGTAATTAAATATATTATCTTCTTGACTATATGAATCATTCATTAGATTAAAATTAATAGGTGATACATGTAAATTATCTTGTTTTAATCTGTTTCTGTCATATCTACCATCCAAATTAATGTAGGATTCACACATAAAAGATAGTATTTCTATAATATTATTTTCATTATCTTTATTATATGGATAAGTTTTTAGACAATCATATCTTTGATAATATGTATCACCTCTATCATATATAAGTTCATCTGCATCAAGAGACACAGGTTCACCCCCTGGAAGCCAAAGATTATTAAGAACTGCATCCTCAGAATCTCCATTAAAAAGATTAACTGGAACACTTCTCTCTAGATTAGCTAAAAATAAAGAACCGTCTATTATACTTGAAACATTAGAGGATATTTTATCTTGATATATTTTACTAGTTGCATCATAGAAATTATTATGGACATCCTCACTTCCTCCACTTCCTCCACCTGTATCAATAGTGCCAGCAAATAATAATAATTTTCTATTATTAATTTCTGTTGCTTCCAAGTATTTATTTTTAAAAGAACCTATTATTGTTGGATATGCATCAGGTACTATATATCTAGTATTTATATTAGGTATTACGTATTGCCATCCTAATTGTCTAACTAATCTATAATAAGTAATTTCATCAGCTATTGAACCTTTTGTTGATGAAGGAATTGCAATTAATGCAGTATTAGGAATAGAAATATTATTTTTGTGTATTAACTGCTGACAGGCTATGTCAATATTATTATCATTTATTCCCCCAAGTTTTAAAACCTCATCTCTAATTTTTATCCAAGGAATTAGTAAACCTAAAGTAACATCTGTTATAGTAGTTATAATTTTAGCACTTGGAGCTTTTTTTTGTACTTCATTAGTAGCAGTTACATTAGGACGTATCCAATATGGAGTTGTGTGAGCAGAGCTTTGATAAGGAGTATTTATGCCTGCTACAAACTCTTTATTATCTATTACACCAGTTACTAACCCAGGTAAAACTACAGGGTTTTCTTTTATGTAATTAGTAGAAAATACTAGATGAGGAGATGATTTATATGAAATTCTTGTGCCTGCATTATAAAAAGCATATCCACTATCAACATTAGTTGGAATTTTTATATTACTTTTTTCTAACTCAAAATCATTTGTTGGGTTTATAAATTTCTTTTGTCCTTTTACTATCTTTACAGTATCAACATTTCCATAATAATTAATATCATCTAAATTAGAATTACCAGGAGTATTTAATTTTATAAGAGATATACCGTCATTATTAAATAATGATACTTTTGTAATACCTGCTGGGTATTTATAGGGAGTATTGAAATAATAATTATTGTAGCTAAATAATAGGTTAGATATAGTTTTTGACTTTAAAACAGAACTTCTACTTTTTCCCTCTTCCTTTGCTATATCATTATTTATTGAACCCCCTACTTGCCAAGGATATATAAACCATCTATAAGATTCAGAATTTTCTACTATTGATGAATCATTCTTTAAAACAGAACTTTGATATAAAGCTTCATTATATAATCTGTCACCTGTAGGAATAATTTTCATAAAACCTTGAGAATTACTATTTCCAAATGTAGGTGGTGGAGTTAAAGTATCAACATTAATATCAGATAAATATTTTATACCAGATATTAATCCTGTAATACTTATATCTACAAATTCTTGTTCTATAGATGATGTGATTTCTTCAAATTCTAACTCTGGGGAGTTTAAAGTTAAAATAGACTGGTCAACCATATACTCAATAGATTTACTTTTTAAAGTACGTCTATTCAATTTATTCAATAATAAATTACCTTCTCCTTGCACTTCTTCATTTAAATAGTTATCAGAAGGGTATGTATCAGAGAAAGAATGTTCATGTAGTGTATAATTTAATGGTTGATAAGGTCTAGATGCTATCTTTCTTAAAGAACTGTTTGAGATACTAGGAGTATTATAACTATCTAACGATGAAGAACTTAAAGGTCTAAAAAACCAAGAAGCCTGTGCAAAAGGAGCATTATTATATCTATCATGTATTTCAAAAACAGTAGGATTTATAACTCCTTGTGTAATTATAATTCTTTCATGTGGTTTGGGTAATACTACAACTCCTCTAATTTTTTTAAATTCAGAATTTTGAGCAATAGTAATTATTCTTTTTAGTAAATCATTTTTTAAATCCAATTTTAAAGAATTTAATTCTATGTTACCATTGTCATTAACTCTGTTATTATTACTAGATATTTGAATATCCTTTAAAAATATAGGTTCTGACCATTTTCCTGTTTTATATTGAAATTGTATTCCTAATCTATAATAATTATCTTTCCTAAAAGAAGTTATGCTTTTACATGTATTTAATTCAAATTGCTCATTTGGTTTAATATTATTGTCTATATTTAAAGTTCTTCCAAACTCTGTAATAGAAATATCATCTTTATGTTGTTTTATTAAATCTTTAATTTGTGTTGAAATATAAGGCTTTTTTATTTCAATATTTCCTAAAAATAAGGTATTGTCTTTTTCACAAAAACATCCTGCAATTATTTCTTCACCTCCTATAAATAGAAGCTTACTTGGGTCTTCTGTATAACCAGTAGTTCCAGTATCTGTAAAAACAATTTCTTTCTCATTTATTTCACTATTTATATCCTTTTGTAATAAAATATCATGTACTACTTTAAATTGAGGTGTAGTATTTTGTGATGTTCTATGTATAGAATACACTCTGAGATAATCAAATTTAGTTTCAGTATTCTTTATAGATATTGTAAAAGCATTATTAACTGTTTCCTCAGGATTACCTCCTCTATTGTAGGGAGAAATATATAGTAATGGTGTAATGTAAAATATATTACTTTCTTGCCCATACTTATTATAATAAGTAAAAGCATATTGTATTGTACCTGGAGAAAATTGTCCTCCAACTACTTTCGACACACTTACTTCTTCATTTAATAATAAATTAGGAACAAAATCAAATATTCCTTCAGGATATAATTCATAGTAATCTGTAATAGTACTAAGGTCTTTATTATATAATTTATCAGCAACTATATTAATAAATCTAGGTTGATTATATCCATCTGTCCAATATACTTTCTGCACTAAAGGACTTTCATAATTACCTAAAGTTTGAATTAAATGCTTCCTTTTAAAATTTAATACACCTTCAAACAGGGTCTCTGAAGTATAATGATGACCATCCTTAGTTATTCTAGTAATATAATCTTCTCCTGTATAAAGGTCTTCATCATCACTAGAACCATCGTCTGTAGTAGTGAATACTATTAAATATTTACCTAAAATACAATGTCCTAAATAATATTTACCTTTAATTTTAAGACCTTCTACTAAGCTAGGACCAACTTCATTGGTCATTGAAAGAAAGCTTTCATTATCCTTTCTAGTAAATCTAATGTTCAAGGCATCCCATAAAAAAGAACTATCTTGATTAATAGGGTGTACATCCCTTTTTATACCTTTAAATACATGATTATCTTTCTGCATCATAATTAATTATATTTTAAACCTTCTCTGACATTACTAGCTTTAAATGCACTATCTCCAAGATTAGTTCTTGGAACTAGAGTATTTATCATATTAGTAAAGCTTCTCATTTCATCAATAGAAGGCATTATTAAACTAGATTGAGCTTGTCCTACAGCCCAAGCATATTCCTGTTGCATGTTACTATAGATAGTACTTGATAATTTACCTTGGTCAAATAATATAGTAAACTTTACTTTCTTAATATATAATTCAAGTGCTCTAATGAAAGCTTCATTATTTACTATCATTGGATACCCTTCATCATCTATAGGAATTGCTTTATAAGATATTTCTATCTCATCCTCTTTGTTAGAAGTAAATATTACAGTTCCTTGTATTTTATAAGTTTTTCTATCTGTTTTATCTTCTGCATAATGGAATGTATCAGTACTTGATATATACATATCATGTGATTTCTTGCTTCTTACTTGATTGATACTTATAAAGTCACAGGGTAATAAAGCTCTATGTTCTTTCACTTCAAGAGTTTTTACCTTCTCTATAAATATCTTGGGAGAGCCTACTAGTTGCATAAATCTTACAGTATAAGCAACAACTCTCTCCATAGTTAAATCCTGTAGCATAGGATGGTCTAACAGATTATCAAGTATAACTCTTATTGATATAAATTCATTCATCTTCTAATATTGTTTAATAAGTTATATACTTTAAGGAAATTATCAGCTGGATTGACCTCTACAGGTCTATCCATTATTTCAGGTATTCCTGTATATTCTTCAGTTAAATTATCTATAATTGAAGGGTCTGGAGTATATTCTATTTGTGGAATGATAGGAGGTTTATAATCATATACAGAGGGGAGACTCTGTATTAAATTCTGTGTAACTAAATTATCCCTTAAAGGAGATTGATAGTTTCCTCCAAACATAGACCTTTCTACATTTCTTCTTTTAGCTAAACCTCTAAGCTGAGAATCTTTACTAGCCCACATAGACTTTTGAACATCTTGAATAGTAGCTTCACCATTAAGGTACTTAGTTAATACAGGTTTAACTCTTTGTCTAAATCTTCCAGCTCCTACATTATAACTATAACTATATAGACCATCTAACTGTGACTGAGAAAGTTTAGAAGTAGCTCCTTTTGGCAATGAATAATTAAAGTCTCTTGCTTCATCTTCAAAAGACCTATTCACTTTCATTGTAGAACCTTCCCATTTAGTTATCTGCTTTTTAATTCTAGATGAAGGTTTATATCCTCCTGTTTCATATTTATTGGCTTCTGTATTTAATAGACCTCCAAATTTAGCATAATTAGTAAAGTAGGAATTTTCATTCATTGGGGAGTATGCAACTGTTTTTAGTGCTTCTTTTATACTATCCAAGTCTTGTTCATTTACATCAGAACCTCTAATATAATCAGATTTTAGGGAGTTTATATGATTTTGCATATCCTCCAAGTTCATAGAATTTATATAATCATCTAATGCTTCTTTTGTTTTATTAGTACTTCTTGATATAGTCTCTCTTAGAGAAGTATTTACAGCTCTACGCTCCTTATTAAGATTAGCTCCTTTATCTCTGGAGATATTAAGAGTTCCATAAGCCTTTCTTAATTTTTCGTTAGATTCATTATTAAAAGATAATCCAAAAGTTGAGTCTAAAGCATGACTTAATTCATGTGCTAAGTTGACTTCTCTGTTCATATTATTATTTTCTATATAATCATTCATTATAATAGAATTTTCAAATGAATTATAGGTACCTCCAACTCTTGGGTCTCTAAAATCTTTAGAACTTCCAACATTTATAGCTACATTATTAAAAGCTTCATTAATTTCATTTTGTGTTGGAAGATTTGAAATACCTTCTTTCTGCAATCTATATCTATAATCATCTCTATAAAAATCTCCAACTCTCTGTGCTTCATCTCTATGTAAAGAATTATACGGCTTATTTAATCCAAATACCTCCATTTGAGTTTTCTTAGTAAGAGGCACAGGACTATAAGTATCTTTAGGTTTTGGCATTACTATTGGAGTATCTACTTCATCAGTACCTTCTACAATAGGTATTTTAACCTCACCTAAATTAACTGCTGGTAGTAATATCTCATCATCATCTAAAGGTCCTCCTCCTGCATATTTATTATAACTACTCTTTATATCCTCTAAATCATAAAGACCATTTTTCACCCCTATATTTATAAGAGCTGCCTTCTCTTTTATACTTAAGTCTTTCCACATAACATAAAAGCGTCTAATAATCCTTCTTTCAATTGTTTCTTCAATGTTATTTTAGCATCTCTATTCATCTCAAAAGAATAGAAGGATTTGTTATTATATATTGCTTTACTCTTATCATAAAGCACTTTAAATATCTCTCTTTCTTCTGCTCTTATTAATGTTCTGTTATTATAGGCATTTTTATCCTCAGACCATAAATGAAGAGTAGCATCCCAATCAATAGGGAGATTAGTTTGTATCTTACCATTATTTAAAACTATTTTAGCTGGATATTTTCTTAAAGTTATTTCTCCCATTCTTTCAGGTAGCTTTATAGAACCTGTATGTAAAAAGCTGTTTAGTAATTCCTTATTTACAGTTCTAATGATAGAATAGAAGTCATGTTCAGATATAAAACCAACATCTAACCATTTATTCTTTCTTAACCATTTATAGCAATCATATACTCCTAAAGAATTATTTATTTTATGCTTTCTGCCACTATTAACTTTAAGTATATTTTTTCTAAAATCATCCATTAACTTTCTATTTGCTTTTGAAGATTAGACTTTGCATTATTTCTGATAAACTGCATTAGAGAAGCCAAGTCATCCTGAGCATCATTAACATTATCCACAGGTTTATATAAACCTATTGATAGTATTTTTACTACCATTTCTATTAAAGATGTCTGTAAAGTTTCTTCTAATGGATACTCTCTATCAAGATAATTACAGTCTAAACCCTCTGTATCACATCTTAATTCTTCAGCCTCTACAGTATTATTAAATACTCCTTTAATTATTACTTTATTTAACTCTAAATAATTAGGATTATTAGATTTAAGATATAAGTAATTGTTAAATTCTGTTGAATATATTATGTTGCTTAACCATTTATTATATCCAACATACTTAAATCTATCAGGAGTTACATAAGTAATTTCATTATTAACAAAGGGACTTATAGTATAAACTATAGGACTAGTTATTATTGTAGAAGGCAGTTTAGCTTTACTAACAAGAACTTTACCACTACATAGAATGTTATTTACTAATAGTTTACTTTCTAATTCTACACAAATTGTTTGTGTATTAGAGTCTTCTATTTTATTGTTATTTTTCTTATATTTCTGCTCTAATATGGCAGCTCTGACTTTATCCAGTAAGAACAGAATATGCTCATTAGTATAGTAAGAATCATCACTTTTAAGCTTTAATAAATCCTTACTCATGTATATTAATTCTCTATATGTACTCATAATAAAAAATCTTCTTATGCAAAGGTATTAAAAATCATACAATTACACAAGAAGATTACTATAAATATTGGGGTTATGTTAATTACTTAGTAAATATACAATAGGAACAATTCAATGTATCTTTAATTCTATTGAATAATGCAATATCTTCAGAAGTATTAAATTCCTTTAAAGGTTCTTTACTACAGTCATCTATTAAAGATGCAATAAGTAAAGCTACTATACTACTTTCTTCTACATATCCTATTGTTTTTAAAGTGTCTAAATATTGAATTATAGAGGATGTTAAGTCATACATGGGCATTTACTTTTGATTGTTATTGTGTTATTTGTAAAATAATCTTTATATAACTTGGCTGCCTTATCAAATTGTTCATTCTCCATAGCCATATCTAAAGCTTTATATTTTAGATATTTAGTAGCTAATTCATTAGGGAATTTACAATCTCTTATATTATTCAAAGCACATACAAAAGAATCATATATAGGTTTTCTATTAAATGTATATCCTATATATTCATATGCTTTATCTTCACCACATGGAGCATCTACAGGAATTGTAGATGGTTCAACATAGAAAAATAGAGGAACATCTTTAATACTTAAGTTGATGTCTTTTGTATTTAAAACTACTTCCTTTTTATTTCCCACATCTAATAAAACAGCCTTTTCACTAGGACCAGTACTAGATACAGTACCTATAGTGTCTATTAATACTCTTTTTATATAAACATTCTCTAGATAAGTCTTCTCTTCAACTTTTATTGTAACAGAAATCTTATCATTAATATAATCTGTAATTATCTGAGATTTGAACATACTTATAAAAAATAAAAAAGGAGAGGGGTCACCTCTCCTTATGGTTAATCTAATTCTGTACCTACTTGTGACTTCTTGACAGTAACTCCTACAGCTGTAGAAATAGCTGTAACCCATGTTTTGAATGTAGCTATTGCATCATGTGGGAATACTATTGTAAGAAGCTTTTCACTTCTTTGAACACCTACACCTTCATCAGAGAAGTAATAATGAATATCCAGTGTGTCATATTCTTTAGAAACATCAAGCATATATTGAGTATGAATATTGTTAGGATAATTCATACCTCTGTATTGGTCACCTCTCTCACCCATGCAGAACCACTCAAGGTCAGCAAGATTCTTACTATTTGTTACATAGTCTTTAGTAACATCTGTAGTATCTGTAACAGTGCCCCAAGTTACTTCATCACCATTAAGTGTGATAGTAGTAGGAACTACATCAAAATATACAGGTACTTGCTTCATAGTACCAAGATGCCAAGGCTGCTCTACTTCTATAATTCTAAGATAATCAATATCCTCAACTACTTTAGCACCTGTAGACTCATAGAAGAAGTTCTTAGTTTTATTAGCTTCCTCTGTGCTTATAACAGCATTAGGAAGAACTTCTTTGAAACCTCTTGCATCAAAGCCACCCTTACTTACAGTAGCTTTTGAGTGTACCTCAATCTTAATAACCTTAGTAAGCTCTCTACTGAAGTTCTTGGCAAGAGAAAGAGCTAAAGTCTTATAGAACATATCAGCTGTCATACCTTCAACAGCATGAACTGCACCATACTTTAAATAAATGTTAGTATCAGAATTACCTCTGAATTGTCTGAAAGATACTCTAAGAATATAATCTTGACCTGATACAGGCACACCTTTATTAGCTGTTAAAGCTACTTTATAACTCTTCTTAGCTTTTCTCAACTTTTGACCAGACGTAAGAGTCATACTTACTATTTTATTCTTATCAATAAGGTCACTTCTGAGTACCTCATTTAAACCATTCATGTATGTAAAATACAATGAATCTTCAAAAGTTTTGTAACTTAAGTCACCTGCTGTTGCAGGTGCAACACCTGCACTTTGACTTTTAGTTGCGACAAATAAATGTCTGTTTTGATTTACAGAAAAAACTGCCATTTTATTTTAAATTAAATTAAACATAGAGTAGTTTAACGACTACTCTTTAACAAAGTTTTTGATTGAATTGCTAATTGTACTGCTTTATCTAATATTTCTCTATGTATAGATTCAGAAGTCTCTATTGTAGTAGATTTCTTAGATTCATTATTTATAGTTAAACCATTTGGTAAATCTACTAATATTATAGGAGAAGGATTAGATAAATAAGTCATGGTATAACTTACTATCGGTAAATCTGTTATTAGTTTTATTTTATCTTCTGATAATCTGAGAACCTTTGATTTACTACCTCTAAAAGGATTTCCTACAGTTTCATTATATTCATCTTGAGTTATAGGAAGTACACTAACTCTCTCACTGGATTTACAGGTAGTAGCTATATTAGCATATTCTTTTAATATATATAAAAAGTTATCAGGATAATCCAACTCTATATTAGTAATATCTTTTATAGGATAGATTTCGTCCTTTATTAATGTATTTAAATAGCTATTAAGTTCTTCAGTACCTTCATAGTTTCTATATAAGTCTTTTATAATATATTCTTGAGCCTTAGTTAGATATATACTCTTCTCATATTCATTAAAGACTAAAGACTGAGAATTATCGTAGCTATTTACAATAACATCAAACTCATTAGATAATTCTTCTAAAGTCATTGTTGTATTAGTTTACCTAATTCTGTACTACTATTTTTACCTATAGCTAATTGTGATTGTAAATCACCAAGATAATATGCTTTAGCTAATTCTACTGCTCTCTTCAATATTTCAGGATGCATTTCATCAGGCAATTCACAAGTTGATTGTTCTCTTCTATTTCTAATAGAAAGTTCTAAATCAGTTAAGTCTGAAAGTATTATAGGTCTAGGTACTTTCACATATCTTATTGTATAACTAACATCAAGAGGAGCTTCTTTTGGATAATATATTATATTAAAAACACCAAATGTTTTATAATTTCCTTGTAAATCAGTTACTGCTGGTATCTCAGCTTTATATGTACCAACTTTACCAACAGATGTTATTATATAAGCTTGATTTAAAGGTTTAATATACTTATCAAGTCCTTTTCTTTTAAGAGTATTAGCATCCATTAACTTGTACATATAATTGGAAATATTAACCATATCATTATTTACTGTATTACTTAAATTCAAGGTAATATTAACAGCTTCCTTGGATTCACTTACTACAACAAAATCATCCAGGATATTTCCATTTTTTATATTGATTTCTATATTTAAAGGTTTATGATAAATGCTTTCAAAGGTAATATTTTTACTACTTATATCTTTGTCATCTGATACATGTATTACCTTAAGAGCAGCTACTTCTCCATCAATACTGGAGTCTAATCTCCATGCTTGTCTTTTATTGGGATAAGGAAAAGGCTTAGACATTAATAGATTATAGGTATCATAAGATATAGGAAATACTATATAATTATTATCTTTAGCAATAAGATGCTCATTTAATATCAGAAATACATCATTAGGAATTAAAAATATAGTATTAGCATCCTTATTTAATAAAGGTATCTCTACTTTAGCTCTGGCAGTTATTATGTCATAAACTATGTTTTTTAAACTCTTAATTTTAATAAGTGTACTAAAATCATAATGTCTTTTTTGACTACCATCTAGACCTACGCCTGTAGTATTATTGTTAGCTACAAAATAAGATTTAATTAATTCTTCTTGAGCAAGAGTTAATAGTACAGATTTCTCATAGTCATTAAAGCCTGGAGCTGCATCACTAGCAATGCTATTATAAAGAACATCAAATTCTGTAGAAAACTCTTCTAGTGTCATAATTAATTACTTTAAATTAGCTTCCAAACTAAATTTAATAGTTTGATTTTTAGGTAGATTAAGCCATTGTGATGCTACATTTAATGTAGGTTCACCTGCATCACACATAGGAGTACTACCTTCTTTAATATAATATTGATTTCCTCTCTTAACTATAGTACCTGCTTCAATACTCTTTCTGATAAGAACCTTAGTAGGAAGTAATGGGTCACTAGCTACTTTGAGGAACATTTTGCTATTACTTTGAATAAGGTCATTAATCTTAGTTTGCAAGAAGTCTTTCTTGGTATTCTTATGTACAGTAACACCTGTAAGAGTCTCTATAACTACTCTTAATGCATCTACATCATCTTCAATCTTACCATATAGAGTATAGCATTGCATTAAAATTGTCATATTCTTCTTAGCAGTCTTTGTCTCTTCACCTTCTGCAATAATAACAAATTGATATGTTGCTTTTGGAAAGTCTTCAAGTTCCTTCATTGAAGGGGCTATAAAGTCCTTGTTAGCAAGAAGAATCTTATATTTAATATAGTCATTAGGATTACTTAAATCAAGGAAATTATCCTGCTTTCTTAAAGTAACTTTTGATATACCTACTTCATTGCTATCATCCCAAAAATTATTATTTTTTCTATATATACTGAGAGCATTTGGCTCTAATCCCATATATTTCTCTAAGAAATTTTTTTCAGCATTAGACAATACATTAACATATCTACCAGAGGATAACATAGGAACTACAAAAGTTCTTGTAGAGCCTTCAGCCATACCACCAAATAATACATGCTTAGGGTTAGTTATCATTCTACTCTGTTTAGGTAAATGTCTTATAATTATCTTTTCATTTCTTAGACAGTTAATTAGAGTTTCTCCTTCTTTAGAAGGAACTGCTTCAGTATTTTCTGTATCAATAGACACATTCTTTATATCTTCCTTTGCCATTTCTTTTAATTTAAATATAGGAGAAGAGTTAAAATACTCTTCTCCTTTTAAGTTTTTAATCAGTTTTTATCCTTGCAGTATAGCTGGAATAAATGACATAGTTCTTGTTGGGTCAAGTACACATACACCAAATGTAGTCATCTTGTGTATAGTAGCACTATCCTCATCATGTGACATATAATCATTATTCATTGCACCAGTAAAAGGATTTCTCATGCCAGCTTGGTAGCCTCTATATTCAGGAGCACCCTTAATCTGACATTTAAAGATATTAGGTTGGTCCATAGAACCAATATCCATAATATCAAATCTATATGAACTTGCAGGACCTCCTAATGGATGCTGTACTTTATTCTGTACAGGGTCATCGTAGAAATTATCTACTTCTACTTTTATAGTAACACCATTAGGTGCTCTAAACTCAGTAAACTGATAACCTGCTGCAAGAGCTGTTTGGTGTAAAGGACTGCCTGTCTTCTGTACAATATTTAATGCATCAGCATTAATTGTAAATTGAGTCCAGCCAGATACTGTATCACCTACTGCTTTACTGAATAAAGCAGCACCTCTCATACCTGTTTTAAGTACAAATACTCTGTCCTTAATGTCAAGTGTACCTGCTGATAGTTCATATAAAGCATCTTCAATCATCTTTAGTGAGAAATGATTATAATAGTGGGTATTTGCAACTTCTAATTGCTCAAACAAGCCACTGCCCATTCTAATTACTTCACCACTTTTACCAAAGTTTAAATATTCACCATTAGCATTTCTATTAGAAGTACCCCAAGCTAGAGCAATATTCTTATAGTCACTCCATTGCTGCTCTAAAACCCAGTCTACATTATGCATCCATGTGTTAGCTACGACAGTTTTACCAGTAGCTTCATCCTTCATAGGAATACCTACTGCAAGTTTTCTATTAAGCATAGCACCTGAAACTTTGTGTTGAATTCTAATAGTAGTCCACTCATTACGCATACTTACAGGAGTGTTAAATCTTATATCACCGACTTTACGGCTTAATTCTCTTTCTACAGGAGCAAAACCTACAGAGAATCTTTCACCTGCAAGTAGTCTTTCTGAAGGAACACCTGAAGTAATACCACCCATTACTTCACACTTATACACAGCATTAGTTCCTTCCATTCTTGCTTCACCAAGTATCCTTATAGGATATACTTGATTTAAATTACCAAAAATTACTTCACCATCAGCGAAGTAGTCCTCTGCAAATACTAAATAAAATGGAGAAGTATTAGTACCTACAGGGGAGTCACCTGCAACTACAGGTGTACCATCTTCTTTTCTTGCCTCTACTAGAGGAATATTTTTTCTAGCACTAGAAATAACATCCCAATAATACTCTGAGTCATCCTCAAACTCTTTAACAGGGAATCTGCTTAAGAAAGTATCTAAAGTTTTACCTTTCTTAGCTGCAAGCAATTCCACCATCATATTAGATGCTTTCTGAGGACCTAATTGATAGATTGCAGAGATGTGGTTGAGCTTGCTCAAGCCCTTCCAACCATCAAAGCCTACCATCTGAAACTTACCTAATTGTCCAGCCATAATAAATTTTTAAATATCAAGTGTATATCTACTAAATGCAGATTCAGAGTCTGAGCTAACACCACTTGTAAATTTAAGTGTACCATTTGAGTTTCTGGCAGTGTTATTTAAGGTGTGCTCTAACTCCTTTAAACTTTTACCAATCTCTTTCTTTACTTTACCTTTAACTAAACCATCAAGTGACTTAAAACCATCAGTTAATACATAAGTTAGACCCACATACTTTATAAAATCATTATGATTGTCTGCTTCATATTTTTGAATAGCAGTGAGTCTTTCCCCTGTTTCAGGGTCAGTAAATACTGGCTTAGAAATAGCATCAAACACTCTTTGTCTAGTATTTTTATCTAGCTCTAAATCACCAAATGGTTTTTTATCAGAAAGAATTGATTTTTTAAGAGCTTCTGCTTGCTCTTTTAGTTCTTTCTCTTCATTTGCCTTTTCTTCCTCTGCTTCTTTTATAGCCTCATTATAAGCTTTATTTACTTGGTCTTTACAGCTCTGTAGAGCTTCTTTAGCATCCTCTATATCAGTACCTGCTGCTATAGACCTTTCAACAGCTTTAATTGCTCTTTCTTTAGAAAAACCTTTTTGAATATAATCTTCATAGATAATGTTCTTTCTAAGATTTTCCCCCTTTTCTCCTTCTTCAGAAATAGAGTCTTCAGTAATACTATTCAGTATTTTCATATTATTCTCATATCTCTGAACTTGGGTAGGTTCTATTCCTGCATTAAGAGCTTGGTCAATTCTTTTTTGCTTTTCATCAAGTTTAGATTGAATTTGTTGCTCTACTAAATCTAAAAAAGATTCTGCATCACTAACCTTAGAAAGAGCTTCCTCATTAAGGTTTTGGAAGACACCATCTTCTGCAAAGGTTTTGGCAATGGAAGAGTAGAAGTTGGGAGAAGTACCTTCTTTAGAAGAGGTATCTTCCTTTTCCTTATTATTATCTCCACTACCTACGCTCTCTGATTCCTCAGTAAATAAATTATTTACATCAACAACCTCAGTAGCTTCTTTATTTTCTTCTTTATCCTTTGGAGTTTCTACTTCATTTTCTTCAGTAGACTCCTGTGATTCCTGACTAAAGAGGTTTGCAGCCTCTTCTCCAGTCATAATGTTATCTAATGATAAACCTTCCATATTATTACTTCTTTGTTAAACTTCTATGCAAAGGTAATAATATTAAACTTATTACAAAAATATATAATAAAAATATTAATAATATAATAAAAGGGATACTAATAAGTATCCCTTATACATTAAAGTTCTACAATAGAATATAAAGCTTCTTCAAGTATTAATTGAGCTAAGTTACCACTCATATGTGCAGCTTCCTCTGAATAAGGATTAATATCTAATGCCTCACAGATATGCATCTCTAAGTGGTTCTTTTCATGTTCAAAAGTATTAATGAACTCCCCTATACTTGATGCTTTGTGGATAACTACAATAGAGGATTGTTTGTTATAACTAGAATATGCAAAACCTGTATCAATTTTAGCATCATCCAGATTTCTTTTAATAGATTCTAGAGTTTTAGAGTTACAATGTAAATCTTCTAATTTATCTATAATCTCTTTACTTTCTGCATCATTTACTGTATAATATATAACAATACTCCAATTGTACTTTTTAATCTTGAAACTCTGCTTCATAATTATTCATACTTTTTCTTTAGTCTTTCTATTTTTTCTTCGAAGCCTTCATTATAAGTATGAGTTTTTCTCTCACTATAACCTTCAGCTTCTCTCATAGCTTTTCTATAACCATAATCACAGCCTTCTTTAAAAGCTCTTTCAAGCATTTTATCTTCAGACTCTCTTTGATTATAGCTATAACCTTCTGCTTCATCTACTATACGAAATATTCTTCCCATAATTATTAAGATTTAGGTGTTTCCTTCTTTATTTGAGCCATTAGTTCTTTCATGCCATTCATCATTTCAGACATCTGAGCTTTAAGATTATCAATCTCCTGCTTTTGTTGTTTTTGTTCAGCAAATTCTGGGTTTAATCTTTGTAATAAAATTTCACAATCTTGTACTACTTTCTTATGATAATCTACACTATTTATAATATCCTGGCTCTTCTGTCTGAGGGATGTTATTTCAGTATTCATTGACTCCCTAGAAGTTGATATAAATAGTGAACCATTGGCTGTTCCTTGGTCTGCTACATCTAAACTAGCAGGAAGTTTCTGTAGAGTAATATTACTACCATTAACATTAACTACTACATCTACTACAAGCTCTTGTGGAGCCATAAAGTTATTTGCTTGGTACCTAGGAATAGGCTGAGATACACTAACTACTTGACCTACTTCTATATAAGGAGTAGCATCCTTATGAAGAATGTACACCTGACTACCTGACCTTAAATTAGAAAACATTTGTTAATTCTTTATTAGTTAATATTATGCTAATGTGATTGAGATAGAGTCATTAATAGTATAGCTAAAAGCCCTACCACAATTTACATTTGAACCAAAAGCATCTCTACCCAAGTTAGCTAAAGTAACTGTGGTAGGTAATGCTGTTCTTCCTTGAAATGCTACTACAAAGTCTTCAGTAAATAATTGTGTATGTGCATTGCATCCACATTTATTCATCTGTGTAACAATAGTAATTGTAGCTCTTACTGGTACAAAGACTGTAGAATCACTCAACCTTGGGGTACCTGTAGTATAAACTACAGATACCTGAGGCTGAATAGTTGAATCTGTACAGTAAGGTCTACAAAGCTTTTCTTTGTAAGTAGCCATTATATTAGCTACATTTGCTACTGGAGCAGCAGCTAATCCTACTGGTGAAACTATTACTGCCATAGTTATTTACTTTAGAAATTAGCAATTACATCCATTATAGGAATTACCACAGTTGCAATAAGGATTGGCAACTACATAAGCAGGAGAAGGAGTGGGTCTCACTTGGTTAATTATACTAGCAGTCTGTGCCTGTTGTGAAGCAGCTAAAGCTAATTGACTGTTCTCTTGTCTTAAAGCATCAATCTTGTTCTGCATCTCTCTCATCTCTAACTGACAGAACTTATCATTGATAAGTGTAGTTTGCTGTGCAATAGCATTCTTTAAATCACAAGTTTGCTGTGAGGTAGCATAAGCTGTAGATGCAAAACCTCTTTCTACTGAACTATTAACAAAGTTAATTGCATTCTGTAGAGTATTGGTTTGGTTTACATTAGAGAGTTGATTCTCATAGTTAGTTCTAGTAATAGCATCTTTTACAGAGCAGCAGCATTGAGCTAACTGATTACCTAAACTACAATTACCTTGCTGAATAGAATTGATAATTTGCTGACCTGTCATACCTACTTGACTAGCTACAGATTGTACAGAACTCTGTACATTGCCAATAGCAGTCTGTAATGAGTTTACATCACAATTAAGAGTAGTAGCAAGTTGGCTAACAGCCTGACCATTACCATTAATAGCTTGTAGTAATACATCTCTACCAAAATCATTGTTTAGTTGGTTAGGAATACCATCAGCAGCACCTCTACCAAAGCCATTACCATAGCCATTGCCACCCCATAACCAGAAGAGAAGAATTACCCACATAAACCAACAACCACTTCCACCCCAAGCATCTTGATTTTTAGAAGCATTTGTCAGCATTGCCATTAAATTAGGGTCAATACCTTTATTCTGCATTAAGCTAGCAATAAGAGCAGAAGAGTTTAAACCTCCACCCTCAGAGTCAAAAACATAAGTTTTTTCCATAATGTTTCTTAATTTATAATTAGTAATTATTTGTAAGCTTACATTGCAAAATTACATATACTTAATTAAGAAACATAACGATACTAATACACAAAAAAAACACTCCTAAAGCCTTGACTTTAAGAGTGTTACAATTTATATTTTTAGTAATGTTTTATTAGTGTGTTTTTCAACTACTTTAAGTACTTCTGCCATAATATAATCTAATAGATAAGCATCTACTTCATCATTCATTGCATTGGGAGAATATCCTATTCTAGTCCATACAGCATTTTTTACATGCAAGCACTCATGTGCTATAACTGACATATCATTAGAAGCTATAATTATTGTAGCTTTCCCATTGCCGTGGTCTATAACACAAGAATCAGCTTCAATGTTTATATTAGAATTTATCTCTAAAGCTTCCTTAATATCATCTACTACTACTATTCTTAGCTTTAATCTGAATATAGGTATATTAATGTCTTTCTTTGTCATCATTTCTTCTACTCTTTATTACATTATCTAGAGTCTTTTCCTCCCAAAATAACTCCTTAAAACCTATAACCTTTTCTCCCCTAGGTATTACTCCTTCTCTAACTAAATTATCAAACGTGGCTCTACTTACATTAAGTTTCTGACAAGCTTGGTATTTACTAAGTCTTTGTGTTTTATCTGTATAAGACTTAATAACTTTTATCATTTCCATAGCTTCATCCTCAGTAATGTTAGAATTACCACAATCTATATCATTTATTATTTTTTCTAACAGTGATTTTATTATCTTTAACATAAAGAATCAATACTATAAATAATGTTATTCCTACTAATATATTATGTATTCTGATTAAATTATCAGTGCTAATTGGTATATTCCAATAATAGTCAACTATATTTAATATGTCATCTATTAGGATATACCAAAGGAACATTCTATGGTAAGAGCAAAACTCAAACACAACAGAAGCTAGATATAAGAATACCCATGTTAATAGAGACACTCCTGCTATATTACTTAATGGTTCTATATAGAACATTGTATTAAGCATGTAGCATAAAGCTATTACCATTGGTATGTATTTCAATACTAACAGTAATAGCTTGTGAAGATTACTTCTTCTTGATTTTTCCACCACAACCATACTTAGTTCCCTTACCTACACCTGCTTTAGGAGACATTGGTTTTGGTCTTTTCTTTGATGAACTTTTTGCCATAATTATATTATTTTAATTGTTATTTTATCCTTACTATTCTTTAATATATTATAAAGCTTTTCAAAAGTAATTTTACTGTTAATTACTTTACCTTTTACTTTATTTTCCCCCACAATTAAACATCCTGAAGTATCTAATTGTGTATTACCACAATGTATTAAGATACCTTCAAAACCTTTAACATTAAGAAGTCTTGGTAATTTACCATTACAAACTTTTTTATAAAAAGGAATATTGCCAAACTTAGAACTGAATACATCTAATGTAACATCATAAGTTCCTGTAGGAATTGCTGTCATATTAGGCTTCTTTATAAGTTTAATCTGTTCTGTAGTCATAGAGTCCTTTAATCCTCTGTCTTTATCTTCTATAACTTCACAGAACTTCTTATTATCTATTGACAATATACCTATGGTATAATCACTCTTTTTCCACTTTCTTTCTAGTACCAGTTCCATCCTTTTTAAAATCTTCTAATGGTATTACTACAAAAGTTTTAATTTCTCCAGATTCTAATTTTCTTAGTATAGTGTAGTCTTCCTCTTCAGAAACTAAGACCTCATTATTAGTTAGTAAATTAACATCACCCTCTACTAGAGTTAGATGTTTCATCGAACCTATCTTTGTTTTTCCCATATTTCCTAATTGTTTCTCTAATTCTGTGTGAACAAGTTAAATCCATACAGATATTCATTGTTAAATTAAGTACTTGTTTTCTCAATTCTTGCACTTCTTTTTCTAGCTCATTATTTCTTTCTGTAATTTCTTCTAGTCTATTTTTATTATCATCAGAAAGTGATTTATAAAACTCTAAAGACTTCTCCATTTTTTCTACTAGATTTAAATCTACTTCTGAATTGTATTTTCTTCTTGCTAAAAACCAAGTAGTCCAGCTAGAAATTATACTAGTTAATAAGCCAACTCCTCCCGTAATAAGAATACTAATATCCATTATCATAATTTAAATTTATAATACAAAAATATTATTATACAAGAGAATAATATACCTCCTAACCACATTAAAGACTTTTGCCACCAATAAATGTGATTAACTTCTACTTGTTTTTCTACTGTTATTACTTTAGGAATTGTGTCAGTTTTTAATATAGTATCTACTTTATTTATATACTGAAACTTTGTATGCCATTTAGTAATGTATAAAGTATCTCCTTTTTGCCATCTGTCTATACTATCTCTTACATAAACACTATCAATTTTAATACTATTTATATATTCTTTCTTTATTGTTTCTACAGGTATTTCTACTACCTTTGTAGCAGTCTTACATGAAGAAATAATCATTATTAATAATAATATACAAAGGTAATAAAAATTTCTCATAAAACTATAATTAATAATTCATATACTTTACTTTTAATCTTTTTATACTATTTTTAACGTAATTGTTTTTAGCTACTATTTGTACTGGCGAGTAACTTGATGCCTCTTTCTTTAATAGAATTTACTTAATTTAAAATATAACATTTAACAAAGACAACGTCGGAACCTTGATAATCAATATTAAAGTGTAAATATAGACAAGCTAAATTACTCTCTGAACCCCTCGAAGCATCACCACCAATAAAAGCAGTATGTATAGTTATATCAGTATTATCCACTCTATTTGAGCTAATATAATTAGGATTAGTAGATGTTTTATTAGTTATTAAATCTGCTGTTTTACCTACCATTATATTACTAGCCCAACCTCTTGGGGTGTTTACATCTATAATAGTTTCTTTATTAGTTATTTTATTACTAAAATTAGAAGGATTGTCTGTAAAATAGAATTTTCTTTTATTAGATGTAGAATCATATTGTGATATAAAGTTCTCAATATTCAACAAAACATCTCCATACCAGAATGTATTAAATCCTCTATAACAGGGCACCCTTAATTGTACTTGATTAAATGTATATGTAAATGCAGGAGAACTTAAAATAGTAATTTTTATATTACAACTATTTTGTACTAAGCCAAATGTAATGTATCTATTACTATAATTGGTACCCCAATTAACATCGTATTCTCCATCTGTTGTAATGGTTAGGTTGCCCTGTTGTCTTTTAAATACAACAGTTTGACCTCCTGTAAGACCCTCTATTTTATATTTATATGTACCGCCTACATTAGCTGCTGTAGTTTGTAGCATCCAATCACTATAAATCCCAGGAATGGCTGTAATGTTTAATATGCTATTATTAGTACTATCAACAGTAGCTGTAACTCTATGTGTATTCCAACTCTTCCAAGTAGAATTATTTATTGCCTTTATATAGAAAAAATGTGATGGATTTGTTATAACACCAGTATTATTACCTATACTTAAAGTATAATCTACAGGAGTATTTGATATTCTTGCATTATATTCCCTCCAATTATTTACCGCAATTAAACCTTCACCTAAACCACCTTGATGGTATCCTTCGTTAGTTAAATTACTATTAAAAGCTTTCTTTACATTAAAGTCAGCATACTCTATATAGTAACACCATACTATAGCACTCCATATTTGATAATACAACACTTGACTGCCTTTTATCTTTTGAGTATAAGCTCTCATTGAACCAAGTGACACACTTGAAACAGCCTTGCCCAACATAGTTCTAAAGTTATTGTCACCAAGATATTGGTCATAACCTGTATTATTTGTACCACCTCTAAGATTAGGTTGATAATTAATAACACTAACTGCTGTATTAGCAGATAAAGTATTTAACCATCCCCATTTGTCATCATTCATAGCTGTTCTTAACAAAGGACATCTACTTATACCAATAAGGTGTGCTTTAACCTCTCTAGCATAATCTACACACTTCTTTTCAGAAATCCATACTTCATTGCCAGCACCATCATTATCTACAGACCATATATAGAACTTAGGAGTATATACACTTATCTCTCCATCATAACCATTAATAGAACAACCAAATTCAAGTGTTGGTGTTATAGTTCCTCCAGTTACTTTCTTTTCAGTAGTAATGTAGGCTTTCTTATTAACAGTATCTACCTTATTAACTCTACCTATTACGTCATTATTTATCTTAACATAAGCATACAGATATTTATATGTAGTTACCATATATGCTGCTTCACTATGATTAATTATGGTAAGGTCAGGAAACTGTACTGTATAATTATATGTAGAACTAGGACTATAATCAGAAGGCACTGCATTCTTTTCAGCGTCTGTAGTTGGCTCTAAATAAATACGTTCATTTTGTATTATATATCCTTTTGTGTCCTTTCTAAATCTACTATCATTAGGGTCACACCAATATTTAATATCAGTACCTTGATGTATGCAGGTAGCAAACTTAGATTGTATAGGTAATGTTTTATGTAGCTCAAGATTACCTATTCTTTCACAAGCTGTAGTAGCTTGACTATCAGGAACTGTGTGGTCCCATCTAATACCATAGGCATACTTATTAGGGTCTGGTAAAGCACTCCATAGAACGCTACCTTTATTATCCTCTATTTCAGCTACTTTGCCTTCTGGTATTTCTATAGCTGTAACTTTACTAAAATCCATATTATTAACTATTAGTTGTACTTACTACTCTTATTGACTTTGTTACTTTAGAACCATCTTCTAGAGTGAATATAAATGATTCTTCTGTGCCTATGTCAGCTTTCCCACCATCATTAGTATAAGTTGTATGGTTGTTTCTTTGAGCATCATCTAGGTCAAATAAATAACCTTTATTGGTACGGCGTATATTATCACATTTTAAAAAACTTATTTGTGTATTGCCAGTAGCAGTAAAAGTATTGGCACCATTAAATACATTAATACCACTAAGTTTAGCATAACCACTTAAATCAGGAGCTGCATTAAACTCACCCATCTTTTCCCAAGCAAATTGACCATCTGTTTGTTTAATATAGGCATATTCTGTGTACTTATTTTCCTCTCCTACTTTTGAAGAAAGTACACAATAAAGCTTTGATGTAGAAATATTCTCAGTAGGTAATTCAGTAACTACTTCAAATAAATCTGTGTTAGGATTAGTAAGGTCTATGTCAGTACTAGCTTTAGCAACTGAACCATCCTTACCTATATTATAAATAACAGCTCTACCACTACTTGTAACTATAAAAGCTTCACCTCCTGTAGTAGGCAACCATTTAGCTGCACCATAACCATAGTCAATATCAGCAAAGAATAAATGGTCTACTGATTGTATAGCTTGTAGTTTAGCCAAGTTATTAGCCTTAACACTTTCACTATTACCTATTTCAAGCTCTATTACAGCTTTACTGTTAAGCACTGCTACATCTTTCTGTATAGTACCTACTTCTTTATCAAGATTGTCTACCTTTTCTTCTAGTTCTTTTTGGTCAGGAGTTTCGCCTCCTGCAATAGTTACCCACTCTCCATTAACAAATACTTTAGCTATGCCTTTATTCAACCATAGACTGTCTATGCTTGGAGGTGTAGTACTCTCTACAATATTTCTTTTTCTTAACATAATTATTTATTATTAGTTATATTCTTTTTTCTCAAAGCTTCTCTCTTAATCTCATTGTCATTCTTAGCTTTTTCTTTATCTAGATTAAGTCTTTCTCTGTCCAATTTCAATCTTTCATCGAATTGTCTTTTCCATATATAGCCACCTGCTGTTTTTTGCCTACCATTACAGCAGGCAGTTATGTGAGTAACAAGTATATTAAGATGTCTTTGTGCATCTGAAAGACAGTCCCACTCTTTAATAAAATTTCCTAATAAGTCATATTGATATACCTTTTTACTTGCAGGGTGTTCTTTACCAAACTTTCCATATGCAGGAGCAGTTTCATGTCTTCCATACATTGGATTTGCAGAACCCCTGTTTGTACCTTTCCTTGTTTCTCTCATCTTTCTTTTTGTTTCTTCGGAAGCTTTCCTTCCTCCCATATGTGTAGCTCCCCTAAAACCATCTCCCCCATCAGTTATATTATAAGAAAGCCCCAAGGATTTATACTGTTTTATCAAATTTATTTCTAAGTTTTTAGCATCTTTCTCAGTTAATCCTGAATATAAAATCTCATGGGTTATATTATCCCATCCATATTTCTTAATAGCTCTAGAAAATACTGGTTGGTCAATCTCTTTATATCCTTTTTCATGATTCCATCTATATTCAGGTTTCATACAGGTTATTCCTATATACACTTTTCCTGAAGGTGAGATATGTCTATATACTGTATATGATTTCATCTTAAGTACTTCTTACTTTATTAATTTGTCTTGCTTTCAAGCTTTCATCTACTCTATTCTTTCTTTTTTGTTCTTCCAATTTTTCTTTTTCTAGAGATATTTTAGCATTAAATTCTTTCATTTGCTGCATCAATTTAGCTTTAGCTTCTTCACTAAATTCAGGTTCTTCTATACCGTCATCTTCTTTAGATGATGCTGAAATTGTAGCAACAAGAATCTTAGTTTCATTATCTCTTTGATTCATTTGGTCTTTAAGTTGCATTTCAGCTTCCTTTTGTCGAGCCTGCATTTCAGCTTGTTGTTGCTGAGCTTGTAATTGTTGCTGTTGAGCTTCTTGTTGTCTTTGCATTAAAGCCTGTTCATTCTTTTCAACAATTCTTCTCTTTTCAGCCATAGAACAACTATTATATAACTGCATAATAGTAGAAAAATTTAAAGTCTGATTCTGTAAAGCTGCTTGTGCTAACATATCCATTTTTTGCTGCAATTCTTGTATAGCATTACTATTATCAACTACAAGACCATAATCACATTCAGCAAATTCATCTCCATCAATATCCATTATTTTCATTGAACCGTCAGGAAGAATATATTCAAACTTCTTGTTTCTTCCTCTCATAGCAATTTTAGCTGTTTCAAGAAAACATTCCAATACTCTCTTTTTAACATCTTCATGCACTACAAATAACCATTCAGTAATATGAGAGGATTGTAATGTTGCTCTTTCTACTCCTCCTACAGTTTCTCTATTAGATATTTGACCTTCTCTTTGTTTAGATATTCCTGCTACATCAGACATTTCCATTTTAATAAACTCTAACAGATTTATATTCTGTTGTATAGAATTGCCTAATTCAAGGTCTATAACACCTGTAGATGCATTATTTAATGCTCCTGCAAGTTTACCTGTAGAAGCTCCTACATTACCCTCTTTAAAACTATCTCTTACTGCTATATTATTAGTTACAGCAAAGTGCATCCATTTATCTATTGTCCATCCTGTTGGAACTTTAGCTAAATCTAACTCTATTATTTTACCCCAATTCTTAGCTAATAGTTTATTGAGTCTATCATGTATAGCATCATAGAGATAACTAAAAGGTTTCATCATATCTACAAGACTAAAAGGCTTATAATCATTAATGTTATATATAGAACCTATAATACCAAAATGACATCTTGAAGGGTTACTTAATCTGTTATACTGAACCACTCTTGGTCTCATATTAATGTAAATATCTTCACCTATTTTAGTACCTTCCCAAGCTTCATTTACATATAGAATTTGCTCTTCTTCTCCTAAAGCTTCATTAATCACGTAGTTCTCATCTCTAAGTTTAAATTGCTCTTCTCCTTGCTCATCATAATATTTAACCTTCTTTATTTTTCTTCTTGATTTCCAAAAAACTCTTACTACTCTAACATTACCTTCTATGTCATAAGGTAACATAGATTCCATTTGACTACTAGAGTTCCCTAAAGGACTCCAAAAGAATCCTTCTTTATAAACAGCATCTCCTAAGTCACTATCATCTACTCTAATAAACTCTCCTCTAGGGTCTATATTATCCATAGAATCTACAGAACCTTTATCTGGTCTATTAGGTAGACTTTCAATATAATCTATATCCTTCTTACTAAGAACATCATAATAAGTGTCAATAATTTTACCTGGACTCCAATAATCCTCTATTACTACAACATCTGCATCTTCTATTTTATTAGAATATCCCGACTTATAAACCCTTACTTTTGCAGGGTTTAATTTTTCAATAATAGGCTCTCCTCCTACTATATCACATTGATATATTTCTTCTGCTACAGTCATAGCATCCATAAATCCTTTATTAAATAGTAGAGGTATATTATATTCTTTTGTATAATGATTCAGTATAGCATTGGCTCTTATTTCTCTAAAATCTTGCCATTCATAAGTATAATAATCATTTAACTTTTCTAGTCTAGCATTAAACTCCTCCTCACTTTGAGAGGTATCAGCAACTGCCTGTTGTAAATCTTGAAGTAAAGCTTGCTTCTTATTATTCTCAATTTCTGTAACAGCATTAGGATTAGTAATAACAACTCTAAAATCAAAAACTCTTTTAGATTCCTCTCCTCTCAGAACATTAAGTTTAGAGTTCATTATAGGATAGTGTTGTATTTTAGTAGGTATAAACTGTGCTTGAATGTTATCTGGATTAATAATATTCATCATATCATTAATATGTACAATACCATTAATTAAATCAAAATTAATACCTTTATGTACAACACTGTTTCTAACTAATGAACTAGAAATTGTAGCTCTATTAGCTGCCCAATCAAGAATCTGCTTTCTCCATTTCTTAGTCTTCTTACTCATTGGAAGTTGCTGAGGTGGAAACTGCATATAATTATTCATAATTCTTAATTATTTTATCTTTGCAAAGATAGATAAAAAAATTCACTCAGACAATAATCTAAGTGAATTATTTTATACTTTATACTAAATTTACTGTCTATAGTTTCTCTTGAAGAATGGGTCATTACCTAGATAACTGGAATTGTCCTTCTTCTCTGCTCTTCTAGGGTCGCCTTGATATATAATCATCTTTTCCTCTCTATATAACATTAACTGACATAATGACATAATTCTATCCACATTGATTGCAGGATTATATAGCATTAACTCTTTTAATAGTGCCCTGTTTTTAATAAAAGATAAATTAGGAACTGTGTATTCTATTACTTCATTTCCTTCTTCTTTAGTTATAGTAACTGGTTTTAATAACCAATCTCTTATTAATCCTAGAGCAAAGTTTTTTATAGGAAGAGTAGCAGTGATACCCTTACTAGCATTGCCAAAACCTGCTGTTTTAATCAACTGCTTGTTCTTTAAATACTCAGGGGTATCAGCCATTAAATGTAGACTATTCATTCTACTAAAGTATGAAAATGTGTTCTTCTTATTATTCTCTACCATTACTTTAGCATTATAAAATAAGCAAAGTTTTCTACATATTTCATTCAAATCATCAGCAAACATAGGTCTTCCTGTATATTCTGCTACTATTCTATCTGTCCACAAATCTAATACAAACATACTTCCTAAAGACATAGATTGAGCTTCATCATTTTCATAATTATCTAGAGATATTATATATCTATCTTTTGGAATTTTACCATGTACTTCCTGAGGCATTTCAAATATTTCAATAGCTCCCTTAACCTTATTATCCTTAGTAGGAAAATCCCTTATTGGCATATCCAAAGTATTAGGTGAAAACTCTACGTTTCCCTTATTAATCACTAAATCTCCTACATAAGTATCATCATAGAAATTAGGATTATTATCTATTTCATTTAATCTTTTAGTAATCTCTGCAATGGGGAATATATTATCTTTAGTCTTTAATATAGCTTCTTGTGGAGTGATTGGAATTTCTGCAATTCTTTTAGTAATAGCATTAATATCTGTACTATTATATTTTACTTTATATCTATCAAGAAGTATTTCTAATAGTGCTTTATTTACATCGCTATTGCCATCTTCATCATAGCAGTCAGCTCTGTTCATATAGCCTGGAAAGAAATATGTAAATTGTTTTCTTCCTTGACCTTCTTTATCATAGACATTATTCACAGCTTTAATGTTATAACCATTAGGATTATACATTAACTCTTGCATGGAACTAAAGTCAGAATCACTGTCACCTGCTGTACCATATAAATATATTAATCCCCAAACACTATTACCATCTTCTACAGAAGGTCTTAATACTTGATAAAGATTTAATAATCTTGGAAAGGAGCCTGCTTCTTCCAGAAGATATAACACACCTCTAGAACCTCTAAGCTTAGATTCATCATCCTTAGAAGTAATACCTATAACACTATTTTCAGTACCTCTTCTAGTGTTAGTTTCTGAATCTACATAGCCCATAGTCCATGCTAGATTCTGTAAAGAAGAAGTAATTCTTTGCCTTGGAAATTCAGTATTATTAGCACAGAAATCTATATAATATTGAAACATATCAAGTAATTGATTAGCTCCTTGGATATACTTTCTTTCACTTGCTGTAGCAACACATTGTACTTTCCTCTTTACATCATTAGATTCTCCTAATATAAATCTTTTAGCTAGCATTGACGCAGCATAGTAACTTTTGCCCTTACCTCTACTAGCTAATTCTGCTGCATGATGTCCTTCAGTTCTGCATTGATTTAAGTAATGTGATTTATAATAATGCCCATCCCAAAACTTAGGAAAATCAATAGTTCTAATAGACTTGCCTTTATTATCCTTTTTAATTAATTGTATAGGACAATAATTAAGAAAGAAGTACATATCTCCAGTTATCCACTCCCCATCACTAGGTCTAATATACCCTTCCCAACATCTTCTTACTTCCTCTCTAATCCATTTGCCAAATTCACTATTAGGATTAGCATTGGGTTTTAGCTTAGTAAAGCATCCATATTGTTGATAATGAATAGCACTTGGTCTAAAGTAATCTGTATCTTCTAATATATGAGGTTTAGTAACATCTACAATAATCTTCCCCTCTTCATCTCTTGGTAAATCTCTAGCATAAGGTCTATTATCTGATAATAGACATTGTATGTAAGGAACATTTGTTATAAAATCATAATATTGTTCCTGTACTTCTTTAGGTAAAGATTCAAGATATTCTTTAGAGTACTTGGTTTGATATTTATTCATATTCTTTAAGTCCCCCTTTGATTAAAAATTCAATGAATTCAAATTTTATTAAATCTCCTAAAGTATGTAATTCAGAAGTCTTTACAGTTCTAGATAAAGTTAATACTTCTTTTTTATTAGTATTAGGTTGAATAATATGAAAATTATACTTTACAATATGTATACTATTAATAACAGAAGGTTTAGCCTCTATTGACATAACTAATACTCCATTTTTTAAAACAGAGTTAATATCTTTTATTAATTCTCTCATCAAAAAATACCATCTTCTAATAATGACTTTTCTTTTTGTCCTCTAACTTTACCTGATGTATTTTGCATATCAGCTTTAATAGCTTTCTCTGCATCATCTAAATCTTTTATCAGCTGTGGAATCATCTTTATAGTAGAGGTAATACTGTTAATAGTATATATAGGTCTTCCTTTATCATCAGTGTCCTCTAAATTAACCTCTTTAAGAAACTTTCTTACTTTATCAATAGCTACTCTAGTATCTTCTAGAAGTAAAGCTGATGTGGACTTCATTCCTTCATAGAACTTTATAGCTTCTATAATCATTTTATCAGGCTTCCAATTACTAGGTAATCCTTCTCCTTCTATAATAGCTTTAGCCCTCTCATCTTCATCTACTATATATTGATAATCACTTCTGGGGTCAGTCATAAAATATACATATCCCAACTCCATAATAGCTTTATCTTTATTTACACTTCTATCTCTATTCCATATCTGTCTAAATACTTTTAGAGCAAAGGCTTCTTCAGATATAACTACTTTATATCCTTCATATTTAAATAATTTCATATTTCTATAAACTAAAAAAGCCCACGAAATTAATCATGGGCTTGTCAAACATTATGTAATAATCTTTACTTCTTTAGGCATTATTAATGGTGATTTATGTTGTTCATCTTCCAATTCTTCACCATCTATTATATAATCAATATCTTGGTCATATATAAGAAGATGTTTCTTACCACCATATTCAACCATAGGAAAATCAACACCCATAGTAAGTTCATCTCCTATAATACCTTTAAGTGAGTCTCTCTTATCTTTATGTTGTGGCACTATATATCTTTTAGGATTAATCATCACAATATCTCCTACTTTAACTGAAGTTACTGTATTTCCTACAGCTTCTACTCTTTGATATTCTTTTATAGTACCTTCTGTTTTAACTATAAGTTTACCATTTGTTTTGCCTTTTTCATATACATTACAAGTGGTAACTATTCTATTAAAGAGAGGTTTAATACTATCTATTCTCAGCATTTCTAAACTTATTAATTAAATCAAATCTTTTTTTAATTTTATTGTATTTATCTAAGTTACAATATAACTTACCAATAGAAGGAATATTAAAATTAGTTCTTAATTTTAAGAATTCCTCTTCATTAAGATTATCTTTCAATGGTAAAGCTTCAATGGTAGTTTTAATATATAACCAATAAGCTTTATAAACTTTCTCAATTACATCAGGTGATATTCCAAGAGTTCTAGATACATTGTTTAGAATGTCTTTATTCATTTTATAGGAAATAAAACTAAAAGTTGTAAACTCTTTGTATCTTCATTTATATTAGGTATAAGCTTAGGATTGATTTTATTGTCAATAATAACCTTATTCTTTCTTAACTTGCCCATTATAACTTGGAAATGTGCTAAAGTTATGCCACAGTCTTCTCTTATTTTTCTCTTGGTTTCTTCACTAAACAGAACAGTATCTAAAAGATTAACATCAGTAATTACTTTTGATAATTCATATCTATGTTTAGTAAATGAAGCTATAACATCTATTTCTCTATCAGTAAGATGGTGTAAAGGTTTTAGAAATACAAACCAATACTTAAAGAATTCATCACCTAATGGTGATTGGGAAAGCCCTATAACATTATTAACTTTCCCAATCATTTTTTATTTCTCCTTATCCTCTGGATAACCAAATACAATGTTATCAATCTCTTTACTTGCTTTAGTTTTCATTTCAGTACTAAAGTTACCTTCTACTATCTTGAATAGATAGTCTAGTCTCTTAAAAGTATTAGCGAGATTAGCTTCTTGTAGCTTCTGATACAAGATTTGAATTTGTTGATTTGCAGCAGATTTAATCTGCTCTACTGTCATTTCTTTCTCTTCCATATTAATATTTATCTAAATAATCAAAACCAAATCTATCTCTATACATTTTCTTCCATGTTTCTATATCTGTTTGAGCTATATCAGTAGCTCCACATTCATCACAATAATCAAGTTCTTCCATATTTGGAATCATCTTTATTTTAAGTGATAAACAGTGTTTACAATAAAACACTGGTTCTTTATTATATTCTTCAATCTCTCCCATATTTTTACTCTTTTAAGTAGCGGGAAGAAGAGTCGAACTTCTATCAGTAGATTATGAGCCTACTATGTTACCTTTACACTATCCCACATATTATAAAGCCTACAAGAAACTATAAAATACTCTAGTAGGCATAGAGTTATATGAAGTTATTACCACCATCTTTAGTTCATATAATCTATTTTATAGTAATAAAATCTTTATGTTGCAAAGTTAATAATTTAATTTTAAATTACCAAATTTTTTACTAAATATTTTCAGTACCCACTAAGGGACTTGAACCCTTACATTATAAATACTAGAGCCTAAATCTAGCCTGTCTACCAATTCCAGCAAGTGGGTATAAATAGCCATTAACTCCCTCGGCTATTAGGTAGGTTCTACGACACCTAAATGGGGATAGATTTACTTCTGAATGCAGTTAAAAACTACTCAGTAACCCAATGAGTTACGTTGCTACATTACTCTAGAACTCATAGCTTTGTTATGTACTTCCTGAAAGAATCGAACTTTCATCCAAATATTAGAAGTATTTTATTCTATCCATTGAACTAAGGAAGCATTAGTACTCACTAAAGGACTTGAACCCTTGACCTTGATGGCATCAGCATCTTGCTCTAACCTACTGAGCTAAGTGAGTATTTAGTGTTCCCATTGGGATTTGAACCCAAGACTCTAAGATTAAAAATCTTATGCTCTAATACCAACTGAGCTATAGGAACAATAGTACCTCCAGTGGGACTTGAACCCACACAACCATTACTGGTCATCAGATTTTAAGTCTGACTTGTCTACCCATTCCAACATGGAGGCAACTATATTAACTACATATATATTTTACAATTAAAATAAACACAATCTGCAAAGTCTGCCCTATTAATCCTCCAATCTCTGTGGCAGCTATATCTAACCAATCAAACTTACCACCATATTGTTTATCTTTAAATTCCATACCAAAAGCTAATCCTGTACTATATAATATAGTACCAATAAAAGCTGCTGGTATAGCATAAAGCAAATGTCTTTTTCTATTACTTTTTAATAACCACATATTATATTTTTTTGCGGGGAATATAGGACTTGAACCTATGACCTTAAAATTAACAGTTTTCTGCTCTAACCAACTGAGCTAATTCCCCTATTTATATGTGGAGCAAGAGGGACTTGAACCCTAAATTTCACTTTGCAAAAGTGATATGTTAGCCAATTACATCACTTGCCCCAATACTACTATATAATGTAAAGCTAGGGAGGTTTGAACTCCCATGACAAGCTTGAAAAGCTTGTATCCTAACCAATTAGATGATAGCTTCATTATACTTCTTCTATCTTCACAGACTGAAGAAGTAAAACCATTTAAACATTATAACAACAAACAAACAAACTAGTTGCCCCTATAGGACTCGAACCCATTCTTAAAGAACCAAAATCTTCAGTGCTACCATTACACCAAGAGGCATTGTTTATTATTTGAGTACAAAGGTAATAATAATATTTTTATTATGCAAATTAATTAACTATTATTAACTTTTTAATTAAAAATAAAATTTAACCCTAATGCTGACCATAATTATGTTTTCTTATGGTATTGCATTATAACTTTATAATAGAAGGGTACTTAATGGTCTTTAGTTATAAGACAAATTAAGCTCTCTGAAGGCTATTTTCCCTTAACCATACTCTATTAGAATCTTATTGGTATAGCCACTATTACTATATATAATGCTTTAGATAGGCTCAATCTTCATACTATTTGTATTATCCAAACCTAGGCAACCCTACTCTTCTTCTTGGTGTAATGTACATAGGGTGAACCTCTTAATGTAAGATAGCATTAAGAACTGGTACAAAGTTACAAAATAATTTTGAAATTACAAAATTTTTCAAAATTTTTTTAATTTGGGATAAAATTTATAAAATGAAATTATCTGTATAAACGAGATATAATCTAACCAACACCCCTCCTAGCCTTTGGAAATGGGGATAGTCCCCAGGGTATTTGCAGAGTATCTAATCTTACAGGACTCTTACATACCTTTGAATATTAACTTTTAAAAACTTACAATTATGGCAACTACAAACATTGGAATTAAGAACTCATGGTCACTCATCTCATTTGCCAAGTCTCACGGCAGAATGAAGGTAGCTCCTTTTGTCAACACAGAAACAAAAGAGTGCTTTAAGAGTTGTGCATTCATCAACTCTGAAGGAAAGATTACCTTGGTGGCTTTCAGCAGCAATCTTGGAGAATTGACTCCTAAGCAGATTGCTGCACAGAAGAATGACCTTCAGGTGGTTGAGCTTGAGAGTGGCAGCTTCAAGCTGTGCAAGGTAGGTAAAGACTCTTGGGAAGATGTTGACCTTGGCATCTAAAAGCAATGAGGGAGGAGCACAGCTCCTCTCTTTTTATCTAATCAAACAATACTCCACCTATAATTTGATATAAATAAATTAAAGTTCTTTCAGTCTGCTCTAGTGTGAAGACTGTATTTTATTATGTGTGAAAATAACATTCCAACCCTTGAGTATCTTAACAACTGTGATGAGTTGAAAGACTTTATTAGCTAAAAGATTAGGGTGAGAAGGCATAAGTCTTCTTACCCTTTCTTACTAGGCTAATCTAACCAATAGAATAACTTAGTGTGCTAAGCTCATATTGTGTTAAATTCTAATCTAAACAGAACTCCACCTATATTTTGATAGAAAAAGATTAATCAGAAGTTAGCTGTTTCTGATAATCTAAATTAGTAATGCAGCTAGGTAGCATAATACTTTAATTTATGCAGTAGTCCTGAAATGGATAGTTTATTATGGCTAATACAGCACAGAATGTAGGTATTAAGAACTCTTGGTCTTTACTCTCTTTTGCTAGAGCACATGGTAAGATGAAAGTTGCTCCTTTTGTTAATAAGGAGACTGGCGAAGCTTTCAAGTCTTGTGCTTTTATTGATTCTGATGGTACTACTACTCTTGTAGCCTTCAGCTCTAACCTTGGAGAGCTTACACCTCGGCAGATTGCTGCTCGAAAGAATAGCTTACAGGTTGTTGAGCTTGAGTCAGGAACTTACAAGCTTTGTAATCAGGGCAATGATTCTTGGGAAGAGGTGGACCTTGGTCTTTAAGATTTGATATTGGGAGGATGGTAGTCTTTGCAAGTTTGCTAGACTATCATCTTTCCCATTCCAATCTATCTTTTTTCCTTACAAAAATTTTGCAGTATAGCTAATATATAACTATTCTTACTGATTTAAAGATTAAAGATTATGATTTATTTACTTCAAAAGTTCATGTTAGGATTACTAGAAATGGCAATACTATGGATAGTTTATGCAATATTTATAAAATATATAATGCAAAATAAACAATAAACCATAAAGATAAATCAACTATTTTTACTATAACATTACAAGTATGAAATACGCAATACAGCTCAGAACAAATGGAAGTGTCCTAGATTATAGTGACTCTTTAGAAGAAATACAACAAATAATGGCTTCTTCTTCACACAATCTTGAAATTGTAGACACAACCACAGCCTCTATAATAAAAGTTACATATACAGAGTTAGGAGGTCCTAATGGCTATGGTCACAGTGAAGTATCCTTCATTACTTATGGAGGTATTAAAAAGTGTGCTCGCAACCTTATTAAATGGATGCAAGAAACAGCTAGAATATTTGGTCCAGATGCTAGAGAAATAAAAGACTTCTTTAAATATTGCTCTTTAGAAGTTAATCATCAAGATAAATCTAACTGGCTTAGAGAGCAAGTAAAAAAGCTAGATATACATACAATGTACGCATAGGAAATAACTATGACTACTTTTCTCACTTAAATAAAACTATTGTACTGAGGTTAGAACTCAGAGTGAGAACTAGAATACATTAAATTATAATAGATAAAATTTTTAAACAATGAAAACAAGATTAATAGCAAAAGGTCTGTTATTATGGACTACTGCATTTTTAGTAATTTTCTCTATAAGTGCTATAGATTCTATCTACAACATTGATGTTTTTCTTCCATTGATTACTTTAATGGTAGATATTCTATTGGTACTTGCTTGTCTTGTGTATATAACAGAAGATGAGTATAAAGTTATATCAGGTTACAACTGGTTTACCAAGAAACTTAATATTGAAGATATTGATTAGTTTTAGTGTTATAGTTAAATTTGTTTAGTGCTACTATCTTAGTATAGTAGCATTTAGGGTCTATAGCTCAAGTGGTTAGAGCAGCACACTCATAATGTGAAGGTTTAGGGTTCAAATCCCTATTGACCCACTTTAAGATTAACAAGATTAAATAAAAAGAACATGTCATACTTTGAAGATTTTGAAGCTAGTATCATTTTCTCAGAAAATGAACTAAAGGAAACAGAAAGTAAATTTATAGATAAAATATCTATAGCAGAAAGAGTTCCAAGAGCTAGCCTAGAAGACCCAGAATTACTTAGATTGTCAAGATGCGGAATATATCTCCCTAATAAGGGCAGTGCTAGATATATTCATAAGATGACAATAGAAGAAATCCAAAGGTTAATGAAAGCATTGGAAAATAGTCATTCTACAAGTGAATATAAAGGAAGAAAAGAATATTATTTACCACTCTTAAAAGAAGAATTAAAGAAAAGAAAATTGTAAATACAATAGCATCCATAGCTCAATGGATAGAGCAACAGCCTTCTAAGCTGTGGGTTGTGAGTTCGAGTCTCACTGGATGCACTAATAATATAATTATGACTATAAAAGAACTATATATATTTGCCATAAATAACTCTTTATTAGATGAAGAAGTTAGTATAGTTGTAAGTAAATACCATGAAAAAGAATCAAAAGTTATTCAACCTATTAAGTCATTGGATTTAAATAAGGTTGAATATACTTTTGATGATTTAATTGCATTATTCACATAACAAAATACAAGAATATGAGAGAAAGATTCAAGACAACAAGAGTATGTAGTTCAGATAACTATGCACTCTCAAAGAAACTACACAAACAAGAATTATCGAAGAATCATTGTAAGTTACAAGAAATGCTTATTAAGGAAGAAATAGTACTTAAAAAAGTAGCTTACATCAAGGTTTTTGGTAAGTTTATTCCATTAAGTAGTATGGAAATACCTTTGTATGAAGGTAAAACAGAGATTATATACAAGTAACTAACAATTCCTCCTATAGAGTATTCTGTAGGAGGACTATAAATAAATTATTATGACAAATTTAGTAAACATTTTAAAGTATTGTCCAGAAGGAACAAAACTTTATTCTCCTATATTTGGAGAGGTAACATTCAAAAAAATATCAAGTAGCAATGATATATTTTGTAGAGTCACAAAGAGTAATGGGGACATTACAACAGCAGCCTTTACTTGTTTTGGAAGATTCTATTGTGATTTTCCAAATTCAGAATGTATGCTTTTTCCATCAAAAGACCAAAGAAATTGGGATGAATTTAAAATACCTGTCAAAAGAGGTGATATTATGATGTTTAGTGATAAAAGCGCAGTATTTATGATAAATACTGTGGAAGATGACCGTGTAACTACTATAGCTAGCGTTAATAAAGATTCTAGTTTTAGACTTGATTTATTAGTATTAGTTGATTATATTCCAGCTTCAGAAGACATGAAAAAGAAACTTTTCGATGCCATAGATAAAGCAGGTTATACATGGGATGGTGAAACTTTAAAAAAGAAAGAATGTCAATTTAAACCTTTTGAAAAAGTACTTGTACGAAATGGAGAACTCGCAAAATGGAGATGTTCTCTCTATTCTCATTTTGACCAAGAGGGCATATATCATCATACTACTATTAGTGGTATATATAGTATGTGTATTCCTTTTAAAGGAAATGAACATCTTGTAGGTACTACAGACAATCCATAATAATGTCTTCCTTAAATAGATAAAAATATGTGTTGGTCAAGTAGATATATTCCTCTAAAAAGAACAACTACAGATTTTCTCATTGTTTATAAAGTAGTAACATACATTAATTCATCAGAATGCCGTTCTCTTTATACATACTTTAATTATATCTATAAGCGTGTATACAAAGAACCTACTAATCCAGAAATTAGAGAAAGTAAATCCTTATATAGATGGGAAATATATAGAGGATTTCACTCTTATGCAACAATGAATAGAGCATTACAAGAATATGAAGAAGCTATAAGATATAATTATGGAAAGGTTGTGCTTGTAGAATGTATTATTCCAGTAGGTTCAACATTTTATAAAAATAAAAAAGATGAAATTGTTTCTAATGGAATTATTATAAATAGAATATTAGAAACTAATGCTAAGCTACCTTGTGCATGGACTATAATATACTTATTTATAATAATAATATTAAGCTGTTTTATTTTATTTAAATTTTTTATTCTTTAAAAATATGGAAATGAAAGAAATAAAAATAGATATTCCTGAAGGCTATGAAATAGATAAGGAAAATTCTACATTTGAGTGTATTAAGTTTAAGTCTATTAAAAAGTATATTACTTATAAAGATTGTTGTGATGAGCTATTTCCAAATGAAGGATATTATACAGATTCTCATGGAAATATTGTAAACGGTTTTCTTTCTGACGAAAATATTACTGATTTAAATAATGCTACAAGTAAAAATCAATTAGCAAAACTTCTTGCATTAAATCAGCTTATAAATATTGCTTGTTATTATAATTACAGTAAATATGTAAATAGTGGCTATTATATTCATTATCTTAAAGAAAGAGATGAATATTGCACTGGTCGTTTTGTTAATACTAATATTAGACGGACAGCTGAAATAACTGTTATGTTTGAAAATGAGAAAGACGCTCAAGCAGTAATTGATAATCCTAACTTTAGAGATATTCTTGATACACTTTGTAAATAAAAATAAGATATGGAAATTCCTGAGATTTGGTATTCATAATTGGTTTAAATTGATTTAGGGAGTATAGAAATATACTCCTTTTTATGGTTAATTAGTTTAACAGCATAAAACAGAAGTTTCCTAAACTTCAGATAGGAGTTGGAGTCTCCTATTAACCTCAAAATTTTAACATAACACAAAATGGCAAAAGGAGTAAAATGGACTGATGAGGAGAATAAAATTCTAGTCCAGGCTATTGCAGCTAATCCTCATAATATTTCAGAAGCTATTAAAGAAGCCAGTAAGAACTTAAACAGAACTTATAAAGCTTGTTCACAACATTGGTATTTAGTACTATCACCTAAGAATAATCCTACTAAAGTAGGTATTTCCTTTATATCAATAGGTTCAAAATCTATATATAAAAACAGAAAGAATAGTGGTAATGCTTTATCAGAGCCTGAAAAGAGTACACTGTGGACTAGAATAAAGAAATTCTTGGGACTATGAGAATAAGAAAATCAACTGCAAGACAGCAAGCAGCAGTAAGATATTGTGAACAATGGTTATGTATAGAATTTGAAGATAATATCAATAGTTTTGATGATTGTTCTTTATTTCTGAAGACATACCTTGAAGATGCAAAAGAGACTGAAAGAGAATTAACATGTGAGTATGAAGCTTACATGTGGAATGATTAAAAAACTTAGGGAGATACCTTTACAGGTATTTCCCTTAAATACAATTAAAATAATTATAATTATGAATAGAACTGAAGCTAAAGACTTGCTGCCTATAATACAGGCATTTGCAGAAGGTAAGGAGATAGAGTTTAGAAGTAAAGGGTTTGACGAAGAATGGAAGAAAGTAAACGAAATTCCTGGACTTTCGTATAGTTCTTTTGATTACCGTATCAAGCCCAAACCCAAGTACCGCCCGTTTAAGGATGCAGACGAGTGCTGGCAGGAGATGCTAAAGCATCAGCCGTTTGGTTGGCTGAGAGAAAAGAAACGAAATGTATATACCCAAATTGGATTTATGCACACAGAAGGAATACAAGGAATCAGTGGCGGTTCTTCTAATTATAAGGATTTCTTTGATTGTTTTAACTTTGCCGATGGTACTCCATTTGGAGTAAAAGTTAAATAGCATAGTATATATAATATAACCTTTGAATAAAGAATGAGCAGAAGTTTTAAAAAGAAACCTTTCGCATGTGTGTACTACCATTTTACATCTAATAAATGGAGTAAAAAACATGCAAATAGAAAGTTTAGAAAATACAATAAACTCAGACTAAAAGCTCAAAGAAACTTACTGTATAAAGTTAGAGAAATAGCTGATATTTGGGACTTTTTATCTGATGGACCTTTAATATATGTACATAAAAAATGGTATAATTATCTATTAGAAACTGGTTCTTCACAAGAAGAATGTACTAAATTGTATAATAAAATATTTAGAAAATGAAAATTAACATTAAATTATTAAAGGAATTACTTTCAAATCTTGATGAAAGTAAGGAGATTGACATCTGCTGTGCTTATTCATCTGGAGAACCTCAGTTGGAATTAGTAAAACAGCTTAAACCAACAGAACTAGAGTATTATAAATTAACTATTTAATATGAAAGAAAGAAATGTTACTGTTACTCTTGAAAAGGCTAGAGAGTGGTATAACAGTGGAAATGCAACACTCAAAGAGGTTGCACTTCAAGCCTTCAGCAGAGAAGAGTTAATACCAAAATTTAAGAGCATTACAACATTCGAGAAGGCTTGTGATGCTCTTAATCTTAATTATACTGACATGTTTTATATTACTGAAAATATAGCTAAGATTAGTAGAGCTTCTGCTGCTATGTTTAGGTTAAACATTATCAGAAAGGCACTTAATTTAGGTCAAGATTTACATCTTACAAAAGACCCAGAAACCTCTTACACTTATTATCCTTGCAATCCATTTATAGCAGAGGATTCTACCTACGATTATTGTGCGTGGAAAAAAATAGGTGAATTTAGGAATGAAGGGAAAAAATATTATGTTTTTGGAGATGATTTTAGTACTAAGATAGGTAGTGGTTTAGGTAACTTTAATTCTGGTAATGGTATTGGAAATGCTGATGCTAATTTTGGATTTTTGGGCTGTGCTAGCAGTGATATTGCAAAACATTTTAGTAAATATTTTGGTATGCTTATTACTGAAGCTAAATATGGTGATTTAGAAGATTTTAAAATTATAAATTGATACTTATGGGAAAAATTAATTTTACAAAAGACCATTTTAACAAAATGTGCAAGGGTCTTCTTGCTATGTTACTTAATAATGGAGTAGTTACTACTAAACTTGGTACTAACATTAATGTAGTAGAACTTCTTCATACTACTACAATCAATTCACTTAACAACATTAGACTTTCACTGGCACAGAAAATTACTGCTCTTGAAAATCAAGATGAATGGGTAGCAAATGAAGAAATTGCCAGAAAGCTTGAAGAATGTAAAGAAACTAAAGAACTTGTAAATCTTATAATTGGTTATAAGAGATTCAAGATGGAAGCAGAAGAAGAATCTCAGAAGAAAGCTAATCTCATAGCTAAACTCAATGAGATTAAAGAATCTCAAAAATCACCTGAAGATAAGATTAAAGAGATTGAAGCAGAACTCTCAAATATTAAAGATACAGGGTCATTTTAAGTAGTATAAGGAAGACATATATAGTTCAAAGTTCAAATAGAATATCCTTATAAACTACGTTACTTACAAACTTAAAGTTAAATTATTAATATGATAGAAGTAAAATTAAATAAAAGTAACGATAATCCTTTTTATGGATTAGGAAATTGTCTTAAACTCTTTCAGAATGTAGGCAATGCCATTGATGCATCATTACTTGATGCTTGTTGGTCAGAGGTTAAGAACAATAATGAACATAAACAGATGTTCTTTAGTTTGCTTTTCTCAATTGGTGATATTACAGCTAGACAGCATAACATCTTTAAGGGTGTTAAGAAAGATAGTGGTGGTAATGCCAATAGAGAAGGTTTCCAAGCAGTCCTTGAGTGGATGTGGAATAAACACCAAGCTCAATTTATGAAGTTCCTTGAAGCAGGTTTATTCAATGAATATACTTGCTTTGACTTGTTGTTTAGAAATAGAGTACAGACCAAAGGCTCTAAAATTCTTAAAATTCACAATCTATTTGCTGATAAAAGATATAGAGAAGTTATAGCAAACTATCTCTATAGAATTATCAATGGTAATAATCCTTTCAATAAAGTTCTTGTTGCTAAATTCTTATCTCTTCCTAGAGTAAGCAAAAGAAGTAATCATAATAAAATGCTTCCTGCAACTAAGAAGGTAATGGAGGATAAAGCTAGTTTACTTAAATTACTTTCAGAACTTATGGGATGGGAGTATGAAGTAAGTGCAAATTATGCAAACTTCAAAGGTTATAGAAAATGGAGAAAGGAATATAATGGAAACTTAGAGTCAGTACTATTCTCTACAGGTAAAATCAATGAGTTTGATAAACAATCATTCATTGATTGGTTTGATAAGCTTCCTTCACAAGCAAGATTTAGAGTTAAGAATAGAATTCTTTATTCAAAAAAGAAAGTTCTCTACACAGATGAAACTTTGTCAAAAGACTTAGAGGGAGAACTTCCCAAATATCCTCAACTTCAGAAATGGTATGCTGAATGGGAGAAGTACAAAGAGTCTAAACAAGCCGAACAGAGAGTTCTGGAAGAGAAAGTTAGACAAGGACAAGCTACAGAAGATGATAAGCTTAAATTAGCTAAAGTTACTAAAGAAGCTAAAGTAAATGTAGGTGCTACTAATTTCAATGAACTTTATAAGGAGATTTGTGCAGGTAGTGTAGATAAGCTTAAACTTGAATCTTTTATAAATAAGGTTAATCTACCTTATAATAGCCTTGTTATTATAGATGATTCAGGTTCTATGAGAGGTGCACCATTTAACTTTGCAACATTTTTAGCAGCAGTATGTTTATGCAAGAATCCAGATGATGATGGTAGAAATTTACTTGGTTTCTTTAATAGTAGAACTCATTGGCATACTTGTATAGATAGAAAGAGTAATTCTACTAATTCTATTATTAGAAGTGATATAGTCAAAGTTAAGAATACTCCTTTTGTAGACCCTACTAAGAGTTTCTATGATAATTATAAAGCTATTCAAAGTTTCTGTAATGCAGTATTCCAAGGTGGATGTACTTATATAGATAGTATACCTAACCAATTACATGAAGAATGCAAGAAAAATCCTCAAATACTTGATGCTTTAAAGAATTATCCTGTATGGACAATTATTAGTGATAATGAGTGGAATAACCTTATTTCTCCTGAAGCTTCAATGAATGCATTTATGAGAAAATGCCAAAGATACTTTGGGTTTAAACCATACATTGTAGCTATTGATGTATACAGTGGTTGGGGTTCCAGAACAGCTTCTATAGGTAGATTTGAAGGCATTGAGAACATGATTTATATACCTGCTAATATAGCACAGATTGAACAGTTCTTAACTAACTTTAAAGATATGGATATTATGGATATCTATACTCCTTTACAATCATTGTTTAGGAGTAATAGATATGATATAGTGAGAGAGAATGTGATTTAATATTACTACTATGATACTTACAAACTTTAATGTGGTTTAATAATTCAACAAAAAGCTTTTGTTTGAGTATCAAAAGGTATAAGAGATTGATACCTCTTATACCTACTAAAAGACACTTACAATGTTTATTTACTTTTTGATGAAAAGATGGCACATCCTATTATATTAGTGTCTATAAACATTTTAGTCACTTACAATACTAATAACATTAGCTCATTTGGTAGAGCATTGAATTCATAATTCAAGTGTAGTTAGTTCGATTCTAACATGTATATAAATAGTGACTATTTTTATAGGGAGGTAGCTAAATGGTATAATAGTATCTATAGATACTTATAAAACTATTTTTAAGCAATAAAACTTTTAATTTTATAAATGGAGGTTCGAGTCCTCCCCTCCCTACTTTCTTGGTACTTACAATATTATTATATTTATTATTATATTTTGATGGAATAAAAATTAGTACCAATCTATAAGGCAGTCGTCTAGTGGTCAGGACATAGGTTATAAACATTTAGTATATAAATGATACTTACAATACTAATTATATTTATATTTAGGTCCCTATAACAGAAGTTCGATTCTTCTCTGCCTTACTTCAGCTACTTACAATACTATTATACATAGGTTCAAATCCTATATTATTCTTATATGAATGATTAGCAAAGTGGTAATGCAATATTAGTAGCTATTTTTAATTTACTTTATATCAATTTTTAACAAAAACATTATGAGCACAACTAAAGATTCAATTGAAATTAAAATTATTAAGAAGTCAAGTGTTTCAAGAGTAGCAAATGTACTTAAGGAAGCATCTAAAGATGGAAGATTAGATGAAGATGTTATAGTAGAGGATACAATTGAAATTCTTGAAAGTTTTAGTGAAAAGGATGAACTTAGTGCTATAACAGCAATTGCAGCTATTTGTAGTAAAATGTCTACACAAGCAATCCTTTCACTTGCAAAAACATTATCATCTCTTGTAAGAGCAAAAATGATTGAAAATATTTTTAAAAGAGATGCAGTAGATGAAGATATTGATAATTAATTTATATGGCAGAACCAAAATTGAGTCTTACTTTAGTACTTCAAGGAAGTAATATGGTAAGCCAGCAGGAGGCTGAAAACAAACCAAAAGAATTCACAGAACCAAACTTCTTGACTATTAAAAGCTATGATAGAAAGCTTAAGAAATTCAAGAAAGAAACTATTGTATTTAGAACTAGAAAGAATGTTACAGTACGACAAGTATTAAAGATGTCTCAAGAAGCTTATGAAGCTATGCTTGAAGAACCTACTAATCCTAAATATAATAAAGTAGTAGCTAAAGTAAAAGGTAAGCTAATCAGAGTATGGGATACAATGTCAGAAGAATCTAGAATTAAGAAACATTGTGAACTTATTGCACATGATATGAATGCTTTAGACTTTAGTTTTAATATTCTTGAAGATTAATATGGAATGGATATTATTGCTATTTTTAATAGTAGGGATGGTCCTGTTTAATAAATATGAACCATCAATAGATATAATAGTACAAGGTAAAAGGTATAAAGTGCTGTTATGGTATAACAGCTATAAGTCAAACCATCCTAATAAGCCTGTAGTAGTAAGAAATTATTCACAGCTATTTGTAATATGAGAAAGTTCATTATTAAGGTAGTATGTTTAGTGCTATGCTTATTCATAACACTAAATGCTGTTACTCAATTACTCACCATGAGTAACACAGCTGCTAATATTGCAGGAATTGTATTGTGCATAGTAGCTATATGGATAGGTGTAGAAATAGTAATTAAATTTATTAAAACAAAAGAAAATGAAAAGTAAAGTAATTGTGTGTCTTATGGCATTGTTTACCATGTTGGGTATGTCCTCATGTGGTTATGAGAGAGTAGATGCAGGTTGTGAGGGTATTAAGGTAA